>Ga0302176_10000789_pt1 | contig 16822 bp, 8 predicted proteins | sample I_Palsa_E1_1_FD_198787 | JGI IMG/M metagenome (GOLD analysis project Ga0302176, IMG submission 198787) | Peat permafrost microbial communities from Stordalen Mire near Abisko, Sweden - I_Palsa_E1_1 | ecosystem: Environmental > Terrestrial > Soil > Palsa > Peat permafrost | place: Sweden: Abisko...
CCTTGTCCCAATATTTCCTTCCGTAGATAAGAATCAAGTGATGCGAAGAGAGCTTATTGGTTTGCATGAGTGTGAGCATTTCCCAGAGTTCGTCCATGGTGCCGAAGCCGCCGGGAAAAATAATCAGGGCCTTGGCCATTTGCGCGAACCAGAGCTTGCGCATAAAAAAATAGTGAAAAAGGAAATTCAGCTCGGGCGTGATATAGCGATTCGATTCCTGCTCGTGCGGAAGCTGGATGCTGAGGCCGATGGAAGGGCCGCCGGCTTCGGCCGCCCCGCGATTGGCTGCCTCCATGATTCCAGGACCGCCTCCGGAACAGACGACGAACCGGCGGGGATTGTCACCGAGCGTCATGGACCACATCGTGAGGCGGTGAGCAAGCTCGCGCGCTTCTTCGTAGTAGCGCGACATGGAAACCAGAGACCGCGCGGCGCTGACTTTCTGACGCCATTCCGGCGTGCGGCGGCCTCGCGCGTTGCGTTGCACTGCTTTCAGGTGCGTGAGCGCGCGATCCCGCGATTGAATTCGCGCGGAGCCGAACATCACAATGGTGTCGCTCACGTTCGCGCGACGCAGACGATTTAGCGGGTCAATGTATTCCGCCATGATACGAAGCGGCCGGGCTACCAAGCTCTCCATGAATTTCGGGTCCTGGTAGGCTACCTTCTCGTGGGGCCCGCGACTGCGACGACTCATGTTCTCTCCTGGCTACGAGCGCGAACATTCATTCTAGGAGAACGCCCCGACGAAAAGCCAGTCATGGTGCAAAGGGCTATTACACCGCAAGCAACGCACCTGAGTTTCCGCGAATCAGATAGACTGAATTTCGATGCAACGCATAACAGCCGCGACGAGGAGACGCTTTAATCGTCTGCCGGCGCTCGTTCCTTTGGCGCTGACGTTGCTGGCGGCGGCCGGCCCGGCATGGTGCCAAGCGCCGCCTGGTCCGCTGCAGAAAAAGCCGGGAGCTCCGCCCGAGCAACACAAGAACGCGATTCGTGTGCGAGTGAATGAAGTGGTCGCGCCGGTGACGGTGACGAACCAGGCGGGCGAAATGATCCTGGATCTTTCCAAAGATAATTTCCGCGTGTACGACAACGGCGTGCGGCAGAAAATCGAGCACTTCGATCTCGGCGGCGACCCGCTTTCCGTAGTGTTGGCTGTAGAAACCAGCTCGCACATCGAGCCCCTGCTGCCGGCGGTGCGCCAGACCGGAATCATCTTCACGGAGACGGTGATGGGGCAGACAGCCGAAGCCGCTGTGATCAGCTTCGACAGCACGGTAGAGCTGCTCAAGAAATTCACCACGGATGTGGACGGAGTGCAGGATACGATCAACCACCTGCGCATTGGCGTAAATCAATCGCGGCTTTACGACGCCATGTCGCGGGGTATTTCATTGCTGGAGCAGCGGCCGGCCGTGCGGCGGCGAATTCTGGTAGTGGTGGGCGAAGCGGAAGATGAGGGCAGCGAGGATACACTCGGCGAAGTGTTGCGGCACGCACAACTGGCGAATGTGACGATTTATACGATTGGTTTGAGCACGTCGATGGCTGATTTGCGCGCGAAGCGAAATCCGTATCAAGCACCGCAGATGGGACCGCCGGGAACATTTCCCGTTCCGGTACCACCGGGGATGGCGCAAACGCCGGACAACGAAGCGGCCGCGCAGGGCCAGGGAAACATAGATCTGCTGGCGCTAGCGGTTTGGCTGGTTAAGACCGGGAAGAATGCGATCGGCCCGAATTCACTCGATATTGCCAGCAAAGCGACCGGCGGCCTGCACGTGAATACTTTGAAAGACCGGTCGATTCAAAAGGCGATGGATGAAATCGGCGGCGAACTCCACGCGCAGTACACGCTCGGCTACCGTCCACCGGGCGATGAACCTACCGGCTACCACGAGATCAAAGTGGAAATCGATCGCCCCGGCGCCACCGTCCGTACCCGCCCGGGTTACTACATTGCCCCGCCAGAATCGTAGCTCCCCGCCGTTGTTGTTCGTAGTTCCCCGCGAGACGAAACTTCATCTACTTTTTCTCGGGTTCGGGGGCCGGGGCTTCTTCCTCTTCGAGGATGGAAGCGGCGGCGGCGATGCGGTCGCCCTCTTCGAGACGGAGTAAGCGAACGCCCTGTGTGGAGCGGCCGGCTTCGCGGATCTCGCCGGAGTGCACGCGAATCACTTTGCCTTGCCCCGTGATGATCATCACGTCGGAATCCTCGCGGACCTGGAGCGCGGCGACGACGGTGCCGTTGCGATCGGTGGATTTCAGGTTGATTACACCTTTACCACCGCGTGATGTGACGCGGTATTCGGCGAGAGGCGTGCGCTTGCCGTAACCTTTTTCGGAGACGGTGAGCATCAGCGAGGTGAGCGATTCACGGATCTGGTCGCTTTCGAGCTCGTCGAGATTCTGCGTGTCCTTCTTGTATTCCTTCTGGATGATGACGAAGTCAGGCTGCGCCGCGTCCATGCTGACCACGAAATCGCCTTTGCCCAGATCCATGCCGTTCACACCGCCAGCGGCGCGACCCATCGAGCGGACTTCGGTTTCGCGGAAGAGAATGGCCTGGCCGTGGTGGCTAGCGAGGAAAATCATCTGCTTGCCGTCGGTGAGTTTTGCGCCGATCAGCTCATCGCCGGCATCGAGGTTGATGGCAATAATGCCGGAGGGACGCGGGTTCGAGAATTCTGCAATGGCAGTTTTCTTCACCGTGCCGTTTCGCGTGGCCAGGAAGACGTAGCGGTCAGCCTCTTCCAGGTTTCGCGCGGGAACCACGGCGGTAAGTTTTTCGTTTTCCTGGAGGCGTACGAGATTGCCGATCGCTTTTCCGCGCGTGGCGGCCGCGGCCTCTGGAATTTCATAGACTTTCAACCAGTAAATGCGGCCTTTGGAAGTAAACAGCAGAATATAACTGTGCGCCGAGGCGACGAAGAAGTGCTCGACGAAGTCATCTTCTCGTGTTTTCGCGCCGATGCGACCTTTGCCGCCGCGCGATTGATGGCGATAAACGTCAACTGAAGTGCGCTTGATGTAGCCCGCGTGGCTGACGGTGATAGCCATTTCTTCGTCTTTGATCAGATCTTCGAGCTTGATTTCCTCGACGCGGTCAACAATCTGAGTGCGGCGCTCGTCGCCATAGGATTTCATCACTTCGCGGAGCTCGGCGACGATGACGGCTTTCAGTTTTTTCTCGCTGGCGAGGATTTCACGCAACTCGGCGATATGGTCGCGGATTTGCTTCAACTCGTTGAGAATGTCGTCGATGGAAAGACGCGTGAGGCGGTGCAGTTGCAATTCGAGGATGGCGTCGATTTGCGGGAAACTGAGGCCGACAACTTCGGTGGCCAAACCGTACTTCTTGTTGCTGAGCTTAATTCCTGCGAGGCTCTTTGCTTTTCCGTCTTCCGAAATGGAAATGGATTTGTTAGCGAAAACATTGTGCAGGTTTTCGCGGGCGTTCGCGCGGCTCGAAGAACCGCGGATGACGCGGATCACTTCATCGATGTAGTCGAGCGCGATCTGGTAACCGAGCAAAATGTGTTCGCGCTCTTCGGCTTTGCGCAGCTCATATTGCGTGCGACGACGAACTACGTCGACGCGATGCGCGATGAATAGCTGAAGTAATTCGACCAAACCGAGCTCTCGCGGCTGCCCCCCGACGATTGCCAGCAGAATCATGCCGAAGGATTCCTGCATCTGGGTCTGCTTGAACAGGTGAGCCAGGATAATCTGCGGCTCTTCGTCGCGTTTTATTTCGATGACGATGCGCATGCCGTCGCGGTCGCTTTCGTCGCGAATGTCGGCGATGCCTTCGAGTTTCTTATTCTGAATCAACTCGGCGATGTGTCCGATCAGGCGGGCCTTGTTCACCTGATAAGGAAGCTCGGTGATGACGATATCCTGACGATCCTTGCCGCGCTGCTCGATGGCGACCTTCGCGCGCACCTGGAAGGAGCCGCGTCCGGTCTTGTAAGCCTGTTCGATTCCTTCACGGCCGTAAATGTAGCCGCCGGTTGGAAAATCTGGACCGGGGATCAGCTTCATCACTTTTTTCAGATTGGTTTCGGGCTCTTCGATCAGCAGGATGGCGGCTTCGATTGTTTCCTTCAGGTTGTGCGGCGGGATATTCGTCGCCATGCCAACGGCGATGCCGGTGGAACCGTTGACCAGCAGATTTGGAATTCTGGTGGGGAGTACGACCGGCTCGTGTTCGCTTTCGTCGAAGTTTGGAACGAAATCGACCGTTTCTTTTTCGATGTCCGCGAGCATTTCTTCGGCAACTTTCGAAAGGCGCGCTTCGGTGTACCGCATGGCAGCCGGAGGATCGCCGTCAACGGAGCCAAAGTTTCCCTGGCCGTCCACGAGCGGGTAGCGCATGTTGAAATCTTGCGCCAGGCGCACGAGGGCGTCGTATACGGGGCTGTCACCGTGCGGATGGAATTTGCCCAGAACTTCGCCGACGATCTTGGCGCACTTGCGATAGGCCTTCGTGGAGGTGAGCCCAAGCTCGTACATGCCGAAAAGAATTCGGCGGTGGACGGGCTTGAGGCCGTCGCGCACGTCGGGCAGCGCGCGGCCGATGATTACGCTCATGGCGTAATCGAGGTAGGACTTCTTCATCTCCGATTCGATATCAACCGGGGTGATGATTGACTTATCTATTTCGTCGGCCACTTGTCTCTCCGTATCTGTAATTGCTCAGTTTAAGATTGCGGCTTTCTCGCCGATCGCTCCAACACATAAGCCTTCACGGTCTCGAATGCCGATGCATTGTTCGAGAAGCGCTGAGGCGCGAAATGCACTTCTAATTCGCGCAAGAGCGAGTCGCGTTCAGCTTCGGTCGAACATTCAAACGCGACGCCTTGCTCGTTGTTTGGCGTGGTTGTCGGCGTTGCGCTGAATTCGGAGCAGCTTATGCCGCGCAGCCCCGGCAAAATCTTCCAGTTCAGCTGGTAAATCATCGCTTGCTGCTTTGATTCAACATGCCCTTCTTAAATATCGAGGTTAACGACATCGAGGGCGTTTTCCTCGATGAATTTGCGGCGCTGTTCGACGTTTTCACCCATGAGCGTGGAGAAAATATCTTCCGCGGCAACGGCGTCTTCGAGACGGACTTTGAGAAGCGTGCGCGTCTCGGCGTTCATGGTGGTTTCCCAGAGCTGCTCGGGATTCATTTCACCGAGGCCCTTGAAACGCGTGATGGTGAATTGTTTCTTGGCGTCTTCGAGAACGTAATTCAGCAGGCCGAGCGCATCGTCTTTGACGACCTTGTCACCATTGTGGCCGACGGTAAAAGGCGGGCGATCGTGGACTGCGATTTGCTGATGCAGCGAGCGCATGCGTTTGTATTCGGGAGTGGCCGCTAGCGCCCAATTGATGCGGCGCTCTCCGCCGTTTTTCAGCAGCAGCTCGTGGAGGCTGTGCTCCTCGTCGAAAACAAACTTGGCTTCGAGATCCAACTTCGTTTTTTCGATAGCCTTGACGAGTTCCTGGAGCTTTTTCTTGTCGGCAAAATCGGTCTTCTTTTCGAGTTCGCTATCGGCAAGCAATTCGACCAGCTTGGGTTCGCGCAAGCGGCGGCCTAGCTTTGCGGCAACCTGATCGTATTCCTGAATGTTGAGAAGAAATTGAGTGAGATCGGCGCCGTCGAGCGCTTTGCCGCCTTTCGATTTTACTTCGTGCTCTTCGGTGGCGCGCTTCATCAGCTCGCGAGCAAATTCTCCTTCGTCGCGAATGTAGCGGTCCATCTTGCCGCGCTTCACGCGATAGAGCGGCGGCTGGGCGATGTAAATGTGGCCGCGGTCAATCAACTCGCGCATGTGACGAAAGAAAAACGTAAGCAAAAGCGTGCGGATGTGGCTGCCGTCAACGTCCGCGTCGGTCATCAGGATCACTTTGTGGTAGCGGAGCTTGTTGGCGTCGAAATCGTCTTTGCCGATGCCGGTGCCGAGAGCCGTGATGATGCAGCGAATTTCTTCGTGGCCCAGCATCTTGTCGTAGCGCGCTTTTTCGACGTTCAGAATTTTGCCCTTGAGCGGCAGGATGGCCTGATAGCGGCGGTCGCGGCCGCCTTTGGCAGAGCCGCCGGCGGATTCACCTTCGACCAGGAAAAGTTCGCAGCGCGCGGGATCGCGTTCCTGGCAATCGGAAAGTTTGCCGGGAAGGCCGCTGGAATCGAGCGCGGATTTGCGGCGTGTGAGCTCGCGAGCTTTACGGGCGGCTTCGCGAGCACGGGCTGCGTCGATACACTTGCCGATGATTTTTCGCGCGATGGAAGAATGCTTGTCGAAATACTCGCCGAGTCTTTCGTTGACGAGCGATTCGACCAACCCTTTGATGTCGCTATTGAGCTTGCCTTTGGTCTGCCCTTCGAACTGCGGCTGCGGAAGCTTCACGGAGACGACAGCCACGAGGCCCTCGCGAACGTCATCGCCGTTGATGGAGACTTCGTCCTTCTGTTCCTTGAGCATGCCGGCGGAATTGGCGTAGTAGTTGATGGTGCGCGTGAGCGCAGAGCGAAAGCCGGAAAGATGCGAGCCGCCGTCAACGGTGTTGATGGTGTTGGCGAACGAAAAAATATTTTCGGCGTAGCTGTCGTTGTATTGCAGCGCGATTTCTATATCGACCTGCTCGCGTTTGCCTTCCATGTAAATGGGAGAGTCGTGTAGCGTCTGTTTGCCGCGATTCAAGTGCTTCACGAATTCAGCGATGCCGCCGGTGAAACGGAATTCAGCTTTTTTGTTGGTGCGTTCGTCTTCCAGCGTGATTTTCAGGCCTTTATTCAGGAAGGCCAGCTCGCGGAGGCGCTGCGAAAGCGTGTCAAAGCTGTAAACGGTCGCGGCGAAAATTTCGGGGTCGGCGTGAAAGGTGATCTTGGTTCCGGTCTTTCTAGTTTTACCGGAAGCTTTCAGCTTGGATGTGGGCACGCCTTTTTCATAGGACTGCTCCCAGACTTCGCCGTCGCGCCAGATTTCCAGATCGAGCCAGTCCGAGAGCGCGTTGACGACCGAGACGCCTACGCCGTGCAATCCACCCGAAACTTTGTAAGTGTCGCTGTCGAATTTTCCGCCCGCGTGAAGCACGGTCATGACTACTTCCGCGGCGGGTTTCTTTTCGGTGGCGTGCATGTCCACGGGGATGCCGCGGCCGTTGTCGATTACGGTGACGCTGTTGTCATCGTGCACCGAGACGTTGATTTCGTCGCAGAAGCCGGCCATGGCTTCGTCCACGGAATTGTCGACCACTTCCCAGACGAGGTGATGCAGGCCGAGCTCACCGGTGGATCCGATGTACATCGCGGGACGTTTGCGAACGGCTTCGATGCCGCCCAAAACTTTGATGGATGTGGCGTCGTACTTGTGACCGGCGCCCTTGCCGCCCGAAGGTTCTTTTTCAGCCATGAGTCGTGCGTCTCCTCAGACCGCTAGATCGTATGATTACAAAATTTTTAAACGCTTGGTGGTACACGGGAAGGCGGTCGCGCGGACGGCTCGACACTTACCTTGCCCATTGGCCCCAGCATCCGGAAATTCCGGCTTGGACATTCATCTGTCCAAGGCGCGTTCGCGCTTGCGAGACTCGAAGGGTTGCGGCTTCATCCCGTCCCGTTCCGAAATTTCCGGGGAGACGCGGCGAAGCTTTTATTTTCCTCAGCGAAGAGGAATCGTCCAAGTCCGGCTGGCTCTTTTTGCCCTGGCGCGAGCAAGAAAACTGGAGCGAGTTCGGGTCGGACAGTGCCGTTCAGGAGGAATCCAGAACAACAAAATTTTACCGGAAAACAGGCATTTTCACAAGGTGATTGTGACGGCAGAAGGTGAACCTAGCTCTATTATAATCAATGACTTACGCTCGCCTTAGAACCGCATGTCAACGCGACAGAACGCCCGTGAAAATACTGCAGAGAAAGGAGTTTGAAAATGATTTCCGAGGCCCGAAAATCAGATGCGCATGGGCATTACGACGTAGCGGTAGCGGGTGGTTTCGTCGGCGAGCGGGCGAAGCTGGCCGGCGGACTGTTCATCCTTCAGCTCGAAGCTGATGGGGCCATCGGCGGCGGCGGCGAGGAAATCGAGAAGATATTGCGCGTTGAAACCGATCGAGATAGTTTCGCCTTTGAATTCTTTCTCGATCACTTCCTTGGCTTCGCCGTATTCCGGGCTGGAAGCGGAAAGCTCCAGGCCTTCTTTCGAGAGCATAAATTTTACGGCGTGCGAGCGCTGGTCGGCTAACTGCGAGACGCGGCGCAACGCTTCTTGTAATTCCACACGTTCGAGAGCTACGGTTTTGTTGGCATCGCGCGGGAGAACCGCTTCGTAATTCGGGAATTGGCCGGTTAGTTTGCGCGAGGTGAGCAGGCGTCCGCCGAACTGGAAGAATAGGTGACTTTCGTCCTGCGCGAATTCGACGCTCTCGTCACCGGATTCAGCGGCGAGGCGCTGGACTTCGGTCATCGCTTTCTTTGGAACGAGAACGCGGGTCTCCGTGGAGAACCCTTCGAACTTGTGATCCTTCTCGACCATAGCCAAGCGGTGGCCGTCGGTAGCAACCATGGTGATTGAGTTCGGTTTTAAAACGAGCAAGGCGCCGTTCAGTGTGTAACGGGACTCTTCGAGTGAAATTGCGAAGGTGGTTTTGGCGATGACATCGGCGAGCAGTTTTGCCGAGATTTTTACCAGCGCGTGCGGGAAAGCCGGGAGGGCGGGGAAATTATCTTTTGACATGCCAACCAGTTTGTAGGTTTTTCGATCGGCAGTGACTTGTACCCAGTGATTATCGAGAAGCTTGAACTTTATCTCGCCTTCCGGCAGCAAGCGCATTAGTTCGAATAATTTTTTGGCCGGGATCGTTCCAGCGCCTTCTTTTTTGATTTTGGCTTCGCAGGACGTGCGGATGCTCAGCTCCAGGTCGGTTGCAGTAATCGTCAGGCGACTACCTTTTGCTTCGACCAGCAGATTCGACAGAATGGGAATTGTTGACTTGCGCTCGACAACTCCTTGGGTCAGGTTGAGTTCATCGAGTAGGTCGGATCTTTTTACGCTGAATTCCATCTCGGGCAGTCCTCGTGTTATCGCTTTCTTTTACACCGTCGCGGCTACTACTGTACTGCCTTATTCTATAAATTAAGTATATAAGAAAACCGTCGCCGTCGCCGCATGTGTGGATTCTGCGGAAAACGCTTTAACTCGCATCGCCTGCATGGCTTGGCGCTCGGTGTGTCTTGTGGAAAGCCGCGCGAGTCGGGTGAAAAGGACGGCTAGAACTTGGCGGTGGCTCATTTCCACAGCACGCGCACAGGCACCACAGCGCAGCAGCGGCGCATTTCAGGCTAAACCTAACCGAAAGCGTCGAGTAGCCTGTTGATCGTCTTGTTCAAATCTTTGTCAGACTGCCGAAGCGTCTGAATCTTATTGATCGAGTGCAGGACCGTGGTGTGGTGCTTTCCACCGAATTGGCGGCCAATTTCCGGGAGCGACGCGGAGGTGAGTTGCTTCACCAAGAACATGGCTACCTGGCGCGGAAATGCGATTTGCTTCGAGTTGCTGCGCACTTTCAAATCCTGCGCGCGCAAGCCAAAATGTTCACCCACACGCTTCTGAATCTGCTCGATGGTGACCTTCTTGTCCTGGCTCTCGATGATATTTTTCAGAACCTGATGTGCAGTCGGCAAGTTGATCACGGCTCCGGTGAGCGAAGCGTAGGCCATCAGGCGGATCAGAGCGCCTTCCAGCTCGCGAACATTCGACTTAATGGCGCGGGCGATGTATTCGGCGACGTCATCGGGCACTTGTACGCGCTCGCTTTCCGCTTTTTTCTGCAAGATTGCGATCTTGGTCTCCAGGTCGGGCGGCTGAATGTCCGCGATCAGGCCCCACTCGAATCGCGAACGCAAGCGTTCCTCGATGGAAGAAATTTCCTTGGGCGGGCAATCGGAAGAAATCACAATCTGTTTTTGCTGGTCGTAGAGCGCGTTGAACGTGTGAAAAAATTCTTCCTGCGTGCGTTCGCGGGTGGCGATGAACTGAATGTCGTCCACCATCAGAACGTCCATATTGCGGAAGCGGTCGCGGAACGCGGCCATCCGCTCCAGGCGGATTGATGCGATTACTTCGTTCGTAAATTTTTCGGCGCTGATGTAGGTAAGACGCAGAGAGGGATTGCGGCGTTTAAGTGTATGACCGATAGCCTGCATCAAATGGGTCTTGCCCAGGCCCACTCCGCCATACAGGAAGAGCGGATTGTAGGACTTCGACGGCTGTTCCGCCACAGCCATGGCCGCGGCGTGCGCAAATTGGTTCGAAGCTCCCACGATGAATGATTCAAACGTGTAGCGCGGATTCAACTGGTTCGCTGCTGAATCAAAATCCAGCTTAGCCTGAGGAGAGGGCGGCGCGTTTGCCGTGGCAGGTTCCGATTCGGCGCAAAGATACTCGAGTTGCAACTGCGGACGGCCCAATTCGGTCAGGACCGCTTGCAGCAGTTGCCCGTAAGTTTCCGTCAATCGCTTGCAAAACAGCCGGGTGGGAACGCGAATGACCAGCCGATCCTCTTCCGCGCGCTCGAGACGTGTGGGACGGAACCAGGTGGCGAAGCTGTGAGGATTGACGCGGCGTTCCGAGTGCTGAAGGATCTTATCCCAGAGGTTCATCGAGCGAGTGTACCCTTTGCCACAATTTCCACTGGTGTGGAAAAATTGTGGAAATCCCCCGCCTAAGCCGGCGGGATGCTTTTTGTCTTGGCCTTCAGGTCGATGTCACGAGACGCGCCCCGCGTCACGGCATCTCATGTGTGCACGAAAGATTTGCACTGGAGAAGCGAGCCGGGATTTTGCCTAATCGCGACGCAGGTAGCAAGAGAAAATTGAGCGAGATATTTGCACAGACTTCACAAAATGTTCACAGCTTTTCCACAGCCGATTTTCCAGTTGCTTCTCCGAAAAAAATCATGACAGATTATTTTGTAAAATCTAACTTCCGAGAAATCTTCAGGGATGAGGCGCCGCAACTGGAGCGAGACGCTGCTTATCAGGACGCGCGAATTCATACACGCCGAGAGGATCTACGGCGAGAAGAATGCGGTTGGGCTCGACAAGTATTGCGCTCGGTTCGAGCCGGGTGCCGTCCTGGGTAGCGGTTCGATAGGTTGCGACGAGCCCGCCACCTTTGTCGAAGTGCGACAACTCATCGCCCATTGCCGCCCATACTTCCTGCGATGCAGGGTCTACACCGAAGGCATTGATCACCGGCTTGATCTCAGAAGCCTGGTTTCGCCGCGCGAGCGCCAAAATATCTACATTCGACGCCAGAGCGCCGCGCTTGGATTCCGCATCTGGATGAGGAAGAGAAATCTCATAGGCCGCGTAGCCGAAACGATCGTACTTCCGAATGGTGGCCTCCGGGAGATAGGTGAACGCGAAATATATGAATCCAGACGGATCGCCGGAAAGCCGTCCGTGGTTGATGTAGCGATTTAACTCTGCACTGGAAGACATATCGTGAGGATCACCAAAGCTCCGAATCATTTTACCTTGGCCGTTGTAGATTGTTACAAGCCGGTCGGCGCGGAGCGAAGCAACGGCAAATTCGTCGTCGGACAACGACGCTAGCGATGTAGGAGCGCTCACCGGGATGGTGGACTCCAAAGAGCCGTCGACCTTAAAGATTTTGACTGCGTTTGCACCGCGGTCCGCTACGAGCAGGCGGCCGCTGGCATCGAGGTCAATGTCCTCGGCGAAAACAATTTTCGAGGTTTGGGAATTGGGGGCAGGTATCTGGCCGGTGCGCGCGCCATCGGCGCCAAACACTGCGATTGCGCTGGCTGGTGTCGCAAGGACGTAGTATCTTCCCGCAGAATCGCGCTTCAGTGCGCGCACGCCCGGCCCCACTCCAGGGAAAACGCGAGCACGCGCCAGAATCTCGGATACTGGATTTTGCGCCGCAGCCGGTGCAGATAAGAAATTCCATCCACCGGCGACGGCCGCGAAGATAGCAAGAGACACAACGAGTTGGGTGCGATGAGACACGGAGATGGGTTTTTATAGGGTGCTCAACAAACAGATGCGCTGTAGCGTCTGCAGGTTTCCTTCGTTTGATGGGAAGTGCGCTCCAGGAAATACGACTGCCCGCCTGGGCGCATTTCAATCGAGGCGGAACACGACGCGTTCAATGGAAAGAGCGCGGCCGCTGGCTTCGTCGACTTCGATTTGAACTGTGTTCATTTGGATATCGCCTTCCGCAACGGCAAATTTGGCGGGCATCTGGTCAAGAAATCGTTGCACGACTCCCTGCTTGTCCATGCCGATGACCGAGTCGTGCGGGCCGGTCATGCCGACGTCGGTGATATAGGCGGTACCGCCGGGCAAAACGCGCTGGTCCGCGGTGGGAACGTGGGTGTGTGTGCCGAGCACGGCGGAAACTTTCCCAGCGAGATACCAGCCCATGGCTTGCTTTTCGGAAGTGGCCTCCGCGTGCATGTCCACAATAATCACTTTGATGTCGGAAGGAAGCTTAGCGAGCTCGCGCTCGGCGGTGCGAAACGGATCGTCCAGCGCAATCATGAACGTGCGGCCTTGAAGATCCAGCACAGCGTAACCCGCACCATCTTTCGTGTGTCCGACATAGAAACCCTTCCCGGGTGAGCCCTCGGGGAAATTCGCCGGGCGAATCAGCCGGGGCTCGTGCGGGAGGAAATCTATAATTTCTTTACGGTCCCACACATGATTTCCGCCGGTGATTACGTGAACGCCGGAAGCGAATAATTCTTCGGCGATACGCGGTGTAATTCCAAAACCGGAAGCGGAATTTTCTCCATTGGCGATGCAGAGATCAATCTTCCGCTGCACCAGGATGTCCGCCAGGCGGTCGTGAACGATCTTGCGGCCGGGCGAACCAACGATGTCTCCGATGAAGAGTATCCTCAAGACAGGCCTTTCTTGGCGAAAATCGAATCCGTCGGGTCCCGTTGATCGCTCGGGATCGCGATGCGTGTCATATCGTGAGGAGCGGTCCACTCCGCCGTGCGAGCTAGGCCCTGAACCCCACGAATAGGTGGGTGCCCTGCGCCTGCTTTCAGGCTATCCGGCCGACCGAGGCCAGCGGACGGCACAAGGGCAGGACGACGCGGGCTCCCTGGGATCCAGTGTTGGTTCAAATAGGCTTTCGCGCGACACCTGCTTCGCAGGCCTACTCCACGAATAATTGTATCAGGAAATTCGAATGCAACACTTCCGGGAGCACAGGCTCGCGCAAGTACTCGATTTAGAAAAGGAATTTCATACCCAACTGCGCGAGCCTGGGAGGGGCTGCATTGATTACCTGTCCAAACGTTGAGCTGTCAATATTTCCATCAACAGCTTGAGGTCCGAAAAACTGGGCATGGTTGAAAGCATTGAAAGCTTCGAGCCGGAACTGCAGGGATTTCGATTCTGTCAGCCGCAGGTTCTTGAGCAGAGCCATATCGTAGTTGTCCATTCCCGGACCGAAGAAAAAGCGCCGCCTAGCTGTTCCTGGAGTGCCCAAGGCGTTCTCACTGAAGAGCGCGGTGTTGAAATAACTCGCTCCATTCCTGGGATTTCGATTTAGCTTCAAAGGGCCGGGGGTAAAGTCCGGTTCATCGACGCCAAAATTATTGACGCCGTTCGGTTCGGATCCCAGCAGCGAATTGTCTCCTAAATTCACCAGGGTGACGGGAAGCCCGCTGCTGAAGCGAGTGATGCCGGAGACTTCCCAGCCTTCTGCCCAGCGATTGGCAGTCCGGAAAAGGCGTTCGACGGGAAGGCGGTAGCGATAACTCACCACAAAATTGTGCGTCACGTCGAAGGCGGAAAGCGCTTTGCTGAGCGAAGGATCGATCGGATTGACCTCTTCTCCCAGATTGGAAGACTGATCTTGAGATTTGCTGTAGGTGTAGCCTGCCAGCACATTCAAGCGCCCGCTGGTGTGGTTCAAGATGACCTGGAGTGCGTTGTAGTTAGAATTGCCGATGGTAGCTTGATTGGCGTTGCTGCCGAAATTTGATCCCAAGGGCCCTCGCGTGCCGTGGAGCACTTGGCCCGTGGAACTTGTGTAGGTGGTGTCTTCGCCGAAAGGGCCGCAGGGAGTTTGCGGAGGATTTGTAGGGGCCAGATTAGCGGGGTTGCTCAGAAACAGGCAGAGCGCAGGGTCGCCGGGATTGGCTTCTTCAAGCACCAGAAGGCGATGCGCCTGTGTGCCCACGTAATTCACGCTGAGGACAGTATTGGTTCCAAACCCGCGCTGGAGAGAGAGCATGTATTCTTCAGTGTACGGAATGCGATTGGTGGTGAGGTAGTTCGGGAGGCCGGTAATGGGTTCGAACTGCGACCAGTCGACGTTGGGATCGGGATGCTTGGCCGATGTGTTCAGCGGTGCGAGAGTGACCGGGAAAACCTGGCCCAGATTCTGGCCACTCGATGCGGTGATAAACGGGGTGGCAAAGAGCGGCGGAGCCGGGCTGGTGTACGTGGTTCCATAAGGAGCGTTGGCGCTCATAACGCCAAGCGTAAGCGCTTCGATGGCGGTGTAAAACATACCGAAACTGGCCCGCACGCTAGTCTTGCCGGGACCACCAAGTATTTTGGCGAATAGGCCATCCCCGGAAGCGTTGGGCGAATAGGCCAGGCCAATGCGCGGAGCAAAATCCCGATTCCCGGGAGGCGCCAGAGTGCGAGGAACTCCAGGATCGGTTGGATACAGGATGCCGGCTGGCGCGCCCGGGAAAACGACGGACTGCTTGCCGGCCTCGAAGGTTGCGATCTGATTGTACTTCTCGTACCAAGGTTCAATGCGGTCCCACCGCAGACCGTAGTTGAGCGTTAGATTTGGTTTGAGCCGCCAACTGTCCTGCGCGTAGAGCCCCACATAGTTGTTTCGCCCGTAGAAAGGCTGAAGCTGGCTTTGATTGTATTGGCTTGGTGTACCCAGCAAGAAGTCGGCAAAGTCCAAGCCGGTCTCGGTTCCGAAGAACAGGAAGCTTCCGTTAAACTGAGCGACGGCATTGACATTTACCTGGTCGTAATGGAATTCGCCGCCAGCCTTGATGGTGTGAGTTCCCAGCACTTTGGAGAAGTTGTCGAGCAGTTGATAGGTGTTGTTGAACTGCTTCAGCTCATTTGTGTTGGTTCCGAATGTAAAACTGTTAAAGCCGACGCTCTCGACTCCTTCGGTTTTCGGCGAGAGCGGCACGATGCCTGGAGTTCCCGGGCCAACGGTGAAACCCTGGGACGCCAGGCTCACGCCGACTCCTCCCTCTGGTTTGCCGAGGTCATTGGCGTCGCGCAGATAGCTGAAGCGGAATTCGTTCACCGCAGTCGTGCCCATTGCTTTCGTGTCGCCGAGGCTGAGCAACTGCGCGCGGCCTGAATAGAGCGCGTTGAAACCGGGGACGTTCGCTCCACCCTGTGCGACCGGATACGGATTGTTTTGGGCCCAGTCGTCGAGAAAATAGTAAGCGGATAGCAAACCCCAGTGAGTGTTGGCATCCAGCCGATAGGAACCTTTGTCGTCACGCAAAGTTTGATTGAAGGCGGAACTGGAAAATGTGCCATTCGAATTATTCGGCTTGGGAATGTATTGCAGTAAATTCGTGCCGGGCGCGACCCAAGCTCTCGTCGGGACGGTGGCGTTGGGAAAGACACAACCGCCAACCGGATTGCTGCTGACACATGGTCCGCCAGTGGGATTCTGTTGCGTGGGGCCACTAAAGTAGTAGGGCTCGCCGCTCGTCACGGTTTGGCCGAGTTTACTGGAGAGCTGGTTGGCTATATTGGGCCCGCTTACAGTGCAGGGGATTTCGAGCATTTCCGTTACGCCACAGAAACCCAGCGGATTGAAGCCGCTGGAATTGTCCGGCAGGTCGGAGAAGTTGCCCGTGATGCGGTCTTGTAGAGAGGGCACGGGAATCTGGCCGGTATCCACGCCCTGTGTTGAACGAGTGCCTTGATAGTCGGTAAAGAAGAATATTTTATTCTTTCGAATCGGCCCGCCGAAGGTTCCGCCGAATTGATTTTGGTCGAATTTACCGCGCGTGGGTGAAAAGAAGTTGCGCGCATCGAGATCGGTATTGCGCAGGAATTCGAAAGCGTCTCCATGGAATGCGTTGGTCCCGGACTTGGTGACCACATTAATTTGGCCGCCGCTGAATTCTCCATATTCGGCGTCGAAATTACCGGTGAGAATGCGGAATTCGGAGATGGAGTCGAGGTTGGGAATGATGGCCGCGCCCATGTTGACGTCTTCTTCGACGTCGCTTCCGTTGACGATGAAGGCGTTTGCGAATTCCCGCTGACCATTGATGGAAATTGTTCCGGGATTTAAATCGCCGGAGGGAGCGAGTGCGCTGGCACCCACGTCTTGAACGGTCTCGGATGTGACGGATGTGACCGGAGCGACTCCGGGCTGAAGCGCGAGCAGGTCGGTATAACTGCGGCCGTTTAACGGCACCGCGGTCATCTGGGCCCCGGTGATGACTTCGCCCATCTGGGTGCTAACCGTCTCCACATGGGTAGCGTTGTCGCTGACTGAAACGGAATCGTTCTTTTCACCGACTTGGAGAACCGGATCAATCAGCAGCGCGTCGTTCACGTTAATGACCACGCTGGAGAGCTTATAGGGTTTGAAACCCGCTAGCGTAACCGCGAAATTGTAGCGGCCGACGGGGAGGTTGAGGAACGAATAGGCACCTTTGTCATCACTCGAAACCGTCTGCGCAACACCCGTATCTGTGTTTGTGACTGTGACTGTGGCTTTCGACACAACGGCACCGCTGGAGTCCCTCACGGTACCGGAAATGTTTCCTCCCACGC
>Ga0302176_10000792_pt1 | contig 16764 bp, 15 predicted proteins | sample I_Palsa_E1_1_FD_198787 | JGI IMG/M metagenome (GOLD analysis project Ga0302176, IMG submission 198787) | Peat permafrost microbial communities from Stordalen Mire near Abisko, Sweden - I_Palsa_E1_1 | ecosystem: Environmental > Terrestrial > Soil > Palsa > Peat permafrost | place: Sweden...
GGGGTTACGCAAAGCAATATCTATGACTATCTTCGCGGTGCCGTCGCTCGAACAATCATCTACTACGATGATCTCATGTTCTGGCAGACCCTCGAGTTCGGTAATTGCGGCAAGCGCACGAGAGATATTATCAGCCTCGTTATATGCAATTATGACGAAGCTGACAAGGAGCTCCTCTGGCACAGCTGCCCTCCACGATGTGTGTAGCACACAACACTACTATGTGTTTACTCCTTGTATACTTTTTGTGGGTACCTGGCCCCGCGATGTCAACAGGATACTGCCCCGCCATGCTCGGTGCATTGCAGATCTCAAGACCGGTCAGGAGGGTCGTACCGTCGTACCATCGACGCGGGGAAGTCAGCCTAGGCGCCGATGACATGAGCCAACTTTCATGCCGCGACTGGTCACGACTGCGCGGTACCTGATTTGGGATCAGGGTCTAGGGCAGCCGCCAATGGGCAAACCCAGCACGCAAACCGTCCATTTTCGCTATGCTGTCTTCATGACTGAGGACTTGGCCAGGCACTATGATACGCACTTCTACTCTGCGTACGGGGATCGATCGCGGCAATCCGCTGCAGTCGTCGTTCCGATCGTCAACAACCTTGTCCAGCCAGAGTCAGTGCTGGACGTCGGCTGCGGCGTGGGAAGTTGGCTCGCTGAATGGATCGGCCAAGGTCTGACCGACGTTCTTGGTCTGGATGGCGAATACGTTAATCGCGCAGCGCTTCAGGTGGAAACATCACGATTCCGCGCACTGGACCTCCGTCATGGGTTTTCACTAGGCCGTACTTTCGGTCTGGTCCAGTCCCTGGAGGTGGCAGAGCACCTGGACGAATCATGCGCAGATGCATTCGTGGAGTCTCTCACTCGCCACGCGGACACGGTACTATTCTCAGCTGCCATTCCAGGTCAGCGTGGATTCCATCACGTCAACGAGCAATGGCCTTCCTATTGGACCGCAAAATTTGCCGCTGCCGGGTTCAAGGTATTTGACGTAATCCGACCCCAGATATGGATCGACCGCCGGATAGATATATGGTACCGGCAGAACATATTGCTCTTTTCAAGAGCCCTCTCATTTGATGCGCGGAACGTGTATCTAGACATCGTCCATCCCGAAATCTGGGAACAGCGACTGGATTCATCGACGTTCTCATTGCGTGAGCTGGCCAAGGGGATACCCGGTGCTGCTGCATCTGCCGTACGCTGGTATGGCGGGCGCGCCGCTGCGAAATTCGGCAGCCGTTAAAGGAGACGAGTGCGCTGCAGCCGGGCAGGTACGACGGACTTCCAGGCCTTCAACTAGACAATTGAGTCCCGAGTGCGCGCCTCAGCGAAGATGTCACGGATCTGACGCTCGCTGAGGTCGCGCCAGGAACGCACAGAATGTGTGACCAATTTTCCCGAGGCCAGCAGGTCGGATGGATGGGCGGGAAGTCCTTGCCATTTTAGCGCCAGCGGATCTATAGGACCTCCGAAGTCCCCGATTCGGTACCCTGCTGCCGAAGTCAGCAGGGCCATAATATGGTCCTCGCCGAGCCTGCTCGACGCAAAGCACGGCTGACTGAACCAGCCGTGCTCGTAGATGCACTTAGCCGCGTTGTAGCTGTGAATGTAAGCACCGCCAAGCGCGCTTTCACCGTCGGTGTAACCATGGCTGCGGGCGAGATCAAGGTAGTGCCGCAGACGTGAGCGGCATCTCGGACGGACTAGTCCGCGGAAGCCAGCCTCAGCCCGAAACTGACGTGCTGCCCACGATATATCGCGCAATCCTCCGTCAGGTCCTACCCGGTAGGAACCGAGAAGTCCCACCTTGGGGTCGCCGGCAAACGCTTGTTCCGCCGTCGATTCCAGCCCGTGGCCGATGAGCAGCGCGTCGGCGTCTAGGCGCAGAACGAGGCGTGGCTCGTAGCGCTCGAGGATCCAGCGGTATCCCGCCGCCAGCTTGACCCACAATCCTCCCTGAGAACCTCGCGCCCCCGCTGGGGCAGGTATGACCACTGTATCTGCCCAGAGGCCAGGGATGCGGCTAGCCATATTGTCCGGGACTGAGGTATCGTCAATAACGACAATAATCCTCGACGGGCCTGTGTAGTGAATCACGCTGGCGAGGGTGTCCAGCACATCATCGTGTGGTCCCGCGGGAACAATTACTGCAATACGTACTGGTAGCTTCATTGGCTTTGTTACCTATCGCCGGGCGCACGAAAGGTGACCATCTGGGCCAGTTGGGGATAACCTGCGCCGATAGCGAATTCCTCCAGTCGACTGAGGATTCGGTCGGTCGAGAACTCCTGGTATCCGTAAAGCTCAGCCCGGTCTCCGGCAACCATCGTGTAGCCCAGGAGCTCATCGATCCACGCCACCGATGCGTTGGCGCCCCACATGTTGGTCGTGCGGCTGCAAAACGGCGTCAGGTTGAGGAAGAGGTCGATGGTCAGTACCACTAGGCCCCCCGGACGCAGAATTGACTTAACCGCCGCTAGTGTGGCCTGGATACTCTCGGGGGAAAGGTGCTCGAGAGTTGAGATGCAAACTGCTGCGGAGAAGCCTGCGTCCAGATTCGCTTCCGGTAGCGTGGAACGGTGCAACGCGACATTGGTGCCGAAGGTCCGGTTCAGCGCGGCGTGTCTGGCGGCCGGGTCAAAGGCGTAGTCGCCTTTCCCATAGTCGAAGAAGGGGTCGACATTGTGAACCTCGTGGCCATTTTTGGCTAGCACGAACTGCAGGCCGGACAGAGCTCCGCCGATCTCAAGTATGCGCGACGGACCTAGCGCGGCTAGCTGATGGTAGGCCCATGGGTACTCATAGCTCCGGGTGATCGTATTTCCTTGGAATGCGAATGGTCCCCGGGCCCGCTGCATGCAGCGACGGCCAAGCGGCTTCAGCAGTGCAACAGCCGGCGACTGCCGGCCATACGGAGCGGCCCATCTGCGATTCCACAAGGCGTACTCTTGGGGCAAGTCTCGTCTGGCAAGCATGTAGCGTTCCTAGTCTTGGGCGACCTAAATATTACCTTAGCAGCCGTGACCTGTCGCAGCGCAGCTATCGAGTGGCGACCTAGTAGGTTGGCGCACGTATGGTCCTGTTGTGGGCCCAGGCGCGATTATGTTCTGCCACCACCTTTCGGTCGCACAATACACGTACCTGCCTCAGATCTGCGACGATCTCCACTGTCTGCCCGGTCAGCGCCGGGTTCACAGCATATTTATTAGAGTCAAAATCGATAAAGGGATGCTCGCCTATCCGCCTCGATAGCCGCCATCCGGTCGCTGGTGGTATCGGCGGTAGCGGAATCATCGCCTCCCTGTCGGCTGCTATCAGCGCGTCAGGCACGTAGCCCGGTGGCGCCCCGGATCGTGCGTTCTCCATTGCGAGCCAATCGTGGAGTTGATTGTTAAAGTCTTCCGGCGAGTGAAAAATGCGGTCGCGGAGGAATGCGCGCTCAAGGTAAACATGTGCTTGCGTGATCATGCCGGTAGTTCTAGGATCACCGACCCTGCCCACAGTAACTGCAGTATTCAAAGAACGGCAGAACTTGCGGCACTCCGCAGTTATCTGGGTCTGCCCGTCCGACCACCAGCCAATAGGGTCTTCACTAGGCGAGGTGAAGAGGCGTGGCACTGCGCCGAGTTCAACCAGGAGTTCCCACCAGCCGGCAAAGAGATCCTCAGGGCGTCTAGTAGGAATGAGGATCGCGGACAGCCAGTGCGAGTAACCGGTGATCATGGTAAGGACGGGCAGCTGTTGTGCTGAGCGTCTTTGACCATAGCCGACAGGAATCGTTACCGGTGGAAACCAGAGGCTGCACTGCGCGATCTCACCAGCTAGGTACCCCGTCGGCTGATCCGGATCCGAATGCGCCCTTCGCAGTTCTGTCACTCGTTCCAACAGGGTCCGGCTCGACGGATCCCAGCCAATCCGCTCCGCGATCAATGTCGTCGGCATCGTAGGCCAGGCCGTTAGCAGCTGCCGGACTTGGGGCTCGAAGGCATAACTAAGGGGGCGTAGCTCCAGGGTGACCTCGTGGTCATTCGGTGCCTTGGCCGTTTGCGCGAGTTGGCTCCTCGGGCGATGCCGGCTGGTCGTGCCTGTGGCAATGATGAGCATGCCGAGCAGAAGGGTGAGGCCCTGAGCGACTGCCCAGCCGCATGCCGCGGCAGTAAGGCCGCGTGGCAGCAGGAATCCAACCAAACCCAGCACCAAGGCGGCGTTCGCAATTTGCATAAATGTATAAGCTGTAGTCCGATCGCGCGAGATAAGAATCGAGTCGACCAGGTACGTGCCGCCTGCGGGAAGCGCGCTGAGGGCTAGGACGCGCAAACAGCCAGTTGCTTCGGCGGCATAGGCTTGGCCAAAGAGGCGAAGGACGAACGGGGCGGCGAGGAGCAGGAAAGCCAAAGATGGCAGAAGAAGCCCGTAAACTGCCCGGAGAGCCTTCCGGAGTTGCTTTCCAAGCGGCGCCTCTCCGCGTGCAAGTTCCGCAAACAGCACCTGCCCAGTCGTTGATGGAATAAAGTTGAGGAATCCGGCAATAAGGAACGCGATAGAGAATCGCGCTGTCTCCGCCGCGCCGCGTACTGCCAGGACCTCGATCGGAACGATAGTCAACGGCAGGATGCCGATGACTGTGGCTAGATAGTTACCTGAGGTAGCTGACAGATATCGCCATGGCGCACTGAACGTCGGGGGCCCAGTTTGTTTACCTCTAATTCTCCAGCTGAGTGCTACGCCGCTGGCGGTAGTGGAAAGCACTAGTCCTAGACCGAATGCGAGCAAGAGACCTGATGACCGGGAGGCCGTCAGCAGAACCATTACCGCGAGCTTGACAATGCTCCCTGCGAAATTTTTAATCAGCACGACACGGGTCGCGCGCATCGCCACGAGTCCCGCGTCGAGGGTGGTCCCCGCAGCAATGAAAACTACCAGTATGGTAACGAGAAAGGCCATTCCCCCGTGCTGCTTAAGGTGCAGCGCTGAAGGAAAATGAGGACCAAGGAAGATAATGGTGGCAAGACACAATACGGTCCCAACGGTAGCGATCACCGAAATGGATACGACAACCAATTCACGTGGGTTCGCGGCACCGGCGATATGTCGCGTCATGGTGAGCGGCAGGCCAAGTGCGGCGACGGCCGCGAGCAAACTCGCTCCGGAGGTCACGCCAGAGAACACGCCCACTGCGGACGCCGAGTATCTATGTGCGGCGAGCGTCCAGAAGACAAAGCCGATTGCAGACTGGGTCACCGTGTTCGCGAGCAGGTAAAAAGAACCGCGGTACAAAGCGTCGCCAAGGATTTTCCGCACGGGTTTAAGCAGCGGAGATCCAGTTACGGTGGGCACGGCCAGCGGCTTCATAGCGCTCCAAGCGGCCGCCGGCGCGCCTCAGGCTCTGGAACGCGGCCGAGTACTGCGAGCATTTCGATGAGTGTCTTTGCCGCAATCTCCTGCCATGTCATGGTGGAGGCATAGCCGCGGGCGGCAGCGGACATCGCGGCCAGGGTGTCGTCGTCAGCACCTGCGAGGCGTGTCAAAGCGGCGATGAGGGCCTGAACGCCTCCGCCGTACCGGAAGACTGCCTGCTCGGGGAGATCGGCCAGGCTGGCCAGGTCCGGCACGATGAGCGGCCTCCCATGGGACAACGCGAGCATCGCGCTTCCACTAGTGGTGACACGCCGGAAGGGAAGAACGACCACATCGGAGGCGGTCAGCAAAGGAGTCACCTCCTCTTCAGGTACACGCTCGAGGCGTAGCACGATACGCTCGCCACCGTTTCTGGCGAGCGCAAGCAGGCGCGACCGCAATCTTGGTTCATCGCACTGCCCGGCCACCGTCAGATGTGCGCCAACCTCATCGGGCATGGCGAGGAAGGCAGCAAGCAGGTCCTCTACTCCTTTGTACTCCTGCACAAGACCGAGGAAGAGGAATCGTCGGGGCCTGCCCCCGGTGCCGGGGATCCTCAGCGGCGTGGCTGGCAGCAGCGGACCAATCGGACCATGCGGGATGACAGCGGTCTTGCGCGCCACAGCGCCGAGTGCGGAGAGTCCGACCAGGGCCGACTGCGAGTGCGCGATTACCAGATCACTCGCCTTGACCAGCTCCCGCCGGGCGGATACGTCGTCTGTGAAGACGGGCCGGTGCGGCAGAACGTTGTGAGCGGTCCATACCAGATGCAGGCCGAGCACCCGGCAGAGCCGCAACCAGACAAGAAACCAGATATATGCCACAGTTCGCAAGGGCGGGCAGCGTATCGACCCGGGGAGGGCAAAAGCGAAAACCCAGTGTAGATGAATCAGGCGTGCTCCGGCGGCCCGGCGGGCTGCCATCTCTAGCGGGAGAAGCAGGAGATTTACGGTTCTCGAGGACGTCAGTTCGCCTAGGTAGGTGATTTCGACACCCAGGCGCTGCATCTCGCCGTATAGCAGTCGCTGATAGGGATTCGGATCCCGGGGGAGAACCAAGATTCTCATCGAATGACCAGTTCCGCGAGAACCCCGAGCCCGTAGGTGAGGTGATCCGCTAGAACTCTGACCGCCCCGTTCGACCGATTACGCCATGCTGGGACAAGCAGCAGAGCTGGATACAATGGAGAAAACAGGGCCAAAGGCAATCCAAGGAAGCACAAGAACACGGTAAACGGCAACCCGAGAAGAAACATAGGATAGACGACTACGACAGGCTCCTCGCGGAGCACGCGCATCAGTCTCGGGCGATGCTTCTTGAGAAGCCGCATGCGGGCTTTGCCGTACGCGTAGGACCGGCGCAGCTGGCGGCGCCGGCCGCCCCAGTCATGCCGTACGACTGCGCCAGGAACGCTCCGGATCTTGAAACCGGCGTCCGTAAGACGCCAGGTGAAATCCACATCGGAGCCATACGCGAAGTCTTCGTCGAAGCCACCGACTGCATCGTAGGCTTCACGGCGAAAGGCCAGGTTGATGGTGGCAGCCTCGGTCAGATAGCGGGATTGCGCAGCTTGCCGTGCCGCACGGTCGTACAACCCCGTACTGCCCGGCGTCGCCAGCGTAAGCCCGGCCGTGACGTGCTCGTCATGACGCAGCGGAGCGACGAGCTCGGCGAGCCATCCCCGCGCGGGCTGGCAACCTGCGTCCGTAAACACGATGATCTCGCCACGCGCGACCCGGACCCCGGCATTGCGCTGGTGCGGGATCGAAACCCGGACGCCCGGCGGGCGCGTGAACTGTACCCACCGCACCTCGGCCTCACGACGCATCCGAATGTCATCCAGTCTGCCGTCGGAAGCATCGACGACCACGATCTCTGCTGCTTCGTCAAGGACCCCAGACTGATCAATCACGTCGGTCAAGGTGCCTTCAAGGGCCGCCTCATCTTTGCTGATGATCACGATGGAGATCATCTGTGAAACACCTCCGAGGAGCCGTTCGTGTAGACAAGGTCAAAATTGTCGTTCAGAAAATCGAAAGGAAAATAATAAGTAGCGAGATGGTCATTGTAGAGAGCAAATGCGCGCCCGTCGATGACATTAGTAGGGCTGGCGTATACCCAGGCTTGGCTATCAATAGTTGCCGGGGTCACATCGAGAATGAGCCCATTTTGTATCCCGGTGGTCGCGGCCAAGGGGAGCTGGGCATATTCGTCAGCATAAACCAGCTGGCCCGGCTCGACCGCCTTACCTAGCCACTCGGCAGAAGCAAGTTCAGGTGTGCTGGCGACGAAGTACTCGTAAGCCGAGCCGCTATTAGCCAGGTTAGCGGAAGTTCCGCCACCAAGCGCTGCGCCCGCCAGATAGCTAGTATTGACCAGAAGTACAGCTAGGCAAAGGGCAGCCAATGTCAGAACGCGAGCTTGTCGTTTCTTCCGTGATCCGGCCAGTACCTGTCCGGTCCAGCAGAGCGAAACGGCAAGAAATACTAGTCCCTGGAGCTGGGCGCGCTCTTGGCCGTAGGCGGTAGCCAAGGTGCCGCTGAATCGTATGAGCGTGAGCAGCAGGGTGGTGACGAGCGCTAGTAGGCCAATTTGCCGGACGATGACCGGCGCGTCACGCCGCACGACCATCAAAAGACCGCCGAGGGCGGCGACCAGGTTCGCCAGCTGCTCAATAATGAGCAGGCCGACTCCAAGGAGGTCGTAACCGAGACGCCATTTAACCGGTGGCACCGGCACGACCGAGTTACGAAGGCTGTAACGCCTGGCATCAGGCAGAGTTTTGATAAATGTTATGCTGCTATAATACTTCTTAATGTCCGACTGATAGGTGGCGGCAGAGATTGGCGTCTTGGTATTTCCTTGCAGGTAAGCAGAAAGCCAGCTGCCGCCGGGCACTCGATTGGGAAGAAGGTTCAGTCCTTGCGTTTGGACGGTCTGGGCAACTTGCAGCAAATGGGAGTCTGAGTGAGTAACGGGTATATACCAGATGACCGCGCCAGCGAAGGCCGTGAGGAACGCGAGGGCTACGGCCCCAGTCACGCGCGGGATCTGACGGAACCGGGAAAAGGCCCACTGCACGGGAAGCATGAGTCCGGTGATCGTAATAGCGACATAAGTTGTCGAGTAATGCGACAAGGTCATTCCGAGGGCAAGCAAGACGACCAGAGACCACTGTGAACGTCGCTGCATACGCGTTTCCAGCATTGTCGCGACGAGCGCGACGAAAAAAATTAGCCCAATCTCTTGCCGGGCTACGCTCGCGATTTCGGTAAAGGCATATTGGCCTATCGTGAAGGCTGCAGCTATAAAGGACCAGAAAGGCGAGAGGATCCGGCGGGCAAGGTCGAAGAGTGCTACCGGGAAGAAAGCGAAGAGTATTGGATATACGACTTTAAGCACCAGCAGGCCAGGGACCCCTGACAGTTCATGCAGTTCGGTAGGCATTACGGTGACGCTCAGCATAGCCCCGTAGGCGTCGTTTGGGTGAGCCGCATGCCAGATGCCCGAATTTATCGTCTGCTGCAGTCTCTGATATTCTGTGGAGATATCAAATCCATAAAGTCCGTCGCCGCGCAAGGAAAAGGACCAGAGTGCCGCAAGGCTAGCGGCGTGGAGAATTACCCTGAGCAACTTGTCGCCAAGTCGCGAGGACATGACCGCAGCCGTCACCAGCAACGCGACAAAACTGAAGGCTGCAATTACCGCAATGCTAGCACTGTGGCCGCTATTAAGGCGGAGAGCGCCGGCCGCCGCGATCAGCGGTAGGATTAGCGGCCATGCCAGGCTGGCAGGACGTGAGATCGTACCCCACTGTATTCCCACACCAGCTGGAGCGTTACGGGACGCGGCGAGCAAGGCACTGCAGGTTACTTCAAGACCGACGAGCAATGGCAAAGCACGCAACGGAGCAGCGACCCCGACCAATGGCCCCACAACGTCTACTGTTAGGCCAGATCCAAACATGACGATGATCGAAGCGCACGGGACGTATACCGGAAAAGAGGCTATGAGGTTTCCCGGTACCCGTAGTGCTCGCAGGAGAATTACGCCCGGAACTGTAAGCAGCAGTGGCACCAGCATGACCTGTACTGGCCACCATCTGTGCAACGGCACGAGAAGGGCAACTAGCGCCAGCATCGCGATGAAGACATCCGGTTTCCATCGCACAGGTGCAGCGTGGCGTGGAGTCCATCCTGCGGTCCGTGGTGACCTGCTTACTGCCTCCACAATCACGGCACCGGTCCAGTTCTTTTCCATGGCTCGGCCGCGTGCACGGCTTCAGTGCCTGCTTCAGGAACGAGATGACGGAAAAGCCACAGGCCCTCAAGGAAACCAACGTTCCCGCACGTTTCTTGGGCGAGCAGGACGTACGCATCGAGCAGGCTTGCCCAGGATCGACTTGAAATCGCCAGCCGCCATCCTTTGGGATAGAGCAGGTGCGGAAAAGCAGCCGCAGCGACAGTGAGTATGCGATAGCGCCTTGACAGTAGCAATATCGTAAGAACAAGCAGTGGCCCAGGGAAGAAGGTGGGCGGCATGGACGGCCATTTGCGATACAGTCGCGCCGACCCGCGGCCATAGGCGCGGCTTCTCCGTAGTACGTCACGCATTGAGGGTTTGAAGTGGTGCAGCACCTGCGCCTGCGGGATGAACACAAGCTGATCGGAGGGAAACGCGCGCCTTATTCGCATGCAGAGGTCTAGCTCTTCGCCGCCGAACCGGAATCTTTCGTCAAACTGACCGACCTGAACCAGGGCCTGGCGAAGAAACGACATATTTGCCCCGGCGAAAGAGTAGACCTCCCGCTGGGACAGATCCTCTCCTGGTGCCGCCCATTGCCGTCGCAGGTAGAGACCTAGCCGGTAGCGAATATCATCAGCCTTTGCTAGATTTGCCTCCTGCGGCTTGAGCGGATTGTTTCGCTTAAGATAGCCGAATGCGAAGCCGGGACGCGTTGCCGGTAGAATGGGGCCGCCAACGCCGAGCACTCCTTTTTGGTAGCGAGTAAAAAGTTGCTCCGCCCATACCGGTTCGGGCTCACAGTCGTCATCAAGGAACGCGACGACAGGAGCCGAGGCTACCGCTAGGCCAGAGTTGCGTGCTGCGGCCAGACCAAGGTTTGTGCTGTGGCGCACTACGGTCGCGGCATGCGATCGGCCGACCTCGCTTGTCGCGTCAGTAGAACCGTCATCGACGACTATCAACTCCAAGGAGGAGTAGATAGTCTGCGCAGCAAGGGCGCGGAGGCAGCGATCGACACCATGCGCGCCGTTGAGTGAACAGACGATGACGCTCAATTTAGGAGACACCGCGCTCCTTGATTTCTGCCGTACGTGTCGAAGGCGGTTGTATCGAAAGAAGTAATCTCCCGCGTGATCCTGGCTCATAGTTCAGCTCCGCTGAGATCGGCAGGTAGTCAAGGCGTCAATACTCTCGCTAGGACGCGCCAGACTGATGACGATTCGCACCTGTCCTTGCGCGCAGGAAATCTTTGCCGGCCGGGTGAGCGCTGTCTGCTGCCCGGAGGCGAGGCGAAGGCTTCCCGCGGCTGCGCGACTGGTATGTGAGCCTTGGATCAGCAGCACCGACCACTGATAGGTTTCGGGCGAGGGGCCAGCGTTGTGTATCACGAACGAGACGGCTACGTCCGTTTGGTCCGAGCTCGGTTGCTCGACAGGGGCCTGCGGATGCTGGAAAGCAAGTGCCGTGTAGTCAGCCGGCTGTTCGAAAAGCCCAGCCTCTCGCAGTGCCGTGTGGCCGAGGCTAGTCTGCGCTATGCCTGCCGCCAGCACGACGCCAGCGACTAGCGAAATCAGTCCCCGCCATTTTGCCGTGCGAAGCGACATTGCAGACAATAGCAACTTCCTCCCTCTGACTCCTAGCAGCGCGACGTAACTTCGGCTGCACCGTCTCCCGAGGTAGTGGCTTCGGCAGCCAAGCTGCGTGCCCGGCTGGGTACGTAAGCGGCCCGGGCGAGACCAAGGTTTCTGGCGTACTGAGCGGCCACAGGCAGGGAGTAGGTCATGGGGAATTCCTCTTATATCCCTCGGCACCGCGCCGGTAGGCGCCAATCGCCGCGGATCCGCTGATATTCCAGTCCTGAACCGCAAACCAGACGAACCCGAGAAGCCCGTAGGTGCGAAGTCCTGCAAACAGGTCCGCGATCTTGGCTGGCTGATCGACGACGGGCAGTACGGCGGTCTCGGCGATGAGAATCGGATCACCGGTCAGTTCGCGTACAGCGGTGATGGTTGGTCCGAACAAGGAAGCGAACGTCATGGAAGGATTGGAGTAATAGCCGTCAATCCCGACCCACGTCACGTACGAGCTGCCGGGCCACCAGGGATTTGGCGCTGGGATCCCGCCGTCTGTGACGATGATGTTAACGGTCCATAGCCAGGTAACGTTCGTCGCTCCCTGCTCGCGAAACAAGGTGACGATGTGCCGCCACGCAGCCACGAAGGTCTCCGGGGATGTCCGGTTATAACCCCAGGAATACCAGGACCCGTTCATTTCGTGGCCGAAGCTCAGGATGACAGGGTGCCCGTAGGCAAGGACCTCCTGAGCGTAGGCGTCCAGGTAATGGTCGTACTGTCCGGCCGCGATCGCGGCGAGGCTGATGCGAGACGGGTTGATCTGGACAACGGGCGTTGCGCCATGCTCGTACGCCGCTGCGGCGAAGCCAGCCTGGAAAGGCTCCGTCCAGGAGCTGTAGTACATGAGCAGATCTGGCCTGACACCAGTTGTGGCTGTGAACGAGGCCACTCCGGCATACGAAAGGGGCGCGCTCCGCTCGTACACGCCAAGGTAACGTACCGGTTGCCCTGAGTTAGCTGGCTGCGTAGACAGGATGCGGAGAAAAACCGGGACGGCAGCGCCGATGACAAGTATCACGGACAGCGCGGCGATCAGCCATCGTGCCGTCCGGCGCTTGACCCGCCGGACGGCAGGCTCGACTTCGGTCTGAGGCACGCCTGGCTCCAACTGCGTAAATCGCTGGTTGATGGTCATGCCGGGTCTCTGCTTACGCGGCGCGACTGCGTCGGGCTCAGACTTGCTGATGATGCTGATGATGCTGATGATGTCGGCCAGGAGCGGCTCATAGGCCCGGCCCGCAGGTCACCTTGGCCGCTTGGCACGTCCGCAGCGGCCAGCCTGTCAGCGCGCGGAGCTGTGGGCCCGCCGCTATCAGCGGACGCCCACGTCGATCGCGGCGCCGGAAAGAGGCTGCCTTCCGTTCTGCCGCTATACCGACGTCCATAGGTCGCACCTGCCTGCAGTCAGGGGCATGCTGGAGGCGGCCTTGGCTACCCCCCCGCAGCCCATGTTCTGTATTCTCCACATAACACAAAGTGGCGATGGGCTCCCGGATGGGAGCACCGCATATGAAAGGTACATTTCAATCGGCCTTGCGGGTGTGCGTTTTGCGAAATTCTCCACGACAGGCGCCATCTCTCCGCTGCTCCAGTCCGCCACGGCGCCGCGGTTTATGGCGCGGACGTCTGGTACGTCCGGACAGCCCGGCGAAACGCGGCGAAGGCCGCGGCACCCCTGAGGCGCCAGTCCGTCGTGTGGTCGGCATCGAACCACACGAACCCGAGCAATCCGTAAAGGTGAATCCCGGCAAACAGGTCGGAGATCTTCGCTGGCTGGATCGCGGCTGGTGCAGCGGCCGTCTCTGCGATGAGTATCGGCTTGCGGGTCAGCGTGCGTACGTCGGCAACAGTGGGCCCGAACACCGAAGCGAATACCGAGGACGAGGTCGTGTAGTAACCATCGATCCCTACCCAGGTGACGAACGAACTGCCTGGCCACCAAGGGTTCGGAGCGGGAACTCCGGTCGGCTGATGAATGCTGTTGACCGTCCACATCCACGTGACGTTCTGGGCTCCTAGCCTCCGGAAGAGGGTGACGACATGCCGCCAGGCGGCGACGAAGGTCACCGGGGAAGTATGCGTGTAGCCCCACGAGTACCAGTTGCCATTCATCTCGTGGCCGAAGCTTAGGATGACGGGACGGTGGTAGGCACGGACAGCCTCGGCAAAGGTGCGCAGGTAGCTGTCGTAGCCTCCGGCGGCGATGGCGGCGATGCTGATGCCCGTCGGGTTCATCTGGACGAGCGGCACCGCGCCCATACTGGCCGCAGTCGTGGCAAAGCCGGTATGGAATGGCTCCGACCAGCCGCTGTAGTAGCTGACCAGGCCTGGCTTTATTCCGGTCTCTGCGGTAAATGCTTTCACCGGGGCATATGAGGTGGGGACCCCGCGTGCGTACACCCCGATATAAGAGCCGGGAATGGTGGGAAGTTGTGATGGCGACTTGGCTCGTGCTGACGGCCAAGGCCCATACAGCGCTACCAAGGAGGCGACGAGGATTATCGCCGCCAGGACTGCGGCACCGAGCGCTGCTGCCAGCCTCGGCCGTCGCCGACGGGCGTTGAATGATTCCGGTGAGGCTTGACGATGTCGTCCCATGCGCTGAGTGTCAGCCAAAACCTTAGTGCCTCCTATTCACCGTACTACGGCCAAGGTCGGTACGGTCAGATGAAACAAAGTACTGGGTCATGATCCAGGTCTACTGTACTTACTGGCGCCTTCGCGGAACGCGGCGAAGGCGGCCGGGCTATTGAGACTAAACTGCTGGCCAACAGTGTTCGTGGAGTCGAACCATACGAATCCGAGCAGCCCATAAGAACGAATGCCCGCGAATAGATCGGTGATCTTCGCTGGCTGGTTAGCGCCAGGTATTGCGCCCGTCTCGGCGATGAGGATAGGGTCGCCAGTCAGCGCCTGCACAGCATCAATGGTGGGCCCGAACAATGGGGCAAATTGCCATGCCGGCTTAAGGTAATAGCCGTCGATACCCACCCAGGTCACATAAGAGCTGCCGGGCCACCACGGGCCTACTCCGTCGATCTTGGCATCCCGTCCGTCATTAATGATATTGACTGTCCACAGCCAGGTTACATTCCGGGCTCCCAGCGCTCGGAAAATAGTCACGATATGCCTCCAAGCGGCCACGAACGCCTCTGGAGACTGATGTGTGTATCCCCACTTTGACCAGCTTCCGTTCATCTCATGGCCAAAGCTGAGGATGACCGGGTCTTTATAGGCCCGGACTGCTTCTGCGTAGGAGCTCAGGTAGGCATCATATCGGCCGGAAGCGATCGCAGCGGTGCTGATGTTATCCGGATCCATCTGCACAAGTGGCACAGCGCCGTTATTAGCCACCGTGGTAGCGAAACGGAGCGGAAAAGGGACGTACCATCCACTGTAGTACATAACTATATCGGGCTTAGCTCCGATGGCGTTCGTAAATTCCGTCACTTTTGCATAGGAGGCAGGGAGACCGCTCTCGTACACCCCGAGGTAAGAAGCGGCAGCGGGCGGCAGATGGACGGGCAGCGGCCCAGTGTTATCCGAGGACGTGTTATAGAGGATGACACCAGCTACTATCGCGGCAGCAGAAATGACGGCCAGTCCGACTTTAAGCATCTTCCTGGTTCGTTGCTTTTTGCCATCCTGGTGGCGGCTGACGCGGCTCATGCTGTTACCTCCTTCGGCAGGGCACGTCTCCAGACGCCCTTACTCGGGGTCATCAAGGGCGCCATCATGTAAAGCTGTACGCCGGCCAGAACCTCTGTGGCCCAGTACGGGCCCCATCCGTACTCGTGCACCCGGAGCGCCAGGCCTGACCAGAGAAGCACCTGGACCGTGGCGATCCAGGTGAGCAGGATCCGGTTGACCATCACGGGTACCTGCCCTGTGTCGGGCGAGGCGCCAGTCGGAACCCATTCGGTCACCCGCCCGCGGATCGCGTACCACACCGCGTACAGGTGACAGCATGAATTGATCATGCACACCCGGTAGATCGTCGGCCGCCAGCCGCGGCTCAGCATCGGGAACACGAAGACGCTCGCGACGAGCGCGGGCAGGAGCGGCAGGTAGTTGTGGGGGTAGACGCGCCCAGGATAGAACCAGATCATCGTGAGCGTGGGGAACGGCCCGGTGAGGAGCAAAGCGGCCGATGACATGTAGTAAAGGAACGCGGCCCAGAAGGCAGCCCGCTGCTGCCAGGTGAACGGTGCTGCCAGGAAATATCTGTCGACCATCACCATCATCGAGGATCGGCACCAGCGGGCTTGCTGATTGGCCAGCGACGCGAAGTCGGTAGGCGCTACGCCCTTGGCCAGGCAGAGGGGCAGGTAGCGCGTCTCGTAGCCGGCCCACCACAGTTTCACTCCGGAGTGGACGTCCTCGCCGATCGGCACCTGGGCGAAGCCGCCCGCGGCCACCACGGCCGCGCGACGGTAAACCAGGTTGGTGCCGGCGCAGATCGCCGCCTTATAGCGGTCCCTGGCTGGCTGGATGAATCGGAAGAAGATTTCCTGAAGGGTCCCCGCATAGCGTTGGATATAGGAGAACGACCCATTGCTGACATCGTAATACTGCGCGGTCTGAACAATACCGATCTTCGGATCGGAGAAGTACGGCATGGTCTCGTAGAAAAATTCCGGGCGAACCGCGAAATCGGCGTCGATGACCGCGATAAATTCTCCTGCGCTGACACCCAGAGCATGGGTGAGGTTGCCGGCCTTCTTCATCTCGCGCGGGTTGGGGCGCACGATATAGCGGAAGTCGTAGTTGTCCGCAAGGCGGCGCACCTGGTCCCGCACGGAATCATCCAGTACATAGACGGTCTTGGGCGTGTGCCAGTTCATCGTGCTGACGTGGCGGAAGGTGTTATCAAGCACCGCTAGCGGCTCGCCGCAGCTTGGCAGGAAAACGTCCACCGTATCGCCGCGCTCCAGGTAGCTGGCTACGGTGGCCTGATGCTCGGCCAGAGTCAGCCTAGGGCGTCCGATTCGCAGCCAGAAATTGACCACCACCGGTGGCACCATCACCATGAGCAGCAACCACATAATCGGGGCGACAAGCCAGGCGCGCTCAGCCACGTGGATGTATCCGTATAGGACTCCAGCGGAGGCGACAAGCAGGCACCCGAACACCCAGCGACGCGGGCTGCCGAAGTACTTGTACTTCTCCTGGTCATCTGGGGGCTGCGGCAGATAAGTTGCTGGCAACGGCTCAGCGACCGCAAGCTTAATCACGGGCAGCACGGCTCCTTCCGGAGAGCCGGCCTGGCGCCGCCGAAGCCCAGATGGTGAACTGGCCCGGGCGTGCCAGGACGTAATAGCCGCCGGTGTGGCGCATGTCCGCAGTGATCTGGCTGTCGGTAGCGGTCGTGTCCCCGAAGTCGAGAATCACGAGTGAGAAGTAATGGCTGTTGATCGCCGTCCGGTACGAAGGAGCCCCTGGAAGTCCCCCCTGGTAGCTGAAGTAGTACGTGTTA
>Ga0302176_10000802_pt1 | contig 16634 bp, 10 predicted proteins | sample I_Palsa_E1_1_FD_198787 | JGI IMG/M metagenome (GOLD analysis project Ga0302176, IMG submission 198787) | Peat permafrost microbial communities from Stordalen Mire near Abisko, Sweden - I_Palsa_E1_1 | ecosystem: Environmental > Terrestrial > Soil > Palsa > Peat permafrost | place: Sweden...
GGCGGAGCGGTCGTGATCGGTTCGCAAGATGCGGGCGTCTTGGTGATTGACGGCAAGATTACCACCAAGGAACATTTTGGTTACACGGACGGTTTCGGAAATCCTGACTACATCGGAGTCGTACGCGACACGCAGCCGGGCCAGGGCAAGCTGATGCCGAACGGCTCGTGGGCTCCACTCGCCACGGGCGAACTCCTGCTCGGATACGCGGACGAGGCCGGCGAACTGCCCGTAGCACCCATTCCTCATCTCCTGGCGAACAACAGCACTTTCATGGTGTACCGCAAGATGCACCAGAATGTCGCGACCTTCCGCAAATACTTGAACGAGAAAGGGAAGCTCTACTCCGGAGGAAAGGAAAAGCTCGCGTCGAAATTCATCGGCAGATTCCGTGACGGCACGCCGATCGAAGTGTCGCCCGACAAATGTGACCCGGCGGTCGTGGCGAATAAACAACTGAATGTGAACTTCAAGTATGGCGGCGATCTCGACGGCGTGCGTTGCCCGATTGGCGCCCACGTGCGTCGCACGAATCCGCGCGATGCCTTCGGCTTCGACGGGAAATTGGTAAACCGCCGGCGCATCAGCCGGCGCGGCATGCCGTACGGCCCGTACACGCCCGAAGAACAGCCGGTTAGCGACACGGACGAACACGGCTTGATCTTCATGGTGATGAACGCGAGCATTTTTCGGCAATTCGAATTCGTGCAGCAGCAATGGATCGAATACGGCAACGACGCGCGGCAGGGAAATGACAAGGACATGCTGATGGGCAATCACGGCGGAGTTGGGAAATTCATGATTCAAGGTACAGCGGACCCCGCAAATCCGCCGTTCGTCTGCGGAGGCTTGCAGAATTTTGTCGAGCTTCGCGGCGGCGATTACTTTTGGGTTCCAAGCATCACGGCTCTGCGTATGATCGCGGACAATTCAGTCGATCCTCGCTGAGGGAGAGCAGCAGGTATGAAACTGCTCGACAGCTGGAAGAACGCGTTCGGTCGCCTCGAAGCCGAAGGCATGGCCGTGCTCCGCGAAGTCGAGGCCGACGTGACGTCTTTCCTCGACAGTCTAAAGCAGCATTTGATCGAAAATCCTGAGCCGATATTCGCGGTGCTTCGTCGCGTCCAGCCCATCCTGCTCGTGAAAAACTTCGCAGTCGTCACACGGTTCGAGGACGTCCAGGAAGTTCTCTCGCGCGATGACGTGTTTCAAGTCACCTACAAAGACAAGATGGAAGTGGTCGCCGGAGGCAGCAATTTCTTCCTTGGTATGCAGAATTCGCCGGACTACGAACGCGATCACTCGCACATGCTCACCGTCATACGTAGAGAAGACATTCCTCAGCAAATCGCGCCTTTCGTGGCCGCTACCGCGGAAAGTCTCGTTGCCGCGTCCGGCGGTCGCATCGACGTCGTGGGACAACTGAGCCGCATCGTGCCCACGCGATGGATCGCCGCATACTTCGGCTGTCCCTGGCCGTCCGACGAAGACTTGGCAACCTGGAGCACTGCGGCGTTTCAATACTTGTTTACGGATATTGACGACGACCCTGCAGTTGCAGCGGCGGCGCGCGATGCCTCGGCCAAGACGCGCGCTTGGCTCGATACGTCGATTAGAAATCGCAAGGCGCAGCCCTTGCAGCCCGGAACGCCACTGCCCGACGACGTTTTAGGCCGATGCCTCGCGCTGCAAAACGCCGGCGTCCCGGGAATGGACGACTCGACGATCCGCACGAATCTTCTCGGTCTCTTCGTCGGCGCAATTCCGACCACCTCGAAGTGCTGCACGCAGGCTCTGGACGAACTGCTTAAGCGTCCCGCAGACCTCGCAAAAGCTCAGGACGCAGCAGCATCGAATAATGACCCGCTCTTGGCGGATTACGTCTTCGAGGCCTTGCGATTTAACCCGAACAATCCTGTCGTGGTACGTCTTAGTGTGCAAGATTACACGCTAGCAAAGGGCACCATGCGCGAGACCTTAATTCCAAAGGGCTCTTCCGTCGTTGCCGCCACACAATCGGCTATGTTTGACGACAGGTTCGTCGAGTCTCCAAACGAGATTCGCGCCGGCCGCCCAGCCTACCTCTATATGCACTTCGGCTACGGCCTGCACACTTGTTTCGGCCAGTACGTCAATCGCGTACAGATACCGGGAATTCTAAAGCCTTTGCTTAAGCGCAAAAACCTTAGGCGCGCGGCTGGAGACGCAGGCCAACTAACGTACAACGGCCCGTTTCCTTCGACGATGACGGTGCAGTTCGACTGAGCAAGAACACCGAAGCATATTTGGCGTTGGTTCGGTTTGACCTGTCCGAACTGGCAAGCGCATCGACGGACTCACACTTTTAATATGTGTTAATACAGTGTCACATCGGCACGTGGCATCCTTCCTGAAACATCTCGTCCGGTGAACGTCCGCGCGACCGAGCTCCAAGAGCATCGCAGCTAGCTGATTTAAAGCGGCTTGGGTCTCAGCGACGGCTGTCGGTTTGGCCTCCTGTCTGCTCCCTTCTCACCTGGCCCATTCGCCGAGGCGATCCCTGCAGGGCCACGCTCTAGCGACAGAATCTTCTCGGGAAGAAGGAGGCAGGATGCGCAAATTCGATGGCTGGGACGAGAGGAGTCAATTTCTCGCCTGGATCACCTCGCGCGCTCCAGAAAAAATAGCGTTCGACGCTCCCGCCGCTGGAAAACACTGACATGCATCCGCTGCGCGATTTCTCTCTCCGTGGAAAGTTGACTGCCATCATCATGATCACTTCTTCCGTCGCCGTCCTGGTGGCCTGCACGGTCTTCGCCCTCTACGACGTGACAACGTTCCGGCGTTCGCTGGAGAGTGAGTTAGGAACCGTTGCTGAGATCACCGGCTCGAACATGACCGCCGCGCTGACGTTTGGCGATGCCAAGGCTGCGAATGAAATTCTCAGCTCCCTGGGTATCCAGACGCACATTGTCGAATCCTGCGTTTACGGGGCAGACGGGACGGTACTTGCGGAATTTAGACGCGGTGGGTCGAAAGAATCCTTCACTCCTCCGGCGCCGCTTCCTGACCAGACTTTATTCGCTTCGGGCTATATGCTCGTGTTCCGTCAAGTTCGCTTAGACGGAGAAGTAATCGGATCGATCTATCTGAAGTCCGATCTCGACGAACTTCATTCTCGCATTGCGCTCTTTTCTGCAATCTTATTGACTGTCTTCATCTTGTCTCTCGTGATTTCATTCCTGCTCGCCTCGCGCCTGCAACTACTAATCTCGGAACCGATCGGACAACTGGCGCTAACGGCTCACGAGGTCTCCGTCAAAAAAGATTATTCGCTTCGAGTTATAAAAGGAAATAACGATGAGATCGGAATTCTGGTCGATACATTTAACGAGATGCTCGGACAGATCGAACATCGCGAAGCAGCTCTGCAAAGTGCTCACGACGGATTGGAACTGCGTGTTGACGAACGGACTCGCGAGTTGCAAAAAGAGATTGCCGATCGGACAAGAGCCGAAGAGCAACTCGAAGATCGCAAACAATTCCTCAACTCTCTTATCGAAAACCTCCCGATTGCAATTATTGCTATAGACAACGATGGCGCTGTGGAAATGTGCAACCCTGCTTTTGAAAATCTGTTCCTGTATTCACAGCAAGCCATCCTTGGCCGGTCGCTCGCCGAACTGGTGACAAATTCAGAATCTCGCCCGGAATTGGAGTCGAACAGAAAGATGCTCCTCCAAGGAGAAGGCGTGCACTTAGTTACGCGACGGAGCCGGAGCGACGGTAGCTCGGTGGACGTGGAAGTCCACTCCGTACCGCTCGGAAGCGAAGGAAAACGCAGGGGCGGCTTGTTGCTATACCAAGACAACACAGAACGCAAATTGGCAGAGGAGGCTATGCGCCATGCCAAAGAAGCGGCAGAAGCCGCCAGCAATGCAAAGAGTGAATTCCTTGCCAACATGAGTCACGAAATCCGCACTCCCATGAATGGAATTCTGGGAATGACCGAGCTGACTCTTGAGACAGACTTGAATCCCGAGCAGCGCGACTACTTGGGCATGGTAAAGACTTCCGCCGATTCGCTCCTCGTACTGTTGAACGACATTCTGGATTTTTCAAAGATCGAAGCGGGCAAGCTCGATCTCGACCTTGCGCCATTTCCTCTTCGCGAGAGCCTGGGCGATACGTTGAAGATACTGGGCATTCGCGCGCATCAAAAATCGCTGGAACTTGCCTGGCAGGTGGCGGAAGAAGTTCCCGAATACGTGGTGGGTGACTTGGGCCGTTTGCGTCAGATCGTGGTTAACCTGATGGGGAACGCTCTGAAATTCACCGAGCATGGAGAAGTGTTTTTGCTAGTCGAAAAAGTTCGAGATTTGCCCAAAGAAGTGGAGCTGCATTTCTCCGTGCGAGACACCGGCATTGGAATCGCGAAAGGGAAGCAATCCGAAATTTTCGCTCCCTTCACTCAGGCGGACGGTTCCACCACACGGCTCTATGGGGGGACCGGACTCGGGCTTGGGATCGCAACGCGCCTCGTGGAAATGAGCCGGGGGAAAATCTGGGTTGAGAGCGATCTGGGACACGGCAGCACTTTTCATTTCACAATGTATTTCGGCACGGCGGACGACAAAAATCGAGAACGCAAAGTTCCCGATTCTGAAATCCTTCAAAACTCCGGCGTACTTATAGTCGATGACAATCAAACGAATCGCACCATTCTGCTGCAAATGCTCGCGGGATGGGGACTTCGCGCAGAGGCCGTTGGCGGAGCGCGGTTAGCTCTGGAGGCACTCGAGCGGGCTCGCGCCGCTAAGCAACCATTTGACCTCGTCATCACCGATCTTCACATGCCCGAAGCAGATGGGTTCGCTCTTGTCCAAGATATCCGTAAGAATTCCGGCTCGCCTCATCTTCCCGTGATAATGCTTAGTTCCGGTTCGCTGCGTGGCGACCGCGAACGCTGCCGCGATTTGGCGATTGCTGCTTGTCTAACGAAACCTGTGCAACCTTCCGAGCTTCTCGATGTGCTCTTGAACGAGTTAACAAGATCAAAACCTGAACGCCCTGAAGTAATCGTCAGCCAGGAGTCCATCGTCGAACAAAGAGCCAGTTTGAAGGTGTTGCTCGCCGAAGACAACGCCGTCAATCGGCTTCTTGCCCGAAGGATGCTTGAAAAATACGGCAACACGGTGATTGCTGTCGAAAACGGCCGGGAAGCGCTAGAGGCCATAGAACGCGAAAGACCGGACCTGGTGATCATGGACGTGCAGATGCCGGTAATGGACGGGCTAGAGGCGATTCGCACGGTAAGGACCGACGAGCAGGCTTCCGGCCTGCACTTGCCGATAATTGCACTCACTGCGCACGCCATGAAGGGTGATCGCGAAAGATGTTTGGAAGCCGGCGCGGATGAATACCTCACCAAACCAATCCGTGCAGCCGAATTATTCGCCGCCCTCAGCCGGATGAAGACCGGAAATATTGCGCCGGACCCTGCCCCTGCGATGGCAGCAGATCCCGTCTCCTCTTCCGCCGCCGTCATCGATTTGAAAGAGGCGCTTCATCGGATGGGAGACCAGGAAACTCTTGAAGAGCTGGCGAGACTCTTCATCGAAGAATGTCCGAAGTTAATGGCACAAATTCGTGAATCTCTGGCGGCGTCTGATGGCATTGGCCTTGAGCGCTCCGCCCATTCTCTGCAAGGGTCCTCAGCGAGCCTCGGAGCCCCCGGCATTTCTCGCGCTTCGGCAGAATTGCAGAAGCTCGCTCGTTCCGGACATTGGATTGCCGCTCGTTCGGTGTTCGCAAACTTAGAGAGGGAAATCGCCGCTCTGTATTCGCAACTTTCTACCCTGTTGCGCGCGGTTCCGTCTTGAAGATTTTGTCGCACGGTCACGCAGTCTCACTAAAAATGCATCGGGTCCGCAATAAAGTGCAGGTGCCTCTTTGAACGAAGAAAAAGATTTGAAAAAACAAATCGTGATTGCTGAAGATGATCCAATTTCCCGGCGTTTGTTGGAGGTACTTCTCACCCGCTCCGGATACCAGGTTTCTGTTGCCTCCAACGGAACCGAAGCCCTGGAGCTTCTCGATCAAGTGGACGCTCCGCGTCTGGCCGTGCTGGACTGGATGATGCCTGGTCTTGAAGGCCTTCAAGTGTGCCGAAAAATTCGCGAACGCAAGGACCGTCCATACACCTACATTTTGTTGCTTTCCGCGCGCGCGCAGAAGGAAGACTTGCTGCTCGGTTTGGAATCGGGCGCAGACGATTATCTGACCAAGCCTTTTGATGCGCTGGAACTTCGCGCGCGTCTTCACGTCGGCCAGCGAATTTTGCAATTGCAGGATGGCCTGATGGAGAAGGGGGCCGAACTCCTCTTTCGTGCGACCCATGACTCGCTGACCGGACTCCCAAACCGAGGTATGGTTCTCGATACGCTGCGCCGGGAGCGTTCCCGCCAAGTACGTGGCGGCGGCTCATTTGGAATCATCTTGCTGGACATCGATCATTTCAAAAATGTGAACGACACCTATGGCCACCAATGTGGAGACGGCGTATTGCAGGAAGTTGCGCGGATAATGACCGCAAGTGTGCGAGGCTATGACACGGTGGGACGCTACGGCGGCGAAGAGTTTTTGATTGTTGTCCCTTCTACTGATGCGGCAAGTGTTTTCGGACTATCGGAGAGAATCCGCCATACAATCGCCGCGAAACCGATCGCAACGGGTTCTGGTGAAATTTCGATTACCGTCAGTTTGGGCCTAGCTGTAAGCAGCGGTAACGCTCCGCTTGATCCTGAGGCCATGCTCGGTACCGCAGACCAGGCGCTGTACCGCGCTAAAGAGGGCGGACGAAACCGCTCCGAGGTGGGGGTTTGTGATGTTACGCCTTCAGCAGCCATACCCGAAATTGCCCCGGTCAAAACCGGCTAGGAATAGCATGCGGTTTCCTGCGTCTCACTAGGCGGAACAGAACAACTTCGTGAGCTTCAATTTGAAGATGAACTCGCCTTTTGCGCCGCTACCCACTCATGAATCCGAGTGGATAAAACATCCAGCGGTAGAGCGCCCGCGCCCAGCACCTCGTCGTGAAATTTGCTCAGGCTAAACTTGTCGCCTAACTGATCTTTGGCGTATTGACGCAACTTGAGGATCTCGAGCTGGCCGATCTTATAGCCCAGCGCCTGAGCCGGCACCGCCATGTAACGGTCGGTTTCGCTCTGCACCTCATACTCATCAATCGCTGAGTGGTCGTGGAAGTAATCGACCACCTGCTGCCGCGTCCAGTGTTTGTAGTGGAAGCCGGTATCGACAACCAGACGGATGGCGCGAAGCATATCGTCTTGCAAGTGCCCGTAATAACTGTATGGGTCCTGGAAGAATCCGACCTCTTTTCCTAAGCGCTCGGAGTAGAGAGCCCAACCCTCGGTGTAGGCGGTATAAGACTCGTTTTGGCGGAAGGGCGGAAGCTGAGGCAACTCCTGGGCGATCGCGATCTGCATGTGGTGGCCGGGCACTCCTTCATGGTATGCGGTAGTTTCTATGTCCACCGTGACGCCCTTTTCAAAGTTGCCGGTGTTCACCATGATGTGTGCGGGCCGCGATCCATCCTGAGATCCTTGAACGTACGACGTGGAAGCCTGCTTTTCGCGGAACTCCTCGACCGGCATCACTTCCACTCTCGCTCTTGGCAGACGCCCGAACATGGTCGGCAGCTTCAGATACATCTGGTCGATGTACTTCTGATAGAGGTCCACAATCTCCTGGCGCGAATGGACATGGACCTTGGGATTAGTCTGAAGGGAAGCGCCAAAGCTTTTCAGATCTTTATAGCCGAGCTGATTCACCACTTGCAGCATGCGCGCCTCGATTTCTTTCACCTGGGCTAACCCGATCTGGTGAATTTCTTCCGGCGAGAGATTAGTCGTGGTGCTCTGCTTTACCGCGAAAGCGTAACGCTCGGGGCCGTCGGGGAGCGCCCACAAGCCAGGTTCGGCGCGTCCTTTTGGTGCATAGTCTTCACGCACGAATTTTGTGAATTTGACATAGGCAGGGAGCACCGATTCGCGGATCGCGGTCAAGCCCTGCTCGCGCAACCGTTTCTGGTCCGTGGCCGAGATGGAGTCCGGAAACTTGGCAAAGGGCAGGGCATAAGGCGAGGCATCGATCGCGTTGGTGGCGATGCCGTTGGCCTGCTCGACCACTTTATCCAGCAGAATTCGTGGTGGCATCAGGCCCTCGGCCATGCCCTTGCGCATCTGTACTTCGGTCTCGTCGAACAGCCGCGGAATCTGCTTCAGTCGCGAAATATAGTCGTCGTAGTCTTTTACCGTTTGGAAAGCGAGGATCGAAACGAGTTGGGGAAGGTCAATGTGCACGCCGCCGAACTGCGACACTGGCATTTCCCAAGGTTTGAAACGGGCTCCCTCGACACTCATTCGAAGGTCGCGGACCATCAGCGTTTTATTCAGCGCCTCTTGCTCCGGAAAGCCGGTAGTGTCGATCGCTTCGAAACGGACCAGGTATTTCTTGCTCTGATCCAGGTCGTCGTCGATGGCCTTTTGCGAGAAGTCGTCCAGTTGGTCGTTCCATCGCTTGTCGCCTAGAAAGGATGCAAAAATCGGGCTGGTGCGAAGCGTGTATTCCCAGCGATCGGCAAGCAAATCATTCAGCGCTTTTCTGCGGGTCTGGACGTCAGACTGCGACCATGCCGCGAACACACTGCAGCACAGAACGGACATTAACAACGCAAACAGGACCCAGGATCGCATTAACAGGAATCTCCCTTCGATTTGAGATCGGCCCTCATTGTACCCCCATCCCGCCCATTCGCTCGCCAACGTTGCAGATCCCTCCGTGGCATCTTCCCGGTCGGCGCAGAGTAAAATTATTGGCGCTCGTCGTGCAACTCCTTTTGGCTCAGGCAAAACGTCACGGCGCGAATTTTGCGGCGCGGCATTTTTAGAATAGTTCTTGACATGCATTTCCGCTTTTGGTACATGCCACATAGCGATTGTACGGCATCGTCGGCTCCCCACACCGACTGATGCGTCTCTAAAAACCGTTTTATCCGCGCAAACGCGCTTCGGTGCGTTCCTGCACGCGCTGTTCAGTTCGGCCGCTTTATCTCGCAGCTTCTTGACGGCTGAGAGACGCGCCTGATTGCGAGAGAGAATAGATTGATTCTCATGCAAGATATGAACGAGCGCCGCACATCCTTGCTGCTCCCACACAGTCGGGTAAATATTATACTTGTTGTTGACGTGACAACCTAGTATCTTCGAGGGCGTTTTCTCGCTATGGTTGTCACGGTAGGGAAGTTTGTGGGGTAGGTTCTGGCTTCGAAAATCGAAGCGGCGCTCGCGCTCAGCAAAAATCGCACTCCAGGGAGCCATTTTGACCATGACCCGCTCAAAGCAACCGTCTGCAATCGAGCAATCTCTCGGCTCCGCTTCCTCTCTGAACGAAGGACGCTTGTTGACCGCTGCAGCGCAAGAAGAGCGTTTGCGCAAAATCCTAGAAATCATCGAGTCCGGTTCGCTTTGCACCATCGGAGATCTGGCGCAGGAATTCCGCTTGAGCGCCTCGCATCTCCAACATTTGTTTAAAGCGCAGACTGGTTCCCGCCTGGGTCAGCGGTTAGTTGAGCAGCGTCTACACCGGGCGGCCCTCCTTCTGCTGCAGAGCAATATGAGTGTTAAAGAAGTTGCATATGCGGTTGGCTACAAACATCCCCCCAGCTTTGTCCGCGCTTTCGAGCGTTTCTTCGAACAAGCTCCCGGCCACTATAGGCAGGAAATGCTAACGGAAAGACGAATCGGCTAATCTGTTTCGCTTGTCTTAAATTGAAACACAGCGTAGATAGTGTACAGCGAGTTAAGTGACGTGATGCGGGCACCCAGCCTGTATCCAGCCTGTGGTTGAAGCACTCCAGTATTTGTGTGTGTTTGCACTGATTTTCATAAGTTTCGCGCATCTTTGAGAGGAGGCACGATGTACTTCAACGTGTTTGGACAGAAAGTTTCGCGCAGGGTCTACAAGGAAATGCAGAACGCGGCAAAGAATCGGCAAGAGTTGATCAAGGCGGGCCTTACCAGCCGCCGAGATTTGTTCAAGATGGGCCTTTTGACGGCTGGCGGCATGCTCATCGCCAAGAATGGCTTGAGCGCCCGCGCGGCTTACGGTCAGACGAATCAATCGAACGTCCCGACTGCCGGCTCGAACCAAAACTGCCTGCCCGGCAGCTTCTTGCCAGCCGGTCAGACCGCCAGCCCGCCGACCACCCCTTTCGTCGTAGCGCTCAACGTCATGCCGGCGACGGCGCAAACCCCTCTAGCTTCGCTTGTGAATGGACAGGGAGTCATAACGGCTCCCACGATCTGCCCCAACACTGCGGCTGGTGAAGTTCGCGCAGCCTGCCACCAGGGTCCCGAGTTGAATGCTACTATGTTCCCGTTCCCGCCGCCACGCATCTACCAGATGCACCAGATGCAAACGCAGCTCTCGCAGTCGCCCAGCTACCCTCTGCAGACCGTCTGGGGCTTTAACGACGGCACTCACGGCACACTCAGCCCTGGTCCGACCTACTCGGCAAATTATGGCACATCGCAATTGACTCGCAATATCAATGCATTGCCTCCACTGCCTGAAGTCGGCGGTTTCGGCATGCCTTCGGTGACAACCCATCTTCACAACGCCCACAATCCTTCCGAAAGCGATGGCAATCCGTGCGATTTCTATGGCATCGGCAACTTCGCCGATCAGTACTATCCTAACGTCCTGGCCGGATTCAATTCCACCAATCCTCCCAACGGCGACATCAACGAAGCGCTGAGCACGCTTTGGTATCACGATCACCGTGTGGACTTCACCTCGCAGAACACCTATAAGGGCCTGTTTGGTTTCTACTGTCTCTTCAACCAGTTCGACACGGGTAACGAAGAAACCGGGTTCAAACTGCCCAGTTTCCCGCAGTTCGATATCCAACTCGCCTTCGCCGATAAAGTGTATGACGAGACCAAGCACATGTATTTTGATCTGTTCACTCTCGACGGCATTATCGGTGACCAGTTCCTGGTGAACGGCCAGATTCAACCTTTCCTCAATGTAGAGCCGCGGCGGTATCGCTTCCGCTTATTGGACGTTGGACCGTCGCGATTCTATTCTTACTTCCTCACGAATTTGCAAAACCTGAACGCCGTCAATAATTTCTGGGTCATCGCCAATGACGGCAACTTGCTCCCGAATCCTGTGGAAGTCAGCACCGTACGCATCGGACCTGCCGAACGCGTGGACATCATCATTGACTTCAGCCAGTATAAAGGGCAGACCATCTACCTCGAAAACCGGCTACTCCAGTTCAATGGCCAGGGTCCCGTGCCTCCACAAGGATTTGCGGTGGCAAATCTACCTGGCGATAATCCTAATTCAAACCCGGCCCCGACACCCCCTGTCTCGGTTCAAGTGGAATGCCAAGACAACGTAAGCGGTGCTATCCTTTCTGACATCACCGCACCTACGGGCCCTGGTAGTGCCCTCCTGTTGAAGTTTATCGTCAGCAATAAATCTGTTCAGGACAACAGCGTGAATCCGGCGTCGAACCCGACGTTCTACCAGCTCCCGAGCACGAACGTTGCTCCTCGGATCATTCGCACCTTCAGGTTCGATCGCTTGAACGGGCAGTGGTCTGTGAACGGTCAGTTCATGGATTGCAACGAGTTCCGCTTCGCTGTGTCACAGAACAGCTCGGAGCAGTGGGTACTTACCAACTTGACCGGAGATTGGACGCACCCCATCCATATCCATCTTGAGGAGCACCAGATTCTTTCTCGTAACGGTGCGCCTCCACCGCTGGCTGTCGAGCGCTCTCGCAAGGACGTAGTCGAGCTCCATCCAAACGAGCGTGTCCAGCTCTTCTTCCGCTTCCGCGACTGGCTCGGAAAGTATCCGATCCACTGCCATAACGTAGTCCACGAGGACCATGCCATGATGGCCATCTGGCACGTCGTGCCCAACAATGGCGGAGACAACGTCAACGTACCGTAAACGTTCGCGGAACGGAATCTGCCGCCCGGGGTCCTACGTGGCCCCGGGCGCGTCGAAAGGAGGCTATTGAGTTATGCAAGATCTCTCCAGAAGGAATCTGTTGAGGTTGGCGGCGGTGGCGCCTTTGGCTGGCAGTATCGCAGCTACTGGAGTCGCTGCTGGCAGCCCTCCCAGAGACAAGAATCCTGGCAACGCCAAGAATAATTCTCCGGAGGCGGCCCGCGTTCGAATTCAGGAAAAGAATTTTCCTAACGTCCCGCTGATTTCGCATGAGGGCAAGCAAGTCTACTTCTACGATGATTTGCTCAAGGGCAAGGTCGTTACAGTCAATTTTTTCTATTCCAAGTGCGACGAAATCTGCCCGTTGGTCTCCGCCAACTTGGCGAAGGTACAGAAAATTCTCGGCGACAAAGTCGGCCGGGATATCTTTATGTACTCAATTACGCTCAAGCCGGAAGAGGATGACCTCGCTGCGGTGAAGGCCTACCGTGAATCGTGGCACGCGGGCCCTGGCTGGACTTTCTTTACTGGCCAGTCCGCCGACATCGAAAGGATTCGCAAAGGCATTGGCTTCACGTACCCCGAACCCGCCATCGACAAGGACAAGACCCAGCACATCGGCAACGTTCGCTACGGCAACGAGCCCCTTATGCTCTGGGCCGCGTGCCCCGGTATCGCTCACGTTCCCTGGATAGTCGAATCGTTCACTTGGATGATGCATCCTGAAACCAATCGGGTGCAAAAGTCATGATTATCCGCGCCAGCTCAAACAAAGTTTGTGATTACGACCTCTTCATTTCTGGGTGCGCCAACGGCTCACAGCCGTCCGTAGCCCGGAGAAAGGATACAGTGATGAAAAACGACCGAAAGAGTATCTCGCTGTTTCTTCAAGTATTGGCGGTAGCGGTGCTTCTGTTCCTAGCTGCTCCGAATCTGCTCGCGCAATCGAGTACCTCTTCCAGCAGCGGCGGCAGTTCCAGCAGCGGTATCAGCAGCAATGGAAGCGTGAGTTCCAACAGTTTCAACTTCAACTTCAGGAACAACCCGGCTACCGACTACAACCCACCGCCGTGCGATTTCCTGGATGGCTTTTACAACAACGTCGGGATGTCGACCAAAGGCGATGGAGTAAGCAGCCCGCCGATTCCTGCGGCGGAGACGGCCGACGGCGTCGATTCGCCGGCGGCGCAGCGGTTCGGCTTGTTCCGCCAGACCGGTCCGCCCGCCCTCTTCCCCAGCCAGGTAAACTGGGTGATTGACAATACCTGCGGCACCAAAGAGGCTATCCGCAAAAACGTCCGCATCCTCGCGACCACTGGTGGCTACTCTGATGATGAATTGGGCTCTCCGACCCATTTCATCAACATCATGGCCTTCGTTATGAACCAGAGCTTCTTCGAATCGAGTTTTAGCTCGGACCCGGAAAATCTTGGCTCGATCTCCACAACTCCTAACACGGGCCCGAACACCCCCAATGTCTTCGATTGCAGTACCCCGCCTCCTCAGGGAACTCTGCCAGAATCTGGTTGCGTCAGTATCACGAACGGTAACGCTCTCAATATGACTGGCAGCCCACAGGTAGGCTTTGGCCTTAACGCTCGAAACGTCAATGCGACTAGCCAGACTCCTACCGTCGGCGACGGCGAGGGCAACGATATGCAGGACATCGTCTCTAACTTCGAGGCTTATCCTGCCCCGAAGCAGAGACTGCCCAATGGCACATTCGCCGTCATCCCCTGCGGCACGCTCAACAACGCCAGCAATAACCCGGCCTCGATCATGGCTAATGCTCCTAACCCTCCTTTCCCAGGAGCAACGCTCCCGAGTATTAACACGCCAGATGCCACTTGCTTCCCGGTGACTAGCATCGCGACTCCCACCCTTCGGCAGGATTGGCGATTTGCCACCAATCGCAACGCGATCGATGGCAGTGACAACAACCAAGTAACCGGCTCCGGACCTAGCGGCACAATCGTTTTCAACAGTCCGTATGGCTACTTCTGCGACGACTTGCTGGGTATGTGGATCAATTCATACTTCTGGCTCACGCAGGACCCCGCAATGAAGAACGGGCCATGCACGAAGATTTACAACCAGCTCGGCGCCATGAATGGCTTTACTACCGATGGAACGCCCGTAGTCAAGACCGGCAACCAGCTCGATGTTACTCTCGAGGCCGCCGGTTGTGCGGCGGAAGGGCAGTTGGATCTCGGTGGTGCAGACGGAGGAGCTGTCTGGCTGATTTGCCCCGCGATCGCGGATCCCACAAACGGAGCAATCAGTCTCGACGCGTTTCTCGATCAGGTTCACTTCTCAAGCGGTGTGCCGGTCGATCCGGGCTTTACGATCAACTTCTTCTGCCTCCAGTTCTTCGGTCAGTTCTGCAGCTCACTAGCTCCATCGCAAGTGAGTGCAGCACAGTCGAACGGATCGGCAGCGCAATCTGCAGCGGCATCAGCACCGGCAGCGTCGACTGATGATGATGGCGGCAGCCGGCATGGATCTGGGCCGGGATCTGGTTCCCATCAGTAGTAGTTAGTCAGACGTTTGCATCAGAAACAAAAGTAACATGCCCCCGGCAAGGTGCTCGCCTTGCCGGGGGCAATCTGTCTAAGGTACAATTTGGAATCCCCAGCCTCTCTTAGGATGAAGAGACCCTTTCCTCGCCGAGATTTCATCAAGCTTGCCGCCGGCGCTGCGGCAGTCGGACCTTTCTTTAATTTTTCTCGTCGTGTGCTGGGTAACCCCAAGACGCTCAGGATCGCCAAATGGGCCCATTTCCTGCCCGAGTATGATGCGTGGTTCGAAACAGAGTGGGCCAAACCGTGGGGCGAAAAGAATAACACCAACGTAATTGTAGACAACATTCCTATCGAGCGGGTCCATGCTGATGCGTCAGCGGAAGTGGCAGCCGGCAAAGGCCACGATCTGTTCATGTTTCCTTGGCCTCCGGCAGAATTCCATCTTCATGCCATTGACCATACCAAGATCTACCAAGATGTTTCTATGAACTACGGCAGCATCCCCCAAATTTCGTATAAGTCCACCTTTCATCCCAAGACGAAAACACACTTTGCATTCGCCGATTTCTGGATTCCTGCCCCGGTGCACTATTACACTGACTTTTGGGCACAAGCGCAGATGCCCCTTGGTCCGATGACTTACGGCAGCCTGCACAGCGGCGGCCAGAGAGTCCGCGACAAGATTGGAGTCCCGTGCGGCTTGTCTTTTTCACCTAATCTGGAAGGCAACATCAGCGCGAACACATTCTTGTACGCATTTCGCAGTCAAATACTCGATGTGGACGGAAACATTGCAATCAACAAGAACGTTTATACCGCTCATGCCTTGGACTTCGCCAAAATGCTGGTTCAGGACGCCGGAAGCCCTGACGAGTTCACCTGGGGGCCTGCGGGCAGCGTACAGGCCATGCTGGCGCGCAAGACGACCCTGACTACCAACGCCATTAGTCTGCTTCGCGCGGCGGAAAAGCAAAACCCCGATCTCGCTAAGAGAATGAGGCTGGATCCACCCTTGCTCGGCCCTTATGGAGTGACCGGATTTCCGCAGGCTACAAATTGTTCGACTGTCTGGAAATTTGCGGAGAACCCGGATGACGCCAAGAAATTCTTAGTGGACCTTATCGACAGTTCCAGAACCGGATACGACAAGAGCCTCGGTTGCAACTTTCCCGCTTACCCCAAAGCGCTTCCTAACATTGTTCTCCGTCTTGACAAGGACGCTCACGGCGGAGATCCTCCCAACAAATACTATGCGCTCAAGGATGCTCTCCATTGGACCCCGAATCTGGGCGCGCCGGGAATTGTCCAGCCGGCTTGGATGGAAGTGTTCAACAGCTTTTTGATCCCCAAGATGTTCGCGAACGTCGCTCAGGGTAATATCTCGCCACACGACGCCGCTGCCGAAGCACAAAAAGAAGTCACCGCCATCGTCGAGAAGTGGAAGCAGACCGAAGCGTCCGCCGCCAAGAGTTAGACTATGACCCTACGAAGATTCATTTTTGCAGTCGTCTCCACGACACTCGCCGCTTCCTCATTGTTGGCGCAAGCTCCCGCACCTCGCAAATCGCCCGAATTCTCCATCAATAAATCTTCCGGGGAAGATGTACTTCTGTCCAGTTTCAAAGGCAAAGTCGTGGTGATGGAATTCATGTTCATTGGCAGCTCCCACTGCTTAGAACTCGCAGCGATGCTGAATAAGCTCCAAGCTGATTTGAGCCCGCGCGGCTTCCAGGCTATTGCTGTCGCGTTTGGCCAGCATGCCGACCAGGCCATGGTTGGCCACGTCGAGGAGCGCTTGCATCTCACCTATCCTCTTGCGTTCGCTTCGCCTGCTGATGTGGACGCCTACTTGGGCCGCCAAGGCACCGAAAAGCTAAAAATTCCGCAGATGATAGTAATTGATCGCAAAGGTTTCATCCGCGCAACCACCGGTACTGGCAATCCGACTCTTGAGGACGAAGCTCTAATACGCGTCATGCTGGAGCCCTTGCTGAAAGAGCCTCCTCCGTCTGCTAACGCAACACATGCCATGCCAGCACCTAAGAAGAACGGCCAGTCCTAAGCCTCTCGTCCGCTTGACTC
>Ga0302176_10000803_pt1 | contig 16624 bp, 16 predicted proteins | sample I_Palsa_E1_1_FD_198787 | JGI IMG/M metagenome (GOLD analysis project Ga0302176, IMG submission 198787) | Peat permafrost microbial communities from Stordalen Mire near Abisko, Sweden - I_Palsa_E1_1 | ecosystem: Environmental > Terrestrial > Soil > Palsa > Peat permafrost | place: Sweden...
ACACGTCGATTAGCTAAGTACCGCTACGGCCCGGGAGTTTTCAAAGTGGATTACGCTTTGCGAAGCCCGATTCCTTGGAAAGCAACTGAGTGCCTTCGTGCCCCGACTGTGCACCTGGGCGGAAGCGCCGACGAGATTGCCGCTTCCGAAGCGGCGATGTCGCATGGACGCCATTCAGAACGCCCCTTCGTTCTGCTAGCTCAGCCGAGCCTGTTCGATGCCACGCGCGCCCCGGCGGGTAAGCACACTGCCTGGGCGTACTGCCACGTCCCAAACGGCTGCGAATTCGACATGCTGCCGATTCTTGAAGCCCAAATCGAGCGCTTCGCTCCCGGTTTTCGCGACTGCATCCTGGCGCGGCGCGTTTTTTCTCCTGCGGGCCTGGAAAAAATGGACGCAAATCTTATCGGCGGGGATATTTCCGGCGGCGCGATGGACATTCGCCAGACCTTGTTCCGGCCGACATGGCGGCACTACGCGACTTCGGCCAATGACCTGTATCTATGCTCGTCATCCACACCGCCGGGCGGGGGAGTACATGGAATGTGCGGATACCACGCGGCTCGGTTAGCGGTGTCGCGCTTGAGGACCTAGCCGGCCTGACATATTACCGGCGACGCTGGCGCGTTCTCGCTCGACTTGAAAAGCCTTGCTCGTGTTCCTTCGCGCAATTATCATCGCTGGCGCTACTCCAGGGCGAGGTGAGCCATGAAGCGATTCGCAGGAATGATGTTGGCAGCGATGGGAATATTGCTGGGCGCGCAAACGATTGCAGCCCAGGAATGGTCGCAGCCATGGGCGCGAGAGCGAATGGCGGCGTCGCCGCGTCATAGCGAATGGGTGACGGTGAAGCACGATGGCCGAAACGTGGAGACGCTCATCGTCTATCCCGAATCGAAGGACAAGCGGCCGGTTGTGCTGATCATTCACGAAATCTTCGGGTTGAGCGACTGGGCGCAGGAGCTTGCAGACGAAGTGGCCGCGGCGGGCTACATTGCTGTTGCGCCGGACCTGCTTAGCGGCATGGCGCCGAACGGCGGCCGGACGAAAGATTTTCCCACGGGGGTTACCGAGGCGGTCAGCAAGCTAAATCCCGACCAGGTGACCGCAGACCTGAACGCCGCAGCGGATTACGCGCTGAAGCTGCCCGCCTCGAACGGAAAAATTTATGTTGCGGGATTCTGCTGGGGCGGCACACAGACGTTCCGCTTTGCGACCAATCGTGCAGATCTGTCCGCGGCGTTCGTTTTTTACGGGGCGCCGCCGGCGACGGACGCGATGTCGCGGATCAAGGCGCCCGTGTACGGCTTTTACGCCGGGAACGACGCGCGCATCGACGCCACAATTCCCGACGCAATCGCGGCGATGAAGGCTGCGGAAAAAACGTACGAGCCGGTAACTTATGACGGCGCGGGCCACGGCTTCATGCGCGCCGGAGAAGCTCCTGACGCGACGGACGCCAACAAGAAAGCGCGCGAAGACTCATGGAAGCGATGGAAAAGCCTTCTCCCGCAGTGACCTTCTTTTGCGAGCCGACATCACCACAACTGATCCTGATGTTCGGATAACAAGCTGTTAGGCGGCCAGATTTTAGGAAACTTCAGCGGCGATAGACGATTCTGCCGGCGACGATAGTGGCCATCGGGGCGCCGCGAAACGCGCGGCCATCGAACGGGGTGTTTCGCGATTTGCTGGGAGAGTCAGCTGCGCGGAATGTCCACGCATGATCCGGTGAAAAAATCGTCAGATCGGCGGGCTCGTCGGCGGCGATTTTTCGTTCGATGCCGAGGACGCGCGCCGGTCCGGTGGTAAATAACTCGACCAGGCGTTTCAGCGAAATTTTACCCGCATGCACAAGCTCGCTTAGGCCGAGTGCGAGAGCTGTTTCAAAACCGGTAATTCCAAAGGGAGCGCGGTCGAATTCGACGTCCTTGCTCGAAGGGTGGTGCGGCGCATGGTCGGTGGCAATGGCGTCCACGCTGCCGTCGGCTAGACCTTCGATCAGAGCAGCGCGATCTTCGCGTGAGGCTAGCGGTGGGTTCATTTTGTAATGCGAATCGTAGCGGACGTCTTCGTCAATCAATGTGAAATGATGCGGCGTGACCTCGCAAGTGACGGACAGGCCCTGCTTTTTCGCGAGGCGGACATATTCGAGCGAAGCGCGAGTGGACATATGCGCGATATGAAGCCGAGCGCTCGTGAGCATCGCAACTTCCACATCGCGGCCCACACAAATGGATTCGGACTGCGACGGAATGCCCTTTAGGCCGAGACGAAGGGAGCGCGGGCCTTCGCGCATCACGCCACCGGCGAACAATGAAGGATCCTCGCAGTGGTCGATCACCGGAAGATTGAGGGCGCGGCAATAGTCCATTACCTGACGCATCAGGCGAGCGGTTGCCACGGGCTTGCCGTCGTCACTCACGGCGACGATGCCAGCGTCCTTCATCGCGGCGATTTCGGCGAGAGCTTCGCCTTTGCTGCCCACGGAGGCGGCACCGATGGGCCAAACGCGCACTGCTCCGGCTGACGCGGCACGCTCGACGATTCCGCGGGTTACGGATGCGTTATCGTTTACGGGCTGCGTGTTGGGCATGGTGCACACGGCGGTAAAACCTCCGCGAGCTGCGGCTCGCGTGCCGGTTTCGATCGTCTCAGAAAGTTCCTGGCCGGGTTCCCGCAGATGACAATGCAAATCGATGAAGCCCGGCGCGACGATCATTCCTGACGCGTCGAAAAGTTCGGCATTGGAAGTGGACAGACTTGCGCCGATTTTCGAAATTCGAGAGCCGTCGACCAGGATGTCGAGCGATGCATCTGTATTGCTTGACGGATCCAGAACACGGCCATTCTTTATCAGCAGCATCGTTTATTCCTTGCCTGTCGTTCCGGGGCTTGGCGCTGTGTCGGATGCCGCGCCGCCCACAAGATGGTAAAGAAGGGCCATGCGAATGGCCAAGCCGTTGGTCACCTGCTCGAGAACGCAGGATTGCGGCCCATCGGCGACACTTGGATCGATTTCCAGGCCGCGATTCATGGGGCCGGGATGCAGAACCATCGCATCGGGGGTGGCGACCCGGAGCCGCTCGGACGTAAGCTGAAATTGCAAAATATATTCTTCGGCCGCGAGCGCAGGCTCGTGCAGGCGCTCGGTTTGCACGCGAAGTACGATGATTACCTCGGCGCCGTCAAGCGCTTCTTCGATGCGCGAAACGCGACGAACATTTGGCGCGAGCGATTCCAGTTCACGAGGTACCCACATTGCGGGCCCGCACAAAGTGATCTGTGCGCCGAATTTGCTGAGCAAATGGATATTGGAGCGCGCCACGCGGCTGTGCAGGATGTCGCCAAGAATGGCGACACGCAAGCCTTCCAGCTTTCCTTTGCGATCACGGATGGTCAGTGCGTCGAGCAAGGCTTGAGTGGGATGTTCGTGCGTGCCGTCGCCTGCGTTCACCACCGGAATGCCGAGGCGCTGGGCGACAAATTCCGGAGCGCCCGAGGAACTGTGGCGAATCACGATGCCGTCCGGGCGCATGGCTTCGAGGGTCCAAAGCGTATCGAGGAGCGACTCGCCCTTTTTCAGGCTGGAAGACTCGGCCTGCAAATTCATGGTATCGGCGCCCAGGCGGGCTGCCGCAGTGGCGAAACTAATGCGCGTGCGCGTGGAATTCTCGAAAAACGCCAGTGCGACGGTCTTGCCGCGCAAAGTGGCCAGTTTTTTCAGCGGGTGGCGATGGAATTCCTGGAATGGCTTGGCCTGATCGAGAATAAAAGATACTTGCTCGCGGGTGAGGTCTTCGATTCCAAGCAGGTGTTGCAAGCGCTGCAGCACGGTTTCCCTTTACTACCGATTTCTCCGGGCCTCCCAAAGGATTGCCGGGACTTTAGGAAACGCGATCGACGAGAACGACGCGTTCCTCGCCGTCAATTTCCTTCAGACGGACTTCCACTATTTCGGTGTCGCTTGTTTCCACGTTCCGGCCTACAAAGGTCGCCTCGATAGGCATTTCGCGATGGCCGCGGTCAATGAGCACGCAAAGACGGATGCGTTTGGGGCGGCCCAGGTCGAAAAGACCGTTTATAGCTGCGCGAATGGTGCGGCCGGTGTAAAGCACATCGTCAACGACGACCAAGTCGCGGTCGTCCACCGGGAAATCAATTTCGTTTGAATGAATCACGGGTTGCGGTCCCACGGTGGAAAGGTCGTCGCGATATAACGTGATATCGAGCGTGCCGACGGGAACGTTGACGCCGGAAGAATCGTGAATCGTCTTAGCTAGACGCTGCGACAAGGGAACGCCCCGCCTGCGTATTCCAATCAGCGCCAGATCCTTCGTTCCACCGCTTTTCTCAACGATTTCATGGGCTAGCCGCTGGAGAGTGCGGCCAATTTCTTCAGCCGAGAGCAATTGTCTTTTTTCTACGACGCGCATTTGCGGCCTCATCGTAGCACAGACCGCCGATAGTTCGCAGCCGCGGAATCCGCGCGGAATACGGGGCGCGAGGCGGAATCGAGTCCGTAATCTTGACCTGCGTGTTAGACTACCAGCCGTGAATGCGCCGCAGCCGGCCCGCATGTCTCAACGGCCCGCGGAAGTTGACCTCCGAGTCAGCGTTGGTACCCTTCATCTCAAAAACCCAATTATTGCCGCCAGTGGCACCTTTGGATATGGAATCGAGTTTTCGCCACTCGTCGACCTGAGCCGCCTTGGGGCGATCGTTACTAAGGGATTGTCCATTCAAGCCATGGATGGAGCTCCCGCTCCCAGGATCAGCGAATCGGCAAGCGGCTTGATCAACGCGATCGGCTTGCAGAATATCGGCGTCAGGGCCTTTGTAACAGACAAGCTGCCTGAGCTTCTGCGGCAGAAGGCGACGGTGGTTGCGAATGTCTTCGGACAAACCATCGAGGAGTATGTCGAAGTGATTCGGGTGCTTGAGGATGCAGAGGGCCTGACGGCATACGAACTCAACATCTCCTGCCCCAATGTGGAACGCGGGGGCATGGAGTATAGTACTGATCCGGTTCTGACCGGAGCCGTGGTTGAGGCCGCCCGCAAAGCCGCAAAGCGCCCTCTCTGGGTTAAACTCTCTCCAAACGTTAACGCCATTGGACTTATCGCAAAGTCAGCTGAATCCAGCGGGGCCGACGCGTTGGTAATCGCAAACACCTACCCCGCACTGTGTATAGATGCACACAATCGAAGGTCACGCCTAGGGAGTACGACGGGGGGGTTGTCGGGTCCGGCGATAAAACCTATAACCATGAGGCTGGTGTACGAAGCGGCTAAGGTCATTAAGATCCCGATAATAGGGCTTGGTGGTATTGAAAGCCCGACCGACGTCGCAGAGTATATGTTGGCTGGCGCCTGTGCGGTTCAAGTCGGTACAGCACACTTTGTCGATCCAAGGGCGTCAGAGGAGCTGATAGCTGGCCTCGAAACCTGGTGCCGGGAGACTAAGACCCTTGAAATCAGCAGCCTACAGGGAGCGTTTAACATTGCTCAACGCACCCCAGGATAGTATAATTTGCTGATTCAAATAAGGTTAGGAGACAATGAGAGCTAAACTTTTCGTGGTACTCGAGTCGGTGTTCTTAGGATTGGGTCTGCTTGCGTTTACCCCATCGGCGAACCCTACTGCCATCGGGAAGCCAAGCAACCCTCTCCAACGTACCGCAGCGCAGAGCAGCTCGTATCATAAAGCCAACCTGAATGCCCAGCCGAAACCGCTGGCGGTCTGGGAATGCACTACCAGCTGGTACGGCCAAGATTTTGACGGCCTGAGGACCGCGAATGGCGAGACATATGACATGTACGCCGAAACCGCCGCCCACCCCACGTTGCCCCTAGGCTCCATTGTGCGGGTGGTGAACACGCGCAACCATCGCAGCCAGATCGTCCGAATTAACGATCGCGGGCCTTACGTTGAAGGACGCGAATTAGACGTTTCCTACGAAGTAGCGCGTAGGTTAGGATTTGACCAGACCGGACTAGCAAAGGTCCGGCTTGAGCTTCTCAAGGTGCCGACACGCCCGGAACTGATTCATCACGACGACTAGTCGTTGCCCTGGATGTCGATGACCTCAGGGTTGCTACTGCATTAGTGCAGAAACTTCGCGGATCAGTTGGGCTCTTTAAGATCGGCAGCCAACTCTTTACTTCCGAAGGTCCGCGAGCGGTTGAGAAGCTCGCGGACCTTGGCGCAAACATTTTCCTCGATTTAAAATTCCACGACATCCCGAATACCGTGGCAAAAGCCGTGGCGGCGGCCGTGAAGCTGCCGCGCGTCCGCTTGCTTACGCTACACGCATCGAGCGGAAGCGCCGTGATGCAAGCAGCGCGCGAAGCGGCTGGAGACAAAAAGAATCGGCCGAAACTGCTGGGCGTTACAGTGCTCACCAGTTTTGACGAGACGACGTTGCACGAGATTGGGATGCCCGGGACGATCGAAGCTCGGGCCGTTGCGCTCGCTCAAATGGCTAAGAAAGCGGGACTGGATGGTGCGGTGTGTTCGACGCACGAGGCCCGAGCGATTCGACAGGCTTGCGGCTCGCAGTTCGTGATACTCATTCCCGGAGTCAGGCCGTCCCACGGCGCCGCGAATGACCAATCGCGCATAGGCACCCCGGCGGACGCCATTCGGGCCGGGGCTGATTATTTGGTGGTCGGGCGTCCTATCACCGCTGCTCCAGATCCGCGCGCTGCCGCTCTGGCCATCGCGAACGAGATCGCTTCCGCATCGCTCCAAGCTCGACAAGCTGCGGTTTAAAAGCTCTCCAAGGCGCCGCCGGTTCGAGACCAGTCCGAGTACTTCTCCGTACTATTTCGAGTCGCATAGAGCTGTGCGGATGTCCTTGCGCCGCATTTGACCAATCGCTCCGGGCTTCGCTAGCATCGGTATGCGCATCTCAATTTCTCCATGGACGAAATAAAGCATGTAATCGCCGGCACCGCCGGGCACATCGACCACGGCAAGTCGGCGTTAGTCGAAGCTCTTACCGGAACCAATCCCGACCGGCTGGAAGAAGAAAAGCGCCGTGGGATAACGATCGATCTGGGCTTTGCTTTCCTGGACCTCGATGGCGTGAGACTCGGCTTTGTGGACGTCCCCGGGCACGAACGATTCGTGCGCAACATGCTGGCGGGCGCGAGCGGGATCGATTTAGTCCTATTTGTCATCGCGGCTGATGAATCGATCAAACCGCAGACTCGGGAACATTTCGATATTTGCCGTCTGCTGGGCATTTCGCGGGGAATTATCGCCATCACGAAATCCGACAAGGTGAGTTCAGACGTACTTGCTGCTGTGCGCCTAGAGATTGAAGAATTCGTGCGCGGGTCGTTCCTCGAAAACGCTCCAATAATTGCGGTGAGTGCGCACAGCGGAGTTGGGATCGAAGAACTGAAACAAGAGTTGCTCCGGGTGGCGCAAGCAGTGCCCTCGCGGGATGAAAATCGCCATTTTCGGCTGCCCATCGATCGTGGTTTCGCAATGAAGGGATTCGGAACGGTGGTCACGGGAACGCTCGTCGCAGGCGCCTTACGAATTGAAGACGAAGTGCAAATCTATCCAACGCGTGCGCGAGCCCGCGTGCGCGGCCTGCATTCCGGAGGAAAACAAATCGAGCGCGCCGTGGCCGGCCAGCGGACGGCCGCGAACCTTGCTGGTATCGAGCGCGACGAAATAAGCCGAGGAATGGTTCTGGCAGCGCCAGGACTCTTCGAACCCACTTCGCGGATGGACGCAGAGATCACGCTATTAGCTTCGGCGCGGCCGCTAAAGAATCGCGCGCGAGTTCACTTGCATCAGGGCACGTCTGAGTCCGTTGCGGAGGTCGTTCTTCTGAGTGGAAGTGCAGCGCTCCCTCCGGGGAAAACGGAGTTCGCGCAGCTAAGGTTAGACGGGCCGGTTCTGGTGTTGCCCGGGGACCGGTTTATCTTGCGGCAGCTCTCTCCGGTCGTGACGATTGGGGGCGGCACGGTGCTGGACGCGCGTCCTGCCAGCCACCGGCGCAACGACGAGGGCGTCAAAGCTTTCCTTCAAACGATCGGACGAGGCAATAAAGAGGATTCTCTCCTAGCACTGACAACTGCGTCGCCCCGAGGGTTATCCCTTTCCGAAATTCTTTCACGCACGGGATGGACTACCGCGGAAATCCACGGCGCCGCAGAAACGCTTGCGCAATCAAAGCGCGTGCGAATTTTGGGAGACGCGCGTACGCCCACTCTTATTGTGATATCCGCGCCCAGGTTTACCGATTGTGCGGAGGCTATCCGCAACGCGATTGAGGATTTTCACTCCGCAAATCCGCTACTACCTGGGATTCCGAAGCAGGAGTTACGCGCGCGTGCAGGAAATCCTCGGGCTGAAGTGTTTCAGGCTGCTCTCGACGACTTGCTAGGTGCGCGCGCAATCGCCGTTTCGGGAGATCTCGTTCAACGGGCGGGGCGTGAAATTGCTCTAGCGCCCGAAGAAATGCGCGCCAAAGAAGTAATCGAGCGTGAATTTGCGAACGCTGGGCTTGCGGTTCCAAGCTTCGCCGCCGTGCTCGCCAAGTTGCCGGTGGAATCCCGGCGCGCGCAAAAGATTTTGCAGATTCTGTTGCGCGAAAAAGTGCTGGTGAAAGTCGCGGAGGACTTGGTTTTCCATCAAATGGCGGTGGCAAAGTTGCGCGAGATGCTTGCAAAATACAAGAAGGAGCGCGGGACGCAGCTTCCCATTGGAGCGTTCAAGGAGCTCACGGGCGTTTCGCGGAAATACGCAATTCCATTGCTCGAATACCTTGACCGGGAACACTTGACGCGCCGGGTCGGGGACGAGCGTGTTATACTTTAGGCAGTTACCCGGGCTCGCGAACTGGCTTTCGCTGAAACAGGCATCCTGGGAAGGCAGGTAAACATGGGAGAGTTTAGCCCAATTCACTGGTTAATCGTTCTGGCGATTATCGTCCTCCTTTTTGGAGGAAAGAAAATTCCAGAGGTCATGCGCGGACTTGGTGAAGGCATCCGCAACTTTAAAGAGGGCATGCACATGAATCAGCAGACTCCGCCTCCTCCGGCCCCGCCGGCGAATCCACCGACGGTTACAACCGCGCCGCCACCGTTGGGCGAAGATAAGAAGTAAGCCACTCGGCGTGTGACGATATCGTGACGGCGGCCTCTGCCGCCGTTTTCATTTTGCGGCCCTCTGGGCGCCGATCGAATTTCCCCATCCGACCTCGCGCAGCAAAGACCATAATCGCGCAAGCGGCAATCCCATCACGTTGAAATAGCAGCCTTCGATGCGCGTCACGTATCGTCCACCTATGGCTTGGATTCCATACGCGCCGGCCTTATCGAAAGGTTCGCCGGTGGCAATATAGTCTTCGGTTTCCCGAACGGTGAGCGGCGCGAAATGCACGCGGGTAATCTCTTCGACTACGCGCTGCTTTGCTCCGGAAGATGATAACAGTACAAGACCAGTGTGAACTTCGTGGACGCGTCCGCTGAGGCGCCGCAACATGCTTCGTGCGTCATCTTGCGAAACTGGCTTGCCAAGGACATCTGCGTCCACTACGACCACTGTGTCAGCTCCGAGAACTAACGCTTCGTCACCGAGACCGCGATATTCGGCCGCGGCCGAGCGCGCTTTTGCTAGAGCTAGCCTGCGAACATAATCGCCGGGAAGTTCACCAGTGAGGCGCGATTCATCCACATCGGTCGCGCGCACTTCGAACTGAATTCCGGCGTTCCGCAGGATTTCCGCGCGGCGAGGCGAAGCCGATGCAAGAATCAGTTTCAACGGCGCTCCTTGCTCTCTGCGACCGATGCTAGCCGTTACAAAAGCTAAATCACTACGGACTCGTGGTATTCACCGAAGGCGCGGCGCAGAGCGTCTGAGATTTCGCCGACAGTCGCATAGGCTTCCACAGCTGAGAGAATAGCCGGCATCAGATTTTCGGTGCTGCGGGCGCGGCGTTCAACTTCGGCAAGCGCAGCTATCGCTTTGGCTGTATCGCGGCGCGCGCGCAAGGCGTTGAGACGAGCCACCTGCGTGCGCTCAATTTCCGGATCGATTTGCATCGTCGGAATGGGACGGCCTTCCTCGCCCTGAAAGCGATTTACGCCGACTACAACCTGCTCGCCGGTGTCGACGGCCTGTTGATATTCGTAAGCCGCTTTTTGGACTTGCTGCTGAACGTATCCAGTTTCGATGGCGCGCAGCATTCCGCCCATCGCGTCAATTTTCAAAATGTACTCTTGCGCCGCAGCCTCGATTTCGTCGGTTAATTTTTCAATAGCGAAGGAGCCGGCCACCGGGTCGATCGTGTTCACGACGCCGGTTTCCTGCGCGATGATCTGCTGCGTGCGCAGCGCAAGGAGCGCCGCTTGCTCGGTGGGAAGCGCGAGAGCTTCATCCAGAGCGTTGGCGTGGAGCGACTGGCAGCCTCCCAATACCGCTGCGAGACATTGCAGGGCGACGCGCACGATATTATTTTCCGGCTGCTGCGCCGTGAGCGACGAGCCGGCGGTTTGTGCGTGAAAGCGAAGCATCATCGAGCGCGGGTCGCGCGCGCCAAAACGCTGGCGCATGGTGCGCGCCCACAAGCGACGCGCTGCGCGAAATTTCGCGATCTGCATCAGCAATTCGTTGTGAGAATTGAAGAAAAAAGAAAGCTGTGGCGCGAAGTCGTCCACTGCAAGGCCAGCCGCGACGGCGGCTTCTACGTACGCGATTCCGTTCGCGAGTGTGAATGCGACTTCCTGCACGTCGGTGGATCCGGCTTCGCGAATGTGATAACCGGAAATCGAAATCGCATTCCAATTGGGTATTTCCTGGCGGCACCAGGCGAAAATATCGGTGACGATACGCATGGCCGGGCGCAGCGGATAAATGTAAGTTCCTCGCGCGATGTATTCCTTCAAAATATCGTTTTGTACCGTGCCGGCGAGGCGTTTCAGGTTCGCGCCCTGCTGCTTGGCGACGGCTACGTAAAGCGCAAGCAAGATCGCGGCGGTGGAATTAATCGTCATCGAAGTGGAGACGCGCTCGAGCGGAATGGCGTCGAACAGCGTTTGCATGTCTTCGAGCGAGTCGATAGCTACGCCGACTTTGCCCACTTCTCCCAGCGCGAGCGGATGATCGGAATCCATTCCAATTTGCGTGGGCAGATCGAACGCGACGGACAATCCCTTCTGCCCCTGCGAAAGAAGATAGCGATAGCGGTGGTTCGATTCAACCGCGCTGCCGAAGCCGGCATATTGCCGGGTGGTCCACAAGCGCCCGCGATACATCGTGGGATAAACGCCGCGCGTGAATGGAAATTCGCCGGGGTAGCCAAGATCGCGCTCGAAGTTCCAACCCTGCAGGCTGTCTTGCGTGACAACGGCCTCCATGGGAAGGCCGGAAGTGGAAGCGAGTTTTCGTTCCGAAAAAGCCGGGCGCTTCTTGGTGTCTTCGGGCATTGGGAAGTCAGCGAACTCGTCGGGCTCGGCGGAATGACGCGAAAGCGAAGTACGCCATCATGACCGCGTAAGCGAGCGCGAAACCGAGAAGCCACGCTGCCACTTTGCTATGCCACTGGCGCCAGGCGGCCACCGCTCCGTACAGAGCGAAGGTGGCGAACAGCGCTCCCATGGCTTCGTGGAAGAATTGCCGCGCGGCGCGCCACAGGATGCGCGCAGTTACTTTCGAGGAGTTCCATAGCGCCGGAATGAAGCCGGTTGCCATGGCACAATTCTAGTATAGATTGCGGCGGCGCGCTGTCGCTAGGCTGCAATTTTGGCCAGAGAGTACGCGCGCGAGCGCTTTCTGGCTCCGCAGCCTGAGCTAGCGTACAGGTAACATTCGCGACTGCAAGTTCACACCTGGGTCTTGTTTCGGGATTGCAGCAGCCCTAGAATTGGTGTAGGAATGACTTTTTACAGGAGGCGCGCTTGCAACTCGACGACCGTATGAAGCAGTTGCTGCGAGACCTGGGCCACGCTATCAACGATAGCGTATCGGATTCCGATCGCATTGCGGAAGCTATTTCCAGCGTGCGATCCGCCGGCTTCGATATTGTGCTGAAGCTCGACGCTACCATCGGGCTAGCACGCCGCTCCGAGCAGGATGCCAAGATGACTTCGCTCGACCGCCGCTTCCTGGAATCGCTGCATATCCGCGTGGACGACGAAACCTTGGAAGAGGAAAACATGGCGGCGCCTCTGGTGGAAATCACCGCGCAGGACATTAAATTCTTGAAGTCTCTGAAGATCTCGTTCGATGACGAACTATAAGATTTTCGCGGCGGCGATCCTGGCTGCGTCGGCCGGGCTTGCGCTTGCTCATGTCCCCGCCGCTCGCGCGCAAGTAAACACCAACGCGCCTATCGTAGTGAAGCAAAGGGCGAAAAAACCCGTGTGGCTGAGAGCGGAAGTAATTCATGCGGACAATCACACGCTGATGGTGCGCGAAGAAGCGAATACGCTGAACGTTCATACGTTCACGTATGCGGACAAAGCGCAGAGAAAAATGAGCAAGGTTCTGGACGGGGGCGGCTATCAAAGCGGCGATCGCATTAAAGTTCTGTGGATGGCTGGGGGCTCCGAGGCGCTCGACATCAAAGGCAAACCCTCGAAAGCAATTTGATCGTTCTTACGGACCTGCTTCTGAGTTGGCATTCCTACGCACTAACCAGCAGCCTCGATTAATTTCATGATTCGCCAGCCCGCCGTTTCCGGCCGCTTTTATCCCTCCGATGAAGAGAAGCTCGCTCGCGAGATCGAGCAATTTACTGCGAGCACAAACGAGAACAAGAAAGTATTCGCACGCGGATGCGTCGTGCCGCATGCCGGATATATGTACTCAGGGCACGTAGCGGGAGCCGTTTATTCCGCGATTGAAATTCCCTCGAAATGTATTTTGCTGGGCCCGCGGCATTTCCCCGGCGGAGAAGCAATGGCGATAATTTCGGAGGGAAGCTGGCTAACTCCGTTTGGCGAGGCACAGATAGATTCGGAATTGGCTGCAGAACTTAAGCGGGCGTGTCCGCTTCTGCGTGAAGACCGCGTGGCGCACGAGCGCGAGCATTCTCTTGAGGTGCAGATTCCCTTTCTTCAACATCTCGCGGAAAATCTGCGATTCGTTCCTGTTGTGCTTGCAACGCAGCGCTATGCGGATCTCGAATCGTTAGGCCATGCCTTGGAGCGGGTGACCGCGGCTCACTCCGAACCTGTGCTGCTTATCGCGAGCACAGATATGAATCACTATGAGAGCGACGCGATCACGCGCGTGAAAGATCAGAAGGCAATTAATCGGATTCTGGCACTCGACCCGCGAGGTCTTTACGACACGGTGAGGTCCGAGGAAATCACTATGTGCGGCTACGCCGCGACGGTTGCGATGCTGATTGCCATGCGCGATCTTGGCGCGAAGGATGCGGAGTTAATTCAGTACGCGACTTCGGGCGACATTACCGGCGACCGAGACGAAGTGGTCGGCTACGCGGGCATCGTCATTCGCTGATGAGGTTCGACGATGCTCGCGTTCGCAACGACGGTCCGTTCTTTTCGCACAAACTTCTATTGCACGGTCAGCAACAAATAGGTGGAATGCGTTTTCGTTCCATCCGTGGCTATGACAACCACAGTTTGATTGGCCACCGTAGGAGGGGGCGGGGGCGGCGTGCTGTGGCTGCTGCTGCCTCCGCAGGCGGCAATTCCGAGCAAGCTGCCAACCAACAGAAGGCTCGCCACCACGCTCCAGCGGAGTTTGCGTCTGCCCGCTTGAATCCCGAGCCACATAATGGCAAAACCCACGAAGAGCAGCATCAGTCTTCCAGATCCGACCTGAGCTGCTGTTGGGGTGCTTCGATGGCCCATTGGGGTTAGCATACCGCTGGCCGTGTTCGTAAGCACCAGTGAAACAGGAACGGCGGTGGTGCCAGTAACCGAAACCGGCGCGGAAGGAGTAAAGGCGCAAGTGGTTCCCGTTGGCAGGCCGGAGCAAGACAAGGTGACCGTTCCGGTGTATCCCGTTGTTCCGGTTAGGGTGACCGTGGTGTTTCCGCTGCCTCCCGAGGTCAACGTCACAGTTGTGGGCGTTGGGGGCGTAGCCGGCAAGGTAACGCTGAAGTCCGGCGCGATGACCGCTGATGCGAAAGCAGTAACGAAATTGGCAACGTTCGCTGAGCCAAGGCCCCCAGCTAGGTTAAAGCCATTCGAGGCGCCGTATCCCAGTGCGCCAGCCAAGGGTCCAGTCTGAACTGTCGTAATGCCGAATGTATCGCCGCCGGAGGCGTCGGTGCAATCCGGCGTGCCCGGAGTGCAAGGCATGGCGTTTGTTCCGGTGATGGCGTGGAAAATATTGGCTTGCGCCGCTAGGGCGTAATGCACCGGATTGGGATTTCCCTGCATTTCGCCTGTTTGTTGGACGACCATGGCCATGATGCCAGCCATCGCAGGCGTGGCCACGGAAGTACCGCCGAACCCTTGGAAATCGAGGAAGGGAGTAGTCAGATTACAGCTGCTAGTGCTGCTGCCGGCTCCCGAATTGGCGTCCATCTGGCACACGATGTAAAAACTTGCATTGAAGAATCCGCTGCCCGAAAAAAAAGAAATATCCGGTATGTCACGCTTTCCGTCGTTCGGCACGCCGGAACCTGCTTGCCAGGACGGCTTGGTGTAGCCGCCAATGCACGCCGCTGCGTCCACAGGATTACCGAACGTGCAAGCACTCACTCCGCCGCCCCCGCCAACAACACCTTGACCGTTGAGTCCGGTATTGTTGCAGTTGGCCAGTGGGTCTGAACTAGCGCCGATGACGGCCCACAGGTTGCTGGAACAAGAGTTATTCCAGACCACTTCCGGGATGTAAGACACGGCGGACTCTTGCGTCACCGACGCGTTGGTCGTGTTGCTCGAACTCCAAAATTGACTGAGAACGTTTCCGTTAGAATCAATGTCGTTGAAATCGGTGCCACCGACAGCGACATTGAATGGCGTGGAAGCAAATCCGCTCACCTGCAAACCGCTCGTCGCAGCGGTAATGTCACTGCCGACATCGCAAGCCGCTGAACCCTGGTCTCCCGCAGCGATGAACACCGACATACCGTTGGCGGCTGCCATCTGCCACAAACTGAAATAAAACATATTGCCCGCGGAGCCGAGTTCGGCTTCGCACGCACCGTAGCTTTCGGTCAGGATCGGGGCCAGGTGATTGTCCACGATGTACGTAGCGGAAAGATCCACTCCGTTGCTGGCGTTGGTGGATGCCGACTTTACGTAATCGATTGTGGCACCCTTGGCGACCGCGCCCGACCATTGAGTGTCAATGTCCGCTTCGGCTTCGTCATCGTTTGAACCTGGAGCAGGGCCTATCGTCCCGGGATCTCCCGCGTCGGGATTTTGAATGATATTCAGAAGCAAGGAAGTGCCGTCAGCACGGATCGGACCCGGAACCGGAAGGCCAAAGATCGTTCGAAATTGGGTATCGTCTGCCCCGTTGATATCCGTCTGCCCCACCACCGCGATAATCACGCCGGTGCCGTCATTGTTCGCAGTCCACCGCGGCAGGACGTTGTAAATCGTAGCGAAATCGCCTGGACCCACTCCAAAGCAATTGGCTCCGGGGGCGCCGCAACCACCTGCGAATGTGAAGTTCGGATTCACTGCCGTAACTTTTCCAGTCTCTTTCGACTTAATGAACTCGCCGGCATGTACATGGGCAGGCTTCCAGCGGAAGTTGTGAAGCGTGTTCACGCCCACAATGACCGGCGTAAGCGCCGTGGGAATCTGCGGATCGCTTGAGTTCGCCCAGTGCTGCTCACCGTTAACGACGTAGCTGTGAATCGCGGTGTGGAAAGCTTGCTGCACCTGTCCGGCGTTGCCGGAAAAATTGATCACCGTGCGGCCGTTTGCGACGTCCACCACCTGAAATCCGTGAGATCCGAGCCAGGACGTGATGGTTTGAATGTCCTGCTCCGCGGGGCCGAATTGTTGGCCAAACTGGACGGGAGTGAGCCACTTGTGAAAATTGGGCGAGGATTTATCGAGTTGCTGGGACATCAGCTTATCGAGCGCGGCTTCCTGCTCCGGGCTGCGCTTCAGCACCAGCAGCATGTTCTCCATCGGGAGATTGGCGGGCGCCGGTCCGCGGTCAAATTCCGCGCGCGCGAGCGGATAGGTGTTGTGCTTCAGCACGGTGAGCTGGGTCTCGTCCACCGCCTGCGTGATGCGCGGCTGCACGGAAGTGTTTTGCGCCGAAGCCTGCAGCGCGGGAATCGAAAGTAAAGTAAACAGCGCGACGAACCGGATCGTAAGTAGTTTTTTGGGTGTCATTGGCGTGGTTAAGTCAGATGCAGATTGGCCCTATACGGATGGATGAAGGATAGCGACAAATCGCAAAAAATGTCAACCTGGACGCATGGCCAGTTCTAGACTCTTTCCAGAGGCGAGAAAATAAGAGGACTCCAATCCCAAGTTGGAAAGGGAGTTAGCAATACCTGTTAATGCTAACTGAGGGATACCGGCTAATGCGAGCCGCGGATCCGACTCGCGAGCGCCCGGGCACGCTGGCGGGCGATGTCGATGAATTTGTCGTCCGCGGCTAGCTGATCGAGAGCGGGAAGCAGCCGTTCGGGCTCCGGAAATAGCTTGTT
>Ga0302176_10000811_pt1 | contig 16579 bp, 9 predicted proteins | sample I_Palsa_E1_1_FD_198787 | JGI IMG/M metagenome (GOLD analysis project Ga0302176, IMG submission 198787) | Peat permafrost microbial communities from Stordalen Mire near Abisko, Sweden - I_Palsa_E1_1 | ecosystem: Environmental > Terrestrial > Soil > Palsa > Peat permafrost | place: Sweden: Abisko...
GACCGCGGGAGACCCTAAACTGGAAGACTCCAGCGTATATTCTCGAAACGAGTGTTTCGCCGACCCACTGAGGCCACGTCACCTATGTGTCCGGTACAATGTGTTACCTATGTCTCAGGCCGCTCAAATCACTTACGAGCCGGCAACGGCCAAAACCTGGCCGGTTAATTACACGTCAATTGTGTAGTGCCATCGCAAGTATATTCCGCATCTTTTACGTATTTATATGCAACATCTTGGAAAGTCCTTCATGACTGTGGCCCCCTGACCTTCGTTGCGCTCTGGTCTTTCCGCCGGTAGCTCAGAAACCCAGGAGCTAGAACGGTATGCAAGCTCTCTCGGGAGATCGCGGACTGCTCAATTTTGAACGGCAAGCCCGCAAACTTTGCGGGTTATGACCAACAATCCGCATACCCCTGATCCGTGAGGGGAGATCATTGAGCAACAGCACTGGGAACGGCTCTAGAGAATGTTTACGGCCCGTGCGGCCAACAGAGCGACGGTGGCAAAGGAGATGAGCGCCTGAATCATCATGAGGATTTTGGCCCATTGCGACAAAACCGGAGAGTCGGTTGGTGAAAACGCCGTGCTGGTGTTGAACGACAGAAATAGATAATCGACGAAGCCGGGGCTCCAGCACTGCTCTCCCATCTCCCGCTTAGCTTGCTGGTCAAGCGTCATTTGCGGGAACAGAAAGGCTCCGTCTGTATGCACACCTCGCAACTCTCGAGCGCGAGGGCCGCCGGCATCAAGTCGCCAGTACCACGATGCGAAGACAAGGATGTTGGTGACCCATAAAGCAGCAGCCGAGCGCAAAAGATCTTGCGGGTTCTGTTTATGCGAAGGCAGGGCTGCCACCAGCAGGAAAAGTGACCAGACCATGTCGGCTGTCACCATCGAGGTCAGTAAATAGCCCAGAATCTGGTTAGCTTTATCCTTCCCGCGTTGGCGCGCCCATACTGTCGGAATTAGCAGAACCCCGACAACGACAATTAGGAGCCAGTCCGGCCCTACCGACAAAGATTCTGGAAGGGCGAGCCGCAATCCACCCACGGCAAGCAGGGCAAGCATCGCAGGCCAGCGCGGCTCCAGGCGGTTGCGGGTATTGGTCATGGTTTCTGTCCCGCTATAGTAATCCAAAGAAACCCATTCCTGTTCGCGTGAGGTTTCTGTTGGCGGTTTGATAAAAGGGAGTTGGTATCAGCAGCGTAGCTCGCCGAAGGGTTATCTTTTGCGAGTGTTCAGCTCCTCAATTGCGCGCTTCAACGCTTCGAGCTTCTGGCCCGCTTCCCCGAGTTTGCCCGCCGCCGTCAAGCTCTGGTAATCGGCAAGGTCTTTGGCAGCTTCTGCGATGAGCGCGTCGAGATCCGCCGCAGGCTGCTGGGGAGAAGCGGCGGATGTCGAGCGTCGCATCGGCTCGACGGGAAGTGACGTAGCGCTCAACGACGAGGCCGCTCCGCCGAAAAGCGCTGCGAGCGCCGACTCGAAGGTCGGTCCATACGCAAGCCGATCTTGTAACGCGAGCACCACCAGACGCAGCTCCGGCATCGGACTCCGCTCGGCCTGCAGGTAAATCGGCTCCGCATATAACAACGCACGCCCACACGGAATCACCAGCAAGGCCCCGCGCCGCACGTGCGAGCCCTGTTGATTCCACAGCGTCAATTGTCCGGAAAGTTGGGCGTTCTGATCAATTCGCGCCTCGATTTGCAGCGGTCCGTCGACAAGCCTGGTTTTGGGAAAGTTGTAAACTACCGAGGTGCCGTATTGTGCGCCGTCGCTGCGGCCGGCAATCCAGCCAATCAAATTATTTCGGTTTGCCGGTGTAAAGGGCAGAATCTCGACGAACTCCTCGCCGGTTTCGCCCGGCAGTTTCATCAGCACGAAATTAGGCTGCATCGCCTGGGTCGTTTGCTCGCTTCCTTCGCTAAAGCCGACTTCGCTGGCCACCGTCCACAGGTCTTCGCGGTTATAGAACGCCTGGGTGTCGGTCATGTGATACAGGCCGTATACTTCCGCCTGCAACTTCAGCAACAATTCCGGGTAGCGCACGTGTTTGCGCAGCCCCGGCGGCATCAGCGCCGCGTCCTTGAACAGGTTTGGAAAGATGCGGCGGTACGCTGCGATGATTGGATCCTCGGTATCAAACACGTAAAACGTAGTTGTACCATCGTAGGCGTCGATCACCAGCTTAACGCTGTTCCGCATATAGTTAACGAGATTGCCGTCAAGACGGTAATGGGTCGAGTACGGGTAGCTGTCTGAAATGGTAACCGCATCCATGATCCACGAAAGTCGGCCATCGTCGCCGAGCACGATGTAGGGATCCGGCTCGAAGGTAAGGAACGGCGCTAGTGCCGCTGCGCGATCGCGGACATTGCGGCGCATCAGCAGCCGGCTATTCTTGTTTACGTCATCGCTGAACGGTAGCTTTGCGAGGTCGCCGCGGTCGAGCGCGATGAGAATGCGGCGCAAGAAACTACCGAGGACTATGCCGCTATTGCCATCGTAGGACGTTAGGTTATTGCTCTGGCCCTGCGGGTAGTTGAATTCCTGCTGCCGGGTCTTGACGTAAACATCCGTATTGGTCAACTCTCCAAAATAGATCTCAGGCCGCGTTACATTGACACCGCGTACCGTGCTTTGGACCGGCATGTTGCTTAGAATCAGGGTCGGCAACCCTTCCGACGTGAATCCATTCACAGGATTCATCGTGATGCCATAGCCGTGGGTGTAGATCAACTTCTCGTTAATCCAGTTGCGGCTGCTCTCGGGAAGCTTATCGACGCTTAGCTCCCGCGCGGCGAGCATCATCTCGCGAATGGTGCCGTCGATTTCGTAGCGATCAATGTCGATATCCGGAAAGTCGTAGTATGTGCGGATTTCCTGAATCTGACGCAGCGTGTCTTGGAGCGCGCGCCAGTCCCACAGCCGGATATTCTGAAGCGTAGCCTGATTGTTCGCTGGGTCGGCCGCCTCCACGGTCGTTTCAGCGGGAAACTCGCGCTGGGCAACTCGATTCAGTCCGTACGCCCGCCGCGTCAGCTCGATGTTGTAGGCAATATAGGGTTGCTCACGAACCAACTCGTTCGGTTTGACGATAAAGCTACTGACGTACCAGCCGACGACTTGAAGGCCGATATAGCAGACCGCGGCTGGAAGGAAGGCCGCGACAAGCCATTGCCCGCGTGGCACCAGCACGGCGTTGACAACTGCGATCACCGCTCCGAGAATCAGGGCCGCGCAAACGAGGAGCGTCCCCGGCAGCATAATGTGCGCGTCCGTGTAGGTCACACCTCCGAAAATTGTATGATCATCCAACAACCGCTCGAACCGACCAAGATAAGCGCTCATCGCGAGAATCAGCAACAGGAACGCAAAGGCGATGGAGAGCCCCCGCCAAGGCGAGGAAACGTGGCTGCTACGATGCCTGATGAACACACGGGTTCCGCCGGTGATGAGGACGAAGAAAACCGCGACTATACAGGTAATCGCGGCTAGCGTAAGCAGCCAGCCGACGATGAGTTGCCATGCGGGAAGCGCAAACAGAAAGAAAGCGACCGGCTTGCCAAAAATCGGGTCCACGACGCCACCGGCGCTGTGCGGTGTGTACCAAAACAGCGCCAGGGTCGGCCATTCCGCCATCATGCTGGCGCCGGTTACAGCGGCGATGGCTAGCGAAACGCCGACCGCGGTAAGTCGGAGGAGAGGTTCAACCGGCACTCTCACCGGCCGCCCTCCGATGAGAATCGTTTGACCGCTCGGCAAATCCGGGAGATGCGCTTTCTTTAAGGCTAGGAACGAGCCGTACAGAATGAAAAATGTCGTCGCTGCAAAAGCCATGAAGATTCCCGATTGAAGGCTCAGTGTTTTCCAGAGCACGTCTAGGTAGCCGAGCGATTCGAACCAGAGCACGTCCACGTAGTACGACAACGCGGTCCGACAGCCGAAGATGACGGCGGCAAGGACGGCGAGAATGAGAAGGAAACGGCGCCGCCGCCGTGGCTGATCAGCGCGTGGCCAATCAATGGATTCGGGCATTGCTTCACTCCATCTCTATCAGCATTTCCGTTGTTCAGGGTTCTAAGAGAGGGCATTGTACAGTACCGGAGATGGTCTGTTCCGTTGCTCTTCGTCCCGACCGTTGTCCTTGCTGGCCGCAGCCGGAGACATCTTCTCGCAACGATGGTCGCCCAAACCGGACAGCGCACGTGATTCGTAGAATCAAGTCCGCAGAACGCTGAAGCTCACAATTCCCTCAAATACTGCAGCTTCGGATACATCAGATCAACCGACTTCGCCGTTACCCCGAGGAACGATGCTCTTCGCGAGAGCAAAACCGCCGGTTGACCATGAACACTTCGTTGCACGGCCTCGAAGGAATCTTTTGGGGTGTTCCCAAATCCTTCCCATCGCGGGAGGACTCTATCTCCAGTCCTAAGCATCGAGATTCGGCCGACGCCGCGCTGCGACGGCCCGGCCGGGGGCCGAAAACACAACCATCATCTGTGCAAGTTGCAGCGCGGCCGCCTAGATCCTGCTCCACCGAGCCAACAGAACCGTCAATATCACCAGCTATAGCCAGGCATCCTACCTATATAACCTATATAAAGGATACCGCTGCAATCGGCAGCACTCGTCGGCAGCGATCCGCTGTATCTGGTTGCTTTGGACGCTGACCGAGACCAGGTGTTGGCTGGTATCTCTCATCTGCGACTGCGAGAAGCACTCCGGTGGTGCAATCAAGAAAACTCGCCGCCTCTGTGCCGCACCGGTGGGGGGCTAATGAAACTGCGTCAACACTGCTTTCTAGAATCTGACCACGGCATTGGGCGATGTTGGCAGGCCGGTTTAACTTCGCGATTCCTGCCTTGGCATTGGCGGCTCCATTTGCGGTCAGAGAAGCGCCTAGCTTCGAAGGGAAACTCTTTCGAGTAGATTCGATTCTTTCGCAGCCCTACTCGGCCTGTTCGCTAACGTTGGCAGCGCTGAGCTATACCCCGGTACTGGCCATGGACCCCTGCTGGAGACAACTCCGTCGTGGCTGACGATGGCAGCATTGATTGGCGCTCTTACAAAAATATTACGATCCCTGTATGCCTCCTTTATCCGCAGCGAAGTAACGTCCCTCCAAGCGATGCTCCCGCGTTGAATATGCTCGGGCGGGTCGCCGGGGGAGAAAAGACATGCGTAGCATGTTTGCGGGTCTCGTTATTGGCCTTCTGTTCGGTTGGTGTCCAGCTGTAGGCCAGTCAACGTTCGGCACCATTATCGGTGTGGCCCATGATGTGTCGCAGGTGGTTGTGCCTGGCGCATCAGTTACGATCCGAAGTTTGGAAGATAATAGCGTTCGCTCAACAACTTCGGACCAGAACGGCTCGTTTGAGTTTGTCAACCTCAAGCCTGGCAATTATGCCCTGTCCGCGCAAGCACAGGGCTTTGCTGACTTCCAAGTTCCATCCGCGGAACTCAAGGCCCGGCAGTCGTTAAGGATTGATGTCAGCTTCCAGGTTAAGAGTCAATTCACAACGGTAGAAGTTATGGATGCCGTGACGGAGATTAACACCGAAAACGCGGTAATTAACGATTCCAAGGACAATGAACAGATCACTCAACTTCCGCTGAACAACCGTGCCACCACGACTAGCCCTCTGGGGGCGCTGACGACTTCGCCAAACGTACAACAGGACAGTTCCGGAAACATTGCTCTCGGCGGCGCTAGTTCAGCGATGGTGAATTTCTCTGTCGATGGCATCTCGACAGCGAACGTTCGGCAGAATGGCGCGCTTCAGGATGCGTATCCGTCGCAGGAGGGAATTTCTGCGGTTAGGATAACATCATTCAACAACAGTGCAGAGTTTTCGCAGGTAGGCGATGTTACGTTCATTACCAAGAGTGGTACATCCAACTACCATGGCAGCCTATTTGAATATCTCCAGAACGATGCCCTAGATGCGGACCCTTTCGGCTTCAATGGCAAGGCGCCAAAACACTTCAACACCTTTGGCGGCTCGCTCGGCGGCCCACTGAGCATTCCGCATGTCTACAACGGCAAGGACAAGACATTCTTCTTCGTCGATTACGAAGGGAATCGCCGCTCGACTGCAGTCGCTCAGCAGTTCCTGGTTCCCACCCAAGCAGAACGCAGCGGGGACCTCACCGCCCTCGGAGGCCCCAAAATTCCGACTGCGAGCATCAACCCCACCGCCGTCGCGCTGTTGAGCTACTACCCGCTTCCCAACGCCACCGGGCACGCGAACTACAACTATGAGAACTTCCAGGCCACTCCGGCAAGCACCGACGGAGCCGATCTCCGCATTGATGAAACCATAAATTCCAAACAATCCGCATACGTACGCTTTAGTCGCAAGAACATCACCCAGGACTATGCGAACCCGCTCTTGCCGGACGATTCCGACAGTGTGCACAATCGCAGCTTGCTCGCCTCGCATACCTGGATTCTGACGCCGCTTCTTCTGAACGAATTTCGCTTCGGTTTCACGAATGTCATCATTGGCGTCGGATTCCCCATCGAAGGTGCGGACGCGCTTTCGCAACTCGACCTAACCGGGGTAAACATCAGCCAGCACCCTACCACCCACGCGTTTCCTACCTTTAACTTCGATGCCGGAACCGGGTTCACCCCCATTGGCCGCGACAAGACCGGCGTGACCCAGTCGAAGACGACCGAATTCACGGACAATCTGACTTGGACTCGCGGGAAGCACACCTTCAAAACTGGAGTTGACGTGCGCAGAGTACGCTATGCCGACATCGAGACCTTCCAGCCTTCGGATGATTTTGGCCAATTTACCTTTCAACCGACATTCACAGGCAATGCCTTTGGCGACTTTCTTGAAGGGCTGCCCACAACTATGTTCTTTGCGGTTTCCAGTCCCGACGTAGCCGGAACGGCTTGGCAGTACAGCGTATTCGGCCAAGATGAATATCAACTCAGCAGCAGACTCACGTTGAGCTATGGCCTGCGATGGCAGATTCTTCCAGGCTTCGACGAAGACGGCGGAAACCTAGCGAATTTCGATCAAAGAAATAACTCCATCGTCGTGCCGGACAACCTCGCCTCCTATCTATCGCAGCAGAACATCGAAGCCTCGAACCTCGGTTTCCAGCAGTCGTTCAATGCTTGCAACCTAGGCCATGACGCTTTGCCCTGTACTAACTACATCACCGCCAGCCAGGATCACCTGCCGCAGTCACTGCGCGACATCTATTATCACAATTTCCAGCCGCGAATTTCCCTCGCTTACCGCCCCTTCAACGATACCAAGACGGTTATTCGCGCCGGCTTTGGGATTTTCACGATCACCAACCTTGGCCCGTTGTCTTTCAACAACAGTGGGAACCCAACATCCGCGCTGCACACGTACACCAACAGCCTGACGGCAGATGGCATGCCCCTCATCCAGTTCCCCAAAACGGCGCCACCCACGGTCGGCGTGCAATATGGCGGCGGCGGGCTCGATCAGGGTGTAGATCCCAATTACCGCGACCCGCAGGCAAATCAGTGGAATCTTACCGTGGAACGCCAGCTCGGTGGCAGCGACAGCCTGCGTGTTAGCTACGTCGGCATGCACAGTTATCGGCTGAACATCACCGAAGACCTCAACCAGATTCCCGCTAGTTCAACGCCCTACCAGACGACGGCAGCAAGTCCATACGTAGATCCGCGCGCGCCGTACCATAACTGGTTTGAGCTCTACAACACTTTCAACGGCGGCGAAGCCAATTACAATGCGCTCGAAGTTGAGGTGAGCCACAAAATGTCTCACGGGCTGTACTTCGATGCCAACTACACGCTGGCAAAGAACCTCGCAGACAATCAAGGTGATAACCCTACGGCCTTCGCCGGCGAAGTCAACTATGGCATTCCCATCGCCAATCGCTTCGATATCCACAGCGATTACGGCAACACCGAAGGGGACCGCCGGCACCGCTTTCTTCTCACGGGCATTTACCAGTTGCCCTTCGGCCAAGGCCGCACCTTCCTAAATACCGGCGGCTGGCCGAACGCCATTCTGGGTGGGTGGGAAATGAATACTGTAGCTCTAGTTGAAACCGGGCCATGGCTCACGCCTAGTATCAGCGCTTCCTACGACCAGTCCAACACCGACGTCGTCAATCGTGGGGCGTTTCTGCGTCCGGACCAGGTCTCAACGAATTTCTATCAGGGTCAGTCCGATGCGCATTACTTCAACCTTGCTGCGTTCGCACCCACTCCTGCCGGTGCCGGACGCTTCGGTAACGCCGGAGTCGGGATCCTTCAGGGACCAGGCACAACTACGGTCAACCTGGGTCTTGCGAAAGTCTTTCATGTTACGGAGAGTGTAAGAATGCGCTTCGAAGCTACGTTTACCAATGCCTTTAATCACACGAACTTCGCTCCCCCCGCTACGCAGATCGATGTCCCGACAACCTTCGGCGTCCTGAGCGCTCCGCAAACAGCTGAAAACGCTGGAAACCGTACCGGACAGCTAGCGCTAAGGGTGGACTTCTGATTCGTTGTACACGCGGCACCAACGAAGTCTCAGCCAAGAGCCAGCAGTGTCGGTAGGCAGCGCAGCCGGACACCAATGACTCGGGACGACGTAGACCGGTCGGCTGGGGCGTCTCTGGCGCTTCGACGAACTCGCCACGAAGGCTGCAGCGGCCACCAGGCCCGGGAACGACAGTCAACCCTAGGGTTCCCCCGCGGCCGCGATAGGGAGATCGCCGCTAATTCAATTCAAAATCAAAGCCGCTCGTCGCTGCCAGACGATTCGCCACATATCCGTTTGCGCCGGGACTAGAGAACGTTGGCCTCCCTGGTTTCTGCTCGAACCTGGCTTTCGGTCGTCTTCCTTCGCCCACCGTAGTAAGTATGTCCACAGTGAACAAATACATAAATCGTCGAATTCTAAGACACGAGAGATAAGAAATGCGTGATGATATGCTGGGGAGTTGACAAATACCTGTAACTTGGTAACCGTGTCGTGAAAGACCGGCAATTCGCCATCAGGTGTAACCACAAATAAGACTGTGACCGGAAATAACAGATCCGTTTCGCAGCTTATTGTCCTCATACCGACCTCGCCGCGTCGAACTATTTCTGGGATTCCAGGGCGCTCAATCCGGAATGTGTAGTTAGGACGTGCCCATGATGCGACGAGACCTTCCACAGTGGAATAGGCCGCCGGGCCGCATCGATAGGACGCCATAAGCTAGATCTCATGATAGTATGCGATTTGTACCGTTCGGATCGCGGTCTTACGCGCAAGCAAAATGCCCAGCTTGAGCCTTTCGGAACAGAACACCACCAGTGAGGCCTAACGGCCGTGAACCAGCGGCGGGAAGCAGCAGGTCGTGAGCTGAATGAACTCAGTATATCGCCGTGAGGGAATGAGCTTACGTCAGGCGGCGCTGGTCGCTGGCTTCGCCTACCTATTCAATCCTGTCAGTTATGCTGAGTTTTCTATTTATCCCAAGCTGATTATTCCGGGCGACATCGAACAAACCAGTCAAAACATCGTCGCCCATGGTGGGCTCTTTGTTGCGGCGATATTATGCTATCTGATCAGTGTCATCGGCGACGTGGTAATTGCCTGGGCGCTTTATATTTTGCTTGCGCCGGTAAACAGATCGGTGTCGTTGCTGACCGCGTGGTTCCAGCTGGTGTATGCAGCGATCGCTTTGTTTGCGATGTCAAACCTAGTGGTCGTTTATCGCCTCCTGAATACACCGGAGTACCTGACAGCCTTTGGGGTCGGTCCACTGCACGCCCAAGTTATGCTTCAGCTGCATGCGTTTCGATACGATTGGGCGATCGGCCTGGTACTTTTCGGGATTCATCTTGTTCTGTTGGGCTTCCTGATTTACCGGTCTGGCTACATCCCCAAGATATTGGGGATTCTATTGGTAATCAATGGACTGGGCTGGGGAATTGACAGCCTAGGGCCGTACCTTTTTCCGAAGGCCAATCTGGGATTCACTTTCATCACGTTCTTCGGAGAGGTGTTCTTTATGCTTTGGCTCCTGATCAGGGGCTGGAAGATCCAGGAGCCGACAGCGGACCCCTTGAGCTGACCTTGTTCTTCCGTTTCTCTTCCTCAATTAAAGCAACTCGTTGGAACCACGCAATTGGATAGCGATCGGATGGGCGCCGGACCACAGAGAGCCCATCCGAACCTGGTCTTGGTAATCAGCAGGAAAATAAAACCGTTCTCAATAGGACTCACTGTTTTTCTATTGTTTTTACTTCTCCAAGACTGGGCACGAGCCGAGTAGTCTTCCTCGCAGACTTCGAATCCCGAAAACGTTCTGTACACCCAAACAGCATCGAAGTGAAGGGCAATCGTTCGGACCATCCTGGGCCCCCGCGAGTCGATCTGCAGATTTGCATCGCACACCCATTTGTGCCGTCCAATTGAGCGAACTCCGATCCATTTACCTCCAAGACTGGACTTCATTTGAGTTTTTTTTGACACTTAGCCGTGTAAGAATTGTCGAATGGTCAGGATTTTTTGCAGCCGACGATGGGAATCGAATCCCGGCGCGAAGATTGGGAAGATTACGACGATGGACTGCCAACTCCGGCTAACGAGTTGCTAACAAAACCGCGCCAATCAGGCCTATGGCAGAATACAAAACCGTTAAAGGCCACTTACGAGCCCCTCAACCGTTACAGCGAATATAAGCAGACGAAAGGCCCTATTGTTTATGCGCATTCTGAAGCTCATGCTTGTCATCCTACTTGCCTCCGGCGCCTCACAAGCCCAGTCCTTCGTCAAACGAAGCGGAACTCATCTCACCCTGGATGGCAGTCCCTTTCGCTATAGCGGCCCGAACATCGAGTGGCTTGGTCTGGAAGCCTATGGACCACACGATCCCGCTGGCCCGCGCTACCCCTCCCGCTTCGAGATCGATGACGCCTTTGACACCGCTGCGGAGATGGGTGCAAAGGTCGTTCGTGCCCAGACGATAGGCGACACCGTCGGTTGTCCTCTGTGTATCGAACCTGAACAGGGCAAGGTCAACGAAGCCGCCTTTCAGTCTTCGGACTACGCCGTCACCGTAGCCGCCAAACACCACATGCGCCTCATCATCCCCCTGGTAGGGGACTGCGCCACCTGCGTCGCCGGCGGTATCGGCCAGTATCTCGCCTGGAACGGTCAATCCAATCTGCAGGCCTTCTTCACCGACCCGGTAATCATCGCCGCCTATGAGCGCCATATCGACGCCGTCCTCAATCACCGTAACGCTATTACCGGGGTCCGGTACCGGGATGACCCGGCGATAATGGCCTGGGAGAACTGCAATATGTGCGGCCTCCTTGCGGTTTTCTCCCATGGGGACCTCGCCGAGGTCTCGGCTTGGTCTGAAACCATTGGCGCCCACATCAAGCAACTCGACCCGCACCATCTCTATCTCGACACGACTGGCATATTTCGCGGCTACCCCAAGATTCTCGACAATCCCAGCACGGATTTGGTCAGTTTTGAGGAATACCCGCACTGGGATTTGCTCCTTGGCCCGAACCAACCTCCCACCACGGCGACCACGTTCTCTCGCGATGCGGCCGCTGTAACTTCTCACGGCCGGGTGTTTATCGTTAATGAGTTCGGCTGGGACCGCACGGATTGGAAGACGACAGCCGATCTCCAGCACGTGCTCGACACAGTGGCTCAAGACTCCAACATCTCTGGGGATGATTTCTGGGCTCTGCAGTCGCATCTCGATAACTTCGGATTCCAGCCCATCCCCGCCGATTGTCATGATGCCGCTTACGCCGAGAAGGGCGAATGCGGGGAATGGTGGGCGGTGTATTATCCGGGACGTAAAACTCTGGTGATGTCCGCCGAAGACATGGCCAGTCGCGTTCAACAACTCCGGACCCACGCCTACGTCATGGCAGGTGTTACCGTCCCCAAACACGCGGTTCCACCCGCGCCGGTCATCACATCGACCGTCTTTGGCGGCCTGGTGGCCTGGCGGGGTTCCGCAGGGGCGGTCCGTTACTCCATCGAGCGGCTCGACCCATCGTCAAGGCAGTGGCAAACCGTATGCGACAAATGCGCGACCGATAGCGATGCACCGTGGGCGGATCCGCACCCCATCTTCTTCGGCGTCCAGTACCGCGTCACGGCTTTCAACGCCGACAATGCGCCAAGCGTACCTTCCCAGCCTCGATAGAACTAGTCTCGCGTCCCAAGGGAATTGGAAAGAACCGCCGCAAGTAAGGTCACGATTCAGCGGGTGGCGGAAGCTTCACGCGAGATTTAGCGCAGCTTCGCGCCGAGAGTATCGCGCGAGTATTAAAAGCGACTGAGCGCCGCCAAGCGCGAGGTGAGTTCATCTTCTCGGAGGATCGGTGCTGGTTCTTACGGAAACTTTCACTTAAAGCGGGACGAATCTCCCCCGTGGTTGAAATCAAAAAAGGGTCTCTCCGCTTGGGTCTTCGAAAAAAATGATTCCTGGCTTAGAGCATCCAAGCAGTTCCGAGCGAATCCCGTTGCTCGAAACAACCGGCCGCACTAGGATGTGGCCCGACGCCGCGCGGGAAATGCGGGGCCAAGGAGGCTTCCTTGAGGTTCAGTTACGGACCCAGCCGCGCCCTGCTGCTAACCGGTATGTTTTTTTGTGGAACAGCAACAGCGGTTGCGCAAACCGAGAGCACCCCTGGTGCAAGCTCTCCAGACCAGGCCATCTCGGGAGCACTGGGTGGGAGTCCGTTCTCGGGCAGCGTGCCTTCAAAGCCCGTTCCGGGGGTGATGCCGCTTTCGTTGCAGGAGGCCATTGACCGCGGATTGAAGCAAAATCTCGGACTGCTGCTTTCGAGTGCAGACATTCGATCAGCGCGAGGACAGCGCTGGGAGCAATTGAGTGCGCTCCTGCCGCACGTCACCGCCGCACCGTATGCTGCGGACTCCAAAATCAATCTTGCCGAGCAGGGTCTTACCAGTCTTGCTGGAATCAGTATTCCCCCGTCCTTAGGCCCATTTTCTTACTTCGAGGCGCGTGTGGTGGTGACGCAGTCCTTGTTCGATTGGAAGTCCATCAACGCCACACGCGCGGCCAGTCAGAGTTTGAAATCCGCGGAATACAGCAACAAGGACGCGCGCGATCTGGTGGTGCTCGCTGTGGGCTATACGTATTTGCAGGGGATCGCCGACGAGGCGCGCATCGAGACGGCGGAAGCACAGGTCAAAACTGCGCAGTCGCTCTACGAGCAAGCAAGCGATCAGGTGACTGCGGGCACTTCGCCGGATATCGACGGGCTGCGGGCCAAGGTCGAGCTCCAGACCCGGCAACAGCAGTTGATTCAAGCAAAGAATAATTTCGCCATTCAGAAGCTGACAGTAGCCCGGGTTATCGGACTGGCTCCGGGGCAAGAATTCGAATTCACCGACCGGTCGCCATACCAACCATTCGATGCCATCACCGTTGAGGAGGCGCTGAATCGCGCGTACGCTTCCCGCTCCGATTACCAGGCAACGGTGAGCGATGTGCGCGCGGCGGAATTCTCGAGAAGAGCCGCGGTAGCAGGATATTTTCCTTCGCTCTCCTTTAACGCCGGCTACGGAGCGGGAGGGGCGCATCCTTCCACGGCTACGCAAGTATTCGACGTGCGCGGCACGGTATCGATTCCCATCTTTCAAGGGGGCAGCGTTCACGGTGAGGTTTTACAGGCGGATGCGAGATTGCAGCAGAGTCGCGAGCGCCAAGAGAATCTGCGCGCGCAGATCGACACCGATGTGCGCACCGCGCTGCTGAACCTGGAGTCCTCCGAGGAGCAGGTTAAAGTGGCGCGCAGCAACATTGATCTAGCGGAGCAGACGCTGGTTCAGTCGCGCGATCGTTTCGGCGCGGGGGTCGCCGATACCGTGGAAGTGGTGCAATCGCAGGAATTGGTCGCCAGCGCGCACGAGCAGTTCATCTCCAGTCTCTATAGCTTCAATCTGGCAAAAATATCTCTGGCCCGGGCCCTGGGGATGGCGGAAAAGGGCGTCAAGGAATACCTCAAGGATAAATGAACATGGCGGAAGAGAACCCATCCCGTTCGGTACCAGGCGCAGTCAACGCATCTCCGGGCGCATCGCCTTTGGGGGATACGAGACCTGCGGGGCGAGCGTCCCGGAGCCCGAAGCGCCGCAGGAACGTCCTCGTTGTGGTGGTCATCGTCGCGGTGTTGCTGGTTGGCGGCGTGTTCCTGTGGCGTTACTTCAGCAGTTACGAATCGACCGACGACGCGCAGGCCGACGTCCACCTATATCCGGTTAGCGCACGTATTTCTGGTTATGTGATCAAGGTCAATGTGGAGGACAACCAATGGGCAGAGAAAGGAGCGGTGCTGCTGGAGATCGACCCGAAGGACTACCAGGTGTCGGTTGCGCAGGCGCAGGCCAATCTTGAGAATGCCGAAGCAACCGCTCAATCGCTGAGTATCACCGTGCCGATCACCTCGGTGAGTAGTTCAAGCCAACTCAGCTTCACAGCTTCGGACGTTACCAATGCCGATGCGGGGATCATCGCCGCACAGAAGCAGGTCAGCGCCGCCCACTCTCAGTTGGAAGAGGCCGAGGCCAACGACATCCGGGTACAAGAGGATCTGCAACGGTACAAAATGCTGGTCGACAAGCGGGAAGTGGCTAGGCAGGTTTACGACCAAGCCTTGGCCACGGCTAAATCCAGCACGGCGGCGGTCGCGGCGGCGCGCGACACCGAGGCCGCTGCGGAACAATTTGTGCACCAGGCCCAGAGCCGGCTGGGCCAAGCGCAAGCCAACCAAAAAACGGCGCAGACCGGACCACAGCAAGTGTCGTCGACCCGAGCTCGCGTCCGTGCGGCCATCGCGGATGTGCAAGAAAAACGCGCACTGCTCGAGCAAGCCCAGCTAAATCTGCAATACACCAAGATTTATGCGCCGGTCACTGGGGAAGTGAATAAGACCGTGGTAGTCGGACTGAACGTGCAGGCCGGTCAACAACTGCTCACTGTGGTGCCTCTCGACGAAGTGTGGGTCACTGCAAACTTCAAAGAGACCCAGCTCAGACGCATGCGTGTAGGGCAGAAGGCCGAACTGCATATTGATGCGAGCGGTCGGACCCTCAAGGGGCATGTGGACAGCATTGGCGGTGCAACAGGCCCGCTCTTCAGCTTGCTTCCCCCGGAGAACGCCACGGGCAACTACGTGAAAATTGTGCAGCGAATCCCCGTAAAGATCGTGCTTGAGCCGAAAGAGAACCAGGATCGCCAGCTTCGCCCAGGCATGAATGTGGTGCCGGACGTGTATCTGCAATGAGTTCGGCTACTCTCGCGCTGGATCAGGAGGTTTGGCGGCCGAAATTCAATCCCTGGCTGATAGCGGTGGTGGTGGCGTTGGCCGCATTCATGGAGGTACTGGACACCAGCATCGCCAACGTCGCTCTGCCGTACATGGCCGGGAGTCTGGGCGCCAGCAACGACCAAAGTACCTGGGTGTTGACCTCGTATCTGGTCTCGAACGCCATCATTCTACCGATCAGCGGTTGGCTGGCGGGCGCGTTGGGACGGAAGCGTTTTTTCATGACTTGCCTGACGGTTTTCACCTTGAGCTCACTGCTTTGCGGCTTGGCGCCGAGCCTCGGGCTGCTGCTTCTGTTCCGCGTGCTACAAGGCGCCGGCGGCGGCGGCCTGCAGCCCATGGCGCAGGCGATTCTGGCGGACACTTTTCCGCCACAACAACGAGGTCTAGCGTTTGCGCTATATGGCATTACCGCCATTATGGCCCCCACGATCGGTCCAACGCTGGGCGGGTGGATCACTTTCAACTATTCTTGGCGCTGGATTTTTTTCATCAACCTTCCCGTCGGCATCGGCACCTGGTTTCTGGTCCGGCGGTTCGTCGAAGATCCGCCGTACCTAAGCAAGATCAAGGCGGCGGGGGTGAGGTTGGACTACATTGGCATCGCTCTGCTCGCCATCGGTATCGGAGCGCTACAGATTTTGCTGGACAAGGGCCAAGAAGACGATTGGTTCGGTTCGCGATTCATCACCACATTAGTCCTGGTAGCGACGGTATGCCTGATCTCCCTGGTGATTTGGGAATGGTTTCAAAAGGCTCCGATCATCGACGTACGCATGTTCAAGAGTTTCAATTTCGCTAGCGCGAACCTGATGATGTTCACCTTGGGCATCTTGTTGTTCAGCAGCCTGGTGCTGATGCCGCAATTTCTCCAGACCCTCTTGGGTTACACCTCGCAGCTGGCCGGACTTGCGCTTTCAGCGGGAGGACTGGTTTTGCTGATCGAAATGCCGCTCATGGGCCAGCTTACGACCAAGTTCCAAGCGCGGTATCTAATTGCCTTTGGCTGGCTAGCGCTGTCCGTCGCTATGTACTATTCTACCAAGCGTATTGACTTGCTGATTAGTTTTCATGCTGCCACTTTGTTGCGCATCGCCCAAGTGATCGGCTTGGGATTTCTGTTCGTCCCCATAACCTTGGTGGCGTACATTGGAATTCCCCCGGACAAAAACAACGCGGTCGCCGGGATTGTCAATTTCATGCGCAACATGGGAAGCAGTGTCGGAACCTCCCTGGTCACGA
>Ga0302176_10000814_pt1 | contig 16532 bp, 15 predicted proteins | sample I_Palsa_E1_1_FD_198787 | JGI IMG/M metagenome (GOLD analysis project Ga0302176, IMG submission 198787) | Peat permafrost microbial communities from Stordalen Mire near Abisko, Sweden - I_Palsa_E1_1 | ecosystem: Environmental > Terrestrial > Soil > Palsa > Peat permafrost | place: Sweden...
CTTCCTGGATGCGCAAGTTCTGGATCACAGCCAGAGAATTCGTAACCCCCGGGCTGCTGGCGCTTCCAATCGAAGTCCCGCTCAGCTGCGAAATCAACTCCGCATTGCCCGTTTTGACCACCTGCGCCACGGACGCTTTCAGAACAAGATTCATCTGCGCCTGGGAAAGCTGGGCGGTTGACTGCTGCAATCGATCGAGAACTGGACTATAGATGACCGGCTTGCCCTGCGGATCGGTTCCGCCAACCCCGAAGATGCCACTGCCTTGTTGTAATGCGACCACCCTTGATTGGAGCTGCTCGCTCTGTTTCCGTAAATCGCCTAGTTGCCCTTCGAGCCATTGCGAGACCTGGTTGGTGGCCGTGAATTTGGTTTGAAAGGTGTAATCGATGAGCGCCTGCACCAGGTGATTCACCACCGCAGCGGAAACCCTCGGATCGCGGTTGGTGTAATCGACCTCCAACAGACGCGTACCGGCAGTGACCTTGACCTTCAGGTTGTCTTGAAAGGCCCTGACCACATTTCCTCGCCTGCCGGGCGCGTCCTCAAGGCTTGCATGAACAGGATCGCCGGGTCCCCTTGGGCTCAGCAGCCCCATGACCCAGCCGAGTGGGTTGAAGTGGGGCTTGAAATCTTCGTTCTGCTCCAGGTTGAGATCTTTCACCACCTTCAGCGCCAGAGCTTCTGACTGCAGGATATCGGCTTGCGTCTGCAGATCGATGTTGACCGAGAGGGCATCGGACGCTCCACCGGAGGCAGCGCCCATCAGGCTGTCAAGACCCAGGCTGTCGGAAGAGGATTTTTGTAGTTGAATGACGCTGGTCGCGGTGTATCTCCGCGTCATAAAAATGCAGGCGCTCACCGCCAAAAGGAAAACTACCGCAGCGGTCACAATAATAGCCCGGGTCCTGCGGTGAAAGATTCGCAGAAGGTCCCGCAACGTCGGTTCTTTATCTGGTATCGTGTTCAACTTGTCCCCACTCCCTGGTATCCAGTGCGTGTTGCGCGGTGCGGTTAAGGCATTTTCCGCAAAAGTCATTCTCGCCCTCCGTTGCTACGACATCACCTTCTTCAAAACTGTTCGCTTTCCGCGGTAACGGAGGTAAGTGTTGTTAGATAGCGCCCTTCGATGCCCATACCGCGGCGCCTGTGCGCCAGAGGATCTTAATATCGAGGGCTAGATTCCATTGCCGGATATACTCTGCGTCCAAATTCACCCGCTGATCGTAAGAGAGGTCAGATCGTCCTGAGACTTGCCATAATCCACTTAGCCCCGGTTTGGCCGAGGTGTAGAAGAAATAGGCGTCGCCGTATTGGGCCTTTTCCGCTGCAACAATCGGCCGAGGACCCACCAGGCTCATGGTTCCTGCGAACACGTTAAGGAATTGTGGCAGTTCATCGAGGCTCGCACGCCGGAGGATGGTTCCCAACTTTGTAACCCGTGGATCCTCTCGTAGCTTGCGTGTCTGCTTCCATTCACGCGCTGCCGCAGGGTTGGTTTCAAGATGGTTGCGCAAGATCTCGTCGCTGTTGCTGTACATCGTGCGAAACTTCCACAGAGTGAACTCGCGCCCGAACCTGCCTATACGCTTCTGACGGTAGAGTAGTGGTCCCGGAGAGCTTATTCTGACAATGACGGCAGACACTAAAAATAACGGCACCAGGCAGGGCATAAGCGTACATGCCACGGATATATCCAGCAGCCTCTTCCCAAGACGATAATGCATGCCATTGGTACGCAGTCCATGGATCGCGAGTGACACCTTCTCCCACTCGACTTGTTTGAAAGCAGCGGAGTCCTCCTGATGGTCAGGCATGCAGGGGACAGCAGTGCTTTCATTGAGAAGCGCAGCCGCGGACTTGGCATGTGACGCCAGCATTGGTTCTGAAGAACCACGCTGACCATTCGCATACTGGGATTGCGAAGCGGTGCAGAACGCAATGATGAAATTTCCAGCCATGACCGTCCTTGAGGTTGAGTGACTCGTCTCTCTCTCTAGAGCCGAAGAGGGTTCAACTGTTTTCAAAGAACCTGCCCCATAGGGAGTTGCGCCCGTAGGAACTCTTGGTGTCCGCTCGCTTACTTTTCCGTGACGTGGGAGTGAGTGTTGGCTAACGCAATCGATAGACAATCCCGGCACTTGCGGTGAGAGGCGTCATCGTCCAACCGTGCAGATAGGTCTTGGAATAAGAAATCTCACCCATCCGAATCACAAAATTGTGCTGTAAATAGATGTCGAGGCCGCCAACGGTTGACCATTGAGGGCCGAGGGCCTCGTCTAATTTTGGTTCCGGCTGCCCGGTAAGACGGGGGATGTTCCAGCGCCACGCGTTCGCTTCGCCGCCAAGAATGCAGAGATATGGAGAAACCCGGCCGAAATGCATTGAAAAGCGAGGGCCGGCCAAGGCTGATTCCTCGTGCTCCAGTCCACCCCATCTCAGTACCGATGCCCTTGCCTCTATCCCCAGGACGTGCCGGGTCTGCAAGAAAGCTCCGAGAGTGACTCCGGAGGCAGCGAAGTCGCCGTAGTACTGGTAGTCCGGTTTGACCGAAGTGTAGGTGCTAAAAACGGAGATACGTGGCGGCGCTTTGAGTTGCGGAATTACCTGAGCCGAGCCGCTATACGCCACAGTCGATAACAGCAGAACGAAGGCAGTCTGCAGAAGACCGATCCTTTTATCAAAAGCGTCCAAAGTCTTTCGCTGTTCCATCTGAGCCGTGCCGCTCCATAGCCTACGGAAAGCAGCCATACCATGACTGAGTCGGTTGCTTCCTTGTGACAATAGTCTTTGAGCCGGAATAGAGGGATCGATGTTTGTCATGTCGTAGGGAAAGATGTGTTTCGTCTTGGTACTAATTTCCGTAACCAAAGTACTAATTCACTGCCGCGAGCGATGTAACTGCACTTCCGTGGTACTCCATGAGTAAGACCGGGCGGGTGAGCGCATGGTTAGGGAAGGCTGATAACCACTGATGAAACAAGAGCAATGTCGAGTGAAATAGTTATTGTGGCGTATGAGTCACGTCCAACGATAAAGGAGTTTGATGCGCGTTGTCTTGATTATGAGTGCCAGGGTATCCGGCTGTTCTTCTAGCTGGTTATGCATGGCCGCAAGTGAAAGCTGCGTAAGTGATAGTTAGTGGCGTATATGCAACAAATGATATGACTGCGGGGCGCAGTGCTATCAGGGTTAGGAGTGGCATAATGCGGTGACGAAGGGAGTTATACGGCAAGGTAAAGTGTGCCGCCCACTATTTAAGCCGCTGAGGGGGCAGGCGCCGGCCTCTGTCTCGGAGCTTATTGTTGCTTATGCACAACACGATAGGCTGCGCGCAACAGGCGATGGGCCTGGCGTCATGCTCGACGGGAGTGGAGTTGTAGTAGTTGACGAAAGCTGGGTCAATGAGTCGCTGGATTGAATGCGGCGGAACCCAGTTGCTTGTAGGCAACAACGAAATCGCCATTCAATGGAGGAACGGGAGGTCGCGGCCGCCTGCTATGGCGGTGCGCGTTTTATTCGTCTATGACCCATTTTAGTTAAAGTTTAGATACCCTGTTGGTAATCAGTTGGAGTGGCGCCTGTTGAAGGAGCCTTGCGGTCCAGCTCGTTTGCACCCGTACATCGCCTGGAAATCCCTCGAAACTCCCTTGGAGAAGACGGTCCCAGGATAAAAGTCGAGTCCGCAGGCCCTCAACAGGGCGTTGATAGGCTTGCGCGAGGTTGCACATCGTTTCCGGCTAGAGGCAGCCGGTTGTTTGTTGAGTCATTTCCCGCTCAAAGTGAGGTTGTACAGTTGCTTCCTGGCTAGAAGGCAGCCAGTAGTCTGTTCAGCCGGTTCCGCTGCTGCCCGGTGGAGCTCTGTTCATCATTGTCTGCGGGATGAACCAGCCCGTCCTCGCTTGCCTAAGACCCGGCTTTGGCTGCTCGCAGCAGTCCAACCAGCAAACTCATCGACCCAATGACAGAAATTGCTACAAACCCTTCCGCTAAATAGGTAAACATCGCCAATACCTCAAATGTTTGGTTCGCTGTGGGTGCCTGGGATGAGAGGCCGTTTGCGCTTTTGAGTGCGAGCGACCTCTCTTGATTGTGGCCGGAAGCCGTTCGGGCCTGACGACCCGTCCGCGCTGCGCCTAGTAACGGCAACCGACAGAGGAAAGAGCGCTCGAGAGCTCTCCGGTTTCAAAGGTAGGCTGGGTGTTAGACTCTGCCTTTGCTTCCACTTCAAATGACATCTTCTTGCTTCCCGAAATTCGCTCAACCCAACTGTGCGTAAGTTTGGCTTGTGAGACTTCAGAAGAGGGTGACAATGAATGGCCGGCATCCAGCACGGCCCAGCTCTCTGACCGGTCGTTCTGTCCGTCTGCAACGAAGACAACTCGAGTCGTCGGAACGGGCCCTGTAAACGACATTGCGTTGCTCCGGATCGCCACAACTGGTTCCAACGCAATTGCCGAAACCTTTCCGCCCTTGCAGATGACGTCAAGTTTCGCCTGAACGGTTTTACCCTGACCGTCCGTGTATTGCTCCTGGGACGTGGTCTGGAGCATAACTACCGCGTTACCCTTGTGGTTGCTTGTCGCGGGGTAGACAGACCACGCGCCGAGCTGTTGAGGTGTCTCTGCAAATCCCATGGCAGTAGAAAGCAATATTAAGAGTGCGGCTTTTGCTGACTTCGTCATTTGTTTTTTCCTTTCACTTTCGATTAAGTGTGAGAGAAGCTTAGCAACCAATAGGCTCCTTGCCACAGCTCTCTAGTCTCCGAACTGGTCACCTCGCAGGGTCGATTTAAGAACCTGTAGTAGTTACCAATGAATGCCGCAAAGCCTCTGTTTACGCTCTCAAAGCATCAAACACGTATTTGCATGACCAATAAGTTGTAGATAGTGAGCTCATAACGTTTGGCCCATCGCTGAACAGGGAAGCAGCATCGCTCCCGTGTGCGAAGCTGCATGAATGGGGTTACTCGCGCCAGGCCAACGCCGCATAGTTCGTTGTGCGGCGTGATATTTGAATTGCAGAAGATCGGTTTGCTAGTGCGTAGGGATTTTCATCCCGCACACACGCCGATGACGTCCTTCCCGTATAGTTGTAGCGAGTGGCCTTGGGGGGCCAGGGTCTCCCGGCCGAAGGCAACATTTTGTCGCAGCCACAGGCTCGCACGGTTCCATCATCTCGTGGTTTGGTTCCCTATAGAACGCCCGGCGTGATTTGCATCAAATTGTAGTTTTGTTGCAAGATCCAATCCGTGCACAATAAAGGGGGCAAACGTCATGGCCGCATAGAGACGATTTTTTCAGTGATGCCTCCGTCACGGAGGGCTCGATCTTGTCTGGCGTTCCCCGGTTCGGAGTCGGTTGGTCAGCGTTTGCGCTGGAGTAAATCAGGAGGCAAGTGCTTTCCGGCGGCTGTGCTGGAGGCGACCCCGACCCTCTTAAACCTGGCTCAGCATCAGGGGCTATGGGAAGCATCCTTGGCAGAAGTCTCAAGGGGAAGTGGGCCGATGCGATCTACCGGCGTTAGCATAAAGAGCTTTAAGAGTTGCAAAGAAGTCGTAAAGGCGTTGAACAACACTCACAAATCCTATTCGAACCAAAACGGCCCAACCGGTATATCGCGTCCCTGGACAACCCTTTTTGCGATATCTTCATATAAACAACCCAGGCCCCCATTGAATTGTTTTTCAATTGAACCTTGCCGGTGAGAAAACCGGCTCTACCCTGCGTTCGGAGGTCAGCGGTGGAAGGAATTGGAGCCAAGCTTTTTGCGGTACGTAAAAAGTGGGGGCTGAGCCTACGCGAAGTGGAAGACCGGAGCCTGCGTCTGGCAGAGGAGTGGGGCAATCCGTCCTATCGAATCTCTGCCAGCTGGTTGGCTCGCATCGAACGAGGCGATCGCGACTTGTCCGCCGCGAAATTGATCGTTCTGGCGGTGATTTTTAGCATACCGGCTGAACAACTTCTGGGGCTGTATCCGTTGAGCGGTGACAGCACGCCACAATATAACCAGGTATCGAGTCCGAATACGACTATGCTCCTGACAAGCGGCTTGTTGGCGCAGCAAGCACGATCGTGGCTTCCCGAGGACATCATCTCCCAGCCGGTCCCCGAAAAAACAACACTCCTGCCGCGTGAGGACTACTTGCCGACCCATTATCGCTACGGGGTTCTCGGTCAACAGGACAACCCGCTCGCTCCGATGATTCGCGCAGGAAGCTTCCTTTTCATCAATACTCAAAAACGCGCCATCGCTAACCGTAAAGAGTGGACGAACGAATTCGACCGCCCAATCTACTTCGTCTTCACCCACGGTGGTTATATTTGTGGTTGGTGTGATCTGGATAAAAAGTCAGAATGGTTGACTCTGGTCCCACATTCCCTCTCGTATGCTTCCGGGATGCGTTGGAAATACAAGAAGGACGTCGAGGTGATTGGCCGGATTGCCGTGGTGCTTCAGCGTTTGGATGAAGCCGAACCGATCGGGCATACGTAACCGCGCCAAAGCTCAAAGGCTTTGTTGCAGGTCCGGCAACATGGGCAGGTTCCCTTGCTCATAGAGCGAAAGCACGTGACGTGTCATCAGGAAATAGGTCACAGCAGCGCGCTGAGCATTCATAAGAATAGAAGTTTCCAGCTTTCCAGCCTCCTCGGCGGCCTTCAGCCGTTGCACGTGCCATTCAATTTCGCGGGCGCTGAGGCGGAGCTGCTCTGCAACGACGAGCGCTTTCTCCGGATACCACTGCTGCACGTAAAAAGCCAGATCGATCAATACAGCGCAGTTCGCTTCCAGTGCTTCGATGCCGTCCCAGCCGCCGATGAGCTTCCATATCTCTGAGGACCCAAGAATGGCGCTGTTCTCATCTCGCCTTTGACCCCCCGATGGATTGACCACGTCCAGGGCAATTTCTGCGATTGCGTGGCGATCCACGAAAGTCAGTCGCTCGAGCAGGCTTTCCCAGGTTACCTGGTAGGATCTGCGAGCACGCAGATAGTACCGTCCCGCCGTCAGGGCAAGAAATATCAGGAGGAACGCCGCTGCGGCGAGAAAATAAAGCGTGCGTGGACTCACCATTGTCTCCGTGAACGAAGGCTTTGCAGCTGCGATCCAACCAGAACGTGTAAAGCAGACAACTCTCTGGACATCCGGTCGGACAGTTCCCGGGGTGGCGGTGCATCACGCCACAGCGTGACAATCCAATATCCAGTGCAGGCAATATAAACAACAATCCTCATTTGAGACAGATCGTGGTAGGTCTGAGTGCCCCGGGTTACTCCGAAGAAACTGTGTCCGATCTCAATAAGGAAATCGATGACAGAATAAAGACCTAGCCCTTCGGATATCTTGACCACGTGGGGCTTCCAGGCCAGCCCTGCGCCCACCGAGAGAGCAATCATGGCCACGAAAAGCTCACTCATCAAGACCGCTGAAAACAAATTGCCCCTGATGATGAGCGCGGACGTCCAGAATCTGGTGTGTGGATCTGCCAGCCACGAAAGCCCGGCTGCTGTGGCAATGCTGAGGCCTACCAGCCACAGGCAGCTGCCGCGTACATCTTTTGCCCACGATCCCGAGGGACGAAAGATGCGCGAGGAGATCTCATAGACAACGCAAAGCTGCAACACCGTGTCGACGATACCGAGCGACCAGAAGGTGTAGAAGTAGGCTGACCTGGTTCCAAAATGGAGGACGAGATACAGCGCGACCGTTCTGACGACATTGGAAGTAATGTAGGTCGTAAAAAAGGGGAATGCCGGGGCACGCCGGCGAAACCAGAGGACAAACAATAGCGCTGATTGCCCAACAAAACTGGCCGCCCACAACAGGAAATCGAGACCAGTCAAATGCATCCTGCACTCCCCGCTTGGGCGGCCCCTCTAGAACACTAGCGTCGCTATTCTACGCTAAACCCAAAAGCGAAAGGATCGCATATGTTACGCCGGGTTCTATGGGTTCGGGGTCTCCTCCTGAGATCGCCAAAACGACATGTTTGCTCGAAGTTGATGTCGAGTGGGCGCTAAAGCCGTGGAGGACTGGAATAACTGAGGCGGCGAACAACAGGGCGACCGCAACGGTGTGTGCAGCACGCTTAATCATGGGGAAGTCTCCTTCGCAGCGCAAATATGCGCCTGCAGCGGAGACTAGAGGGTTGGGTTCATGAATTTCGATTTATTTGGCTCAATCGTTGCGTAAACGCCATAAAAAGGGAGTTTTTCTTCCAAGTGCTTCGCCAAGCCAGCATTGGGTAAGTTCCTTTGACTGGAGGCCGAATATGGAATTTTGAATAGCATATTCGTCGCCAGGTGTCGTATACGCCACAAAAATGCAACTCACATTGACATTGGGAACTGCATCGGATCTTGATTTTTTCTGGGGGAAGCTCTCATGCGGTTCATGGTCGCTGGTCAGGGTTCTCCGCGCCGTACTCAAGCGGCTAACAGTCACCGCCGGCTCCTGCCCACGACGGCGGTATGGAGAGCCATTGAATCATTTGGGACTTGTAGACCGATTGCTCAAGGCGGACCGGCGTGTTGCCTAAACGCCATTCCAGGAACAGTCACTGCAGTTGTGGAATGGTCTGGATAACTCCAGTACCTTACAGGTATATATATAGATGGTGAATTAGCTAATTCGGGGGCTAAAGTGTCGTATAGGTCACATAACTCATAATTCGATTGACATTTATTAACCATCAACGATTAGACCGATTGGTTGTTCTAACTAACGTCTGCCCAGTAAATCACTGCTCCAATCTTCTCGATAGGATGCGCCGGTGGGTAAAGAGCCTCTGCCGGGTAGCTGGCACCATCCAACCCCGTCCGCAACGGGTTGGGCTATCGTAACTGTAGCTGATTAAGTGTGTTTAGAATCATCTATTTAAGGGAAATCGGATTGCGCGTTCTATCTTCCGCGACCCTTAAGCTAGGTCTGCTTAGTAGGCACCAGTGTGCGCTATTGCAGCAAGTGGCAGAAATTTTAAGCAACGCCGACAACTTTAGATGCTTCCTAGGGAGCACCATGTTGAAATCCCTGAAGCGTTTAAACCCCCTCCCACCCGTCATACGCGCATTGCTCTACTCTTCAGCAACAGGGTGCTTGTTCTGTGCACCGAATGTTCTGGCCCAGGCGCCTCCGGTGGTGGTGGACGCGCAACAGACGATTGGATTCGGGGTACTCGAACCTGCGCTCCGTGGCGGCCGGCAAAAACGCGGGCGGTTTATGTAGCTGACCAAAATGTCATGGCAACGCTATGCTGCGGGTTGGGGGATTTGGTCAGCGTGTTTGTGAAAATGAAAGCCGTCCACGCAATCCTCGTTATATTTAACCTATTGGTGATCTCCGTTGGAGTCATGTTCGTTGCCACTCTTCTTTTCCAAAGATACGGGCGGCCAACGACAAAGCGACGTTCACGCCGGTCGCGAAGTTGACGAAGCCGCGATGAAGCAGTTGAGGCGGCCCGGGCGCCATAACGTCCAGCGAACTGCAGAGCGACTCCACCGTGCCCAGGTTGACCTGCTCGCGAGTATTGGAACGTAGGCGGCAGGAAGGTATCTGCACCGTCAACGTGACCGCATGGAGGAGCAACCAGTTTTAGCGGGCCAATTTTAGTAGTCCACCCGCCCGCTCTGAGTACCCGTTCGAAAAAGGATGGCATCTCACTGTGGCTTATAGGCAACAAATGAGCGGACTTCGAAAATATCTGCATGAAGAGGATTGCTCAGCATCGGTTGCTGGTTGCACCCGTAGAGATGGGTTCATTTGTGATGCGCGACCATCTATCTAACAATGTAATCCTGCCGCGCTGGGTGTGAATCAGCCGGCCGATTTATTGTCGATAGGCGACGATCATGTGTAGGGTGCGGCCTCGCCCATTCCGTTGCTCTTAAGCAACAAGCGTCATTAGAGTGGACATTGCTCCTGGCACGTGCACATAGAAGTTAGTTATCTCTCACCCAGGCACGTCGGCGGCGCAAACCATGATCAGTACCACATAAGTGCAGTTACACCGGCTGGGCTTTGTGCATTAAGACTGGGTACGGAAGTTCCTGGCGATTCCCCGATTACTTTCCGAAACGCGATTCCGAGAGGACCTATGTCGCTTGCTGAAAAGAGTGCCATCCACCCGTCGCTTGTCGACAGCATCGAATATCACCTCCGGCACACGGTCGCAAAACGTCGAGAGGAAGCCACCAGCCAGGACATCCTTCACGCGTTAGCGCACTCTGTGAGGGCACGCTTGATCGATGGATTATTCGAGACGGAAAGCCGGGTTCATGAAACCGGAGCCAAGCGGCTGGTCTACCTGTCGGCTGAATTTCTGATCGGTCAGTCTTTGCGGAACAATCTGTTCAATCTAGGACTCCTCAAAGAGGCTGAACAAGCGACGCAGGTAATGGGTTTCGATCTGGCCGAGATTGTCGATGCCGAGACCGATGCGCCGCTTGGGAATGGCGGACTAGGGCGCCTGGCCGCTTGCTTCATGGAATCGCTTGCCACCCTGGGCATACCTGCCTATGGATTTGGAATCAATTATCAATTTGGTCTCTTCAAGCAGGAAATCGAAAACGGTTACCAAAAGGAACGGCCTGATCAATGGCTCTGTGATAACTCTCCGTGGCTCATTGAACGGTCCGGGGAGAACTGCATGATCCCATTGTATGGGCGTGTTCAAGGCGGAAAAGACAAAGCCGGTTATTACAACCCAATGTGGGTGGATTGGCAGGTAATCGTCGGTGTCCCCCACGATGTCCCCGTGGTGGGCTACGGCGGCGACACAGTGAACTACCTTCGACTTTACTCGGCTCGCGCTTCGGATGAGTTCGATATGCAAATCTTCAACGAAGGCGATTATGTCCGTGCAGTGGATCGCAAGATCGCGATGGAAACGGTTTCCAAGGTACTTTATCCATCAGACGCAGGCGCTGCCGGCAAGGAGCTTCGCCTCATCCAGGAATACTTCATGGTCGCCTGCGCGCTTCGCGACACCGCTCGCCAATTCTGTAAGGACAGGCCCGGTCTAGGAATAGAGCATCTGCATGAGTACGTCGCCTTTCAGATGAACGACACCCATCCCGCTCTGGTCGTTGCGGAACTCATGAGAATCCTCGTGGACGAGTTCGCTTTGTCCTGGGACTCTGCATGGGCGGTAACCCACGCTGCTTGCGGCTACACCAATCACACGTTGCTCCCGGAAGCGCTCGAGAAGTGGCCGGTGAGTTTATTCGAGCGCGTGTTGCCGCGGCATCTACAGATCATTTATGAGATCAATCACCGGTTCCTGGAGGAGGTCGAGGCGAAATTTCCCCGCGACCCCGATCGGGCTGAGCGGATGTCTCTCATCAGCGAGGACGGAGCGCGCGAAGTACGGATGGCCAACCTCGCAATTGTGGGCAGCCATAGTGTCAATGGGGTAGCTGCTCTCCACTCGGAGCTCGTCAAGACTCAGTTGGTGCCAGACTTTTTTGCACTGTGGCCTGAGCGGTTCAACAACAAGACGAATGGAGTTACCCATAGGCGCTGGCTGGCGAGTTGCAATCCGGACCTTGGCAAACTGATCCAGAGAACAGTTGGAGACGGTTGGGTCACCAACTTCGGCGCGATCAAAGGGTTAGAAGCTCACGCAGGGGAGAAGGCCTTCCAGCAGGAGTTCCTCGCAATCAAGCAAAGAAACAAGGAGCGGCTGGCCAGCCTCATTCTGTCCACCGAGCAGATCGCTGTCGATCCGCAGTCCTTGTTCGATATCCAGGTCAAACGGATGCACGAATATAAGCGTCAGCTCTTGAACGCTATGCACGTGATGTATTCGTACCTCAGCCTGGTGGACGATGGTCACACGCCGGCAGTGCCGCGCACCCACATCTTTGCCGGCAAGGCTGCGCCCGGATACTGGATGGCAAAGCTCATCATCAAGCTGATTAACAACATTGCCGCTGTGGTGAACAACGATCCGAGGACGCAAGGCTTGATAAAGGTTGTCTTCATGCACGACTACCGCGTGAGCCTTGCTGAAAAGATTATTCCTGCCGCCGATCTGAGTGAACAGATTTCTACCGCAGGCATGGAAGCGTCCGGCACCGGAAATATGAAGTTCGCGATGAATGGCGCGCTAACGATTGGCACGCTGGACGGGGCCAATGTCGAAATCCGTGAAGAGGTCGGGGATGAGAACATTTATATCTTCGGGCTTAAAACAGCGGAGATCGAGGTCCAGCGAAGCACCTACAACCCCTGGGTCTTCTACAACTCCAGCCCGGGTGTCCGCAAAGTAATCGATGCGTTGAACGAAGATCGCTTCTGTGTTGACGAGCCTGGCATATTCAAGCCGATCGTCGCATCTCTGCTTCAGCGTGGCGACTTTTACTTTCACCTTGCAGACTTCGATTCTTACCTTGCGGCACAGGACCGTGTGAGCCGCGATTTCCAGAATCCTTCGTTGTGGGCGCAAAAGGCAATTCTGAACGTGGCTCGTAGCGGAAAATTCACCAGTGACCGGACAGTTGCTGAATACGCTCGTGAGATCTGGGGGATCGAGTCCATTGGACACTGCAATCTCTGAAGCGAACCAGGATCTGGCATTTCTTTCACGCCAAAGTTCGGGCGAAAAGATGCGGATCTTAGTGGTCGAAGACGACGCGATGCAGCGTCTCGTATTGGTCTCATTGCTGAAAAGCCATGGTCACGAGGTGGTAGCCGTTTCCGATGGAAGCGCCGCATGGGAGGAAATCGGCCGCAAGTCTTTCAACATCGTATTCACCGATTGGATGATGCCGGGCATGACCGGCATCGAGCTCATTCGCAAGATTCGACTGACCGGCTCCGAACGCTATGTTTACGTCATCCTATGCACCAGCCGCAGCTCCCGCGCGGATCTGGTTGAAGGTTTGAAGAGCGGAGCCGACGACTACATCGAGAAACCTATCCACGAAGATGAATTGTTAGTCCGGCTCGCGGCCGGCGAGCGCGTTATCGATCTTGAGCGGAGGCTTCAGGAAGAGAACCGGAAACTCGAGGAAAGTAACCAGTCTCTCAAAAAAGCGTACGAGACCATCCGCGATGATTTGGACGCCGCGGCGCGCATGCAACGAAGCCTGCTGCCTCCCGCCGGCACGATCCACGGCATTCATTGCAATTCTCTATTTCTACCTGCCAGCGTGGTGGCGGGAGACGTTTTCAATTTCTTTTCTATCGGTTTGAATTCTGTGGGGTTTTATCTGCTGGACGTCTCCGGGCACGGTATTCCTGCGGCCATGCTTTCGGTGACCTTGAGCAAGGTGTTGACCACCAGGCCGGAAGCGAGCAGCCCGCTTGTCGAGTCAACCCGAAGCGGGTCCGCTTACGACATCCGTTCTCCGCATGAGGCGCTGTCTGAAGTGAACGACAGATTCCAGGATCAGGATGACATGTACTTCACCATGGTTTATGGAGTGTTGGACAAAGATTCAGGATGTTTGCGGCTGGCCCAGGCCGGCCATCCGGCGCCCATCCTCCTGCGGAGAAACGGGCCTCCAGAACCGCTGGGTGATGGGGGATTTCCGCTGGGCATGCTTCCTGACCGTAGCTTCGATGCGTTGGAGTATCACGTAGAAAAGGGAGACCGGCTATTCCTTTGTTCCGATGGAATTCTGGAATGCACCAACGCTGCGGGCGAAGAATTCGGCCAACGACGTTTGATGGAGGTTCTTAATCAACATCGAGAGTCTTCGCTGGACACTCTGCTGAAGTCGCTGCAATCAACCATGCATGAATGGGCAGGATCTACAGAGTTTGCCGATGACGTGACACTGCTTGCGCTGGAACTCGGCTCTCTGCTCGTTGAGAAAGCGAAAGAGAACGAAGAAAAGGCTGGGAGACATTTATGAAAGCAATGATTCTGGCGGCGGGCAAGGGAACACGCGTGCGGCCAATTACCCACGTCCTGCCCAAGCCAATGATTCCCCTGGTACGTAAGCCGGTGATGGAATTTCTGGTCGAACATCTCAAGGCCCACGGCATAAACAAGATAATGGTCAACACCAGCCATCTGGCTCCGGTCATCGAAGAGTACTTTCGCGATGGGGATCGTTTCGGCGTTCAAATGGCCTATTCCTTCGAAGGAGATTTGATCGGGGGACAGATTGAAGGCAAGGCGATTGGTTCGGCAGGCGGGATGAAGAAGATCCAGGACTTTTCTGGATTTTTTGATGAGACGTTTGTGGTTTTGTGTGGTGACGCCCTGGTAGACGTCGACTTTGCCGAGGTCCTGCGCTTCCATCGAGAGCGCAAATCGATCGCCACGCTGGTCTTGCGTGATGTACCGCCAGACGACGTTTCAAAGTATGGGGTGGTGCAGACCGATGCTTCCGGCCGTATCGTTCGCTTCCAGGAAAAGCCGGCACGCGATCAGGCGGTTTCCTCAACCATCAACACCGGCATTTACGTGTTCGAACCTGAGATCTTCCAGTACATCCCTTCGGGGGTGGAGTTTGACATTGGAGGACAGCTGCTGCCCGAGCTGGTGCGCAATGGACAAAGTATTTACGGTGTCACGCTGCCCTTTGCCTGGCTGGATATAGGATCTGTGCCTGACTACTGGGAGGCCACGAGTCTGCTGCTTCGCGGTAAAGTGGCCGGCTTTACCATGCCTGGCAACGAAGTTCGCCCCGGAGTTCATTGTGGCATCAATGTCCAGATCGCATGGGACCGTACGCACATCGAGGGCCCTGTCTACATCGGTAGCAGCACGTCCGTGGGAGACGGCGCAACCATCATTGGTCCTACTGTCATTGGGTCAGGCTGTGTGATCCAACCAGGGGCTGAGCTTCGCGAATGCATTCTGGCGGACTATACCCGTATTTCTTCGGTCGCGGCGCTTGAGCAAAAGCTTATTTTTGGCAGCAAGTGCATCGATCCCTCGGGTAGGTACCTCGACATCGAGGAATCGCAGATTCGCTGGTTGATGGACGACGCGCGCAACAAAGAAAACTTGTCCGAAAGCGAACTGCTCCTTTTTGAGGAAGTGAAGAACCTCGCCGTCTCATGAAGTAAGCGTGCTTCACTTGATTTCGAATTCAGAAGACTTAGTCAGCGGAAAAGGAAAAGAGGAACCAATGAAACTCGCACAACGAAAAGTTGGATCTAATATCGTTCTGGAAGTACTGGAGGCTCGCCTGGGAGCAGACAAAGTCGAAGCTTTCAAAGATGCGGTCGCACGTCATCTTGCCGCCGGTCCCGTCTCTATCGTCCTTGACCTGTCGAAGGTTGAATTTATTGATAGTAGTGGATTGGGCGCGATCCTCTCCATCCTCAAGCGCATGCCGAAGGGCTGTGAACTTGTCCTTTGTGCGACCACCGACCCTGTGGCTAGCATGTTTAAACTTACCCGGCTCGATCGCGTCTTTACTATGAAGAAAACCGTGGATGAGGCTGTGAGCGCGCTCTCTCTATGACCGGCGGTCCCACTCCCTGGAAGAGGCTCGCTTTCGAAATTGAAAGCCGGCTCGAAGCTGTGCCTCTTCTCGGCCAGGTGGCCTGTTTGCTGTGTACAGCGGTCGGCTTCACCACGGTTGAAGGAAGCGAAGTGGAGGTGTGCGTGGTTGAGGCGGTGAATAATTCCATTCAGCATGCCTACCAGGGAGATCCAGGCCGTTGGGTAGAACTCGAAGTCACTTTATTGCCCGGCCAAATCCTTTTCGATGTGTGGGATTCGGGTACTCCTGCAGACGCGGCCAGGATGAATGCCGATCATCGTGGCGCTCTTGAAGTTCGTTCGGATTGTGTCAAAGACATCTCCGAGAGCGGGAGGGGACTGGCCATCATCCAGGAAGTGATGGATTCATTTGAGTACACTCCCGGAACAGAACGTAATCGCTTCCGCATGACGAAGCGGCACGCAAAAGATTGCAAAGTACGAAAAGAGGACTAGCCAACGTGACCACCAGAAATAGTAACGCGCTGCTTGAAGTAATGAAGGTGATGTTCAAGCCCCATCCGTGGCATGGCGTATCTATGGGAGATCGGGCGCCCGAAATTGTCACTTGCTACATCGAGATTGTGCCCACCGATTCGGTTAAGTACGAGATCGATAAGACGACCGGCTATCTGAAAGTAGATCGTCCCCAGCGTTTTTCCAGCTTTTCACCATGCCTATACGGTTTGATTCCCCGCACCTACTGCGGTGCCCGCGTGGCGGCCTTCTCGGCAGAAAAAGCACAGCGATCTTCTTTGGAAGGTGACCATGACCCTCTGGACGTATGTGTCTTCACCGAGAAACCCATTACCCACGGCGATCTGCTGCTCGAAGCTGTTCCGATTGGCGGCTTGCGCATGCTGGACGGGAACGAGGCTGATGACAAAATCATTGCGGTTCTCAAGGGCGACGCCGTATTCGGATCGATGAAAGATATCCTGGACTGCCCTGATGGACTCGTACAGCGATTGATCCACTACTTTTTGACGTACAAACGAATGCCCGGGGCGAAGACGGAGTGCGAAGTGACTCACGTGTATGGCCGCCAGGAAGCCCATCATGTCATTCTGGAAAGCAAAGCAGACTA
>Ga0302176_10000815_pt1 | contig 16509 bp, 14 predicted proteins | sample I_Palsa_E1_1_FD_198787 | JGI IMG/M metagenome (GOLD analysis project Ga0302176, IMG submission 198787) | Peat permafrost microbial communities from Stordalen Mire near Abisko, Sweden - I_Palsa_E1_1 | ecosystem: Environmental > Terrestrial > Soil > Palsa > Peat permafrost | place: Sweden...
TTTTACTACAGCTCCACCCACGTCAACCTGACCATGAGTTTCGGCTTCGGTTCCTGGCTGCGGATGCTGCAGGTGGCTGCCATTCCGGTTTGCTTTATAGCAATCACGAACGCCGCATACGTGGGCCTGCCAAAAGAAGCCAGCAATCAGGTCTCGGGAATCATCAACTTTGCAAGGAATGTGGGAGGCAGCATCTTTATTGCAGTTACTGGAGCTATCGTAACCAATCGTTCGCTGTTTCACCAAAACCGGCTGGCGGACCATATGCAGGCTGGAAATCCGGTCTTTGCGCAGCGGCTCAATGCGCTCACCAACGCGTATGCGGGTGTGAGCGGTGGCCAAGGGGCGGCGACCATGGCGCGTGGAGAGATTTATAGTGAGCTTAATAGACAAGCTTCGGCGATGGGATACGTGGACGTCTATCGCTTGTTGGGCTGGATGTCGGTGGGGATGATGTTCTGCGCATTCCTGTTGAGCAATAAGAAACCCGGCGAAGCAGCCCCCGCTGGAGAGTGAGCGTCTGAAATCGCATTCTTACTGGAGAACTTGCTTGAAATTGCCATCAACAAATACACCCGGAGTGGAGGATGCCTTTCCGGGAATCGCATTCCGAAAGAGCGAACTTCTGCACCAAGGAGCACGGGAATGAACCCGCAGCGCTTTACCATCCGTCTTTTTACTTTAGCGATTGCTGTCGCCATGCTTTCCGGCGCCACTTTCGCCCAGCAAGGCTCGACGTCCGAAGCGTCTTCGCTTCCGAAGGCCCAGCAGGTGTCCCCTTCCGGCAGGCCAACCAGTGGCGGCGGCGTTCAGGCGCAGCAGTCAGCCAATGGGAACGGCGGGACTTCCAGCGTCAACACGGTTAACAGCACGATCCAAGTCTCCGGCGCTTACCAAGGCAGCATTCCCGACCCGAATGCACCGCACGGCCCGCTTACTCTGAACATCGCGGACGCGATCGGGCGCGGCCTTCGCTTCAACCTCGGCGCCATCAGCGCGAATTCCTCGGTGAGACAGCTGCGCGGCCAACGGCTCGCGGCGCTCAGCCTGATGCTGCCCAATATTTATGCCACCTTGTCTGAGACCGGCGCGAAAATCGATCTTCAGACGCAGGGACTCACCGTCATCGGAACCACCACACTGCCAACTACTGTTGGCCCGTTCCACTATTACAGTGCGGTTGCGAACGTCGCGGAGAATTTCAGCATCACTTCGCTGCACAACCTTCGTCAAGCGCAAGCCTCGGCGGATGCGGCCCAGATGAGTGCCCAGGACGCGCGCGAGCTCATCACTCTCGCGGTGAGTGGCACCTACCTTCAAATTCTCGCCAGCAAAGCAAATGTCGTGTCCCAGGAAGCGCAGGTGAGACAGGCGGAAGCGACCTTCAAGCAATCCGAGGATCGCTACGCAGCGGGGACCAAACCTGTGATCGACCGGAATAGGAGCTTTGTGGAATTTCACACGGAGCAACAACGGCTCACGTCCTTGCGCGGCGACTTGGTGAAACAGACCATGCAATTGGCCAGGCTTATCGGTCTGCCTGTGGGCCAATTACTCACGCTGAGCGAAGATCTGCCCTCTCACGTGCCGGAGGCAATCTCTCTAGATGACGCGATCAAACTCGCGCTCGATAAACGTTCAGATCTCAAGGCTGCACGGCTGCAATTGAAGGCCGCCAGCGAAGCCCACAGAGCTTCGAAGGCGGAGTACCTCCCCGCCTTTGCCGTCGATGGAGATTACGGGCTCCAGGGGATAAACCCGAATAAGGGAGCCTCTGTCTTTGAAGCTTCCGGTACCGTCACGATCCCGATTTTTCAGAGTGGTCGCGTGAGAGCAGATATCGAACAGGCCGACGCCGCCCTCAGCCAGCGGCAAGCGGAATATGCCGACGAAGAGGGCGTCGTCGAACTTGACGTACGACAAGCTTACGTCGACTTGCAGGTGGCGACCGAGCAAATCGCCGTCGCGATCGAGAATCGCAGGGTGGCCGCCGAAACTCTTCGCGAGTCGCTCGACCGCTTCGCCGCCGGCGTTGCGGATTCGGTAGAAGTCGTGCAGTCGCAGGAGACCGTGGCCTCGGCAGAGAGGGATTACGTCAGCAGCCTCTTCTCTCTGAATCTTTCCCGGATCAGCCTGGCCAGAGCGACCGGACAGGCCGAACAGTTCATTCCAAACATGCTGAAAGGAAATTGACGATGCCCACCGAAGAATTGAAAGATCAAGTAACGTCTGTGCCCGCCCAGCAGAATGGTGACAAAGCGGTTCAGCAGAAGCCGGCCGACCAGGAAAAAAAACCGGAAGACGCCAAACCTGCAGATGGCAAAGCAGAGGGCGACGAACCGAAGGAACAGCAACAGCTCGTCCCTGAGAACAAGTCGCAACGCGAGGGACCGAAAGAGGCCGAAGCCGCCAAGAAACACGATGACGAGAAGAAGCGTGACGAGTCTCGGACCAAACGGCGCCGAATCATCATCGGAGTGATCGTTGGAGCGGTTGTGCTAGCGGTCGGCATCGCATGGTGGCTCTATTCCCGTACCTACGAATCCACCGATGACGCGCAAATCAATGGCCACCTCAACGCCATAGCCTCACGCGTGGAAGGGACAGTTAAAGGGGTCTACGTCGAAAACGGCGCGCCGGTGAAGGCGGGCCAGCCCCTAGTCGATCTGGACCCCAGCGATTACGAGGTGCTCGTCGCTCAGGCACGCGCGAATTACGAACAAGCCGTCGCGCAGACCGCTGCGGAAAGTCCCAATGTGCCCATCACGGTGACGTCCAACCGAGCCATCGTGGATACGGACGTGCAGCAAGTGGCCAATGCAGACGCAGCAGTAGCCAGCGCTCAACGCGACTTCGACAGCAATGTCGCGAAACAGCGTCAGGCTGAGGCCACCGACCGGAAAGCCCAGTCCGATCTGGTGCGCTATAAAAAATTGGTCGAGCAGGGAGAAATCGCCCTATCCGACTATGACCAATACGTGGCGAGTGCCGGCGCGGACCATGAGGCGGTCGAGGCCAGCCGATTCGCAGCCGCATCTTCGGCGCAAATCGTCGAGGAGCGAAGAGCCCAGCTCCTTCAGCAGCAGACCAAACATCGGGAGGACGAGTTAAATTCGCCCCGTCAGGTCGCAATTCACAAGGCAACCGTCGATTCCCGCCAAGCCAACGTGGATTCCACGAAAGCGCAGCTCGATACCGCTCTCCTCAACCTGAGCTACTGCCATATCGTGGCCCCGGTCGACGGCATCGCCAGCCAGCGCAGTGCGGAAATCGGGTCCAGAATTTCCCAGGGGCAGCAACTCATCGTTGTGGTTCAGATTGACAATGTTTGGGTGACCGCGAATTTTAAGGAAACCCAACTCAAAAAGATGCATGTTGGCCAGCGTGTGAAAATCGAGGTAGATTCACTCGATGAGTCGTTTGAAGGCGAGGTAGAGTATATGCCGGCCGCTACGGGAGATCGCTCCAGCCTCTTTCCGCCCGAGAATGCAACCGGCAACTACGTCAAGATCGTGCAACGGCTGCCCGTGCGCATACGCTTCAACCCGAATCAGCGGGACCTGGATAGGTTGCGCCCAGGCATGTCCGTCGATCCCAAGGTTCACCTGGATTGATAAGAGGCTAATTTCCACCTCATGAGGAATTACGTATGAGCAACACCCGAAAACAGAATCCAAGCCCAACCGTCGCAACAGCGGCGGCTTCTCGCAGGCAATCACCAAGCGGAAAGGGGGACCGCAAGGTTCTCCCTCTCTCGGCGCTCGACCTCGTGCCGCTCGTCGAGGGAGGCACCAGCGTCGCTGCGCTCCAGGCCGCCGCCGAACTCGCCCAGGCAGTTGATCGCCTCGGCTACACGCGACTGTGGTATGCGGAGCACCACAACATGCCAGGCATCGCGACGACCATCCCTGAGATCCTGATCGCACGCGTCGGCTCGATGACGACGCGAATCCGCCTCGGCGCAGGCGGCGTCATGCTTCCGAATCACTCGCCTCTCCAGGTGGCCGAGTCGTACAAACTCCTCGAGGCCATCTATCCCGGACGGATCGATCTCGGCATCGGCCGCGCGCCGGGCACCGATGCCTTGACGGCACTCGCGCTCCGCCGTTCGCGAAAGGCTCTCACCGCGGATGACTTCCTTGAGCAACTCGGCGAGCTCATCGCCTGGGGCAGCGGTACGTTCCCACCCGATAATCCTTTCCGCGCCGTCCGCGCGATGCCCGATGATCAGCCGCTGCCGCCGCTCTACCTGCTCGGCTCAAGTACCGACGGCGCGGGACTCGCCGCCGAGATGGGTGTGGCGTTTGCCTTTGCCGGACACTTCAGTCCGGACTCGCCCGAAGTTGCTATGCATGCCTACCGTACTGGATTTTTCCCGAACGGCATGCTCGATAAACCATACGCGATTCTCGCGCTCTCGGTTTTTTGCGCCGACACCGACGAGGAGGCTCAGCGTATGGCCTCGTCAATGCTGCTCTCCTTCGCCTTGCTTCGAACCGGACACCCCGGCCGCCTGCCGCGCCCCGAAGAGGCGATGTCGCACGTTTTCACCCCGGAAGAACAAAAGATTGTCGCGTTCTTCAAGAAGCTCCGGATCGTGGGCACCCCCGAACAGGTCCGCGCACGCATTCAGGACATCGCCACACGTTCGCAGGCCGACGAGGTAATGATCGCAACGCATGCCTACGACCCGGCCGCTCGCATCCGTTCGTACGAGCTAGTCGCCCAGGCCTTCGACTTGCCAGATTTTACGCCGCTCCGCCCTAAACCAAACCGCGTCGAACCCGCAAAGAGGGGCACCGTTGAGGAACTAAAGGCACTTGGTGGAGTCGAGTCGCCGTAGCCATTGCATGTGACGCCGTCTACAACTTCTCGAAACCGCTCGGGAGTTGCTAGGCTCATCGCCATTCTCCCTTTCCGTCGTTGCTTCTTGCGTCCGCCTTCAACTGAAGCCCCTTCCCTCCACCGGAGTTACCCGGCTTCTTCGGTACTGCGAGCCTCTCCGCCATCCCAGTCAGCCCGGCCTTTCTCTCACGAGCTGCCAGTTGATCCCTACCGCAATCACCGCTGGGACTTCCCGTGTTGCGTCTGATCCCCTTTGCCTGCATGCCGTCGCCACTACCCCGGCAGGTCCGACGGAAACTTATTCGCTCATACCATTCCATCGTCTTCGGCCTTCCCCGAATCGGAGGCGGGTCGGCCCCTGCATTACGCTTTTCGAGGCCTGCTCAGCGTTTACTCACGTTACGGCCTGCATGCTCACCGAGTCGCCTATGCGACCTTCTACACCGAAGGCTTCAGCAGCTTCGTTGCCTCCGCCGCTGCTTCGATTGCTACCGGGTGGAGCGAACCAGTTCCCGGGCGGGATTTCTCTCCCGCTGAGGATCAGCGCCTTTTCACGGCGCACTCCGGTTTGAGCGTCAATCAGGACTTAGCGCCAGTCCTGTGGCTGAAAAATTCTGGCAATAGCCATCAAGATCTTCTCGGCAACAAGCTGCTTCGTCGGTCGATCAGCTCAGTAACTTCCCGGCCAGCCAGTAATCGACACTGAACTTTCCCGGACCGGAGCAGATCAGCCAGATAAAGAAGAGCACGTACAGGACTTCCGGGAGGTAGAGAACATCGTCGAGCCAGTTAAGAGACGAAAGTCCTTTTGGCACGGTGGCAAGCGTGTTGGTCAGGACGGCGACAATCATATCGATCAATAAAGCCGCGCAGGCTGGGCTCGAAAGAAACCCCACGGTCAGCAAGGATCCGCAAACGAACTCGACCCCCGCCACAAAATAAGCCGTCTGGCGGGGAAACGGGACTTTGGCCTTAACGAGCGTGTCGTAAACTTGTTTGGCCCCGCCCGCGGAAAACAATTTGTTTGCCCCGGAGATGGCGAAAAACAGCCCGATCGAAACTCGTACCAGCAGGATGGCATATTGTTCCAAATCACCGTTGCCCTGCAGAGTAAACTCGACCAACCGTTTCCAATCCATCTCTTGTCCCTCCATCGGAGGATGTGCTGCAACGATACCCATATATCACACAGTTCGACTTTTCCGGTCACCGCGTTTACCAGGAGTTAGCCGATTACTTCCCGGTTCGCCGACAACCTATCAACAACCAGGGTTTCGTCGGGAGTGGACTTCGTTAGGCGATATCTATGCGCAACTTGACCGGCCTCTACATCGGCTTGATATCATATTGAATCAGTCGCGGTTGGACATATTCGCTTTTCATCACAGAAAAGAAAGGTCGCTTGTGCGCAAAATTGTTTTTCTTGTGCTTTTGTCGGTGTGCGGGATCACAGGTTCGGTTTTGGCCCAATCTCTCCCTGGCGATTGGATCGGCCAAATGAACGGGGGGTTCAAGGTCCGCATCCACTTCGAAAGAACTGACTCTGGCTTAGGCGGAACGCTTATCAATCCTAGCGGCAACGAAACTGTTCTCGATCAGGTCACGTCGGACGGCACGCACCTGCATTTTGCCGTGAACAAGCTGAATTTGAGCTACGACGGTGTTTGGAACAAGGATGAGCAGGTCTGGAGGGGCAATCTAACATTTCAGCAGGTTTATCCGGTCGTTCTGAAACGCGCCACTGCAGAAGACATGGGCCCAGCCGTTCACAAGCGCCCTCAGGAAGACGCGATTAATGCTGGACTAGCGCCTTACGTGCAGCGGGATGTCCTCTTCAATAATTTGGCCGCTCACAACCAACTCGCAGGCACCTTGACCCAGCCTAAGGGGGAAGGACCCTTCCCGGCTGTCGTACTGATCTCGGGGACTGGACACAACACTAGAGACGAGGACGTCTGGGGTCACAAAGTTTTCTTGGTTTTGGCTGACGCATTGACCCGCGAAGGCCTTGCCGTCCTACGTTACGATAAGCGTGGCGTAAGCGGCTCTTCAGGAGACTACGACGCTGCAACCACAGCCGATTTCACCTCTGATGCCGAGGCAGCCGTAACATGGCTTAAGACTCAATCTCAGATGGACGCGAGCCGTATCGGGGTCTTGGGTCATTCTGAAGGAGGCATCATAGCGCCCGCTGTTGCTGCCGCGGACAAAAGCGTGGCCTTCGTCATCATGATCGCCGGTCCAAGCATTCGCGGGGACAAACTGTTTGTCCTGCAGTCAGCGATGACTGCGAAGGCTTACGGTGCACCTGACTCCTACATCGCCAAGCGTAAGATTTTTGATCAAGAACTCTACAGCGCCATTCTTTCGGCAGCTTCGGAATCAATTGCTTTCGATCGCGCCACAGCACTCGTCGCTCACGGTGTGGACGACAAGATTGTCGATGCAAACGAGGCGGATACTCTAGCCAAAGACGATACAACCGCTTGGGAGCGCTATTTCCTTGCCTACGACCCCGCGCCGACCTTGGCCCGACTCACGGCGCCGGTTCTGGTGCTCAACGGATCATTAGATGTTCAGGTGCCAGCCAAGGAAAATCTCGCCGCTGCGCGCGAGGCATTGAGAAACAACTCAGACGCCACTGTCATTGAATTGCCGGGGATGAACCATCTCCTGCAGGACGCCAAGACTGGCGCTCCAACCGAATACAACGATATCGAAGAGACGATGTCGCCCGCGGCAATCAAAATCATCACCGATTGGCTGAGAAGATACGCTTTCGCTCCTCGCCGCGAAGCACCGACGCCTTGAGATTATGCGGGCATCCGTTCGACCCATTTTGCGCGGAATGCGGGAGCCACGAATGGATCCGCAAAGTACTGCGTTTCTCGCGCAACCTTAACGCCGCTGAACTCCATGATGCTCACGGTGTAGGACGGCTTGTTGTCGTACGTCAGGATGAATTCGGTAACCCAAAGATCGCCGCTGCCGATGATTCGCCGGATAGAAAACCGCTTATTGCTCGGCTGACTGGCGCGCTGGCCCTGGATGTTGCTTCGACCGCGGGTTCGCTCGCCTGATTGCGGGTAGTCCAGCACCGCGTCTTCCTGATAGATCAAGTGCTCCGTTACAAAATCGTTGGCATCGGACGCCGCCCAATGCTGATCCAGCGCCGCGCGGATCTCTTGATCGCGCGCTCCAGAATTCTGCTCATTCTTTTGTTGATCGTTCATCCCGTGCTCCGAACTTAAGATTAGAGGACTCGCTCTATTGGGCGTGCAAAAAGTTGTTCAGGCCCTTCCTACGATTTGCTATTTCGCGGATCGTCTTTCGCGTCGAGGTATTCCATTCCAAGCGGCCCCAGCGCGGTTATTTGCGTGACGTACTCGCCGGATTTCGCCCAGTGGAAATGGTGCGTGTTGCCAGGGAGAATGATCACGGCGCCGGGCGGATAGGCTTCCAACTTACTCGCGTCGAATTCATCACCTAGTCCGATATAAAAGACGCCGGAAATCACGGTGTAGACTCGATCCTCTGGGTGCTTGTGAGGCATCAGCTTCGCGCCGTGCGGCGCTTTGACCCTGATTGTGTAAGGGCCGGGCTCCGAAGGCTGACCCACGATGACGGCCAGCCGCACGGCTGGCGGGAACGCCGCGTACGGTTTCCAATCGACATCTTCGGGCAAGATGGTTTTGAAAACTTCCTCCCCAAGTTGGTGAGGATGGGCTCCGCTTTGCTGAGCACGCTTTACGCCGCTGGTTTCCTGAGACATACAAACCTCCTTCGCGCAGAAAATGTAAAACATCACGACAGACTTTCGAAACGTGTCCCCCAAGATTGGCTTCGAACGCCTCACACCCTCGACGTTCCGGAGATGAGAATCGCGTCGGGCGCCAACTAGCTCCGGATTTGCCCCAGGTAGTATCCCAGCCGATTTTCGACATCCCCCGGCTTCTGAAACCCGCGCGCCGTCAGCGTTTTGATCCCCTCCTGCGCGGCAGGTCGACCGAGCGACTTGATGCACGCATCCCACCCGGCATCGATCTCGACGTCCGGCGGCAGGCTGGCGTTGACGAGGCGCTTGGTGTTGGAGATCGCCCATTTGTCGAACTTGGCGATCCGTGTCGCGAGCGCCTCTACGTACGCATCTAGCTCCGCGTCGGGCAGCGCGCGATTAATGTAGCCGTAGGCCTCGGCCTGTTGAGCTCGGATGTCTTCCGAGCTCAACAGCACTTCGAGCGCGCGGTTTCGCCCGATGAGTCGCGGCAGACGAGCCATGGGGCCGCCGCCGGCGACCATCCCTACCCCCACCTCCCATTGCGAGATGATGGCCTTCTCGCGGCTAGCAAAACTCATGTCGCATGCCAACGTGATTTCGCTGCCATTGCCCGTCGCCCTGCCGCGGATCAGCGCGATGGAAGCGACCGGCAAGTGAGTCAAGCGCACAAGAAAGTCCGGCCACGCCTCCAGGCCGGTGGGGCCTTGAGGTATGCTGGTCAGGTCCTCCATTTTGGTCGTGAAGTCGGAATGATTCAAAAAGTAGTCCTCGACCGCGCTATCGAAGACCACCACCCTCACCTGCTCGTCGGCCTCCAGAGCGTTTATCACTAGCTGAAATTGCTTCACCATTTCCGGCCCCATCACGTTGAGCGGTGGGTTGTCGATCGTCACGCGCCAATACGCGGGCGACCTTCGGGTGATGCGGACCTGCTCAGGCTTCGTAAGTGCGCTTGCAGTTGTCATAGCATTCTCCTGTCTATTTATTTGTCTCGGAAATTTTGTCTCGCAAACCGCTCGATTGTCCCAAAAGCTTTCTCGATACTTGAATCCGAATATGTTGTTCGTTCAACAGACTGCCAACCAATCAGAAATGGTCGACGTCGATGACGGCCTGTGCAAAGGCCTGCGGCGCTTCCTGCGGAATGTTGTGGCCGACGCCGCCGGTAATGAGCCGGTAGTCATACTTGCCGGAGAACTTGTTGCGATAGACTGTGCTGGGCGCGTGGATTGCGCCGTTGGAGTCGCCTTCCATGGTGATGGCCGGCACGGCGACGACAGGAAGCGCGGCCAACTGTTTTTCGAGGTCGTCATATTTCCGCTCACCATCCGCTAGGCCGAGCCGCCAGCGATAATCGTGTATCACGATGTCAACATGGTCCGGGTTGTTGAAGGAAGCTGCTGTGCGGTTGTATGTGGCATCGTCGAAATTCCACTTCGGGGAAGCCTGGTGCCAGATGAACTTATTGAACTCGTCGAGGTATTTCGCATAGCCCGCCTTGCCGACATCCGTGGCGAAATAGTATTGGTACCAAAATGCGAACGCAGCTTGGGGCGGCCATGGTGTCTGGTTGCCCGCAGGGCTGCTAATCAGATAGCCGCTGACGGAAACGATTGCCTTGCAGCGTTCCGGCCATAGGACTGCCATGACGTCCGCTGTGCGCGCGCCCCAGTCAAAGCCCGCGACGATGGCTTTCTGAATTTTGAGTGCATCCATGAGAGCGATGATGTCGAGGCCAACGGCCGACTGCTGGGCGTTGCGCATGGTTGTGCTGGAAAGAAACGCTGTGGTGCCGTAGCCACGCAAGTACGGGACGATGACCCTGTAGCCTTTCGACGCCAAGAGAGGAGCGGCGTCGACGAAGCTATAAATGTCGTAGGGCCAGCCGTGCAGAAGGATTACGGCAGGACCATCAGCGGGACCGGCTTCGGCGTATCCGATATTGAGGAGTCCTGCGTTGATCTGTTTTAGTGGGGCGAACGACGTGTTCGTGTCCGGCTTAATTATCGGCAAATCTGCCGCGAATGACTTCCTGGATAAGGGCTGAATGCCCTCCGAGAAGATTGCGGCGGGTGTGAGGAGTGCCGCCCCAGCGGCGAGTCCAGCCTGTGCGAAGCGACGGCGTGAAATTCCATTGGATTCTGAGTGCTTCATTTTTAATCTCCTCTTAGTTGAATCATTTGTTCCCTGCCGGCGGTTGGTTGATTAACGCCGCTCCTGCATTGCTGACGATCTCGTCCTGCGAATCCGCGCCTCCCGAACAACCGATCGCCCCGATGATCGCTCCCTGTTCGATCAGCGGAATGCCGCCTCGCGACGCAATGATTCCATCGAACGCGAGCAAATAGTTGAGATGCATAACGTTGACGCCGACCTCGAACTCCTTCGTTGGCCGCCGGAAGGTCGCGGCTGCTCGCGCCTTGTGCTCGGCAATCTGAATAGACGCGAGCATCGCGCCGTCCATTCGTTGGAAGGCCACCAGGTTGCCGCCGGAATCGACGACCGCTACGTTCATCTTCCAATTCCGTTTCTTCGCCTCTGCCACCGCCGCGTCAATAAGCGACTGGGCTCGGTCTAGTGATATCGGTGGGCCATACGGAGTGTCGAAAGGCATTTTATCGGGTACAAAATCGAGAGGATTTGTTTGCGTGGGCTGCATCGCCGGACTTGCACCAACGGCGCTTCCTGTTTTCTCATTTGACATACGTCCTCCTTCACATGTGTCAACAGGTATTTATGAGATGACTTCGCCTAAGGTTGGTATCCGTCCGCCATCCATTTTGCGAATAGCTCAATGCGAGATTGAGCCGAAGGGCCTTCTCCTCTTGGCGGTGGAGGCGGCATTACCGCGCCACCGATTCCCCGAATGCGGTCGTGGATCGCGGCCGCGTGCGCTTTGACGTCATCCTAGCTTGTCAGGTTGAACCCCTTGATCATGCCTTGAATGTCGCGGTCGGTAAAAAGCGGGCGAATGTCTGCTTGAAAGCTCGTCAGGTTCGTCATTGACGCCTCACACTGTCTGACCATTCCAGTTGCGGTTTCGCTTCCATGTTCATCCTCCTTTCGGAATGAAACCCGGAACGCCGGTTGTTACCACTTGATTCAGCCTCTGTCTGGTCTGAATGCGATTGATTTCGTCGAGCGCGTCTTCCGGAAGAGCAGAGATGTCGAAATTCTCTCTCGCGCGGGCCGCAGTCCGGGGCGTGGTAAGCAAAGCCGTGCCGCGCTGCACCGCCCAAGCCAGCAGCACCTGTGCCGGCGTCTTTCCCACTCGCGCGGCGATCGCTGAAATGACTGGATCTTCGAGCAGTCCCGGCTTCATCCCGTGGCCTAACGGCGCAAAAGCCAAAAACACAACGCCCTTCTGCTTGCAGTATTCCAATAGCTCCGTTTCCGGCAGATACGGATGTGATTCTACCTGGACCACGGCTGGCTTGATTCTCGCTGATTCATAGACGGCCTTCAGTTCGTTTAGACCAACGTCCGAAAGTCCGATGGCCCGGCACTTGCCATGGTCCACGAGAGCTTCCATCGCTTTCCAGGTGTCGAGCAAAGTCACGTCGTGGTCGTAAATGACATTGCCGTCCTGATCCCGGGGATCCTGGTCGTCCCCGGGCTGGAAAGCAAATGGAGTGTGAATGAGATAGAGATCCAGATACTTGAGCCCGAGTCTCTCTAGACTCGCTTCGAAAGCCGGTTCGACGCGCTCGGCCCGGTGATTGGAGTTCCACAACTTTGTGGTGACGAAAATATCTTCGCGCGCGATGTCTCCAGCGGCAGATCCTGCCCGCAACGCCCTGCCTACCTCGCGCTCGTTCCCGTATCGCTCCGCGCAATCGAAGTGCCGAAATCCGGCTTCCAGTGCGTCCCTGGTCGCAGTTATCGTCAGGGCTGCGTCGGGAATTAAGGTGCCAAAGCCGAGTGCGGGGATATGGCCGGCTTCGTGGCTGAGTGGAATTCTCGTCATCCGCAGATCAGCAGGCTCAACCATGGTTACACCTCCAAATTCGCGAGACTAAATATCGGCAGACTCTGCAGCGAGTGCCAGTCAGAAAGCCAGTGAAGTTGGGTATTTTACAACAAAATCAGAGGGCCAAGTCCTGATAAGTTCTGCGGGTTCAAAGGGTCGGCGCAACACTTGCGCGAAGTTTACTCGCAGGAGTCTCGAAGCCCAAAGTTTTTCGTGGACGTTGTTTTAGACGCAGTGCGATCTTGTCCAGTTGGGATTGTGTGTAGCCGGAAAGATCGGTTCTCTTCGGTAAGTATTGACGCAGCAAGCGGTTGGTGTTTTCGTTCGTTCCTCTTTGCCAGGGGCTGTGCGGATCACAGAAATAAACTTTCACATTCGTGGCTACTGTGAAGGTTTTGTGTTTGGCCATCTCCAGTCCGCGGTCCCAGGTCAACGATCGCCGCAGAGATGTGGGAAGCCTGCGAATTTGCCGGCTCAATGCAGCGACGACCGCAGCCGTGTCTTTGCTTTGCACCTTGACCAGGGCCGTAAAACGCGAATGCCGCTCCACCAACGTCGCGATGTGACTGTTCTTTGTGCCACCAATGAGATCGCCCTCCCAATGACCGGGAACGGCGCGGTCCTCGATTTCTGCGGGTCTTTCCCGGATGGAGATGGCATCGACGATTTGACCGCGCGAGTCTTTAAAGATACGAGAGTGCTGTGAGCGGCGAATGCGGCGCTTGGATCGCAGGTGCACCAGCAGCTCTTTCTTCAGCACTCCGCGGGCTTGGATGAATAGGCTGCGGTAAATCGTTTCGTGGGACACACGCATGCTCTCGTCAGCGGGATACTGGATCTTCAGCCATCCAGAAATCTGTTCCGGCGACCAATCCAGATTCAGTTGGTCGGCAAACCGGAAGTTGGCCAGAACGGGGTTCTCGGAAATGCTCAAACCAAAACTGTCTCACCACAGGGGTTCGCTCAATCGAGTGCCCGTCGGCCAGTGAGTGGTCGAGGTGAATCCGTTGTCGACACAATTTAATCGGTGCTGCGTCGCACCAACCCATCCAGAAATCTGCGTCCTTGGACCGAATGGACCAAGACTCAAAGTTAAGGCTGTTCAGGAAGTCATTCTAAGCACGTCACACGGTGAGAGTTGCACGTGGATGGGTGGGCAGATCAATTTGCGTGAACACCTGCCAATAGAGCAGGTAGTCAATCTCACGAAATTCGATTAGACTAACTATTAGAATCATATAGTTACAGTGGGCGTGTAGCTCAGCTGGGAGAGCACCTGCTTTGCAAGCAGGGGGTCGCAGGTTCGAACCCTGTCACGTCCACCAACTTCTTTCTGATTGCAAAAGAGTTAGAAAAATCACCTCGGCCCGAACGCTCCGTTATTCGTGCACACTCTGCACGAACTGTGCATAACTACGTCATTGGACCACCTCTGTACACAATGGCGTCGCCGAAAAAGCATCGGCCTCTCCTCGGGTGCCATTTCGTTCGGTCGACTGTTGAGCTTCTCCAGGGCTTCGCGCTTCATTCGTCGGCTACGCCTCCTGCGCTCAGCCTTGTGGCATAGGCAGAGCGCAGGTCGTAAGTCCGAAAATAGGGAATCGTTGCCCGTCGCAGAGTTTTCGTCCAAACGGTCTTTCCTCGGTGCAGGTCAGCTTGAGCCTTCGTGCCGGTGTGCCGTGCGTAGTAATTCGAATCGTCTTTATCTTCCGAGCGGTAGTCGGCGATGCGCTGAATCACGACTTCGGGATCGTCGCCGCGAGCGAGCGCACGCTTCGCGTACGCCCAATCGTGTTCGGATTGGCTCTTGTGGTCGGTTGGCACCGTCTGGTTTCGTTTTTGACCGTCGAAAGGACCGAGACGTTCGATTTTCTGCTTATCAGCGTAAGCTTTTGCGTAGGCGCGAGCATACGGCTTTGCTCGCTTTGACTACGTTCCACGGCAGGCGTCGCTCTGGAGATGCCGAAGCTGCTTGCTTCAGAATATTCTTAGTGCGCCGCCGCAAAATCCTTGGGGTTTAGCTACTTGGATGGAAAGCAGCAAGCTGAGACAAGCATTCCAGCTTGACCCGAACAGCCCGTTCGCGCTCGTAGGTTCTATTTCGGAAGTGCTTCCACTTTTTGCTCGGCTGGAGCTCGTACCGCGTGGGCACTGTGGCTCGACACCTCAGCCAGACGCGCGTAAAGCTGAAAGGGCGCCCAGTAAAAGGGATTTCGAAACCGCGTATCCCGGAGCAAATACAGTTTAGCGGCGCGGAGAGCGGCGGCCGGACTCGACCCCTTATCCAGTTCGCCATAAAACTTATCCATAAGGAGCTCGGTGGAAGCGTCCGTCACCTCCCACAAAGCGGCGATCACGTTTTGCGAGCCAGCTCTAAGAAAAGCCCACGAGAGCCCCACCAGACCCTCGCCCGAGTACGAGCGCTCGCCGACGCTGTAGCACGCAGAAACCGTGACCAGATCAGCTCGCAACGGATGGCTAATGATGTCGCGAGCGTAGAGCTTGAAGGGATGGTCTTCGGCGCTGTCTTTCGACAGCACAATGGCCGAGTCGAGCGGGCTCAACCGGCTGGCAGTTCCGTGCGCGACAAAATGTATATAAGAGTATCGCTCCGGAGTGCTCTCGAGGTACGCCGACGGAGTGGCATGCTCGTGTGTGAGTATCCGCTCCTGCGCTGCGGGGAAATGTCGCGCGACGCTCTCCATCTGGGCTGCGGCCTTGGGGAGTTCCGGATATTCGCTGTTCGGCGCAACGCTATTCCCAATGAGAAGCAAGTTGCGTTCGCGCCTATCTTTGTTTCTGCCTGTATTCGTGCTCACCGCTCCGAACACGCGTAACGAGCTGGCATTCGCAATGGTCACGTCTTCAATCCAATAATGCAGCTGCGGTCTAGAAGAAATGGGTTCGGACAGCTTTGGATCAGAAACGACAAGAGTTTCGAAATTTAGATTGTTCAGGCTGCGATCCGGGACCACAAAGATATTAAACCCCTTTTGAAACAACGATTCGGCCGGCGCGATCAGTATGCGATAAAGCGATTGCCCATCGCCGTAAGCCGATTCGAGAGCGTTTTCCGGCCCGCCGAGAACTCCGCGATAACGTTCGACGTTCGCTTCAATCGTTGATGCCGGCGGTAGGACAAAAAGATTTGTTTTCCGCGAAGTGATAGCCCAGAGATAAGACTGCTTCTCTCCAAGCCAATAAAACAGAATTGTGCCCTTTGCTTGCCGCGCGATTTCCTGAGGGTTCAGCCAGGGGGCCCCATTGTTAGGTCCATTCGCCAGCAATCCCAATCCTTCAGCCAGCGTGCGGGCTCGGCTGAAGTCGGCCCAACGCAGAGCTTCGTCCGTTTTCCCGCGTGTTACCAGAAAATGAACGTAATCGTCGTAGATACGCGAGGCGTTGGTGAGGAACGAAAACCGGAGCTCTCGATGGTTCACCGCATCGCGAGCCCCCTCGAACGTGGCAAGCGCCGCGCGATATTCACGATCAGCAGAATCTATCCGATTTTCGTCTTCATAGAGCCGCGCCAGCGAGTGCTCCGCCTCCCACTTAAGAAAAGGGGGGCAAGACTTGTCCTCCTCAACAGCTTCGAAGGTTCGCTGCGCAACGGTCGAGTTGCCTCGGCGGGCCGCGATTTGACCTTGGACCAATAACGGATAAAGCTCGTCCCCATGATTCCCGCTTTTTTGTGCCATGTTCAAAGCTCGCTCGGTGTATTGACTTGCCTTATCCAGCTCGCCGGTCTGCAGCGAAAATCGCGCGAGCACGCGTAGCGCGTCATAGATGTCCTGTTGAGCTTTAATTCCTTCCGCGAGGTCCAACGCTTTACGAAACGATTGTCCGGCTAGATCGAAATTGCGCGCGTCCATTTGGATGTAGCCGATATTTGTAAGGTCGTTCTCCTGATCGAATA
>Ga0302176_10000825_pt1 | contig 16384 bp, 13 predicted proteins | sample I_Palsa_E1_1_FD_198787 | JGI IMG/M metagenome (GOLD analysis project Ga0302176, IMG submission 198787) | Peat permafrost microbial communities from Stordalen Mire near Abisko, Sweden - I_Palsa_E1_1 | ecosystem: Environmental > Terrestrial > Soil > Palsa > Peat permafrost | place: Sweden...
ATTCACGAAGGAGAGAATTCCGGTGGTGCCTCCACTAGGCTTCCCCGAGCGTAGCCGATTGCGGCGAATAGGAATGCTTTTCACCGAATGAAGAGGTATGCTGTCACGCGGGTCTCGTATCGAGAGTCCCCCTTGGGAGAGGATCCAGGAAACATGGTTGAGAACTGGAATTCGATCTGCAAAACGACGGCGCTTTGCACCCTGCTTTTTCTGTGTGCCTCCGGACGGTCGGCCAGCAGGCCCGACGAGATCAATTTCGAGAAACACACGATTGATTTGGGAGCCTCAGAAACCGCTCTTTTTGCCGACATCAATCGCGATGGAAAGCTCGACCTGGTCTCAGGGGAGTATTGGTACGAGGCGCCGCGATGGATCAAGCATCGCTTCCGCCAGATCGACTACGTCAACAATTACGTGGATGACCTGTCGACGCTGCCTCTGGATGTGGATGGCGACGGTTATGTCGACCTGGTGACCTCCGGATGGTTTTCGAAGACGCTGGCATGGTGGCGCAATCCCGGACGCACGGGTGAAATGTGGAAAGAACATCCCATCGCAACCGGATCGCCCATCGAATTTTCCTTTCTGGTGGATCTAGATAACGACGGTAAAGCCAACGAGATTTTGCCGCAGTTCGGAGATGATCGCCCGCTCGCCTGGTATGAGCGAGATAAAAAAGGCGGAATGGTGGAACACATCGTTAGCGATCATAGCTACGGGCACGGCATTGGCGTGGGAGATGTAAACGGCGATGGCCGGAATGACATCCTGACCCCGAAGGGTTGGCTGGAGGCACCGCCCGATCCCCGACAAAAGAACTGGACGTTTCATCCTGATTGGCAACTCGGCGACCTTGGCTTTATACACGTGCGCGACGTAAACGGCGATGGCCGGCCGGATGTTATCTCGTCGATGGCCCACGGGTACGGGATTTTCTGGCTTGAGCAGACCAGCGACCACAAGTGGGTCAAGCATGTGATTGACGACAGCTGGTCGCAGCCGCATGCGATGGTGATTGTCGATTTTCGCAAGGACGGGAACTTGGGTTTGTTGACTGGAAAGCGCTACTTTGCCCATAACGGAAAGGATCCCGGAGCACGTGAGCCGTTGGGAGTGTATTGGTACGAGCGGCTACTCGATCCGTCGACTCATACTGTAGATTGGGCCAGGCATGTCATCGATTACGGCGGCCGCACTGGCGGCGGCATCGAGATCGGGGTTGCAGATTACGATGGCGATGGCGATCTCGATTTCGCAGTCGGCGGCAAGAGTGGTCTATTCCTGTTCGAGAACAAGACGGCTGCAAAGTAGCTCACATCACAGGCGATTTTTGCGTCCGGGCGAGGCGCACTGCAGATCCCTCCACTACGCTCCCCCCGGATTTCCTGTCGAGATTCGTGGCGTTGATGAACATCATGCGGTTTTCTTTAAGGAAAACCGCATGCGTGGTTGGTTGCCAGCAGCGCGAAGTAGGAAATCCGGGTACGCTTCGGTCGGGATGACAAGGGGAGAGTGATTACTTACCAAAAAGTCTGCGAGTCGGATCGGGAGTTCATCTGTGCCATCCGACTCGCGGAATTATAAGTCAGTAACCGTCCTCCCCTTGTCATCCCGAGCGTAGCCGAGGGATCTGCAGTGCGCCTCGCCCGAACGCAAAAATTCCGGGGGAAGCAACAGACGGACCTGTGGTTCTGTGTCCGGCCCCGTCTTATTCCCCCCGCAATGCCTGGGTGGGATCAACGGACGCTGCACTCAACGCCGGTAACGCAGACGCCGCCACAGCCAACAACAATACCCCAATCGCGGCCAGGGTGAGCACCAGCGGATCAAACGGGCTCACTCCAAAAAGCAATGAGCGCAGCAGGCTAGAAGCCGCCGCGGCGCCTGCCAGGCCGATCACGCAGCCAATCGCCGCCAGTTTTGCGCCCGATTCCAGAATCAGACTCACGATTCCCGCACGCTGCGATCCGAGGGCCATGCGAATGGCCATCTCCTGCGCGCGCGAGGCAACGGAGAAGGCGATAACGCTGTAAATTCCGAGAATTGCCAGCAACACTGCCGCAAAGGCGAAGCTGCCGATCAGCACAGTGTTGAACCGGCGCGGAGCCTCGGTCTGAGATACGGCCTGCTCCATCGCCTGCACCTGCGTCAGTGGCAGTTGCGGATCGATCGACCGCACCGTCGCGCGCAGGGCATTTTTCATCTGCTCGGGTGGCAATGCGGAGCGCAAGGTGATGAATCCGCCGTTGCCGTTCAGGTCTTCAGGTGAACCGAGAGAGCCGATGCCTGCTTCCGCCTGGTCTACAGGAACATAAAACTGCGCTTTCGTGGGCTCGTCAGGGGAATTCAACTTTACATCGGTCACTTCGCCCACAACCGTCAACCATGGCGTCTGCATCTCTGGGGTGCCGACGCGCATCCGTTTGCCGATCGGACTCTGATTTGGCCAATAATGCTCGGCAAGCTTTCGGTTGACCATCACCACCAATTGCCGATCGCCAAGGTCCGCGTCGGTGAAGGTGCGTCCTTGCAGGAGAGGAGTGCCCATGCTGGCAAAGTAGTCGCCGATCAATTGTGAGGTTGTTGCCAGGTTCACATTCCCAGGTGTGGGGTCGACATAACCCTCCACCACGATCGCCTGGTTATTGTTGCCCCCCGAGGCGGGTAGGTTGCTTGTAAGCCCGACGGCTTCGACTCCTGGAAGCTGCCGCAGCCGGCGCACCAGCTCGTTGTTGAAACTGTTGACGCTTGCCTGGGTGGCGTATTGCTTCCGTGGCAGCGAGTAAGTGGCAGTGGTTACATGCTCGGGCCTGTATCCCAGGTCGACCGAGCGCATTTTCTCAAAGCTGCGCAGCAGTAGCCCCGAGGCGGTGAGCAATACCAGGGCGATCGCGATCTCTGCCACCACCAACGTCGAGCGCAAACGTGCGTGGGCTCCGCCCGTGGTTCCCGCACGGCCACCTTCCTTAAGGTTGGCGTTGACGTTGGTCCGCAGAGCCGCAAACGCGGGGACCGATCCGCAGAGCAACCCCGTGATGACTCCAAGTAAAAGAGCGAACCCTACGACTTTCCAGTTCAGCGCAATTTCGTTGAGGCGAGGAAGGCTCTCTGGCAGTAGATTTTTGCCCACGCGCAACGCCAGCGCGGCAAGCGCAAGGCCGAGGATTCCGCCGCTCAGGCTCAGAACCAGGCTCTCGAGAATTGCCTGACGCAGCAGGGCCACAGCGCGTGCGCCTAATGCCAGGCGCAGGGCAAATTCTCTCTGCCGGCGGATCGCGCGGACCAGCATGAGCGATGCAAGGTTGACGCAGGCGATCAACAACACCACGGCCACGGCGAGGAACAGAGTCCGCAACAAGGGGCGGGCCTGCTCCACCGTTTCTTCTTGCAGCGGCCGCACTACAGAGGTGATATGCAGGCTTGCCATGAAGGCGGGATAGTTGCGCATGATCTGCTGCGCCACTCGTTGCGCATCTTCCTGCGCCTGTGCCGGCGAGATGCCGGGCTTCAGACGGCCTATCATTTGCCAGCTCCAGTTAGCGGAAGACTGGGCAGCCAGTTCTCGCGGGGTAAAGCTCATGGGGACCCACAACTCGGAGCGGTTCAGTTGGCCAGGCACGAGCGGGAATTCGAAGTTCCGCGGCATCACTCCGATCACAACATACGGCTTGCGGTCGAGCTGGATCTTGGTTCCGAGTATCTGTGGATCTCCGTGAAAGCGGTCTTGCCACGTCGTATAACTCAGAACCGCGACGGGCTGGCTGTGTTCGTCTTCGTCCACGGTGAACACCCGGCCCAGGTGCGGTTGAACTGCTAGGGCGGAAAAAACTCCGGCGGTCAGGCGCGAGGCATTGATGTATGCGGGTTCGCCGGTGCTGGATAGCTCGAAGTTCGAGAACTGGTATCCGCCCAGAGCGGCAAAGCCACGCGTATCGCGGGTATAGGTGCGTATATCGGGCACGGTGACGATGTCTCCGTTGACAGCACCTACATCCGCACCTTGTATGCGGTCACCCAGCACCATCAGGCGGTCAGGATCGGGAAAGGGAAGTGGCCGAAGGAGAACGCCCTCAACGATGGAGAAAATTGCCGTGGTCGCGCCAACGCCCAGGGCCAGCATAAGAATCGCCGTAGCTGTAAAGCCAAGAGACTTACGGAGTTGCCGCAAAACAAACTTCAAATCGAGCAAAAGTGAACGCATCGAGCTCCTCATCATGGTCCGCAGCTACATTGGTAGCATTTTCGTGGCCAGAGTTCATGCTCGCTCGGTTCCGCGGCACGCCGGGAAAGGCGGGATGACAAAGGTAGGGCGCGTTCGAATTTGGAATCTGGTGTCCGCAAACGAACACTTGCCTACCTTTGTGTTCCCTTTGTGGTTTTACGTGGTCTCTTCGCGCACGCCTTCGCCTCTGTGCGCCAGCAGTTCCCAACGGAGATTCTGGTTCTTGATTAGCAACTCAGTGATCATCGCCCGCAGTGTCCGATTCTCCTGCGCCAACTGTTGCCAGTCAGATGGCGCGGGAATCGGCTCGACGTTGAGTTGGCTGTATCTCTCTCCTATCATGACCAGTCTCCTGTTGTGAACGCAGTGCTAAGGCCCACGGTGTTCTTGAGCGCTACTTTTTTGCCCCTGCCGATCGTTGCTCTGCACGTTCACGAATCCTCGTAAAGATATGGGTCCAGCCAGTGTTCATACTTCTAGGGCCATCAAGATGTTCGGGTGGAATAAGGCCCATTGCGCGGTGCACAAACTTCAAGCGAGTGACACCGTTCTCCTCAGTCAGCCGGTATTGCACATTTGAGGTCGCAGGGTACGACATAAAAAGCGGCCCGCATATTTCCAGCAATGACGGTCGCTTGATTGCCTGTACGTGCCCCCAGAAATGGCCTGTGTCGTTTCCCAAATCCCGATACCACCTCCCGCCCGGCCAGGGCTCGAGTTTCATCGACAAAGATGTTCCGTCGGGAGTTTCGTTGTAAGGTCCCAACTGCTCCAGAAGCGTCTCAAAAACAATCTCGATCGAGGCAGCGATCGTCTCTTCTTTCACAATTTCAAACGTCCGTATTTCCTGTTCTGTGATTGCCGGCATCATTTTTTCTCCTCGCGTTTAGTTAGTTGGTTGTGCTCAGCCCGTTCCTTGATCTGGTCCAGCTGATGCGTCCAGTAGAGCTCATACGTCTTCACCCAGTCATGCACAGGTTTCAGCTCCTTTGCGTTGAGCCGGTACAAACGTAGTGGTCCACGTTTGCTTACCGTCACCACACCCACTTTCCGAAGCACGCCCAGATGCTTTGAAACCGCCGGTTGCGGCATGTGCAGGCGTATAACCAAATCTCCCACAGCATGCTCTTTGCCCTTCACCAGCAGGTCGATAAGTTCGCGCCGCCGCGGCTCAGCGATCGCGTTGAACACATCGGAAGTGGTTGCGGCCCTGGGCATGAAGAGAAATATATTCCTATATAAGAATATGTCAAGAGAAGATTTTTACCACAGAGTTTCTGTTCGCTTTCGGACAGACAACTTCAGTTCTGGACAGGGCACGGCGAAGTCTGCTCCTTAACTCATGCGTTTTCAACCAGCGCTCTCTCCTGAGTGCGGCGCACGAAATGCTTAGTACCAGGCTGACTATCATTGTGTTTGAACGATTCATCTGAACCGGGAAGGGTGTGACCACATGCCGGCTGACCTGAGATTCGCCTGGAGACGATTACTCAAATCACCCAGCTTTGCCATCACTGCCGTCCTCACTCTGGCGCTGGGGATCGGCGCCAACGCAGTGGTCTTCAGCGTTTTGAATGCCCTGGTGTTGCACACCATCAATGTGCCCAATGCACAGCGTTTTTTCTCCATAGAAGAAGCGGGGCAGTCCCTCAATTCTTATCCCGATTACCTGGATGTGCGCGACCGCAACCGGAGCTTCGACAGTGTACTGGCGTTTAACTTCGGCCAGGCGGGATTGGCTACCGGAGGCGACCCGGTTCAGATATGGCTCTTTGAAGCGAGCGGAAATTATTTTGATACCCTGGGCACTCAGCCCTATCTCGGCCGTTTCTTCCATCGCAGCGACGAACACGGCCCCAACAGCAGTCCCTATGTCGTGCTGAGTTATGGGTTTTGGCGTAGCCATTTTCTGGGGGACCCCGGGGTGATCGGACGCGTGGTTCAGGTGAACAAGCATCCCTTCACTGTTCTTGGTGTTGCGGCGCCTGACTTCCGGGGCACGGAGCTGTTTTTTTCACCGGCCTTATGGGTGCCGCTGGTGGATCAGGAACAGATAGAGGGCTTCGATTATCTCAAGCAGCGCACCGGGCGGAGCTTTTGGCTGGTGGGCCGGTTGAAGCCCAATGTGACCGCTGCCCAGGCAGAAAGCGACCTGCACTCAATTGCAACATTCCTTAGCAGCACCTATCCGAAAGATGACGACGGCGTAACTTTCTCTCTTGCCCGCGCTGGACTTCTGGGCAACATGCTGGGACAACCGGTACGCGCTTTTGTCACCGGGCTGATGCTATTGGCCGGGCTGATTTTATTAGCCGCGTGCGCGAACCTGGGCAGTTTATTTGCAGCCAGGGCCGCGGACCGCTCACGCGAGATTGCTTTGCGCCTGGCGCTTGGATCGACCCGCCGGAATGTTCTGCGGCAGCTCCTGGTCGAGGCCATTGTGGTTGCACTGATGGGCGGGATTGTCGGCATTGCCGGTAGCGTGGTTCTGTTACGCGGTTTGAATGCCTGGCAGCCGTTACCCAGTATCCCAATCAATTTACCCGTGCGCCCGGACCTGCTTACCTACCTGGTAGCCTTGCTGCTTGCGCTGGCCAGTGGCTTTCTCTTCGGGCTGGTTCCGGTGCGGCAGGTGCTCCGGGCCAGTCCCTGGCAGGTGGTGAAGACTGGTTCAACCACTGCGACGAATGGCCGGTGGTTTGGCACCCGCGATGTGCTGCTGGTGGTGCAGATCGCGTTGTGCGCCGTGTTGGTCAGCGCTTCGCTGGTCGCGGTGCGCGGCCTGGTGCGTTCGTTACACAGCAACCTCGGGTTCCAGCCGCAAGATGCTCTGGTGGTCACCACCGACCTCAATATGGCCGGATACCGCGGCGACCAGGTGCCGGTGATGCAGCAGCGCATGCTCGACGCAGTCGCCAAGATTCCCGGCGTGGCTTCCGCAGGATTCATCGACTACCTGCCCCTCGGCCTGGGTTGGAACGACACGCCGGTCTACGCCGGCAACACCGCCGACCTGCGGGAATCGAACAAGATTGCCGAATCCACGACTTATGGTGTTTCGCCCGGATACTTTCAGGCTTCTGGCGTGACTCTGCTGGCGGGGAGGAACATCAACCTGCATGACGACAGTAAGACGCCAAAAGTGGCGGTCGTCAATCGGGAGTTTGCGCGCGAGGTGTTTGGCTCCGTCGCGCAGGCAGTTGGCGCATATTTCAAGGTCCATGACGGACAGCGGATAGAGGTGACCGGTGTCGTGGAGGACGGAAAGTACAAGACGCTTACGGAAGACCCCAGGCCGGTGTTCTTTGTGCCACTCCTGCAAGTGCCGTCCACTGCCACCTCGCTGGTGGTGAGGTCCAATGGTGATCCGCTAAGTCTCGCGGGGAGCGTGCATGACACGATACGCGGCCTCGACGCTGCATTACCGGCGACGATTATGACGTGGGAAAGGTCGCTGGACTCGGCTCTCTTTGCTGCGCGCATGGCGACCATCTCATTGGGAGTGCTGGGCGTGCTTGGGGCGATGCTCGCCGTTACCGGCATTTTTGGCATGGCCTCCTATTCGGTCAGCAAGCGTCTGCGCGAACTCGGGATCCGTGTGGCCCTGGGAGCCCAGCGTAAGGAAGTGTTGCAGGCAGCGTTAGGAAAAACGTTCCGGCTCCTGGCGACAGGCGCACTGGCAGGTTTGTTGCTGGGCATGGCGGCGACCCGGGTACTTTCTTACATCGTGTATCAAGCGACTCCCCGCGATCCCACGGTGCTCGCCGGAGTCATTCTGACGATGCTCCTGCTCGGATTATTGGCTGGCTACGCGCCGGCCCGCAGGGCATTGTCGATCGATCCTGTAATCCTGTTGCGCGACCAGTAGACTCTATCCCCTCACGCCTCTTGCGGGCCTAACAAATCCACACGGGAAAAGTAACCGCAGGTCCCTCCACTACGCTCCCCCGGATTTCCTGTCGAGACTCGTGGCTTTGATGATCTGCATACGGCTCTCTCTACGGAGAGCCGCATACGTGGTCGTTGCCAGCAGTGCGAAGTAGGAAATCCGGGGGAGCGTAGTGGAGGGACCTGCGGTTTCTTTCCCCGTGCTCACACACTCTCAGAAGCCGTCACCCATCTCCTGTCGGCTTTTTATATCGCAATACGATATAATTAATCCATGAAGACTGAAAGAACTAACGGAGTGTCGCTAGCCCAGCTCAGAACGTTGGCCGAATTTCGTTATCGTCTGCGCATGTTCCTCCAGTTCAGCGAGAATGCAGCTCAGAAACTCGGTCTACAACTGCAACAGCATCAACTGCTGCTTCAGATCGCGGGGGCACCCGAGAATACCGCCGCCACGGTGGGTTTTGCGGCTGAGCGGCTTGGCCTGCGCCACAACACAACCGTAGAGCTGAGTAACCGCTGCGCAGAAGCGGGCCTCATCCGCCGAAAACAAGGGGATAAAGACCGCAGGCGCGTGCTGCTTGAACTGACGTCTAAAGGCAAACGGCTTCTGGACTCTCTCTCCATCGATCATGCACGCGAGCTGGAAGAACTAGCCCCGCAGCTCATCCAAACACTCACGGCGTTAAAAACTCTTTCCAGCAAACCAGGAAAGCGAGTAAGCCACGCGACCCATGAAAGCTGAGTCATCCGCTCTTCGAGACTTTACTGTGGACCGAAGGGTCTGGCTGTTGTGCGCCATCGCTTTGGTCATCGGCATTGGCGCCAGCCTGCTCGCCGTGGTGCTTCTTAGCTTGATCGCCATATCGACGAATGTTTTCTACTACCACCGGTTCAGCATGGTTCCCGTCACTCCAGCAGGCAGTCCGATGGGTCACTGGATGGTTTTTGTCCCCGTGGTGGGAGGCCTGATCGTTGGACTGATGGCCCGATACGGTTCTGACAAGATCAGGGGCCACGGTATCCCGGAGGCAATTGAAGCCATTTTGTTGCATCGAGCACGGGTGGAACCCAAGATCGCGATCTTGAAGCCGATCTCGGCGGCGATTGCCATTGGTTCCGGCGGTCCCTTCGGGGCGGAAGGCCCGATCATCATGACCGGCGGGGCTTTCGGCTCGCTCATCGCGCAATGGATTAAGCTTACGGACGCAGAACGCACCACCCTGTTGGTGGCCGGAGCGGCAGCGGGCATGTCTGCAACCTTCGCCACTCCGTTGGCGGCAATTCTTCTCGCGGTTGAACTCTTGCTGTTCGAACTGAGGCCACGAAGCCTGGCGCCGGTTGCGATCGCCAGCGTGACAGCCGCGGTTCTCCGCGGGTATCTTCTTGGCCCAGGCCCGCTCTTTCCAATGCCTGCAGTTACCGGAATAAACCCGCTCCCCACAGCCGTCGGTTCCTTACTCCTGGGTGCGTTGCTTGGTCTTGTCGCTGCTGGAATGAGCCGGATGATGTATGCATTCGAGGACATGTTCGAGCACCTGCCTCTGCACTGGATGTGGTGGCCTGCCCTCGGAGGGCTCGGGATCGGCATCTTCGGTCTCATTTTTCCGCGGGGATTGGGCGTCGGCTACGACAACATCGCCCAACTCCTTCGAGGAAATGCGCCGCTTGCACTGATTCTCGGCATCATCCTGGTTAAATCAGTCATGTGGGCTTTTTCGCTCGGTTCGGGAACTTCGGGCGGAGTTCTTGCGCCGCTGCTCATGATTGGAGGAGCAGTGGGTGCGTTGGCTGCGCGCTTTGGTCACGCTTCTGTTGAGATGCAGGCAATTTGGGCTCTCATTGGAATGGGGTCGATGCTGTCCGGCTCCCTCGGAGTTCCCTTGACCGCCATTCTCTTCGGCATTGAGGTCACGCATTGCCTGCCGGCGCTGCTGCCGCTTACGCTCGGTTGCGTCGCCTCCTACCTGATAACCGCGCTGTTGATGCCGCGTTCTATTCTCACCGAGAAACTGAGCCGGCGTGGCTACCATCTCACGCGGGAGTACGGCATCGACCCGCTGGAGATTGTGATCGTCGGTGATTTGCTGGTGCCGGCCTCCGTCGACTTATCCGCCTCTGCGTTCCCCCGGACCTTTGTCTATTCCGATGCCACCTGCCGCAGTGCAGCAGAATTAATGGCAACGGAAGGTCTCGCAGACCTGCCGGTGGTCGATCGTAAAACGAAGCGAGTCAGCGGAGTCATCACGCTACAGGATCTATTGAAGGGCCGAGCCAAGGCAATGGTGCGAGAGAACGAGAGGCTGAGTTTGATCCGTCATCCAAGGGTAGGGAAGAGCTGCAAGCTTATTCGCCGAGGTTGAAGACGACATTGATCGTAGTTTCTACTTCGACGGGGTCCCCGTTGAGAAGATAAGGCTTGTAGCGCCAGGTTTGAACCGCATCGATGGCGGCTTGCCGCAACATAGGAGGGCCGCTGATGACACGCAGATTCTCGATCAAACCGGTTTTGGAAATCGTCGCCTGCAAAACGACGATTCCCTGAATGTGCGCCTCCCTGGGAATCGCTGGATATTGAGGGAGAGTCCTGGAGAGCAGGTTTCCTGCCATCACTCCGCGGGAAATGGACAAAGGCTTTGCAGGCGCCTGCTTCACTATGATAGGGGGCCCAGTCCCGATACCATCGAAAATGTTGCCCATGCCGCGGGGCGTTCCGCCTGGATCTTCCATGCCGGTAGCCTGCAGCGAGGGTGGCGTGGCTGACTCGTTCACAGTGCTGATTTGCTTCGGGATTCTGCTCGGCGCCTGCAACTCGGCGTTCAGTATCTCAGACTTGGTCTGGACCTTCGGCGCCGGTGCTGTGCGTGGAGGCAGCGGAGGAGGCGATGGGGCGACCATGAGTGTAGCGATCATCTGCCTGGGTAATGCCTCGGGATGCAAGAGAGGCCAGGTAACCAACGCAAGCATTCCTGCGCCATTCACTAATAAAGAAATAAACGGCCAGTACTTACTGCGGGCTGGGTGCGTCTTACCAGACTCCATCAAGGAGTGCTCAAACATTGCTCTGCCTCGCTAAGTTAGAAATGTTTCTAACTCGTACTTACTTAGACACCAGGCGAAACATTTTGATCCCACTTACCCGGTAAGCAATAAATGGTGGGTCATGATTGAATAGTTCTATGCGTATTCTTCTCATCGGCGGAAACGGCTTTATCGGGCGCTTTGTGGTGACGGCTCTCCAGCAACAAGGGCATTCCCTGGCGCTGTTTCACCGTGGTACGTCAGTCGCGTCCACTGGTGTCGAGCAAATCCTGGGTGACCGCGATCGACTCGGTGCCAGCGCTGCGGAACTGAAGCGCTTTGCTCCTGAGGTGGTGATCGACCTGGTGATCAGCTCAGGCCCGCAGGCGGAAGAGCTGATGAGCGTCTTTCGTGGCGCGGCCCGGCGCGTGGTTATGCTCAGCAGCATGGATGTGTATCGCGCGATCGCCGTGACGCAGGGCACGGAACCCGGACCGCTTCAGGAGGTTCCTCTGATCGAGGAGTCGGAGCTCCGGCGGGGCCTCCATCCCTACACCCCGGAGCAGCTGAAGGGACTGCGCAAGATCTTTTCCTGGGTGACGGACGACTACGACAAGATTCCAGCGGAGCGGGCCCTGATGAACGACCCCGAACTTCCCGGCACAGTGCTCCGGCTGCCTATGGTTTACGGACCGGGCGATCCGCTGCATCGGTTTGGGCCTGTGGTCAAGCGCATCGTCGACGGACGGCGTCAAATCATTTTCCCCGAGAGGCTCGCCGGCTGGCGCTCGGCGCGGGGCTACGTCGAGAACGTTGCCGCCGCCATTGCGCTGGCTGCCGGCGATGATCGTGCCTCGGGACGTATCTATAACATTTGCGAAGAACCACCCTTTAGCGAGCTGGAATGGGCGCAGAAAATCGCCCACGAGATGTACTGGGAAGGCGAATTTGTCACTCTGCCGGTGGAGCGCACGCCGCCCCACTTGTTGAGGCCCGGCAACACTGCGCAGCATTGGACAGCAAGCTCGGCCCGCATTCGCCACGAGCTGGGCTACGAGGAACCGGTGGAGATGGGAGAGGCGATCCGGCGAACAATACGCTGGGAGATGGAAAATCCGCTCGCCGGTACGCCAGGGCAGTCCGACTACGCGGCGGAGGATGCGGCTGTCGCAGACTAGCCCGTCAGACGCACCAACTGCTCGGCCTCAATCCGGGTGCCCAGGATCGAGACTTTGGGAATCTGACCACGAGCCATCGCAACTTCGTCGCAGCGGTAGAGGCGGGGGCAGTTCTGGCAATCTTTATAGATCTTGTCGGGCAGGGCAGTACGATCCTCGACCACGCGGAAGCCATGCTTGAAGAAGAAGTCGGGGATGCGGGTGAACAGACACACGCACCCTACACCGTTCTCTTCGGCTTCATCGAGCAGCGACTGCAGCAGCATGCCTCCCGTGCCTTTGCTCTTGGCCTCAGGACGCACCACGATGGAGCGCACTTCGGCCAGGTGCGGACCATAGAGGTGCAGCGCGCCGCAGCCCTGAAAGATCCCCTGGGCTGATTCGGCAATGGTGAAGTCGCGCACGTTCTCGCAGATTTCAGCAAAGGCGCGCCGCAGCAGCGTGCCATCGGAGGAGAGGCTGTTTACCAGCTCGTAGATATTCGACGCGTCTTGTAATCGGGCCTTACGTATTTCCATCCATCAGTCCCATGGCAGCGGAAAGTCTTGCTTCCTGTGCTGCTAACGCCTCACGCACTCGGCCTACCGCTGTGCCACCAATCACGTCGTGGCAATTCAGGGTCGCATCGAGGGTGATGCTTGAAAAAAAATCTGCTTCGAACTCCGGCCCAAACTGCCGCAGCTCCTCCAGTGTGAGGCCATCCAGCTCGCAGCCCTTTTCCAAACCATAGCGCACCGCAAGGCCAATTTTCTCGTGCGCCTTGCGAAAGGGAACTCCCTTGTGCACGAGGTAGGTGGCGGCGGCCATGGCATTGAGATAGCCGGTTTCGCAGGCGGTCCGCATACGCGCTGTGTTGAAGCGAAGCGCGGCGGTAAACCTGGCCAGCAACGCGATCATCCGCTCGGCTGCATCGGCGGCTGAAAAAAGCGGCTCCTGGCTTTCCTGCAAGTCCTTGTTATAAGCGAGTGGCAGGCCCTTGAGCAACATGGTCACCGTCTGCGCTGCGCCGTTGATGCGTGCCACTTTGGCACGCACTAACTCCGTCAGGTCAGGGTTCTTTTTCTGCGGCATGGCGCTGGAGCCGGTTGAAAATGCTTCCGGAAGCTCGACGAACCCAAACTCCGCCGTGGCGTAGAGCGTGATCTCTTCGGCAAACCGGCTGGCGTGCAAAGCTAACAGCGTCAGCGCCTGCAGGAATTCAAGTGCGAAGTCGCGGTCGCTGGTCGCATCCATGCTGTTTGCCGTCGGCCCGGAGAAGCCCAGTTCCCGCGCGGCAATCGTTCGATCCAGCTTCAGCGTTGCGCCGGCGACTGCTCCGGAGCCCAGTGGACAATAATTCAAGCGCCGGCTCAAATCCCCCAGCCGGGTCACATCGCGCAGCAGCATCTCGCCGTAGGCCTGCAGCCAATGTGCAACCATCACTGGTTCGGCGCGCTGCAAATGGGTATAAGCCGGCATGACCGCATCCCCCGCCGCATGGGCTTGGGCCGTCAGCGCGCGCACCCAGTCCGCCAGGCGGCCGGCGATCGAGTCGCATTTTTCCCGCACGAAGAGCCGCAGGTCCGTGGCAATCTGCTCGTTGCGGCTGCGGCCAGTGTGCAGCTTGAAACCGAGGTCGTTGACTCGTTTCACCAGCTCAAGCTCGACAAAGTGGTGGATGTCTTCTGCTTGCGTGCAGCCGTAGATGTCGCTCGGCGGCCGCTGATCGTACTCGTCGCGGATGGCGTCGAGTGCGTTCACAATTTGGGCCAGCTCTTCGGGGGTAAGGATGCCGGCCGCAGCGATGGTGCGCGCGTGAGCCTTGCTGGCAGCCACCTCCTGAGGAAGCAGCTGCCAGTCAAATGTCAGGGATCGCTGCCATTGTTCGAAGTCGTGGTCCAGTGGCTCGCGAAAGCGGCCAGACCACATCTTCACTGGTGCGCCTCTTTCTTCTGCAACAAACGCGCCCGGGTGCGGGCCGGCAGCCCCAGAATCTGGATGAATCCTTTGGCGTCTTTCTGATCGTAGCTGTCGCCCATGGTGAAGGAAGACAGATCGTCAGAGTAGAGGGAGTAGGGCGAATGCCGCTTGGCTACGCTGATGTTGCCCTTGTACAGCGACAGGCTGACGGAACCCGTGACCAGCTTCTGGGTGTTGTCGACAAAGGCGTCGAGGGCTTCGCGCAGCGGTGTAAACCACAGGCCGAAGTAAACCAGCTCAGCGTATTTGAGAGCGACCTGTTGTTTGTAGTGCATCACTTCGCGGTCCAGTGTCAGCGCTTCGAGCTCGCGATGCGCGGTGGTGATCAAGGTGCCGCCCGGTGTCTCGTAGAGTCCGCGGCTCTTGATGCCAACGAAGCGGTTCTCCACCAGGTCGATGCGGCCGATGGCGTTGCGGGCGCCGATCTCGTTCAACAACTCAACGATTTGTACCGGCTCCAGCGGCATTCCGTCGACTGAGACGGGTTTGCCTTCGACGAAGCCGATCTCCACCACTTCCTCGCGGTCGGGCGCTTCCTGAGGCGAGCGGGTCCAAACCCAGGTGGAGGGAAAGGGCGCGTTGCCGGCGTTCTCCAGTTCGCCGCCCTCATGGCTAATGTGCCACAGGTTGCGGTCGCGAGAGTGGATCTTCTCCCGGCTCGCTGCCACTGAGATGCCGTGGGCTTCAGCGTAGTCCAGGCAGTCTTCGCGGGATTTCAGCGTCCACTCACGCCACGGGGCGATGACCTTCAGGTCGGGAGCGAGTGCTTGATACGCATGCTCGAAGCGGACCTGGTCGTTGCCCTTGCCGGTGCATCCGTGGGCGACTGCTTCCGCCCCTTCCTGGAGCGCGACTGCGACCTGGTGCTTGGCGATCACGGGACGCGCGATCGAGGTGCCGAGCAGGTACTTGTGCTCGTAGATGGCTCCGGCACGTACGGTCGGATAGACGTACTCGCGCACGAACTCGTCCCGCAGGTCGAGCACCACAGCCTTCTTGGCGCCGGTGGCATAGGCTTTTGCCACCACGGCGTCCAGATCTTCGCCCTGGCCTACATCGGCAATCATGGCGATTACATCCATCCCGTAATTCTCGTTGAGCCAGGGAATAATGATTGAGGTGTCGAGACCACCTGAATAAGCAAGAACAACCTTCTTCGACATGCGAAACTCCTTACTAATTAATCTGCTGAGTTGAATGTTTCCGTTCCCTCAAGGGCTAAAAGAGCCCGCGGGAGAAATCTTTCCGGAAGGGCACGGCTTTAGCCGTGCCGCAAATAACCCCCAAATTCTCTTATGCTGCAAGTAGAGACGCACTCAGCGGCTAAGCCCGGGAGATCTCAACGAATTCCGGCACAGTCGAAAACCGTCTTTCTTGCCCTGCCACAAAGGATCGGGTGCCCCATCCTTCGCGCTGTTGGCTAAGGGTGGGATGCCACTGCTCTTCGCCCGAGGCCCTTCCCCGCAACTTCTGCTTATCCCACCCTTCGCAGAAAACGCGAAGGATGGGGCACCCGATCCTTTGTGCAGGGCAAGAAATACTCGCCGTGTTCTCAGGCATATTCTTTAGCAGCCGCATTGCCTGCCGGTTAATTTGTCCGGGCGCCGTTCAAGCCGCCGCCCAGCAGCAGAACCATGAGCGCCTTCTGCGCGTGCAGGCGATTCTCTGCCTGATCAAAGACCACGGATTGCGGCCCGTCGAGCACCGCATCCGTGACTTCGGCGTTGCGATGCGCGGGCAGGCAATGCATGAAAACGGCATGCGGCGCGGCATGGGCCATCAATGCCTCGTTGACCTGGTAGGGCTTGAAAATAGGCGCCCGCTTGGTCACCTCATGCTCGAATCCCATGCTGGTGCAAACGTCGGTGTAGACGGCATCCGCTCCGCGCACGGCGGCCACTACATCGTGGGTCAGGGTGAGCGTCGCTCCAGACTCGGCTGCAATTTCCTGCGCCTTGGCGACGATCTCCTGTTTGGGATAGTAAGCCTTGGGCCCGGCTACGGTGCAATGCGCGCCCAGCAGCGCAGCGGTGAGCATCAATGAGTGACAGACGTTGTTACCGTCTCCCACATAAGTAAACTTGAGGCCGCGAGCCGTGCCGAAGCGCTCTTCGAT
>Ga0302176_10000846_pt1 | contig 16175 bp, 9 predicted proteins | sample I_Palsa_E1_1_FD_198787 | JGI IMG/M metagenome (GOLD analysis project Ga0302176, IMG submission 198787) | Peat permafrost microbial communities from Stordalen Mire near Abisko, Sweden - I_Palsa_E1_1 | ecosystem: Environmental > Terrestrial > Soil > Palsa > Peat permafrost | place: Sweden: Abisko...
TCATTCAGGCCTTGCTGCGTGGTCACCACTGCCGGCATCGCAACGGCGAAAGATTCGCTGCCGCCATCGACGTCGTGCTTACCCGTGAGCATTCCATTTTGAAGGACGAGCGCGCTGGTCCACGTCGCCTGTGGCCATTCCAGCCGCTCTGCGGTTGCCGCGCCCAGGGCATGGCTGTCCCAATCCGCTTGCTGACCGCCCAAGAAGATCAAGTCGATCTGCGCGCTGCGAGCCACCTGGGCGACCACGCTGCTTACCGCAATCACATCCAGGGGTGCATCGGTCTCCACCAGAATGGCGCGATCCGCTCCCATCGCCAGTGCCGAGCGAAGAGCCTCCTCGCTGCGAGCCGGTCCAATCGCGAGAGCAACCACTTCTGCTCCTGCCGCTGCGCCTTCGCGCAGGCGAAGAGCCTCTTCGACGCCGTACTCATCCATGGTGTCCATCACCAGCTTGCGGCCATCCAGCGCCACGTTTCCGTCCTGGATGCTTACGCTCTCTTCCGCGTCCAGAACCTGGCGCACCACTGTCAAAATTCGCATCGCACTCCTCAGTCCAACTGCCCGGGGGAAGAAACCGCAGGTCCCTCCACTACGCTTCGCTCCGGTCGGGATGACAATTCTATTGTAGGGTCAAGATTTCCCGCAGAAGCACTTGCGGGCACAACGGAATTGTCATCCCGAGCAAACGACTTGCCGGTGGCAAGTAAAGGCTGGAATGAACGCGCTTTTCGCTCTATCCCCGCCACCAACGCCGGGTGCCCCACATCCCCGATTTCCTGTGTAGTTTCGTGGGTTCCCTGAACTTCATGCGCCTTTCCTTAAAGAAAGGCGCACACGCGGTCCTGTCCAGAGCTGCGTACAGGAAATTCGGGGCATCTCGCTCGTTTTTCGCGAGATGTGGGATACCGAGGGTCTCGCCCTCAAACTTGTCGCGGTCCCCACAGCTCTACACGGGTGCCCCATGTTCGCACCAGCGTACGTGGGCGGAAAACGATGGGCGAAGCCCACCACAGCCTTTCGCTCCAGGACCCCACTATTTGTTCATTAGGAGCGCAGTGGAGGGACCCGCGCCTTGCGACATTCCTCCCTCAGAGCCTGTAGCGCCCCGCCTCCACCATTGCTGCTGAAATCTCGCGGCCTAATGCGATCGTGTTCACCGGCTCATGTTTCGACAACCGGCGGAAGATCGTCATCTGTGTCCGCAGCATGTCGCCCTCTGCCACCGCCGCCAGAACCCGCTCCGCGGAGCTTTCAATCACCCGGAAGGAATGCGCGGCATAATACTTGGTCAGCTTCACCGCCATCGAATTGGGCTTGTTCATCTTTTCCGTGCGCAGGATGCTCGATTCAAGCGCGAGCACCTCGCTGAGGATATCCGCCAGCGCGCCCATCACCTCTTGTTGTTCGCCGAGATCGTTGCCAAACTTCTGCGAAGCCGCACCGGAGCAGAATAGGGAAATCTTCTTGGCGCTGGCCAGCAGCCCGCGCTCCTCCGCCAGCGGGCCGTCGTAGCTCACCTTTGCGGCCGGCCCAGCCATCACCTCGTCCATCACCTTCTTGATGGCCGGCAGCAGAGGGAGCGTGCCCTGCAACGCGCGTTTGATCATCCAGCCGGTAGTGATCAACCGGTTAATCTCGTTCGTCCCTTCGAAAATCCTGTTGATGCGCGAATCGCGGTACGCTCTCTCGGCCGGATACTCCTCCACGTAACCGTACCCGCCATGCATCTGCAGCGTATTGTCCACCACTCGCTCCACCATCTCCGACCCAAAGAACTTGAGGATGGAGCATTCGACAGCAAACTCTTCGATCCGCTTCTGCACCTCGGCCGAGAAGGTAGGAGAATTCTTGTCTAGTTCGGCCAAAGCCGCATCGATGGCGCCCACAACCCGATACAGAACCGACTCGGTTACGTAAATCCCAGCCGCACCTTCGGCGATCTTCTCCTGCACCAAGCCGAAGGAGGTGATCGGCTTGCCAAAGGCAACCCGCTCCCGGGCATAGCGTATACCATCGCGCAGCGAAACCTTCGCTCCCCCCACCGCGCTCGACGCCAGCTTGTACCGGCCCACGTTGAGAATATTGAAGGCGATGTGATGACCCTTGCCCGCCTGCCCCAGCAGATTCTCCACCGGCACCTTGCAATCAGCGAGAACCAGCGCGCAGGTAGAAGATCCGCGAATGCCCAGCTTATGTTCCTCCGCGCCCACGGTTAGCCCCGGGGTGCCCGCCTCCACTACGAAAGCGGAAAACTTCTCGCCGTCGATCTTGGCAAAGATGGTAAACAGGTTCGCGATGCCTGCATTCGAAATCCACATCTTTTCGCCATTGAGCACATAATGCTTGCCGTCGGGAGTAAGAGTGGCTCGCGTGCGAAGGTTCATGGCATCGGAGCCGGCGGAGGATTCTGACAAGGCATACGCCGCGATCCATTCGCCGCTCGCCAGCCTGGGAAGGTATTTCTCCTTCTGCTCGGGCGTTCCATACCACACCAGGGGTAAAGTCCCGATGGTCACATGGGCACTGAACGTGACCGAAAAACTCCCCGAAGCACTGAGGTTCTGTGACACCAGGGTGGAGGTGATCTTGTCCATGTCAAGACCGCCGTATTGCTCGGGCACATCGATTCCGAGCAGCCCCAGGTCACCCAGGTCGCGCATCAGCTTGCGGCTCACATCCCAGTTTTTCGCCTCGATCTCATGCACCTGGGGGGATATTTTCTCATCCGCGAACTTGGCGGCCACGTCCGCGATCTGCTTTTGTTCCGGGGAGAGGTCTTCCACCGTAAAAATATCTTCCGGGGTCAAATCTTCGATCAGGAAGCTGCCTCCGGTCACTCGTTTCGCCGTTTTCGCTTGAGTTTCTACGACCATTGCATCCTCCCGTGACTTGATGAGCGTTACTAATTCTGCAGATTCTCGAAAATGCCGGCAGCTCCCTGGCCGCCGCCCACGCACATGGTCACCAGTCCATACCTGGCGCCGCGGCGTTTCATCTCACTAAGCAAGCTGGCCGTTAGTTTGGTGCCGGTGCAGCCCAGAGGATGCCCCAGTGCGATCGCACCCCCATTGACGTTTACCTTCGCCGGATCGATGCCGAGCGTCTTGATCACTGCCAGCGACTGAGCGGCGAAAGCCTCGTTCAGCTCAATAAGATCAATCTGGTCGAGCGTGAGGCCGGCCATCTTCAGCGCTTTGGGAATTGCATAGATCGGGCCGATGCCCATCTCCTCAGGCAGACATCCGGCATAAGCGAAGGAAACAAAACGAGCCAGCGGCTTGGCTCCGATTTCTTTGGCACGGGTGTCGGACATAATGACCGCAGCCGCCGCGCCATCGGAAGTCTGAGAGCTGTTGCCCGCGGTAACCACGCCGGCAGCATGGAATACAGCCCGCAGTTTGGCCAGAGCCTCGATGGATGTGTCAGCCCGCGGACCCTCGTCCACGGTAAAAGATTTTTCCTGCTTCTCCGGCTTTCCGGCCGCGCTCATCACGGTGGTGACGACAGGAACGGCGACGATCTCTCCGTCAAAGCGGCCTGCCTCGATCGCTGCCAACGCCTTCTTGTGGCTGCCAAGGGCAAATTGATCAGACTCCTCGCGCCCGATGTTGTAGTGTTTCGCCACCCGCTCGGCGGTAAGCCCCATCGACATATACGCGGCCGGGTGGTTATCCACCAGCCACGGATTGACGGCGATCTTGTTGCCTCCCATGGGGAGATACGACATGGACTCCGCACCACCGGCGACGATGACGTCCGCCCCGCCGCCGCGAATCCGTTCCGCTGCCAGAGCGATGGTCTGTAATCCTGAGGCGCAGTAGCGGTTCACCGTCATCGCCGCGGCTTCAATGGGAAGGCCTGCGCGCAGCGAGATCATCCGCGCCATATTCATCCCTTGTTCGCCTTCGGGCATCGCACAGCCGATGATCACGTCTTCGATTTCTTTAGGGTCGAGCGCCGGCACCCGATCCACGGCGCCTTTCACCGCAACCGCGCCAAGATCGTCCGGCCGGGTGTAACGCAGAGTACCCTTGGGCGCTTTCCCCACCGCTGTGCGCACTACGCTTACTACGACTGCTTCCTTCATAATCTGCCATCCGCGGGACTGATTAATTTCTGAGTGGCTTGCCCGTCTTGAGGGTGAAGCCGATGCGCTCGACCGTCTTCGGCTCTCCACAAAGAGAGAGAAATGCTTCGCGCTCAAGATCGAGCAACGTCTGTTCGGTGAGCAGAGTTCCAGGGGTAATGTCGCCGCCGGTGAGTATGCGTGCCACGTGGGTCGCAATCTTCGCATCGTGCTCGCTGATGTACGCGGCTTCGCGCATCAGGTAAACGCCCAGCTTCAACGTTGCCTGAATCGTCTCCCCCGGCGCGGGAATGTTCGTTCTCATCACCGGCGCCGTATAGCCGGATCTCGCAAGCCGGAGCGCCTGCGCCTTGGCGTCGCTTACCAGCCGGCCGCGATTCATTGAGATGGAATCGATGTCTTCGACAATGCGCAGCGACCGCGCATCGATGGCGGAGGTCGATACCTTGGCCAGGGCGATGGTCTCGAAGACATTTTTGACCGTTTCCACAACCTCAACTGACTCGCCCCGGGCGTCGATACGTACGGCATCCGCGGCAGCCAACGCACGCAACAGCATTTCCTTGCAACCGCCGCCGCCGGGGATCAGGCCAACCCCGGTCTCGACCAGCCCCGTATACAACTCAAGATGCGGCTGCCGTAGCGCCGCGTGCATGCAGACCTCGGTTCCACCGCCCAGGCACAGGCCAAACGGAGCGGCCACCACCGGGCGCTCGCAGAACTTGATTGCCTGGGTCATGCCCTGGAACTGCTTTACGCTCAGCTCGATCTCATCCCATTCCTCGTCTTGAATAGCCAGCAGCAGCTGCATCAGGTTGGCGCCCACGGTGAAATTCTGCGCATCGTTTGTGATGATAAAACCGTCGAAGTTGCGTACCGCATCGCTTCCCGGCTGCAGCTTTTTCAATAGAAAGGAGACGATGTCGTCGCCCAGCGAATTCATCTTCGAATGAAATTCGAAGCAGCCGATTCCATCGCCCACATCCACGAGCGAGATGCCGGAATTCCCGGCAAAAATTCCATGGGAGCGCTTGTAGCTGGCCACCGAGGCTAGTTCAGGATTCTGGTGAACGGGCCGGTATGCACCCGTTTTCACGTCGAAGTACTCGGTGCCGCCCGCACGGTACCAGGAGTCAGCGCCGGAGGCGAGAAGCTTTTCGACCGCCGCTGGGATAGGCGTTCCCGCGGCGCGCATCTTCTCCACCGTATTCGGAACGCCGGCGGCGTCCCACAGGGCAAACGGGCCCAGCTCCCAATTGAATCCTGAGGTGATGGCGCGATCGATATCGACGATCGTCTCAGTGACCTCGCCGATGCGGTTCGCGGAATAGGCCCAAAGATCCGGAAGCGCCTCCCAATAGAACTTCGCCGCCCGATCCTTTGCCGGGTCAGCGGCCAGCAGGGCTTTCAGTCTGCCCGCCACCGAATCATTGCCTTTCGCCAGCTCAATGGTAGGGAAGGAGGGTTTAGACGCCGGCTGGTACTCGAGCGTTTCCAGGTTCAGAACGGAGCGAACTTCCTTTCCATCCGCACCGCGTTCTTTTTTGTAGAAGCCTTGCTTCGTCTTATCGCCCAGCCACTTGCGCGAGATGAGCTGCTCGATGAAATCGGGCAGCTTCACGTCTGACCTCTCATCGGTTGCGGCCTTGGAGAAGTTTCGTGCCACGTTGGTTAAGACATCGATGCCCACCAGGTCCGCGAGGCGGAAGGTCCCCGTCTTTGGCCATCCGACAGCCGGTCCCGTCAGCACATCGATTTCTTCAATGCTCAGCCCTTGCTCCTGCATGATCTTGAAAGTGTTCAGCATCAGGAACGTTCCCACCCGATTGGCAATGAAGTTCGCCACATCGTTGGCGGGCACGACTGTTTTGCCCAGCTGACGATCGCCAAACTCTGCGATCGCAGCCATGGCGGCCGGATCCGTATCCGGCGTCGCAATGACCTCGAGCAGGCGCATATAGCGCGGCGGATTGAAGAAGTGAGTTCCAAACCAGCGCCGCCGCAACGGCTCGGGAAGTTGCGCGCCGATCTGAGCGACCGGGAGACCACTGGTGTTCGTGGTTAGGATGGCTTCGGGACGGACGTGCGCAGCGACCTTGCTGAGCAGGTTCCGCTTGATCTCGAGATTTTCGGCAACGGCCTCGATGACCCAATCGCAATCGCCCAGCTTCTGCAGGTCATCCTCGAAATTGCCGATGGTGATGCGCTCGGCAACGGAGGGAACCGCAAACGCTGCCGGCTTTGCGCTTTTGAGGTTGTTGAGTGCCTGTGCCGCCAGGCTATTGCGATCGCCCTTTTCCGGCACCATGTCCAGCAGAAGAACCGGCAGCCCTGCGTTCGCAATATGTGCGGCAATGCGCGCGCCCATCGTGCCTGCGCCGAGCACCGCTGCCCGGCGGATGTTGAACTTACGATCGGGACGTTTTTCCTGCCTGGAAGCCGGTGTGTCCTGGGCCACAGAATCGGAAAGCAGCGGCATGCTTGAGTCCTTTGTCATCACTCGAGAAATCACACGCGTGACTGCCGAGAAGAATACTGAACGCTGGGTAAGAAAGTCAATCGACGAAAGTAACAGCAAGTCCGCCACTGTTTGGCGCGGACGAATATTGAGTGGGTGGCCCAGGTCTCGCTTTTGAGCAAACGACTAGCCGGTGGCAAGTGAAGGGTGGAAGGAACGCGCTTTTGGGCTCTATCCCCTCCACGAACCCCGATTTCCTGTGGAGTCTCGTGGGTTCCCTGCACTTCATGGGCCTTTCCTTAAAGAAAGGCGCACACGTGGTCCTGTCCAGAGCTGCGTACAGGAAATCGGGGGAATCGACGGGTGCCCCATCCTTCGCGCTCTTTGCGAAGGGTGGGATAGTCACATCTCGCCCCCTGACCTCCCACGAAAAGCAGACTTGTTCCTTAGGAGACCTGGGTGTTCCGGTCAGGACCCATCTGCGAGGAGAACCCAGGTCTCAAAAGCGAGACCTGGGCCACCCACTCAGAATCTGGAGGTTGCAGCTTTATTTTCGAGAGAGCATCCCGTAGAAATCGTTCCCAGGCCGCCAGTGAGAATCTGCGCATATTCCGCAGCAATTTCGCGGGGGCTCAGATCGCCGTCGGGGTGATACCAGGTGCCTATCCAGTTGATCGCCCCTGCGATAGCGAACGAGACCAGCTTAGGATTGCACGGCCGAATAGAGCCGTCGGCCATCCCCTCCTCAACATAGCCTCGAAGCGTCGAATCCAGGCGCCGCTTCATGGTTCGAACCTCGCGCCGGGTGGCGGGCGAAAGCTCTGACTCGTCCAGCATCGAGACGCAACGCCCAAAATCGTACGAGACCAGCGCCTCGGCATAGGTCTCCACATACATGAAGAGCTTGCGCAGTCCCGTTCCCTCGTTCGAGTTCGTTTGTTTGAGGAGATTCTCAATATAGGCAATCCCGTTTCGGTAGCACTCGACAAGAATCTCTTCTTTATTGCGGAAATAGTAATAGAGTGCAGGCTTGGTGATCTTCAGCTGGGCGGCCAGCATGCTCATCGACGACTTTTGATATCCATGCTCAAGAAACAGGTGCGCCGCCGTCCGCAGGACCGCCTCCCGCTTGACGTCCATACTCCTCTGTCGCGCCTGGAAGGCTTTCCATGGCTCGCGAGTGCGTTCCCTTACGGCCCTTGTCTCCGTCTTTTGCATCCAGCGACACCTTTCCCGTGCCAACGAACGAGGATTTTTCTCCGCAGGCGCTTCATTGTATAAGCGCTATTGCTCGTAACCCCATGCCGTTGCGCCTGGAACTTTCCACCGAAGTGACCGGCCGCGCGCTTTTGGTAACCTCTTTTCGAGGGGTCGCATTCCACAGGTGACAAGGGCACGTCTTATTCGTTATCTTACCTCTCGGTAAATATCAATGAGCAACCAACTTCAATCGCAGCGCCTGCTTGTGTCCCTCCTGGGGCAAACGGTTGAAGTTGCGCTGCACCAGCATCCCGCAGCTTTAGATACGATCCTTCTGCTGCATGAAGCCCTCGGCTCGGTTGCCTACTGGAAAGATTTCCCTGAAAAGCTAGCGCTGGCCACCGGAACCAACGTCTTGTTGTACTCACGCGCGGGGCAGGGAGACTCCGAGGGACCAATCGCCCCCCGCAACCGCGACTCCTACCTGCGCGAGGTAAACGAAGTCATCCCCGCTTTGCTTAAACATTTCGGCGTGGATTTTCCCCTGGTCTACGGCCACAGCGAAGGCGCCGGGTTGGGGATGCTCTACGCTGCCATTTCACAGCGAGTGAAGATGCTTATCCTGGAGAGCCCCTTTGTCATTGCCCAGAAGAGTTCGGCCCAGCATATCCGGAGCATGGCCTCCGCCTACAGTGGCAGCTACCTGCAACAGCGGCTTGCCCAATACCACCAGGACCCGGATACCGTTTTTTCCTCCTGGGTCTCCGGGGTCGGAGAATTCACTGACGGGGAATCTCCCTTCGGAGACTTCATCGCCCGTATCTCCTGTCCAGTCCTCGTCCTTCAGGGCGCTGACGATGAGTTCGGAACCAAACGGCACCTGGATGCAATCCTCGCTGTGCTGCCACACACGCAGCACACGACCTTTGCCGATACCGGACATCTTCCTCATCGGCAGCAAGCAGATGCTGTGATCGAAAGGGTGAGCCGCTTCCTTGCGAACGGCTCGAAACTTGCAGATCCAAAAGAAACCGGCGGTCACTCATTATGAACATTCCACTCACACCTTTGCGTTGTCTGCGCCATGCGGAGCGGCAGTATCCGCACAGAACAGCCATCGTCTGCGGGCCGCGCAGATACAGTTACGAACAATTCGGAGAGCGAGTCGGCCTCCTTGCCGGCGCTCTGCTAGAGGCCGGCATCCAATCGGGGGATCGCGTCGCTTATCTCGGCGTCAACACTCACCGCCTGATGGAAGCCTATTACGGAGTGCTGGAGGCAGGCGCAATTCTGTTGCCGCTGAACATTCGGCTCGCTCCTGCTGAGTTGACCTACGTCTTGAACGATGCCGGGGCAACCGTCCTCTTTATCGAACAGCCATTTATCCCCTTGGTCGAGTCTTTTCGAGAGTCTCTGTTCACGGTAAAAAAGTTCATCCAGCTTGACGGGGTCCCGGAAACTGGCTGGATGGCCGAGGACAACTACGACGGCATGCTCCGCAAAGCCACGCCGCACCGCGCGGACATCACCCTGATTGACGAAGATGAAGTGGCAGAAATCTTTTACACCAGCGGCACCAGCGCCCGCCCCAAGGGGGTCATGCTGACACACCGCAACGTCTATCTCCATGCGCTGCAAGTGTGCATGGCCTTCCAGGTCGAGAATAGCGCGACAGAACTTCACACCATCCCTCTCTTTCACGCCAATGGCTGGGGTGTGGCCCAGTTCCTCACCATGATGGGCGGCAAGCATGTGATGGTTCACACCTTTGACCCCAAGGAGATATTCCGCCTGATCGAGGTGGAACGAGTCAACCATTTCAGCGCGGTTCCAATCATGGCCACCGTGCTCGTAAATCACCCGGAACGAAAAAATTACGATCTAAGCAGTCTGCGCCGCATCATAATCGGCGGCGCAGCCTCTTCGCCTACGCTGGTACGCGAGGTGGAAGAGAAGCTCGGCTGCGAGTGTTTCTCAGCATATGGCCTTACGGAGACGTCTCCGGCGTTGTCGCTGTCACAAATGAAGCCCGGGCTGAACTGGGAAGGCGAAGAGCGTTACTTCGGCCAGGCCATGACAGGCTACGCCATGCCTGGGGTCGAATTGAAAATCGTCGATGCTGACGATCAGGATCTGCCGCAGAATGGGGTAGCGTCTGGCGAGCTTGTCGTCCGCGCAGACGGCGTGATGAAGGGCTACTGGAATCAACCCGACACCACCGCCGAGGTGTTTCGCGGCGGCTGGTTCCACACCGGGGACGTGGCCACCATCAACCAGAACGGCTATGTCCTGATTGTTGATCGCAAGAAAGACATGATCCTGAGCGGCGGAGAAAACATCGCCTCGCTGGAAGTGGAACGGGTCATCCTGGCCCATCCGGCAATCCTCGAAGCCGCGGTCATCCCCGTCCCTGACCAGAAATGGGGCGAGGTACCCAAGGCGCTGGTTGTTCTAAGGGAGGGCGCCTCAGTTACAGAATCGCAGCTCATCGAATTCTGCCGTTCGCAGCTAGCGCGCTACAAGTGCCCACACACCGTGGACGTTGTAGAAAGCCTGCCCAAGACAGGAACCGGAAAAGTGCTCAAGAAGAACCTGCGTAAGCAATACGAACGCGCTCCCTCACCTTCGCCTGCCACGGCACCGAACTAAGTTATGACTGCAGCTGCTATTAATCGAGAAAGAGGTCAGTCCTCAGCGGTATTCCGGGGCTAACGGCGTAGCTTGAAAAATCGGTGATGCCTGCCTCAGCCAATACTTCCTCATCGATAAAGAAATTGCCAGTCGTCGTGCGGCTATCCTGCGCCAGGATATACGCGGCCGCATCTGCGACCATCTCCGGAGTACGTCCGAGTTCCGCTGCCGCGCCCGGGATCACTTGCAACGCGGCAGTCGCAATGATGGTACGAGGCCAGAGGGCATTGACGGCAATTCCCAATGGACGAAATTCCTCCGCCATCCCCAGCACGCACATGCTCATACCGTATTTCGCAATGGTGTAGGCCACGTGCGGAGCGAACCACTTGGGACGCATATCAAGCGGTGGAGAGAGGGTCAGAATATGGGGATTCTGCGCCTTCGCTAAGTATGGCAAGCAGGCTTGCGAACAAACGTAAGTGCCGCGCAGATTGACGTCCATCATCAAGTCGAATCGCTTCAGAGGAGTGTCTGCCGTAGACGTAAGGCTAATGGCGCTTGCGTTGTTGACCAGGATGTCAATTCCGCCGAAGCGCTCCACGGTTTTCTGCACCGCGTCGTGTACCTGATCTTCGTGCCGGATATCAACAAGCAGGGGAAGAGCCTTTCCGCCCTCTGCTTCGATTTCCGATGCGGCCGTGTACACGGTGCCCGGCAATTTCGGATGCGGTACTGCAGTTTTGGCAGCCACCACCACGTTGGCGCCCTCGCGAGCGGCGCGCAGTGCAATGGCAAGCCCGATGCCGCGGCTGGCACCAGTGACGAAAATAGTTTTCTCTCTCAGGCTCATCTTTTTATCCCCTTTGAAAAATCAAGGTGACAGACGTTGTCTTTTGCGCTTATCTTACCCGTCGGTTAGAAACAACGGCTCAAGAGCGCCGCGAAGTTATGGAGCCGGGCTGAAAAGCTGTCTTTAAACAGTTGAAAAAACAGGCATTTATCTGAAAAGCACAGCAGGACGGTACGCACACACTCTGGGAGGTCACCCGTGATAATTCAATCCATCGGAAGGTTAGCATCAGTTGGCTGGCTCATCTCTACTCTCACCCGTGCGTGCCGGCTTCGGCTTACTGCAGGGAAGAAGACTTGCTTTTTGCTGGCGGCTTGGCTGCTGTGGGTACCTTTCACCTACGCGCAGGGAGTAGGCTCCTCCGGTGTACTTCGCGGCACAGTCACTGATCCGACGGGTGGGGTCATTCCTAACGCAAACGTAACCGTGGCAGACCCGCAAACTGGCCTGCAGCGTACGGCAGTGACCGATTCCGGTGGCCAATATCAATTTTCTGCGCTGCCGCCTTCCACCTACAGTGTGACCGTGCGGACGAACGGGTTCGCGACCGAGGTCAGCAACGGCGTGGGGGTCCCCCTGGGGGAGACCGTCCTGGCTGACTTCCACCTGAGCGTGTCCACCGTAACTGCGGAGGTGGTTGTGAACGAAACGCCGCCGGTGATTGAGACCACCCGAGGCAGCCAGGCGGATAGCGTTGGCGAACGGGCGATCACGAATCTGCCCATCGATCGGCGCGACTATCTCTCCTTCTCCCTGCTGATGCCGGGCGTGAGCAACTCCAACATCATCGCCAGCAACGCCGACTACCGCGTGCAACAGACTCCACAGAGCGGCCTGTCGCTTTATGGCAGCAACGGACGCGGCAATAGTGTGACAGTAGACGGTGGAGAGGCCAACGACGAGTCCGGTGGCGTGCGCCTGAATGTAAGCCAGGACGCGGTGCAGGAGTTCCAGATCAACCGCAGCAACTATTCAGCCCAATTGGGTGGGGCCAGCGGCGCCTCCATCAACATCGTCACCAGGTCAGGCACAAATACCCTGCACGGCGGTCTGTTTGCTTTCTTCCGCAACGATGCCATGGACGCGCGAAACCCATTCGCCTTCAGTCCAGCCTTAGTTGCCGGTGACGCGTTCTCGCTCGACGCACAAGGCCAACCCATCAAAAATTCCCTGAGCCGGCAGCAGTTCGGGGGGACCATCGGGCTCCCGGTCAAAAAAGATCGAACGTTCCTTTTCTTCGCCTTCGAGGGCCTGCGTTCCGATGCGCAGGACTCGGTTCCCTTGTTGACGAATAGCGGCATCTTCGCTCCCACTGCCTCGCAATCGCCGATTCTTGCCGGCCTGGCGGCGGAAGGGCAAACCCCGGTGCCTTGCCTGGGCGAAGCCCCTGCCATCACCTTGCTGCCTGCGGCCACCTGCGCATTCGGGTTGCAGAGCATCCTCACGGTTGATCCGACTGCCAACGGGAACCCCTTCGTCAGCCCGGCCCAGTTAGCCTCCAGGGCTTTCGTCGTGAACCAGTTCGAGCAGAATGGCGGACTGTTTCCCTTTCCCATTCGGCAATACGAAGGGTCCACACGTCTTGACCATCGATTCAGCCAGAAGGATTCCGCCTTTCTTCGCTACAGCGCGGCGCACCTCAATGAGTCCGACCCGACTGTGCAGGCGCTGGTCGGCTTCTCCCGGGGAACCTCGATCCTGAACTGGGATAGCACCATACAAGGCTCCTGGTTCCATCAGTTCAACGCCGGCGCCATCAACGAGGCCCGGGTGCAGTGGAACATGTACAAATTCAACGTAAACTCAAACGATCCGGGCGGTCCGGGTCTCGATGTTCAGGGTTATGGCTTCTTTGGCCGCAACATCTTTCTGCCCAGCTACAACATGATCCGCCGTTACGAGTTCGCAGATAACTTCACGTTCACGCGCGGACGACACACCTTGCAAATGGGTTTCGACGAACTGCTTCGCGACGATAACAGTTCATCCGCAACGTTCCTGGGCGGACGCTTTGAATTCCTGCAGCTTCCTGGCGGCCTGGTCAGTCCATGCCTGCAGGTGCCCGTCGCGTGCGGGCTTTCTGCCTCCACTGCGTCTGCTCCGATCAGCACGCTGCAATCGTGGAGCTTGGGCTTGCCCTCATTTTATGAACAGGGTTTTGGCGAGCCGTCGTATATCCTCAACCGGCCATTCACGTCTGTCTATGTACAGGACTCGTTTCACTTTCGCCCCGGCCTGACACTCAATGGCGGTTTGCGCTACGAGGTGGATTCACAACCCAGCGTTTTGAACACCTATAAGCTGGATTTTGCTCCTCGCGTTTCCTTTGCCTGGGATCCTTTCAACGACGGCAAGACAGTCGTTCGTGGCGCTTATGGAATCTTCTACGGGCAGGTCTATGCCCAGATTCCCGCCGTCGTGAAAACTTTGGGCAACCTGAATGGGAACCGGCAAATTGCGAACACCCTTGTATCTATCCTGGGAGTCCCTGGTGCACCTGCGCTGAACTCGGCTGCAATTTATCAAACCCTGGCCGCGGAAGGAAAAATATCCTGCGGCGCGCCGCCGGCGGGACAGGCCGCCTGCATTGGGCCCGGGGATCTGGCCCAATTCGGCCTTAACGTCTCCAACTCTGGCCCCCTGCCTCCGGGAACCGTACTCTTTTCCGGGTCGCCCCATTACCGGCCGCCGCAGGCGCAGCAAGCCTCCTTTGGAATTGAGCGGGAGATCGGAGCAAGCACATCTATTTCTGCAAACTACATCTACGTTCATACCACCCACCTGCCCTGGGCGGTGGACACCAACCTGCTGGCCGGAGCCCCAATCGTTACGGGCACAGGCGCGAATGGTCTTCCTACCAACGGTTTGCCTTTCCAGGATTGGGGTTCGGCACAATGCGTCGCTGATCCGGCCCTCTGCTTTGCTGACCCAACCCACACCATACTTCAGAACAACCAGTATCAATCGATCGCGGAAGCGGTTTACAACGGCGGTATTCTGGAGGTGAAAAAGCGCTTCGGGCAAAATCTAACTCTGCTCGGCAACTACACTTACAGCAAAGCCATCGACCAATCGACAGATTTTAATAGCGATTACTCGGCCTTCGACCAGGTAAACCTCCACGCGGAGCGCGCCGTGTCGGACTTCGATCAACGCCATAAAGTCGTCTTTGCGGCCATGCTGCAAAGTCCGTCCAACAGTTCGCGCTGGCTTTCAGGTTTTGAGCTTGCACCGATCGTTAGCTACAACAGCGGGCACCCTTTCAATCTGCTCGCCGGATCCGACATCAATGGCGACGGTCACTTTACCAACGATCGTCCGCCGTCGGCGCCGCGCAACTCAGGCTTGGGACCCAACTATGCTGATCTCGACATGCGTCTGAGCCGGGCATTCAGATTTCGCAGCGAGTACAGCCTGAACTTCACCGCGGAAGGATTCAACATCGCAAATCGCACCAACTACGCCAGTGTTAACAACATTGTCGGAGCGACCTTTGCTCCATCGTTCAATGTTCACGGTACTGCCGCCCTCTCTCCCAGCCAACCGTTGGGTTTTACGGCGGCCGATGCGAAGCGTGAAATACAACTGGGGCTCAGGCTGGCGTTTTGAGGTCGGAAAAGCAGCGGATCTGCACTTCGTTCGATGGAGCTTTAGCCGCTGAAGGCCCTTTTCTATTCGCAACAGGGCTTTTTGCAGCCTCCACAACCTTGGCGTACGCAATCTTTTAAATAAAATGGGCTTTAGAGTCTGGGCAAGAACTGGGCTTTGTATCAGGGCACATGTTTGAGGATATGCAGGCTCTAAAGCCCTGCATATTCTCAAACAGTTACGGCCCGACTAACGTCGTGCCCTGATACAAAGCAGAGCTTTTCCGGAGCCCGTAAAGGCGTTCCCTCAGACAAAATTGGGTTCTCACGCAGGCTCTTTAGGAGGGTTTGTCGCTGATGCTCGATTGAATCGCGTGTTGAACCAGCTCGCGTCCGCTATGGAGAGATAACTTTTCTTTGAGATGAGCCTGGTAAGTTTCGACTGTTTTTACGCTGAGGTGCAGTTTCTCGGCTATCTCGCGTGTGCTGCGGCCCTCGCCGATCAGGCGGAATACTTCAAGCTCACGATCGGACAACGCTGAGAGGCGGGAATTCACATCTGCCGAAGCGCCGCTGACGTATCGGTGAAGCAGCTTGTTTGCCATGCGATCGCTGAGATAGATGTCTCCGCCGAGAATACGGCGCACCGCGACCAGGACTTTTTCCGTGGCCTCTGCCTTCATGATGTAGCCATTCGCGCGGGCACGCAACGCGCGCTCCGCATACACTGACTCATCATGCATAGAGAGGATCAAGACAGGAAGGTTCGGATATAACATTCGGAGGTTCTTCAACAGCTCCAGTCCATCAGGACCATTCAGTGAAATGTCCGCAATGAGGATGTCCGGCTTTTTCTCCGCGATTTCTCGCATCGCGGTATGTGCTTCTTCGGCCTCACCGCAAACCGTAAGATCGGCTTCCCGGTTAATCAGTAACGCCAGTCCCTGGCGCAAGAGGGGATGGTCATCCACGATAAAAACAGTTTTCTTCGTAAGTCCAGCGCCGCCCTGCGAATGAATGCTATCCATTGTCTTTCACCGGAAAGTTACAAGTAACGACCGTTCCCCTTGTCGAATCCCGCCGTACTTCGAGAGTACCGCCGATCATTCCTGCCCGATAATTCATGATATGCAGGCCCATACCCTGAAGACTCGCAGGACTTTCCGCGATCCCTCTTCCGTCATCCTTTATCAGCAATGTGCCCCGGCCCTGTTCGACTGTCAACTGAATCAGAACTCTTTGCGGCTTGCCATGCTTGATCGCATTATTTACCGCTTCTCGTGCAATGTGATAGAGATGTGTCGCCATCGTATCATCGTGTATCAGGACCGGTGTGTCGCACTGAAAGCGGCACAAC
>Ga0302176_10000856_pt1 | contig 16049 bp, 10 predicted proteins | sample I_Palsa_E1_1_FD_198787 | JGI IMG/M metagenome (GOLD analysis project Ga0302176, IMG submission 198787) | Peat permafrost microbial communities from Stordalen Mire near Abisko, Sweden - I_Palsa_E1_1 | ecosystem: Environmental > Terrestrial > Soil > Palsa > Peat permafrost | place: Sweden...
GCGGCGAGGTTGCGGAATGCACTTCGGCGAACATTTTTGCCGTGAAAGAAGGCAAGGTGTTCACCCCGCCGCTCAACTCCGGCTGCCTCGAAGGCGTGACGCGCGGTATTTTATTTGAGATCGCCCCGGAAGCAGGCGTCTCCGTGGTGCAACAAGCCCTGCGTCCGGAAGATCTCTATACTGCGGACGAGGTGTTCATCACTTCCACCAACCGCAACGTCATCAGCGTGGCCGAAATTGCCGGGCGGCCGGTCGCCACGCCGTCCGACTCGGTGGCCCAGCGCTTGAATCGCCTCTTCTCCGCCTATGTCGCCGAATACGTCGAACGCCGCTTGACGACCGCACGCTAGCCACATTTCTCTGCCCGATTCTGTTGTCCTGGAAAAACCTGGAGAAAACCTGCGACCTAACGTTCCGTCTCGGCAACGGAGGCGCTCGTCGCCACCATGTGATTTGGTGTCGGGAGCAGTTTTTCAAGTAGCGCCAAATCGGAACGAAACTCTCTGTCTGAGGTGTGCGGCGACGTGCCTTTGCTCAATTCTTGACGCAGGCGAGTAATCAGCAGATCGCGGGTTAACGCCGCCGATGCCGTGGAATTAAGGATGTTGTCGCGCGTCAAGCCCACGAATGTCGCGGGAAGCGGCACGGAATCTTCCGTGGCAGCGTTACCGTTTACCAGATCTTCGCCGGCAGCGATGGAAACCGCCGGATGGCCTTCCGCGTCCGGTGCAAATCGCGCCTTCGACTCCATTTCACGCCATGCCGACTTGCCCGCGGCGTTGCCCTTCGCGCCCGTGACTTCCTGTTGGGATCGCAGCATCTCTTCCAACCCTTTAGCGTAAGTCCGGCGCTGTTCATCCGTAAGCGGCGGCTCCAGCGCTCCGTCCGGCGTAAACATCAACGCGTTTCGTGCCGGATTGAAGCGCCCGCTGACCACATAAGCCACCGCGAATCCGCCCCCGACAAAAGGATGAAACACCAGCAGCGGAATCTCATACTTCTTGGCCTTGAAAACGGAGTCCACTACGCCGTGTATCGGCGTGCTGCGCTTGATGCTCCCGGATATCTGGGGAATCACAAACGCGGAAAAGGCGATATCCGGGTGATGATGCGCGTATTTCACCACTGATTTCGCAACGTGCTTGGGTGTTGCCACTTCCAGGTCTGCGAAAAAACTCCGCGTCGCGGCCTTCGGGTAGTAAAAATTGACCACGTTCCGCACGAAGTCCGCGCAATTGCTGGTAACCAATTTGTAGGACATGTGGTTCGGACGTTCGTTGTACGCCGCGATGAAATCGTCATCCTTCTCTTCCGTGGTCGCAAACTGGAAGCCGTAGAGGGTTCGGTCAAACGCCGAGCCTACCAGTTCATACCAATCGCCTGGGGGCGTCGCCCCTTCCGGACCGTCGGGAACAATCTCTTCCAGGTATTTTCGCCGGTACGCATCGCGCATGGCCGCTTCGATTTTCGCGTCGGCGATCAGTGGAATGTCCTCGGCGCGCTCCACTGCATAAAGGTATGGCAGCAGCGGCATGGCCAGCCAATCGTAGCCGTCGACCCGGTGGTACCGGCTCAGCACCACGCCCGTCTCCCCGGGCTCGCATCGCCGCAGCACCGTGGGAGAGGACGCACACACGTTGCTGAGATATACCGCCGTGTGCCCTGTTCCGGCCAGCTCGCCATCGAGTGCGTATGGCTCCTCAAGGAGCACGGTGAGATCCGCGCGCGCCGGAACCGAGTTTAGGACCGTCGCCAAAGCGAGCAGCATCGCTGTGCGCATCGGTGCCCCAAAAGTTGAGCTAAATCCCATGTTCAGGTCCGTCCACCTGGTATCGCAAAATCTTCAAAACTGAGATTCGGCAGAACTGCCTGCCTCGCCTTATCGCTTGTCGCCCGTCTCAACGAGTCTCCATTGTACCAGTACTCGATCCCGCAACCCGTCGCACTGTCTTTCTTAGAAACCCAATAAGATACCCTTGAGTTGCGCACAGCCGTAATCTGCTGAATTAGCTGGAGATAGGATGCTTCAAGGAAGAAATAAGGGTGCTCAGAACCGAGACTTTCCGTGAAAAGTGGGCGGTTTTATGCTTCGGAAATGTGGGTACTAGAACCCGACGCGGTTCGCTCTGACGCGCTCGGAGAAGCCTTCTGCGTCCTTCATCGCCCGGGCCACTGGATTGATATGCGCCTGCTTCTTCAGTTTCTCGAAGGAAAGGCCTCCCGTAACCAAGTCCCCGCGCTGGTATTCCATCTTGTCGCCTTTACCGTTCAGCAGAATTCGCCAGTCGAACTTGTTTAGCAGGTTTCTGTCCGTATGGTTGGGCACGGGATCGAAGCTATCCGCGGCCGCCCGCTCGGTGAATATGTTTGTCGTACAGTTGCGGGTGATTGCGTTGTACCACTCGGGGCGTCTGTTCAGTTCGTTGATGCGCCGGATATACGCCAGGAACAGCAGCCGAGACCAATCGGGCCCGGCCGTGGTCCGGTACAGGTACACATCTTCGCCCTGCCGCCGGGCCCCTTTTCTGAAGTTGGTGCGCAGGCGCACCAGATCAACTTCTGGCGCCACCGTATAGATCAACTCATAGCTGCGAAAAAATCCGCGAATCGCGGAATACCGCTCGTGCTTCTCCTTGCGAATTTCGATCGAAAAAGCTACGTGCTCGTTCTCTCCCACCTGAAAGCTGGTGATCGGATGAGCGATCCAATCCGATCCCCAGTACGTAATGAACAGGTCGATCCCGCGAATTTCAGACAGTTTGACGACTTTGCTTTCCCAGCGGCAGGTGTAATCGAACTCCGCGCGATACTCGCAGTGCCGGTAATTGTGAATGGTCACCTGGTCGCCGTCGATCTCCGCCCACGCGGTGTGCTCCACATCCGCTTGCCAGACGCGGTCGTTGGAGGGTTTGATCGTCAGCCACCACATCAGCACGCCGGCGAACAAGGCGAAGCACAGCAGCACGCGGGGCCAGAACGGCTCTACGAAAACAAACGCGCCAACCACTAGCGCCACGTACAGTATCGCCGCGCTGATACGCAGCGCTGTATTTCGTACATCAAAATAGAGAGCGGCGGCCGCCCACAGCGTGCACAAGGCCAACATGAGTGTGACCGCGATGGTAAGCAATTTCTCCGGTTCCGCTCCTTACGGCCGCACATCTGAGGCTATCGCGCCCGGCGCCGGCCTCGCGATTTCCGCCGGGTCGTCGGCCAGCGGCATGGTGACCACCACGGTCACTCCCGAATGATTCGATTGTATGTCCAGCACTCCGCCTTGATCGCGCACCCGTTCCCTCATGCCCGATAGCCCCACTCCCACATTGGTCCCGCTATCGCGAAACTGCTTCAGCGTCTCCGGTGCGATTCCGCTGCCGTAATCCCGCACGCGCAAATACGCCTCCTTCGGCGAATACCGCAAGGTCACGTCCGCGCGGCCGCTCTTGGCATGGCGGTGAATATTCGTCAGGCATTCCTGCAGCACGCGGAACAGCGCCAATTCCACGTCACGCGGCAGGCGCGGAAAATCCTCAGGTATTTCACTGTTCACTTGAATCCCGCTGCGTTGCGAAAATCCCTCCACGTACCATCGCGCCGCCACTCCCAGTCCCGTCTCGTCCAGCAACGGCGGATGCAGCAGATACGAAATAGTGCGCGTCTCCGTCATCGACTGCTCCAGGTACGACCGCGCGCCGTTCAGCAACTCGTCCGTGCCATCCGTGCCGCTGCGGCATGCCATGGCATCCAGGCTCATCTTCGCCGCCGCCAGATACTGCCCCAGGCTGTCGTGCAGTTCTCGCGAAAACTTTCGCCGCTCCTCGTCCTGCAAGTGCAACAGCCGCGTGCTCAATTGCCGCGCCGCCTTCTGGCTCTCGCGCGCAAGTTTTTCCGCCTGCTCTCGCTCCATCAATTCCGCCGCGAGCATCCGGTAGTACAGATAGAAGAGCGCCAGCGATACCGCGAACGCGGAGATCAGAATCCACAACGTCGCCGCGAACCATGCGCTTGAGGCCGCGCGCCGCGACACCAGCAACCGCTCTTCGTTGCCCAGCATCTCCTGCGTCAACGCGTCCGCCTCCGTCCCCAACGCTACCAGTTGATGTTGCGTCTCGATTTGCGTGTCGGGATCCACCGGCCCGCGCTTCCGCCGCTCCACCGCCGCACGCAGTACAGACAAACGTTGGTCTTCAGCGTCTTTGAGGCGCTCGACCGTATCAATCTGGCTCGGATTGTCGGAAATAAGTCTCTTCAGCCGCGCCAGCTTTTCCGGAATCAGCGCCGCGGTCGTTTCAAATTTTTCCGCGTTGCTCGCGTCTCCGCTGGCGTCGAAACTGACGCGCGCCCGTCCCGCCACGCCTATCGTTGTGCTGATGTCCCCCAGCGCCACTTCCACGTCGTACGTGTGCGCGATCCATCGCAGCCCCGTCATTAACCGCGAAATGGCAATGCCGGACGCCGAAGCCGCAATCAACAAAAAAACTACCGCAGCCGTAAACGCTAACTTTGGTTTTTTCAGGCCCCTCATTTTTCACCGAATTACCGTTCGCTTTTCGGCAACTACCGCGCGCCCCTCGCGTCCTCGCCCAGCGCGCGCCGTAATTCGAACTATATATCACCCGGGTCAGCCCCGGAAATGTTAGCCCGGAAATGCTACGCCCGGGAATATTGCGGTTCTGCGCCGGAATATGAACCGTTTCCTCGTCAAATCCCCGCTCTCGCCTACATCGGTATCGTCTGATGCAGCGTTCGCGCCACCTGCCAACACGGCGCATAGCCGTCGTGCGGAAATAGCGCGTGCACGCACGTCGCTGTCTGTACCGGATTGTCGGCATCCAGCTGATACTCGGTCTTGTTTCCTTTTTCCGAAATCGCATACACCCGCGGCGCCGAAAGCGTTTCATACGGTTGCGTGGCCGTGGCATGCCGCGCCCGCCATCGCACCGACGCGAAATCCACCCCGTAAACCATCACCAGCGCCACCGCCGCGCCAAAGAAAATCGTTTTCAGCAGCTTCGACATCGCGCGGCCTGCCAATCAAGTTGGACGCAACCTATCAGCCCCAGGGGTACTTTTCTAACCTCGTATTGTACCGCCTCACCCATCCTCACCACTCCTCAATATCTCTCAGCCCTATTCTCCAACTCGCTCATCCAATATCCGTCCGCCCCCTGATACCGAAAAAGACGCGCAAAAGACACGCAAAAATACGTGTCAAAGTCGCGTAAAAAAGATGCGCAAAAATACGCGCAAAAATTCGCCCAAAAATCCGGTATCTTACTTTCGCAAGCGCATTCAATCCATCTGAGGCCATCGTCAGCGAATGTTACACGGCGCAGGCATCCCCGGAGTTCAACTAGTTTTCCTTTTGCTCCTGCTTTTCGTGGTGGTTTTCGCCGCCCTTGCGCACAAACTGCAGACGCCTTATCCCATCGTCTTGGTAATCGCCGGCCTTCTCCTCGGTTTCGTCCCCGGCATTCCAAAGGTCGCGCTCAATCCCGAGCTCGTTTTCCTCGTCGTCCTTCCGCCTCTCCTCTACTACGGCGCCTGGCAAACCAATTGGCGCGACTTCAAATACAATCTCGTGAGTATTCTCTTCCTCGCCTTCGGTCTCGTCGGCTTCACCGTCCTGGGCGTCGCCGAAACTGCTCGCTGGGTCTTCGCTGGCTTCGACTGGCGCATGGGCTTCGTTCTCGGCGCGGTCGTCGCCACCACCGACGCCATCGCCGCCACCGCCATCGCCAAGCGTGTCGGCCTCCCGCTGCGCATCGTCGACGTCCTCGAAGGCGAAAGCCTCGTCAACGACGCCACCGGCTTGCTCGCCCTCGAGTTCGGCATCGCCATGGTCTGGAACGGCTCCACTCCCACGCTCTGGTCCGGTTTCTCCCGCCTCGCCTGGCTCATTGTCGTCGGTTTGCTTTTCGGCCTGGTCATCGGCCTGCTCGTCGAGTGGTTCGAAAATCACATTGATAATGGCCCCATCGAAATTGTCATCAGTATTCTCGTTCCTTACGCCACCTATCTTGGCGCCGACGCCGCCCACGCCTCGGGCGTCCTCGCGGTAATCGCTTGTGGGCTGTACCTCAGCCGCAAGAGCTCGCATTTCTTCTCCCCCAGCGTGCGCATCCAGGCCAGCGCCGTTTGGGAGTCGCTGTCCTTCGCCCTGAACGGGTTGGTCTTCGTCCTCATCGGCCTGCAGCTTCCTTACGTGCTCGCCGGAATCCGCGACTACAGCATGCGCCAATTGATTTTTTACGGCTTGTTCTTCAGCGCCATCGTCATCGCCCTGCGCATAATCTGGGTTTTTCCCGGCGCGTTCATCTCCTACTTCATCCGCAGGCATCTGCTGCACCAGAACGAACCGTGGCCCGGCAGCCGCAATGTTTTCGTCGTCGGCTGGACCGGCATGCGCGGCGTCCTCGCGCTCGCCGCCGCCATCTCTCTGCCCGAATTCCTCGCGGACGGTAGCGCCTTCTCGCAACGCAACCTCATCATCTTCATGACCTTCTGCGTAATCCTCGTCACTCTCGTCCTCCAGGGTTTGACCCTGCCCCCGCTAATTCGCGCCCTCGGTCTTTCGCAAACCAGCGGCAGCAACAAAGAAGAGCAAGACGCCCGCCGCAAACTTTTGGAAGCCGCCCTGGCCTGGCTCGTAGATGCCTCGGCAAAGTCCGACAAAGCCGACGTCATCGTCTACAAAGACCTGACCCGCTTGTACCAAAATCGCCTGGAGCTTTTGCAAGACCGCGGTGACCACGAAACCGACGAAGCGCACAAAGCCCACACCACTTCGCGCGAGCTGCGCAGGGACGCCTTGCGCAGCCTGATAAAAGTTGAACGCGACACCGCCCTCAACCTCCGCAACAATGGCAAAATCAACGACGAAGTCCTCCGCCGCATCGAGTACGAACTCGATTTGAGCGACACCAGACTATCTGCGAGGGGTTGAACTTTTACCAACCGGCGAGATAAACCTGCCAGCACGCGGAGTTCTGCGGGGCGGCGCGGTGCGTGGCAAGCATCCCGCGGCTCTCCTGCCGCACACGGTTTTATTTTACGGTTTGGAGATGGAGATCGTCATGTCGCGGAAATCCAGCGTCAGGATGCTGCCGTAAAACACCCCTAAACCCACGGTGGCGTCGAACATCCCATCGGGTTCGTGGACATCCGGTGTCGGAAAATACACCAGCGGAGCGTTGACCCCCAGTGTGATGCTATGGAAGGTCTCTTTTTCCACGGGGGCGGATTTCATGTCCACGCCGCCATCGGTAAAAGGGAAGTTTTCGGTCTTTTCGGATTTGGCCGCGTCGCTCAGCCCGAGTTTATCGATCGACGTGCTATAGATCAGCATCGTGCCGGTGTACATGGTGTCCACCTGTGCGGTAACCGGCTTGCCGTTGATTTCAAAACCCTGCGCCACCACGATCGGTGGCCCTTTTTTGCCGAAGCTGATCAGCGAAAATTTGTCGCACACGCCGGCGCATTCCGCCGCCTTGCTCAGCGCTTCGGAAATGCGCACCTTATTCGCGACAAAATCGATTTGCAGCACGCGATCTTTGAACGCCGTGTACGCCAGCGTGCCCGCGACGTTGGGCATTTGTTTTTGCTCCACCATATCGGAGAGCGCCATGCTCAGCGTCGGAACTTCCCGCAGCGTCACCGCTCCGATGTGCACCGCGGGGATCGCCGTGATGAACATCCCGGCAGGCGCCCCGGCGGGCATGGCTTTGGTGGGCTTCAGTCCGGCCTCGTCGGCAACCGCTTTATCCAGAATAGAACTGGAGTTGCCGGTGTCGATGCCCAGCTTCAGCGATTTGTCCGGCCCTATCCGCGCCTCGATGCACGGCGTCCCGTCGCAATCCAGCAGCGGAACTTCGGTGGCGAATTTTGTATCGGCAGCGGCGGGGGCGGGGGCGCCGGTCTGTGCGCGCGTTGCGAAGACCATGGCCAGGAGAATCGCCGCAGCCGTCGTGGTGCGAAAACACAAGCGCATCACTTTCATGGAAACCTCGTGGATAGCGTCAAAACATGCTAAAGGCCGAAAGCACCTTCTCGCGCGCCGATAGACGAACGCCGCGCCACGATGTTAGCATTAGAAACGCTGTTCCGGTGGGGCCGTGGCGCAGTTGGGAGCGCGCCTCGATGGCATCGAGGAGGTCGTGGGTTCGAATCCCATCGGCTCCACCAAAAAATTGCGGCTCCGGCCCGGACACATGGGTTGGTCCGGCCCGGACACATGGGTTCCACAACGTACCCAAGACATAGGTAACACTTTCTACCCAAACGGATTTTTGTAGGGGCGCAGCATGCTGCGCCCCAGCTTGCTGGGTGCCCCGCCCTCGGATTCAGTGGCACAGGCACTCTTGCCTGTGCAGTCTTGCTTTTTCTGCGTCCCGCTTTTTTCCGGCCCGCCGGATGTCCCGTACACGATTCGTCCCCTAAGTTGCCCCCCGCAAATGTTCCAAAAACCCCAAATGCGCCCGCGTTAGCGACCGCCCTCGCAACACCAAAGCCGCAATGGTCCGCGTAGCCGAGTCATCCGCAATCCTCACGAACCGGCACCGCCCCGATTTTTCCACCGCCATCTGCGGCACAATCGACACCCCCATCCCCGCACCCACCATGCTCAACAAACTGCTAAACTGCCCGCTCTCAAAAATAATCTGCGGATGCAGCCGCGCCCGGTCGCACGCCGCCACCGCCGTGTCCCGAAAACAATGCCCGTCGCGCAACAGCAAGAACGGCTCCGCTCGCAAATCCTTCAGCGACAAGGAACGCCGCCCGGCAAGTTTGTGTTTCGCCGGAAGCGCCGCGAACAGCCGCTCCGTAAGCAACGGCGAAATCTCAAACTCATGCCCGCGAATCGGCAGAGCCAGGATCGCCACATCGATCGTCCCAGCCCGCAGCCGTTCCAGCAGCACCGGTGTAATCTCTTCCACCACAGTAAGCTGCGCCTGCGGATATTTCTTTGAAAATGTTGTGAGATACGTTGGCAGCAAATAAGGTGCGACGGTGGGAATCACTCCGATGGTGACCGAGCCGCCGATGGAATCCTTATGCTCGACCACATCGCCCTTCGCTGCCTCCAGCTCGCGTAGCACGCTCCGCGCTCGCGGCAAAAATGTCTTGCCCAGCTCCGTAAGCCGTACACTCCGCCCCAGCCGGTCAAACAGGCGCGCCCCCAGTTCGTTCTCCAGCTTCATAATCTGCTGCGACAAAGATGGCTGCGACACATGCGATTGCTCCGCCGCCCGGGAAAAGGATCCCATCTCCGCCACCGCACAAAAATAACGCAACTGGTGCAGCTCCATACGCCTCGCAATCCTCTTACTCTTTTGCCGGCCTTCGATCGCAAAAGATTTTTGCATCAGCCGTAGCACAGGCATTCCTGCCTGTGCCGTCCCATAGGCCACGCCTATTCATCGTATCCGAACTATATATTGGAAGTATACGGCCCCGCCGTCTATCCTTCTCACGTTCGCTGAAGTTTGCATCTACTGAGGAGCGCTTATGCACGAAGAAAAGAAAAAACTGCCTGAAGAAAAAGATCTGCACATCGACCGCCCGAAATTCATGACTACGGACTCCGGCCGTCCCGTGGGTGACAATCAGAATTCGCTGACCGTCGGTCCCCGCGGCCCGGTCGTTTTTGAAGACTTCTTGCTTTTTGAAAAAATGGCTCACTTCAACCGTGAGCGCATCCCCGAGCGTGTGGTGCACGCCAAAGGCTCGGGCGCCCACGGCCATTTCGTTTGCACCAGCTCCGAAATCACCAAATACACCACCGCGAAATTGTTCAGCAGCGTTGGCAAAAAAACTCCCACCTTCATCCGCTTCTCCACGGTAGGCGGCGAAAAAGGTTCCGCGGACACCGAACGCGATCCCCGGGGCTTCGCGCTGAAGTTTTACACCGAAGAAGGCAATTGGGATATGACCGGCAACAACACCCCGGTATTTTTTATCCGCGATCCGCTGAAATTCGGCGACTTCATCCACACGCAAAAGCGCGATCCGCAAACCAATCTCAAATCCCCCACCATGATGTGGGATTTTTGGTCCCTCTCGCCGGAATCCCTGCACCAGGTCACCATTCTTTTCTCCGACCGCGGCACTCCCGACGGCTACCGCCACATGGACGGCTTCAGCAGCCACACGTTCAGCCTGACCAATTCCAAGAACGAACTTTTCTATTGCAAGTGGCACTTCAAGACCAGACAAGGCATCAAGAACTTCACCGGCGAAAAAGCCGGCGAAATGCGCGGCATCGATCCCGATTACGCGCAGCGCGATCTCTTCGACGCCATCGCCAAGGGCGACTATCCCAAGTGGAAAGTCTCGGTGCAAATCATGCCGGAAAAAGACGCGGATACGTACCACCTCAATCCGTTCGACCTCACCAAAGTATGGCCGCACAAGGATTATCCGCTCCACGAAGTCGGCGAACTCGAACTCAACCGCAACCCGGAAAACTATTTTGCCGAAGTCGAGCAAGCGGCTTTCGAACCGCGCAACGTCGTTCCCGGCATGGGCTATTCTCCGGACAAAATGTTGCAAGCCCGTTTGATCTCTTATCCCGACGCGCATCGCTACCGCCTCGGCGTAAACTACGAAGTCCTGCCCGTCAACAAGCCGCGATGCCCCTTCGCCACCTACAACCGCGACGGAGCCATGCGCTTCGACGGCAATTACGGCGCGCAACCAAACTACGAACCCAACAGCTTCGGCGGACCCAAGGAAGAACCCGCCTACCGCGAACGTCCGAAAATGATCAGCGGCACCGTCGATCGCCACAATCATCGCAGCGACAGTGATTACTATTCGCAGCCAGGGAACCTCTTCCGGCTCATGGACGCGGGCGCCAAGCAGCGCCTCATCGACAACATCGCCGGCAGCCTCGGCAACGCTCCGAAGCGTATTCAGGAGCTGCAAGTGCAGCATTTCTTCAAAGCCGATCCGGCCTATGGCACCGGCGTGGCCGAAAAGCTCGGAATCAAGATCGATTCGCTGGTCGCGGAAAAACGAGCCAGCGCTGCCGACTAATTCGCTTGCGCTTCCCGCATGAGCTGTTTGCGAAATTGTTAAACACGAGGGCGAGTCGCATTTTGGCTCGCTCTTTTGTTTTGTCCCAAGCGGCGCCCGGCCATGGCACAAACTTAATTCTGTGCTCATCATTTCCGCCGAGACTGAGGTAAGGTGGAGCGTTTGCAAAACTCGGCCAGATGAGGATGGCAAATGGCGAAACTGACTTTTTTGGGAGCAGCCGGCTGCGTCACCGGCTCGAAATATCTCGTCGAAGCCGCCGGCAAACGCTTGCTGCTGGATTGCGGAATTTTCCAGGGTTCGCCGGAATTGAGCGATCGCAATTATTCTCCGCTGCAAACCGATCCAAAAAGCATCGACTATGTCGTGTTGACGCATGCGCACCTGGATCACACCGGCTGGCTCCCATGCCTGGTGAAAGCGGGATTCCAAGGACCAATTTTTGCAAATCCAGCCACCATCGATCTCACTTCCATCCTGCTGAAAGACTCCGCGCATATTCAGGAAGAAGACGCGCTGGACGCGCAGAAGCACGGATATAGCCGGCACGCCAATCCGCGTCCTCTCTACGTCACGCAAGATGTTGATCCGGTGCTGAAGTTGCTGAAGCCTTCCCCGCGCACCGGAGCTTTCACCGTCAGCCCGGAATTTCAGTTTGTGGCGTACGACGCCGGACACATTCTCGGCTCGACCAGCCTGGTTCTGACCATCGCCGAAAACGGCAAAAAAACCGTGGTCATTTTCTCCGGCGACGTCGGCCGCTACGATCAGGTCATTTTGAAAGATCCCGTCACGCCGCCCGTCCAGGCGGACGTGCTGCTTTGTGAATCCACCTACGGCGACCGCGACCACCAGCCTGGCGATCCCGCCGTAGAGATCGCGGACGTCGTGAATCGCGTCGCGCATCGCGGCGGATGCATCGTGATTCCGGCGTTCGCCGTCGGCCGCACGCAAACATTTATGTATTATCTGCGCCAGCTTGAGGACGCCAATAAAATTCCTCGTCTGCCAGTCTATGTGGACAGTCCGATGGCCCTGAGCACCACGGACTTGTACTTGAAATATTCCGCGGACCACGACAGCGAATTTCAGCAGCTCGCGAGCGCCGGGGGCGGCAAAGGCGATCCGCTCGACGTGCACGAATTCCACCTGACGCGCACGGTACAGGAGTCCAAGGCCATCAATCTGGTGAAAACACCATGCATCATCGTTTCCGCCAGCGGTATGGCCAGCGGCGGCCGCGTTCTGCATCATCTCGCGCAGCGTTTGCCGGACGCGCGCAACGCGGTACTTCTGGCAGGATTTCAAGCCGAAGGCTCGCGCGGCCGCTCTCTTCAGGAAGGCGCCAAGTCGGTCCGCTTGTTCGGCCGCGATGTTCCCGTACACGCGGAAATTATTTCGATGGGACAGCTCTCGGCCCACGCCGGAAAGAGCGAGTTGCTGCGCTGGCTCCGCGGCTTGCCCGCCGCGCCAAGACAAACTTACCTCACGCATGGCGAACCGCAGCCAGCGCAGGCGCTGCAGTCGGCAATTTCGGCGACGCTGCGCTGGAAAGCAGACGTGGCGCAGTACCTGCAAACCGTGGAACTCGGTTAAATATTTAACTTCGGAGAGGAAACATTTCGCCGGAGGTCTTCGTCTATACAGGCAACCACTCGCGGGGGCGGGAGACGGACAACCAACGGCAACCGACCGTCCGTCTTCTGCCCTCGTAATACCTGGGGATAACTCCCCGTTGTTGCGGGATTGTCCCCGAATGGCGGCGCTTTTTCAAGCCCTCCGTCATTTTCCCGGGTAAACCTCGTCGCGTTATTGCAAAATGTGTGCGTGACTTTCACGGATTCGTCCATCACCCAGGCGGCTTGGCATGCCAATGCGCGCATGCTTTCCGCTAAAGCCGAGCAATTCACCGAGTCGGTCATCCGCGAAATGACGCGGCTGGCGCAAAAACACCACGCAGTGAATCTCTCCCAGGGCTTCCCGGACTTCGCCGCGCCGGCCGAAATCAAAGAAGCGGCGCGACAAGCCATCGCCGACGACATCAACCAATACGCCATCACCTGGGGAGCCAAACCGCTGCGCGACGCCATCGTGGAGAAATTTGCCGCCACGCAAAATGTTCGAGTCGATCCGGAACGCGAAATCACCATCTGCTGCGGCTCCACGGAAGCGATGATGTCCGCGATGATGGCGATCATCAATCCCGGCGACGAAATCGTGGTGTTCGAGCCCTTTTATGAGAATTACGGGCCGGACGCCATTCTGAGCGGCGCGACCCCGCGCTTCGTGCGCATGCATCCGCCCAAAGATTCCGATTCGCAGTGGACTTACGATCAGGAGGAACTGGCCGCGGCGTTTAACCGCAACACCAAGACGATCATCCTGAACACACCCAACAATCCGACAGGCAAAGTTTTTACGCGCGCGGAGCTCGAATTTATTCGGGACCTGTGCGTTCGCCACAACACCTTCTGCATCACCGATGAAATCTACGAACACATTTTGTACGACGACACCGAGCACCTCTCCATGGCGCAAATCGAGGGCATGCGGGACCGCACCATCGTCATCAATGGCCTGTCGAAAACATACAGCGTGACGGGCTGGCGCGTGGGCTGGGCCATCGCTCCACCGGCCGCCACGCAATCGATTCGCAAAGTACATGATTTCCTGACGGTGGGAGCGGCGGCGCCACTGCAGCAAGCGGGCGCCGTGGCGCTGAAATTCCCGCAAAGCTACTACGAGAATTTGGCGAAGACGTACGCCACGAAACGCGAGCGATTGCTGAAGATTTTGACGGCATCGGGCTTCACGGTGTTCAAGCCGCGCGGGGCGTACTACATCATGACGGACATTTCCCGCTTCCAATTTCCTTACGACGATCCGCGCTTCGCCTCGGCTACGCGCGACGTGGCTTTCGCCAAATATCTGGTGCAGGAAATTGGCGTCGCGTGCGTCCCGGGATCCAGTTTCTACAACAATGCTCAGGATGGCGGCACGCAAGTGCGGTTCACGTTCTGCAAGCAGGAAAGCACGTTGGCGGCTGCGGAAGTACGCCTCGCTCGATTGCACGCGTGAATTGAATCGGTGACAAGCTGCGGTTTTTTGAGGGGATGCCGCTTTTTTTGGAAGTGCGGATTCCATGGGACTTAGTGTTTTTGTAAGTGCAGTGATTGCAACAGATGCGAGGGGATGTTGGAAGTGTTGATTTTGCTGGGGTTGTTTGGGGAGATCTCGGAGGTTCAGGGAGCGTGACGCAGCAGTGTTGAACGGTAGCGTGATCAAAATTGGAGAAAAGGCCGGAGAAACGTGCTTGAAATTGAACGTCCGGGCAAGCTGGGGCGCAGCATGCTGCGCCCCTACAAAGTCCGAGCGTGCGTGGGCGATGGCCGTTTTTGGCGGCGGCATTGGTGCGATCAAATTTTGCAGGCGCGCGTGAGGATAGGACTTAGCGGGATCAAAATTGGAGAAAAGGCCGGAGAAACGTGCTTGAAGTTGGACGCCCGGGCAAGCTGGGGCGCAGCATGCTGCGCCCCTACAAAGTTGAGGTGCGAATTGGCGTGCGGTGGCGATGGCATCAAAGGCGAAGGCAAAGGCGAAGGCAAAGGCGAAAGGCAAAAGAACGGGTCTGACCCGCCACTAGGAGGGTTTGGAGAGAGTTGGGGCCGCGGTGGTGGATGGGAAGAGGGATTTGACGGGGATGGCGATGGAGCCGAGGTTGCCGGAGGCGGCATCGCGGAGGATTACGCGGAGCTGGGCGGATTCGGGGGCGACGGTGACGTGGCGGAGGAGAATCAGGCCAGCGGTGGACATGTAGGCAAATTGTTTGTCGTCGAGGACCACGTCGAAGTGTTGTTTTTCGGCGGCGGCCACTTCACCGGTGGCGGAATTCTGCAGGAAGATCATGTCGAGAGCGCCCTGGCGGTGGTTGGGGGCAATTTTTAGAAGGAGCTGTTTGGGGTCGAGCGCGACGCGGAGTTCCAATTTGCGGTCGGCGGGGTCTCCCACGGATTTGACGGCGACGATCAGGCTGAGAGCGGTGGATTCGAGAGGGCTGAAGGCGGCATCGCGGAGTTCGGCGTCAATGGCTTCGGCCGCATCCGTGCGTTCCGGGGAGGCGAAGTAACCCTGGCGGTAGCGGAGCTGGGTGCCAGGAGTTTTTACCTTGATTTTGATTTCGCGGAATTTGCCGTCCCAGGTGTTGTGATCCGGGTAGAAACCGAGGGTGTAGGCGAAGCGGCCGTCGTCGAAGGCGCGGCGGATGCCTTCGCGGATGTCGTTGTTGCCGTAGAAGGCGACGCCGCCGGTGTGGTCGGCGACGAGACGAAAAGTGTCGCGATTATTCTGGCGGGAATTAAAGCCCTGAGCGGCGAGGTTGGCGGCGGGGAGGCGCGTGTTGGGGTCCATGCCGGCGCTGAGTTCGACGCCGTGGACGTCGATGGGATAGATGGAAATGTCAGCGCGGTTCAAGGCTTGCGTGGCGTCTGCGAAGGTGGGGGCGTTGGACTGCAGATCGCGGTCGGGCGGGGTGAGTTGGTTGGGGTTGCTGCTGCCTCCGACGGGATTGTCGTTGGTGGATTTCGAGGGGGAAGGGGTACGGGAGCTGCCGAACGACATGGTGTCGCGATTGGCGGTGGCGAAGTTGTTGGTACCGATTTGCAAGGGCAGGCCGCCGGAGATCCAGACCAAGCTTTTGCGGCCGGGGACGGATGCGACGTGGTCAGCGATGGCGATGAGGGCGTTGGAGACGGTGGTGACGCTGTTGATGGTATTTTGGTCGGCGTCTTGTCCGTTGGCGCTGTTGACGGCGTTTTGCAGGCTGGTGAAACCGGGGTCGCCGAAAGTGTCGACGAGATCGACCATGGCGGTGTTGGAGGCGTCGAAGGCGGCGGTTTCCTTGGGGGTGAAACGGCTTACGGCGTCGACGAGGGCGGTGGCGTCCTGAGTGAAGTCATGGAGGACGATGAGCTTGGTGGTGAGGACGTAGATGGCCACACGGTCTTGCGGCTTCA
>Ga0302176_10000857_pt1 | contig 16041 bp, 12 predicted proteins | sample I_Palsa_E1_1_FD_198787 | JGI IMG/M metagenome (GOLD analysis project Ga0302176, IMG submission 198787) | Peat permafrost microbial communities from Stordalen Mire near Abisko, Sweden - I_Palsa_E1_1 | ecosystem: Environmental > Terrestrial > Soil > Palsa > Peat permafrost | place: Sweden...
CAGCCCCTTAGCAATCCCAGGACTGGCGTCCTGGACTGGCGTCCTGGGACATTCTCAGCCGTCCCTGGCGGGACTGTTCCTGGATGTCATCTCTACCCAGGACTAACGTCCTGGGCTACTCTCAGCCGTCCCTTCGGGACTCAGTTTGTAAGTCGAGTTCTCACGCAGACTCTAAAGCCCGTACCCTTCAACAACCAGAGTTTTTCCGCAGCCTGAATTTCTTTGGGCAAGATGCCCACCAGTTTAAGGCGCCGGTTGCGGGGTCAGCCCATACACGTCGACGCCTCCGTTGTAGTTGGGAACGTAGATTTGGCCGCCATCGACGATGGGCGGGTTGAATTTGTTGAAGAGGAATTGAATAGCGAATTGCTGCGAGTCCCATAGAACGGGGATGGTCAGGCTGCCATCGGGATTGGTGACCCAGTTGTCAGGGTCGTAGACGAGGAGGCGGCCGTTGGTGACGGTGGTATTGGCGTCGCCGTAGGGGACGGTGCAGACGAGCAGCGCGGTGCCGGGCGTGGATCCGTTGCTGGACATGGAGCAGAAGCCGCCGGGCATCCCGCCCGGGGTATTTGTAACATTCGGTGATGCAACTTCGTTGCCCTGGGAAAGATAGGTGAGCGCGCCGGAGGTAGAGACAGACCAGGCGTGGAGTTGGCTGTTCTCGCCCCAGGCGAAGAGGACCTGGCCTCGGGTGGGGCTCAGGTACTGGACCGGGGTCATGTGCATGTGACGCGTCTTGCCCCAGGGAAAGAAGTTCAGCGTGGTGGGATCCAGGGGACAGGCGTCGACGCCGGCGCCGGGGTCTTCGGTGAGCCAGACGGGGAGACTGGCGAGTTTGGCGCAGTTGGTTTTGGCGTTGTCGGCGGGCATAGTGTTGCCGAGACCTGCGATTTTGGTGACGTAGGCAATGCCGTCCTTGCCGCTGACGATGTAGAAGCCGAGGCCCTCGAGGAGCGCCCCCTGCGCGGAGCCGAGGTCTTCATCCCACCAGGCGCCGGGCGTGGCGACTTGTGGAAAGAAAAGACGGACGGCTTTTCCCTGGGCGTTCTTCGTCTTCACCACGCGCGCGTGTTTCATCGAGGGGTTCATGGCGGCGTTGACTGGGCGGACGGCTTCAGACGGCGCGCTGATGCCCGCAGGTTTGGTGGCCGCCGGTGACGTCGGGCCGGGGTAGCCGCCGGGCGAGCGCGCTGTATCCCTGTAGGGCGTGAACCAGCTGACGACTTTGAGAGAAGCGGGCGTCCCCCCGGAGGGCGGCGCGTACTGGATTTTGAGGATCGATTCGGCGAAGTCGTTGATGCCGTCGAAGGAGCCGTTGCCGGTGACGCCGTAGAGAAAGCCCTGCGAATCGGCGGCGAGACCCTGGCCGCCCATCCAGATGCCGCCGCCGAATCCCTGTGTCGTGGGCAGCCCCGCGGTGACCTGGTTGCTGGCAACGTCGTAGGCGAGCACCCAGCCTGCGGCGCCGGTGCCGAGTTCCTGAATGGTGCCGGAAGCGAAGAAGATGGTCTTGCGGCCGTTGATGTTGGTCATCACCAGCGAGCTGCGCTGCTTGCGCATGAAGGCCGACCAGGTTTGCGTGCCGTTGGTGAAATCGAGGAGGACGGGCGGAACGGCCTGGGTTCCGTCCTTCACGTTCAGGACGAACATAAAGTGCTTGCCGTTTTGCGGCGTGCCATCGGGCGAGACCCAGGCGACGAGGTAGACGAGCGAAGTGTCAGGGTCCACGACGCCGGTGGAGAGGACGCCCCACTTGTCATTGATCTGGTAGCAGTCAATGGTTTGATTGGGCCCGCCGCACATGGCGTTGGGGCCGTTGGGGCCGAGGGAGTCGCTGCCGGTGATGGGCGTGCCGAGGGGTGGGGTTTGCCAGAGCGCGACGCCAGTGGTGGCGTCGACGCCACGGACGACGTTGGCCATCGAGGGCAGGATCATGACGTCGTGCGTGGTGCCGTCGGCCAGCGTGACGCGGGGCAGGATGAGCGGCTGGGATTCCATGCCCCGCGCATCGCCGAACACGGGGATGGTAGTGATGTGGGTGATGCCTTTGCCTTTGACGTTTGCCTGGGTGAGGACGGTTTCCTGCTGGTTCCATCCGGAGCGGTGGTTATCCCATGCGCGGGTGAGGAGCGGGGCCATGGTGGACTGCGCGGGCGCGGATGTGGCGAAGGCGAGTACGGAGAGCAGAGCGATGTGGGTCTTCAATGGATCCTCCCGTCGGGGGTGGATGATCCGGTCTGGCGGATTATTCTTTGCTACTGGGTTGGAATCGAATCCAGGAAGTGAAGATGCTACACGGTAGCATGGGGTGGTTGGGAAGGCAACGCGAGTGCGAGGCTACGGGGTTGGGTCTGATGAGAATCAGCAGTTTTGATATTTCCAGTTGCGCTGCTTGCCTTCGGCGATCCACTCCAGCGCGGTTGCGATCCGCTTGTCCCGCGTCTCCGCGCGCTTTGCGTCAGCGATCCACTCGATGTATTCCCGTTTGCAGCTGGGGCTGAACGCCGCGAAGACCGCCGCGGCTTTCTTATTTCTTTTTAATGACGTCGCGAACTCCGCCGGTGTTTCGAGAACAGGTTTCGGCGCCTTGACTACACTGCGTCTGGCAGCGATCGGGCTGGTGTAGTTGCCGCTGTCCACGAACCCCGCGGCCTGGCGGAGCCAGCCCAGCATCTGCTTGTCGGACGGGAGGCCGGCAAGGCCGGTAATCCGGCCCAGCGAACCCATGCCGTCCTCACGCAGGACCTTCGCCTCTCGCAGCACAGCACTCATCTCCTCACCCCAGAAACCGAAGCTGCAGTGCTCCTTGAACGCGGACATGTTGCACAGAATCGCGCCGCGATATTCAAAGAACGGCCGGCTCCATTTGATGGTTTCCTCAATCTCAGGGCACGCTTTGTGTACCAGGTGCCGAAGGTGCTCCATGATCGGCTGCGCGTAAGGCTGGGCCTTGGCAACATAGGTATCCACTTTAGGATTGAGGGTCGTGCTGATCATCTTCGCTCCTATTTTGCTGTGACCCCGACCGTCGCCATGTGCTTCTCCCAGGCCAGCTCGATGATTCCTTTGTTTCCACCCGTGCTGCTGATTGTATATTTCAACACTTCAATGGGAGAAGGGGGCGTTTTCATATCCATCTTAACCCTGCCGAGATCCTGTGATTTGTCATATTTCGTACCCCATTGACCCGTCTGTTTGTTGATCACCAGTTCCCACGCGTCGGGGTCCTTCACGTTGACATACAGGGTGTAGTCGCCTTTAGGCACAGCCAGACCTGCGATGTTCAGATCCCTGTCGGTATGAAATGCAGTGGCATCGTTTGCGCCGGCGCGCCAGATAGGAGCGGTCGGATCCTGCATCACCCTGCCACCCTCGCCGAAGATCTGCCGTCCTCGAACGGAGGGCGCGCAATATTTGATAACCAGCGTCGCATTGCCGATCTTGCCTGTTGCCGTTTCCGGTGGACTCGTTTGTCCAAACGCTGGACTCAGCGCAACCATGAGGCTCGCCCAGAACAAAAAATATTTCATGCGTTTCTCTCCTTAGTAGATTCGAGCAGAGCCACTCTACATGGCGTCCACGCAATAAGGAAGAGAGTGCGGCGTCAATTTCCTCGCATCTGTTTTTTGACAGAAATTGGACGGTGAAGTATTGCGTGAGCACCCGAAGCGTTGCAGTGTGCCGTCCCCATTCGACAAGCTCAGGGCAGGCTCTTCGGGACTGTTCGGTGCAGCGGCCAGCCAAATGCGCTCCCCCGGATTTCCTGTCGAGATCAGTTGCGTTGTTCAAGCGGTTAGTTTTGCGGCGCGGGGCTTGCCGGCGCGGGCGGCGCCGGCTCACTTGGTTTGGGTTCAGCTTGCCGCGCTGCTGCCGGTGACGCCATAGGCGCAACCGCAGCAGATTGAGACGGCTCCGCGGTTACCGGAAGAACCGCCGTATTCACCACCGAAGGATCGTCACGCAGCTTGAGATAAAGCGTTCCGTCAGGCCGCGGGACATTCAGTGCATTGTCGCCAAATCCTTCCGGCACAGTCACCGCGTTCGCCAACTGAGCGTCGATGCCCACCTGTTGCAGCAAAAACAAATCGGTGCCGACCAGCGTGCACAAGGGAGCACCCTCCGCACACTTCAGCTCCTTCAATTGCGGCACCCGCACCAGGGTGGCTAAAGGCTGCCAGTCCCCTGCTACTCCTTCGGCGCTGATCGGACGAAAACGCAGCGGCCCAAATGCCGAGCCCCCAAACGCCTTCGTCGGATCGAGTGTCACCATAGCGGTTTTGTTATCCTGCAGCACAATGCCGCCCTCGCCGACACGTAACGTCGTCGAGAATCCATTGTCGTTGCTGCCTACTTCAATCTTCTGGTCTCTGGGGAACGATGCAGGCGTTACCGCCTGCACGAAGAACGTCAGCTTCGCGTGGTCCGGAAGTTCATCCTGACTGCCCAGCTGCACCACCGAGGCCGGCCCATCGGAATGAACACTCTTGTTCATCAACTTCAAGCTCGGCCGCGGCGTCTGCACGGTGGTGTCCAGGTCCAGGACCCGGCCGTCCTTCAGCGTGACCTTGGCCGCAACTTTGTCGTCCTGGTGAAAAGCAGCAGAATCGGGACCCGTGAGCAACAACGAGTCTTCACTGCCGCTGTGCGTCAGCCCACCTGACGGCGAGAAGACAATGTTGTTCACGGTCATGGTCGCGACCTCATCCAGCCGTGTGCCCTTCAACACTCCCTGGTGATCGCCGGCGAAGATCTTGAAACTATCCAGCCGCCCCGCCTCAGAGTAGGTGTGCAAATCCACCTGGTCTGGTTTTTCCAAACCTGTTTGCTTCACCTGCAGATTCAAAGTACCCGCCTGCTCGCTGTCCAGAGGAACGTCAATTTGGATTTCGTTCGGCTTAACCGCCTTCCAACTGGCGTCGAGGGTTTTGCCCGCGCTGTCCTTCACCGTTACGCCGTCCACACAGGAAACGACCGGCGCATCCAGGTGCACCGTGTCTTTTCGGCCCACGATCAGCGCGTGTTGGTCGGCCGATGCCAGGGTCCATTGCTCCGGATGAGCGCTGGCGAGATGAAAGGTTGGTCCTTCGAACGGCTCAAAACCCCAATAGCCATGCAGCGTTCCGGTCACGGTGGGAGCCAACTTCTGCGCATCCAAGACTTTCGGGTCGAGGACAAATCCGCCCTGCATGGCATCGGGCGTTGCTGGAATGTCAACGCTCTGGCCAGCCTTGTTCTGCACTCGCAAAACAAAATCATGCGCATAGCCAGTGGAAAAAACATACGGCGCTCCCACCACCGGGAGCACCAGTGGCTTGGTTTGTGCGCACAAGGTGTTCTTGGCATCGACCGCATGGATCACCGGGAAGTCTGCCGCTTGGACTGTGGGCAGCCCCACCACCAGCACAGACTGCGGCTTGTGAAACGATGGCGGATTGTTCAGCTTGAGTGAAAGCGTGTCGTCCTTGGGCATCGCCAGCGCCGGCAGATACTGGTACTCCGCTGTGTGGAAGCTGTCCAGGATCTTCGCCATATCAATAACCGTGCCTACGTACACGCTGTAGTAGCCGCCGCCCGCTTGTTGGGTGTACGACATCTGCGACAACATGTCACCCGCCGAACCTCCGGTGAGCTGCTGCACCACGCTCTGGCTGCGACCGTTGTCGAGCACCAGGCTGTCGGGGTTCTGCATCAGGCACGGGGCCTGTTGCTCCGTAGGCTTATCGAAGCACTGCTGATCGACTTTGATGTTGAGGCTTCGCGCCAGAAGTTTCGTCTTGTCTTCTGTTGTTTTGGGATCCCCGGTGTCTACAGTCTTGACGTTCGCCAGGTAGGTATCGAGGCGAGCTCGATCGAGGCTGGCCTGGTGCAGGTCTTGTGCTGCGCGCACGAACGCGCCCGGACGTCCGCGTACAGCATTGCGGAGGGTGGGAAAGTCACCGCCTGTTTCCGGTGCGAGAAATAACAGAACCTGCTGCGCTCCCTGGGGAACGGTTACATATAGTCCTTCTTCGCGAATCTTCTTGTTCCAGGTCTCTGCCTTGGTAAACCAATTCTCCGGCGGGGGGTTGACCGAACCGCGTAGAAATGCCACCACCAGCACGTACCGCGCTCCCTCCTTTTCAGGAAGGTCAGGATGCACCCACACGCGATCGCCCGCGGCGAGGTTAGCCACCATGGAGATGGGTAATGTTTTGCCGTTCCGGGTGACTTTCACCTGAATACGGGGACCATCCAAATCGAACGCCGGACCCCCATCCGCGTGTGCCATCCGGACCGTGAAGAAGAGCAAAAAGCACCAAAGTAACCGATACACTCGCATTCTCTGATTATAGAAACTTTTTGGTCCGAGGTCCGGTGGGAGCCAAACTGTCTCCCTTTAGTAACATTGGCTCGTTATAGATTTGTAATTGGGGCCTCTGAGGTGGGCCGGGCCCGGACTCCAGGCCCGGGGAAGCGGGTTTGCGTCCGTAACTGCTTGAAACCCGTGCGAATATGTCGGACCCGCGACCCGGCTTGAGGGGGAGGCCTGCGGTATCCCACCCTTCGCAAAGAGCGCGAAGGATGGGGCACCCGGCGATTGTGGGGGGCAAAGCTGAAATTTAGTGTTTTACCGCTATGACGGACATTTCGATCTTGGCCCCGCCTATCAGGCCCGCGACCTGAACGGTCGCTCGTGCGGGTTTCGGATCCGGCATGAGGGCTATGTAGACCTTGTTCATCGCTTGAACATCGTCCAGGCTGGTAACATACACGGTTGCAGAAACAATGTCGGTCATCTTGAATCCAGCCCCTTCGACGACTTTCTTGATGGCGGCGATGGTGTTTGTCGTTTGCAGGGTGATGTCTGTCCCGGTCACCTTGCCTTGCTCATCCGGTCCTTGCTGGCCGGCAACGTAGAGCGTATTGCCCGCGACATAGGCCTCGCTGAAAGGCATCCCCGGCTTAAATCCGATTGCCTTGTTCTGGGCGAACGCGCTGCCGCTAGTAAAGCCGGACATCAGCCCGGCGACTATAAAGATTCGTGTTAACACCGGTGAGTACCGCATCTTCATTCTTTGTCTCTCCTGTTTTGTGAACTGCCCAATTCTCTCATCTCTCCTTGAAGGAGTTTTTGAAAACTGAGCGCGTTCGGATAGGCATGCGACAACGCGGTGTTATCGAAGATGATCCAGGAGTTCTTCAGCGTCTTCACGCTCTCCGCGAGGCTGGAGAGGAATGGGTCTTCGTAGTTCGAATAATAGGTGCGCGGAGAGCCATGGAGACGGTAGTAGGCGAAGTGCATCGCGCCACCGGGCTTCCCCGCTTCGGCCGAGCCTTTCGGAGGGTCGGCCGCTACCCTGGCAATCATGTGGCTCTTGAGAAGATCGTGCACGTCCGCGGTGAACCAGGTCGCATGGCGCGGTTCGAGCACGGCATCTCCTTGGTAAAGCGTTCGCAAGCAACCTAGAAATTCTCTTGCGGACGCAGTCTCAAACTCGAACGAGGGCGGCAGCTGAAATAAAATTGGGCCCGCCTTTTCCTGCAAGGGCTCTATTTGTTCGAGAAAAGCTTTCAGCAGCACATGTACATTGCGGAGCTTTGCCTCATGGGTGATGGTCCTGGGGGCTTTGATGGAGAAGCGAAAATCTGCCGGCGTTTCCGTTGCCCACCTGGCCCAGGTCGACGCGCGGTGGGGGCGATAGAAACTGGAGTTGATCTCAACACATCCCAGCGTCCGCGAGTAGTGAAAAAGGTGCGAGCCCTCTTCGTTGGGCTTGCTTGGTAGCGACCAGCCAGCCGTACCCGTACGATGCATTCCGATAAGATGCGCTCATGGTAGCGAAACAGGAGCCAGACCCAGCACAAACTTCGTCGGCTGCGCAGCATTTTGCGCCGACGCTAGCCCATCCCCGGAGAACCTTCGAAGGCTTCAGACTTTAGAGTCATCTTCCCCGGGGAAAGTTCCGCCAGTGCAGTTATTTCACTCCATTCACCAGGTAGAGTTCCGAGAGGAGCCGGGTGTAGCCATAAACATAGGCTCGTCCATCGGCGCTTACCAGCAAATGCGACATATCGTAGAGACCGGTTTCATCCGCAGGATCAATTTCTTTAAACAACTGGCGCTGTCCATTCTGAAGATTCAGACGATAAATTTTCACCGGCGCTGTTTTCCGCTCGTAGACATACCCAAACCGGGGGTCTGAGGTCCATTCAAAAACCTCCCCCGGCTGAAGGCCGGTAATGGGCCGTGGCGCCCCACCATCCAACGGGTACAACTTCATCCCTGACGCATCCATGCCGGTGATCAACTTCCCGTCGGGAGACGCCTGGCAAAAACTCACCCCTTCCGGAGTGACCGGGCGCGGCTTACCGCCATCGATGTTCTGGACATAACAGCGAACAGGGTGTCCCGCTTCGTTACCCGAAAACAAAATCTGCTTGCCGTCCGGCATCCAGTGGATCATATGCCGGTACTGCTGAATGCCGTCCCTCTCGATGTGCCGGATGGTTCCCGCGCCGGTCGGCAAAAGTTCAAGCTGGGTATAGGAAACAGTGGTGATTGCCCATTTCCCGTCGGGAGAAAAATCCCCCGCCATGCCTTCGCCCAGTGGAACCGGCGGCGACCCGCGCATGTCCCGCTCGGCCACGGTATACGTCGGTCCCCCCTCCTCTCCCTGTTCGTCGAACAGCAACGTATTCCCATCACGCGAGATATCTACGGGCAGCGACCAGTCGAGCCAGGAAAGATCCCGCTCGCGGGTAGCGTCGGGGGCCATAACACGGATGCCTGCCCGTTGTTCATCCTGGGTCAACAGCAGCCTGCCATCGGGAGCGATATCATGCAGCGTAACCCCGCCCAGGGCACTAAATGCCAGGCGCAGGCGCCCAGCCAGATTCACCGCATAAATGCGGCGCTGCAGTCCCGCTTGCGTAGCAGAAAACCATACCTCCGAACCATTGGGAGACCAGGCCAGCCCTTCTTCACTTTCCCAACCGCTGGAGAGAACTTTCTTCTTCCCCGCCAGATCAACTACCGAAACCACACCCTGGTCATCGTCATGGGTAGCGTGATCGAGAAAGGCGACCCTGTCGCCTTTAGGCGAAATGCGTGGGTGGCTGATCCATCCATCGGTTTCGTACAGAACATGCCCCACGGGGAACTCAAGCCGCTGTGTGCCCCCCATATCGCGGACAATGGCAAGGGTCTTTCCATCCGGAGCCCAGTCGGCCCCCGTTACATTTTCCGCGATCTGGCGAGGGGTTCCCCCGCTCAGCGGCACCTGGCCAAGGGTGCCGCGGAAAGTAAACATAAACTGGTTGTTCAGCCCCTGCAGCACGGCCATTTCGCCGGTAGAAGAAACCGCAAGCACCTGCGTTGCCGGGAGGCCCACGCTGCGCACTCCCGGAATCTTCAGGTCGTTGGAAAATATCTCAATAGGAGCCCCATCCCACGAAGCGCCGTAGACGACATTGTGGCCGTCGGGAGCGAACCTGGCCGAGTAGACAGTGCCGTGCCGGACAGTCAGACGCTGAAAGTCCGGCGGCCGCGAGGGCGCTGTGCGGCGCCCCAACCAGATGCCGAACCCAAGCAAAACTCCACACAGAATAAGGAGGCCGGCGAACACCGCGGCCTTCGCGGGCAAAACTCGCCGCGGCGGAGGAAGAAGAACAGGTGGCGGCGGCTCCGGAGGCGCTTCAACCGGGTCGCAATCTAACGTGGCAACAAAGCGATAACCACGCCGCGGCACCGTCTCGATAAAGCAAGGATTGTCAGCAGAATCACCCAGGGCCGTGCGTAGCTTGCCGACTGCCACGTTCACTGCATGGTCAAAATCCCCGTAAGTCTCTTCCGGCCAGATTCGGGTTTGCAACTCTTCCCGAGTGACCAGGCTGCCCGGGTGCTCCAGCAGAATCTCCAGCACCTTGAATGGCTGGTCCTGCAGCTTGATGCGGTTACCTGATTTACGAACCTCTCCGGAATGGAGATCAGCCTCAAACGCTCCAAACCGAATGGTCCGGGACCCGTTTTTCACCTGCGATTCCCCGTTTAGCAATGAGTTTAGCATCGTTACCCCGCCCTCTCGTTGAATGCCACAGGTCCCCGGTCGTATTCAACTATTTTGCTCGATACCTTGGTCTCCGCTGTATCTCCAGCTTCTCTCCGGCCACCTAACTCCCGGTAGATACACAAGTTAGCCTCGGTGAATTGAGGTCCCGGAAGCGCCGTTCAAGCATGGCCTAGCGATGAGGTGAAGCCCATGCGCGGTCGCAGTTTCTGCTTACTGTCCCTTCTCATGCTTTTGGCACTGGCCGTTGAACCACTCGCTAGAGGCTATACGGATGCCAAGCCGCTCCGGTTCGATCTCTATCGCGACTACCTGATTGTTGCCCGAGGTTCGGTCGGCTCCCAGAAGGACCTGAACTTCCTTTTGGATACCGGGGCAAACCCCACCGTTCTCGACCGGAGGGTGGCGCAGAAACTTCATCTGCAAGAAGTGCCGGGCGTCCTGACAGGTGTCAACGGACGGGTGCAAGCCGGACTGGCGACCGTCCCAAGCTTGCAATTTGGCCCGATCCAAAGAGACAATCTCGGCGTGGTGGTCGAAGATTTGTCCTTCTTCTCCAAGGCCATCCCGGTTCGCATCGATGGTGTGATTGGCCTGGACGTGGTGGGTCAGGACCCATTCGAAATTGACTACACTGCGAGCCGAATCCTGTTTGGGCACATTCCCTCGTTAAAGAACTCCCTTCCATTGGAGTTGAGAGGTGAACTCCCTATCGTCACCGCAGAAGTGGATCGTCTTTCGGCGCACCTGGTTTTGGACACCGGCGCATCTTCGCTTATCCTCTTCGCGCCGAAAGGGCCGGCTTTGATCTCGCGGGTGAAAGCAAGCGACATCCAGAAATCGAGCAGCATGATGGGCGAGTTCGAGCGAAACCGAGTCCAGCTGGACAGCCTGACGCTTGGTCAGGAGAAGTTTCGCCGGCAGCCGGCATTCCTGGTCCAAAGCCAATGGGACGGGACAAGAGATTTTGATGGGCTGATGAGTCCAGCTCTCCTCGGTATTACCAAACTTGTCATCGATGTGCGACGAGGCGTCCTGGAGTTCGACCGCTGAAAGCATCCGTTCCGGCGTCTAATGAGCTATGGCGCCGGACTCAGCATCGCGGCAGTATGTTTCGAGCGCAGACAGCTACTCCCTGCTCGCCTCACTTGAGCAACTCCCGGGTGAACCAGGCGCTGGGTTCTTCGGACCCCGCTCGATCACCTGGCGGGTGAACCGCGAGTCCGCTGTTTTTCTCGGTGCTGGGCGAGCGGCGCTCTTGCAATTGGCTCATCCCTGGGTGGCCGCAGCTCTGGCCCAACATTCCACCCTGCAGCACGATGCCATCGGCCGATTCCATTCGACCTTTCGTGTCATCTACACCATGCTCTTCGGCACCCGCGCGCAGGCCACCGAGGCCTCCAGGCAGCTCTATCAATTGCACACCGGGATTCGCGGCGAACTACCTCATGCGGTGGGCCCATATCCTCAAGGCGAACACTACGAGGCGAACGAAGTCGCCGCCCTTCGCTGGGTCTATGCCACCCTGGTAGACAGCGCGATCCTGGCCTACGAGTTTGTCTTGCCGCCGCTCAGCTCTGCCGACCGCCAACAATATTATGAGGAGAGCAAACGAATGGCTGCCCTCTTCGGCATCCCGGCGGCCGAGCTCCCGGTAGACTGGGACGCTTTCACCCAGTACACCTCGGCGATGTTCGCTTCTCCTGAGTTAAGTGTGGACGCGGCAGCTCGTGCTCTTGGCCATAGCGTGCTTTCCGGGGGAGGCACCTGGATTCGTCCTCCCCACTGGTACAAAGCACTGACCGCCTATTGGATACCGCCCCGGCTACGATCTGCCTTTGCCCTGGATTTCAACACACCCGAGGCGCAAGCCGTTGACCGGGCCGCACGCTGGCTGCCACGGGTTTATCCGTCTATTCCCGGCTTGCTGCGATTTGTCGGACCTTTTCACGAGGCGCAGGCTCGGCTATCCGGTCGCTTGCCCGGCCTGATAACCCGCAAGAGCAATCATTTCTGGATGGGCGAGCCTCGGTTGCTCTATTCAAAATGATTGGCGGACTGCAACCTTGCTAACTGCGATCGCAGTTCCTGATTTGTCCGCAACAAGTCGGCGATCAAGAGATGCAAGCGCCGGCACTCTTCCTCAAGCGCCGCCCCCTGTTGCTCCTGCTCGTCAGACCTCGTCGATGAGCCGGGCCGCAGCATCGATGGCCTCCGCTATTTTGCTGGTTTGTTGCGGAGACAAATTGCCACGCTCCGTCCGGATCTTCAACGCGTACCGCAGGTTCATAACCGCTCGCATAATCTGCGGCGATCGTCCTCTGCCGAAGATTTTGGCCGCCTGCTCCATCCGTCCAAAGATCGCTTTGACGACCACCTTGTTTTCTTTCAAATACTCCAAACCACTTTCCGTGGCGGCGTAGAGTTTTTTGTTACTCTCGGTCGAAGAAACGGTGGCATACCCTTCCTCCTCCAGCATGGTCAGCGTCGGATACACCACTCCCGGACTGGGGGCATACCCTCCCGAGAGCCGCTCTTCGATCGCCTTGATGATTTCGTAGCCATAACTAGGCTTATCGGCAATCAGCTGCAGAATCACGAACCGCAATTCCCCGTTGTCGAAATGCCTCTCACGCCCGCCGCCAAAACCGCGGTCGTGGTCACGGGGGCCGCCGAAGCCTCTATGCCGTCCGTGGTGTTCTCCGCCGTGATGCCGGCCGCCTCGCATGTCTTCAAATCTGTCATGTCCAAACATATATTCTTCTCCTGGTTTCGATATATCTTACGATATATCTTAGACTGTCTAAAGTCAAAGAAGATTCAGCGAATTTCTCGCCGGTCGAAGGATTTTGGGGTTGGATTTTTATGTGGAGGGCGGTGGTTTCCAGGGAGATAGTTGCTGGTTCTCCCCATCTTGGGTGGGCAAAGGCCCATGATTCCTCCGCTTCTACATGAACACATGGTGGGCCCGAGACTAAAAGCTTTGGTTGGGCTTCGCCCACCGTTTTCGGCCCACGTACGCTGGTGCGAACGTAGGGCACCCGTACGGAGTTGTGAGGTCCGCAAGAGGTTTGAGGGGAAGGCCTTCGGTGACGGTGGCGGGGATAGAACTTAAAGCGCTTACTGAATAGCGGAACCAACCGACCCGTGGCCGCGGGACAAGTCCCCGACGATAAACCAATAGCAAAAGATGCCCCCAAGCAAAACGGCCACGGCCAGGCCGAAACCGGGCGCGTAGGAACCGGTTCGGCTAATCAGGATTCCGGTAAGCAAGGGCGCCAGCACACCGGCTAAATTACCGGCGAAGTTCTCAAAGCCGGTCCACAATCCGACATCCTCAGGGGGAGCGCAGCATTGCAGGATCACTAGAAGATTCCCGGTCGCCAATCCCACCAGCGAGGCGCCGGCGATGAGGACCACCGCGGTATTGGCGTTTTGCACCCGGGATGCCGGAATCAGCAACAACCCGGATAGGAAGGCTATCGTGACAATGCCCTTCCGCGTTCGCGTTTCGTTCCAACCGAATACGATCAATCGGTCCGCGATCCATCCGCCTATCGGCTCGCTGGCGCCAAACACGAAATACGGCAGGGCGGAGAAAAAGCCGGCGCGCAGGATCGTAAGGTGGCGCACTGTCACCAGATAGTCCGGCAGCCAGGTGACAAACAAATACCAGTAGTAGTCGAAGCAAAAGAAACCGAGACAGATACCAATAAGGTTTCGATTGCTGAGCAGCCAGAGTAGCTGTTGTTTGCGATTGCGGGTCGTAGTTACCGGGCGGGGTCGCTGGTCCAGCTTTCCCTTGGTGGCCCACAACCAGGGGATCACCCATAACAGCGCGGCAAACCCGATCACGCGAAAAGTTGTTCGCCAACCCAACCGAACCAGCAGCCATGGGATGACCAATCCACCCATGACCAGCCCCATGCGCGTGCCGAAGTCGAACAGACCGCACGGCAGTCCACGCTCTTTGAGCGAGAACAACAAGCTCACAACCTTCGTCCCGCCGGGCAGGTAGATTGACTCGCCAAGACCGAGCAGCATGCGAAACAGGATCAGCACCGTGAGGCTGCCGGCAAAGCCGGTTAATCCCTGGCCTACGGACCACAGCACGAAGGCGCCGAAGTAGAGCCAGCGCAGGTTGACGCGATCCGCCGCCCAACCGACCGGGATCTGCATCAGGGCGTACAACCAGAAAAACGCCGAAAGCAATAACCCTTTGCTTTCCGGCCCCAGCCCGAGGTCTTTGGAAATCATGGGCAAAGCCATGGAGATGCTGGAGCGATCGAGGTAATTGATCAGAGAAGCGGCGAACAACAGCCACACGATGGGCCAGCGGCCGGCAACCACATTGCTGGGAGGGGTTGCGGGGTCGACGTATTGGTTGGAAGCCCTGGCCAAGGTGCCAGTATACCTATCGCGCGCGTGATCTAACCCAGGGGTTAGATTGCGTGAAAACTAATATTCGGGTGCCCCATCCTTCGCGCTCCTTGCGAAGGGTGGGATAAGCAGGATTTGCGGGAAGGACTTCGGGGGGATCGCAGTGGTTTGTAGTTGTCCCACTCACTGGTCGAGCGGGTACAGTTGCCTTGCTAGTGAGCGGCTACCGGTTCGCGGCGGAGTTCCTGCAATGCGTTCACGGTGATCTGGCGTCTCTGGGTGGCCGCAATTCCCTCCGCCGCTGCCCTGGCAGCCGCAATCGTGGTGATGGTAGGGATTCTCTGCGTCACCGCAGCCCGGCGAATCGCTTTTTCGTCAAAGAACGTGTCCTGGCCGTGCGGCGTGTTCACGATCAACTGAATGCGCTCGCCCTTAATCAAGTCGACCACGTTGGGACGGCCTTCCTTCACCTTGTAAACGCGCTCCACCACCAGGCCGGCCTTTTCCAAAACATCCGCAGTCCCCTGGGTGGCCACCAGGTGAAAACCCAGTTCGACATACTGCCGGGCCAAATCCAACACCACCGCCTTGTCGCGGTCATTCACGCTAAAGAAGACCGTGCCTTTCACCGGTAGTACCTGACCGGCAGAGAGCTGCGCCTTGGCGAAGGCCTCACCAAAATTGTCGGCCACACCCATCACTTCGCCGGTCGATTTCATCTCCGGTCCCAACACCGTATCGACACCAGGAAACTTGTTCCACGGAAAGACCGGGGACTTGACGAAAAAGTGGCTGCCAGTCGCGAGATCGGTGCGCTCGGCGACCTGCTCCGGCATCAACTCGCGCAGCGTACGGCCGGTCATCAGGCGTGCTGCCATTTTGGCCAGGGGCACGCCGGTCGCCTTCGAGACATACGGAACGGTCCGCGAAGCACGCGGATTGACCTCGATGACAAACACCTTGTCGGTTTCGCCCGAGCGGCGCTGGATGGCAAACTGCAAATTCACCAGGCCGACCACGTTCAAAGCCAGCGCTAGTTCACGGGTGTAGGTGCGAATCGTGTCCAGCGTCGAGGGCGCTAAATCAGCCGCGGGAAGCACGCACGATGAATCGCCGGAGTGGATGCCTGCTTCTTCAATATGCTGCATGATGCCGGCGATGACGACATCTCTTCCGTCGCACAGGGCGTCCACGTCGACTTCAACTGCATCCTCCAGGAAGTGATCCACCAACACCGGGCGCTCCTGCGAGTACTCCACGGCTTCTCCCATATACCGGCGTACTGCATCCGCGTCGTAGGCGATGACCATCGCACGGCCGCCCAGCACGTACGACGGCCTTACCAGCACCGGGTAGCCGACGCGTTCTGCGCCTTCCAGGGCCTCCTCGACGGTGGTCACCATGGCGCCCGGCGGCTGGGGAATTTTCAGGTCCTCCAGCAACTTGCCGAAGCGCTTGCGATCCTCCGCCAGATCGATGCTTTCCGGAGACGTGCCCAGGATTTTTATGCCGGCAGCCTTCAGCGGGAGGGCGAGGTTCAGCGGAGTCTGGCCTCCGAACTGCACAATCATCCCAATCTCCGCGCCCGAGGAGGCCTCGTGCTCATAAACAG
>Ga0302176_10000863_pt1 | contig 15999 bp, 16 predicted proteins | sample I_Palsa_E1_1_FD_198787 | JGI IMG/M metagenome (GOLD analysis project Ga0302176, IMG submission 198787) | Peat permafrost microbial communities from Stordalen Mire near Abisko, Sweden - I_Palsa_E1_1 | ecosystem: Environmental > Terrestrial > Soil > Palsa > Peat permafrost | place: Sweden...
CCGTGGACATCACCGTGCCGATGAAAGTGGTGGACGCGCTGCTATCCACGGCCAAGGAAAATGAGCTGGACGTGGCCGCCGCGCTACGGGCGCTGAGCGACGCGGGCGACTCGCTGCTGGTGACGGTGCAGGATGCCTCGCAACACGTGCGCATCTGGGTCGATTCCAAGAACAATCCCGACTAGCCGGAGAGGAATCCGGAGGAGGTGACACATGATGCTATTAGGCAAGATCGTGCTGGGGGTTGCGGGAACGGCGCTGGCGGGCGTGGGCGTGATCTGCAGTGAGGGAATGATCGAGGTCAAGGTGGTGGAACGCCAGCCGGAGGTGCATCACGTTTACGTGCTGGCGCCGGCCATGCTGGTGCCCATCGCGGCGCATTTCGCTCCGCAGCGAGAAATGTCGCGGGCGGCGGCGGAGATGCGTCCGTGGATGCCGACGATTCGCGCGGCGCTGGAGCAACTGCGGGAAAGCGAGGACATCACGTTCGTGGAGGTGAAAGAACCGGGCCAACACGTCCGCGTGGCGAAGAGCGGTGGATCGATTGTGGTGGATGTAGAGGATCCAGACGACACGGTGCACGTGGTTGCGCCGATCCGCGCTATTTCGAGCACGATCGAACAGGTTGCCTCCGCTTCCGAGGGCCCGACGATTTAAGGCGGGCGTTTACGGAATCCATCGCTGGCGGGCGCCAACAAAGCCCTTTGCGGACGCGCGTCAGCGATGGAGAGTTTTGGGCGGAATCCAATACACTTCTTCGCGCAAGGATTCCTTGGCGAAGCCGCAACGCTGCAAAATCCCTTTGCCGATTTCAATCATTTGCGGATGGCCGCAAAGATAACCGGTGGATTCCGCGCCGGGAAGTTTCCAAGCATCCACGTATTTTCGGATGATGTCTTCGACGCGTCCTTTCTCGCCGCTCCATGCGGTGTCTTCATTTGGGCGGCTGACGGTGGGCACATAGGTGAGCCAGGGAACGGAGGCGGCGGTGCGTTCGAGCTCCTGGCGATAGGCTAATTCCCAGGAACGGCTGGCGGCGTCGATGAGATACAGATGAAGATCCGCAGGGAAGCGATTTTCTTTCCAGTCCGCGAGCAGGGTGCGGACATAAGAAACGTAGGGCGCGACGCCGGTAACGGTACAAAGCAAAAGGTGATTTTTGTGGCCGCTCTTCAAATCGAGAGTGAAGCGGCCCTTGGCGACCTTGCGCAAAAAGAGCGGGTCACCAACTTGCAGCTTGTAGAGAAGCGGAGTGAGTTCGCCCGCGGGAACGAGTTCCAGAAAGAATTCGAGTTCGGGCTCGTAGGGCGAGGAGACGATGGAATAGGCGCGCTCCACCACTTTCGCGGGAATCTGGCACCCCAGGGTGGCAAACTGTCCGGCTACAAATTCGAATTTGCCACCGGGATCGAGCGTGATCTTCCAGAGGTCCGCAGAAACTTCCTCGCGACGGATGACGCGGGCTTGGTAGCATTTTTCTTCCGCGGATCGCATATCTAAAGCTCTTCCCTAAAAAAAGTTCACGGAACCAAAGAGCCTCTAAAAAAAGATGAGGCGCCCGGATGAACGGGGCGCCCTTGCAGCGCGAAGATCGACGTGTTGGAAACGCCCTTACTGCTGAGGCTGCTCCTGCTGTTGTTGCATCATTGTCTGGGGGTTAAAGGGCACGGGAGTTCCGGTAATTTTGTCCTTGGCGTTGTTGATAACCTTGGTGAGGACCATCGTGGCGTCGGCGGATTGGTGCTTGACCATACCGTAGGGAGAGACCTTTTCGGAAATCCAGGTCTCGCTCGAGTCCTTCTTCGAGCGGTAGTGCTCGCAAGTGAAAGTGCCGGCGGGCACGGTGACCGATTCACTGCCCAAATCTTCCGCGTCGCTGCGAATATCGGAAGGCTGGTGAGAACGATCTTGATGCATCATCTGCGCGGGCATTTCCATGGGAGGGCGCCCGGGCATCTGCATGATCATGCGGGTAACCTGCGTGTCGGCGCCGTTCACGACGGTAAGGGATTTCATCACCATCTGGCCGCCGGCGTGCGCCGAATTGAAGGACATCTCGTACCAGTAGGCATCTTTGCCGCCCACGGATTCCTTACCGATGATGGAGATCTCCATTTCCGTCTTGTCGCCCTTGCTGTCCACTTCGTAGGCCGCGCCGGCCCCGACCACGGGATTCCACACGCCGGAAATGCGGGGCGGACGCCCCATCTGGGCGTTCGCGGAAACCGCCAGAATCAGGAGCAGAAGCGCGGGTGCTGCCAATCGGGCTGAGATTTTCATGGAGCTCCTTCACCGTGAGATTATTATCGGCGATTGCTAGAGATCGCGTCCTTGCATGTCCTGCATCTTTGAAATATCGAAGATCATTTCAATTTTGGCGGCGCCTGCAATGCAGGAGAAGTTCACCGTTTTCTCGTCTGGGGCGATAGTGGATTCTCCCGTTTCGGATTTCTTCGGAAAGCTGAAAACGATGCCTTGAATTTTCTTGCCGTCCGGGCTGCGGGAGATTTGGACTTTGGCGGGCGCGATCTTCTCCTTGGTCTTTTTCGCGACGAGCTCGGTGTTGTTCTTGAGCATGGTCTCGTCCACGGCGTCGAACGGTTTCATATCCGGCCCGGCAAGGAGAACTTGATAGACGTCCAGCGGCTGCGCGAGTTCCCTTTCCGCCTCTTCCTGTTTCAATTGGCCGCCCAGGACCGCGCCACGCAAGGCGGCGGCGCGCACGGTGCGGGAGGAAACCCAGCGGACGAGGAAGGCTGCTTGCGTCGGGCTGCTGGACTCGTCGTCATCGTCAGACCCGCTGCCCGCGCCGTGTTTCAGGCCGGAAGCGGAGCCAGAGTCGCCCGCTTGGCCGGACTTCCATGGCGCGTTGATGCGAATGACGCGGGCCCAGGGCGAATCGGTGACGATTCTTTTGACGTCCGCGGCATCCCACTGCTGAAAAGGCTTGGATTTCCAAGGGTCGCCGCCGGCCCAAACGAGCGCCGCCAATACGAGGAGAAACGCAGGAATCGCGGAGAGCTTCAAGCGAACATTCACCGGTGCCGAAGTCTTTAGAGCTCGATACAAAGAACCCTCATACGGTGCGAGTTCGACGGACGGAAATTCCGACGAACTCGCTACCGGCGAGAAATCTTACAGGCAATTCCCTTCAAGCGCGACTACTGGTTACAGGTCCTGGCCCTTACTGTCAACCATTTGTTTGGGGTTGAAGGCAACGCGAATCCAAGCGTCCGCGACGCGAAGGCTGAAATCAATTTCCTTCTCGTCGGGGTTAATCAAAGGCTCCCCGCCCGAGTCCTTCCTGGGAAAATTGAACACGGCGCCGATGACGTTGCCGTTTGCGTCCTTCTGAAACACCACGCTGACGGGGTTGACTTTTCGCTTGCTGGGCTTTTTTAGCTCGATGAAGGCAGCGTCCTTGAAAGCATCCTCGCCGCGTTTCTGGAAGATATACATATTGGGACCGGCAACATCTACCTGATAGAACTCCGGCTCCTTAGCCAGCGCCTGCTCCGCTTGTTCAGGAGTCATCAAGCCGCGCAGGACCGCGCTGCGAACTTCCGCCTGGCGGATAATGCGGGATGACCACCACAAAATGTTATACATCTGCGGCCCGGCGTTCATGTTCTTGGCTGTGCCGCCGGTCTGTCCGGGAAGCGCGCCATCGGACGTGGCCCCCTTGCCGCCGACACCACCGGCTGGGCTGCCTGTGCCCTGCACGCTGTCGGCCGCCACGGTGCCGTCGGGATGCCAGGCGCCCGCGGCCGAAACATTGGCTTTGACCCAGGGCGAAACTTGCAGCACGGCCTGGACGTCATTCTTGTCCCACTGGGTATAGGGCTTGGACTTCCAGGGATCGCCGCCGGCCCAGGCCAGGACAGCTAGAACGAGAATCGAAACGCCACTTATCAATGGCTTGCGCATTTTACGTCCTCCTAATCTTCCGTTACGTGGTTCTAGTGGCCTGTGAGCGAAAAACGCGTTATCCGCCGATCCGGCAAACGAGCGGTTCGATAGGGGTTACGTGAGAGTTCCTTGCCGGAATGGGAGCTGAGAAAAAAGAGAGAATGAGCATTTTCGGCACGCTCTCACTACAAACCCCGAATACCCGCCCACCGAAATATCGTAGCACGTCGCGACATACGGGATACAGGAAAACCTCGCCGCGCGAATTTGACCAACATCTGACCAACTGTGGAGTTAGACGGCAAGAATGGCGGATACGTTACGTAGCGTTTGAGGGCGGAGGGTTAGCGGCTTGCTCGTTTGGCGCTGAGGGGGGCCTCGGCTGCTCGCGATGCGCCGAAAACGCGCTCGATGCGGTAAACGGGGTTCTTGCGAGATTCAAAATGCGTGCGCATGAGCAGCTCACCGACGAGGCCGACAGCCAGCAACTGCACGCCAAACAAACACAACATCATTCCCAAGATCATAAGCGGCCCGTGCTGAATGAAAATCGGCACGCGCAGAAAGATTTTCTCGAACAAGAGGCCCGCGAGGATGGCACCGCCGAAGAACATTCCCAGAAGCCCGGGCGGCCCGAAGAAATGGAGCGGGCGGGTCATATAGCGCATCAGGAAACGAATGGTGATGATGTCGAAGAAAACCCGCAGCGTGCGCGACAAGCCGTAATGAGATTTGCCGCCGGGGCGGACGATATTTTTGATGGGCACTTCGACGATGCGGGCGCCGTTCCAGGCAGCCAGCGCGGGGATGAAGCGGTGCATTTCGCCGTACAGCGGGATGTCCTTGATTATCTCGCGGCGATAGACTTTGAAAGTGGTCCCGAAATCGTGAATATCCACGCCGGAAAGCTTGCTCATCATCCAGTTGGCAATGCGCGAGGGGAGGCGGCGCAGAAGAAAATTGTCCACTCGTTTTTGCCGCCAGCCGCTAACGATGTCGCAGCGCTGGCCTTCGAGAGCGTCGAGCAGGACGGGAATGTCCGCGGGATCGTGCTGGAGATCGCCGTCCATCGAAATAATGATGTCTCCGGAAGCGAAATCAAATCCGGCAGCGAGCGCGGTGGTCTGGCCATAGTTTCGTTTCAGACGCAGGACGGCGACGCGCGGGTCTTCGGCGGCGATTTCGGCCAGGATTTGGGGGGTGGCGTCCGAACTTTGGTCGTCCACGTACACGAATTCGACCGGCTCGTAACGCCCGGCCATCACGGCGCTGAGGCGCTGGTGAAGCTCGCGGACGCTCTCCTGCTCGTCGTGAAAAGGCACGACCACGGAGTAGCGGGGCGGCATGGCTTGGGGTTCGAGCACGCTTTAGTTTAACTCGCCGTAGGTAATTAGGCGAATGTCCCTTTCGGCGAGTGCGCTTTTGACACCGGGGTCGAGCAAAGCCTGCAATTCGAGCTCGCGCTGCATCTGGAGACGCGAGCCGGAATGCGCCAGAGCATCGTCGCGGACGGCCGGATGCAGCATGATTTCGGTGCTGCCATCGGGGAGCGTTTCGATCATGCGACGGAGCGGCGCGGGGCCGAGCGATCCGGTCATGGCCAAGCCGAGGAAATGGTCAGGCGAGCGCAAACCGTACTTGCGAGAAATGGCTTTGAACCAGGGAGTTACGGCGCGGGCAGCCGCGGCTGCCACAAGTTCGGCGGTGTGGCCTGTGCCATCGGCTCGCGCGGACCGCGTCGTGCGCCAGGAGTCGCGAAGATTTTCCATGGGCTTGCGAATGCGGGTGATGCCGAGTTGCTTGGCGACGCGGGCGAGAGCTTCCATCACTTTTGGATGAGCGTGAGTGTGCTTGTGCGTGTCAAGATGGGTGACCGCGATGCCGGAGGAGCGGATTTTTTCGATTTGGGCGCGGAATTCGTGTTCGATGGCTCCCGTGCGAATCAACCCGGCGCTCAAACGGGCCACAAAGGACGGAAGAGATTGCGGTAAGTTTCCGTCCGCATCCGCCAAAGACTTGACTTGCTTTAGCGGAGCCACGGCCTTGCCTCCGATAAGCACGAGGTGGCATCCCACTCCCAATTCCGGAACGGTTTTGGCTTGGACGACGGCGTCGTCGTAGGCCAACCCATTGGCCATGAGCGTGGCGCTGGTCAAAATTCCGTCGCGGTGGGCGCGAATGATGCCTTGGTTCACGCCCAGCGTCATGCCGAAGTCGTCTGCGTTGAGGATCAGGTGCTTCATTTTAAATGGGAGAGCGTCCGCGAGCGGAAAAGTTAATGATAACACGACCGAAGGAAAGGCGGATTCCGGGGCGCGGAGAAAATGCCGAGATCTTGTTGCTTGAAAGAGGGATGGAGGCGGTGTGCGCGATTCGGCGGCGCGAGAATTCCTGCGCGGAGCAATCCGAAAGCCATACGCAGGGCGAAAGGCGAATGGAAAGTGACTGCACGATGAAAGTTTTCAACAGTTCTGTTGAAAACCGTGTGGAAAAGAACATTCCGGATTAAAAATCCCGCGATACAAAAGGCTTTCTACATTTTGCACTGTTTCTGTGCAGTTCACGGCCGCGAGAAAATAATTTCTCGGGATATTTTCCGCACGGGCGCTGCGGGGCGGAAACGAAGTGCAAAATTCGGGAAGGGATTTTCGTTTCGGGAACGGCGTGTGCGGGGCGGAAGATTCTAGTACCAGTGCGGCGGAGGTTCGAGCTTGATCTCGATCGTTTGGCCGTCGGTATCAATGTCGTACCATTTTCCAAACGTGTGCCAGCCTTTGGCGATAACTTGAATCAGGATTTTTCCTTGGGGGACCTCGGGCGTTTTCACCGAGCCATCTTCGTTGGTCTTGAAGCTCATCTCGGCGAGCTTGTCATGATGGAAGAGGCCGCCGGACTCGTTATATTTGACGTAAACGCTGGCGTTGGCGACGGGCTTGCCGGAAGCGTTGGTGATTACAACCTTGAACTTCACCATGCCGGGGTCCGATTTCTGATCCTTTTTGTCCGGCTTGTCCAGCTTATCCTCCGCGCCGGATTTATCGGGGGCGGGCGATGGAGTTTGCGCGCTCGATTTATCGGGAGGGGCTGCTTGCGCGGAGGAAGGCCGGGCGGAGAGCAAGCCGGCGGCCAGGAGAGCAGCGAGACAAAAGAGCGGGAAGAACCGGCCGCGGGGAAACTTAAAGTTCATGGCCTCTCTGTTTTACAGCAATCAACGATAGCGCTCAAGCTCGAAACAGGCTGCGCGATGTGCGGCCTAATTGGCTCTGAGGGATGAGCAACTTGGCGCGGCAAGATTCTCGCCACGGCGGCGCGATGACGTATGATGATTCATTGCGCTAGGAGGAGACTCATGGGTTTTTCGACCGATGCAATTCACGTGGGACAGGAGCCGGATGCGCTGACGGGCTCGATCGTGGCGCCCATCTACCAGACGTCCACGTACGTTCTGGAACAAATGGGCCAGAGCAAGGGCTACGACTATGCCAGAACGAACCAGCCCAACCGCAAAGCTCTCGAGCGCACCATTGCAAAACTGGAAGGCGGGCAGGCGGCTTACGTTTTTACCTCGGGAATGGCGGGGATCGATTCCGTCTTTCGGCTGCTGCGGCCGGGCGACCATACGATTTTGTCCGAGGCAGTTTACGGAGGCGTTTTTCGACTGACGACGCAACTGCTGGTCGAGTTCGGGCTGGAATTCAGTTACGTGGACACTTCATGCCTGGAGAAAGTGAAGGCAGCCACGAAGCCGAATACGCGCATGATTTACGTGGAGACGCCGACGAACCCGACCATGATCGTCACGGACATCGCGGCAGTGGCGAAGTTTGCGCGCGAACGGAATATGACGCTGGTAGTAGATAACACCTTCCTCAGTCCTTATTTGCAGCGGCCCATTTCGCTCGGCGCGCACATCGTGGTGCACTCCATGACCAAATATTTGAACGGGCACAGCGACTGCACCGGCGGCGCGGTGGTGCTGACGCGCCCGGCGGATGCGGAGAAGATTTATTTCGTGCAACGGTCGGCGGGGGCCGGGCTTGCTCCCATGGATTGCTTTTTGGTTTCGCGTGGGGTGAAGACGCTGGCGGTGCGCATGGACCGGCACAATTCGAACGGCATGGCCATCGCAAAATTCCTGGAATCTCACGCGAAGGTCAAGCGCGTGCTCTACCCCGGACTCGCTTCGCATTCGCAGCATGAGATTGCCAAGCGGCAGCAGCGCGGATTCGGCGCTATGTTGTCATTCGATCTGGGTTCGCTCGAAGCTGCCAAGACGCTGCTGAACCATGTGCGGCTTTGCTCGCTCGCCGAAAGCTTGGGCGGCGTGGAGACGCTCATCTCGCATCCGGCGTTGATGACCCACGCTTCCATGCCCGCGGAAAAGCAGAAGGAAATCGGAATCACGCAGGGGCTGGTGCGGCTTTCGGTGGGAATTGAAGACGTGGAAGACCTGATCGCGGACCTGGACCAGGCGCTGGCCAAAATTTAATCGCCTGCCGATGCAGCTAGCGTTTTCGCTTGCGAGTTTTATTGCGTGCCTCTGGACGAACAGACTCCGAAATCCATGAAAGGTAATCCTTCGAGCCCTGCGCGATCGGAAGCGCGATTATTTCCGGGACGTCGTAGGCGTGCATACGCTTTACGGCATCGCGTACCAACGGAAATTGCGCCGCGGTGGTCTTGATGAGCAGCAGAAATTCCTGCGCGGACTCCACTTTTCCTTTCCAGCGGTAAAGGGACTCGACCGGAAACGCAATCATGCTGACGCACGCGGCCAAGCGGCGCTCGACCATGGCGCGGGCGATGTGGCGAGCCTCTTTGGCCGAGCCGCAGGTCACCAGGATCAGAATTTTATGTGCCACGGGGCGCCCCTCGTGCATCTTTACTCTTGCGACTCGCGCGCGGATGGTTCTTGTGTGCCGGGTGCTTGCGAGCCAAGATACAATAGCCGCCCGTGACAAACCAAGCGATCCATTTCGGAACTTCCGGCTGGCGCGGCATTATCGCCGACGACTTCACCTTCTCGGGAGTTCGGCGTGCATCCGCGGCAGTCGCGGGACACGTCCTGGCGCAGAAAAAATCACCGACTTTGATTGTGGGCTACGACACGAGATTTTTCTCGCCTGAATTTGCGCGCACTTCCGCCAGCGTCTTAAAGGCGCACGGCTGCCGCATTCTCTTCTGCCAGGAAGCGACACCCACTCCGGTGATCGCGCACGCCATCATTCACGGCCAGCTTGACGGCGGCGTCAACATCACCGCGAGCCACAATCCCTGGGAGTACAACGGCTTCAAATATTCGGGCCCGGAAGGCGGCCCGGCGCCGGTGGAAGCTACCCAGGACATCGAAAAACGCGCGGCGGCTCTGCCGAATGATTCCACGCCGCTGCTCGAAGTGGAGGACAAATTCGACGCGGTGCATCCGCGCGAGGCTTACTTCGAGCAACTGAAGAAGATGATCCGCTTCGACGTGCTGGCCAAGGCCAAAGGCAATTTCGTTTGCGACGCGGTGCATGGATGCGGAGCCGGATGGCTCGACCGGATTCTGAAAGAGCACGGCGTGGCGGTGACGGAGATTCGCGCGAACCAGGACGTGCTGTTCGAGGGTAAAGGGCCGGACCCATCCGAAGACAATCTTGCGCTTTTGAAGAAAACGGTACTGGAGAAGAAGGCGCTGGCGGGGCTGGCAACCGACGGCGATGCGGACCGCTTCGGCATACTGGATCGCGATGGCGCATTCATTCAGCCGAATCACATTCTCGGGCTGGCGTTTGATTACTTGCTGGAGACGCGCGGATACAAGAAGGGAGCTTCGCGCAGCGTGGCGACTTCGCACCTGGTGGACGGGGTGGCCAAAGTTTACGGCGTGCCGATTTACGAAACTCCGGTGGGATTTAAATACGTTGGGCCATTTTTGCGCGAAGATAAGATCGCGCTGGGCGGCGAAGAAAGCGCGGGCATGACGATTCGCGGCCACTTGCCGGAAAAAGACGGCATCCTGGCATGCCTGCTGGTGGCCGAGATGATCGCGGCGCGGCAGAAATCGCTGGGCGATCAGCTTCGCGATCTTTTTCGCCGCGTGGGCCGCGAATACTGGCCGGTTCGAGTGAATCTGCCGCTCTCGGAAGACGCGCATGCCAAGCTTACCGAGCGCTTGAGCGGCGAGATCAAGGAGTTTGCCGGGCGAAAGGTGACGAGCGTAAATCGAATGGACGGTTTGAAGCTGGCGTTCGACGATGACTCGTGGGTCTTGATGCGGCCTTCGGGCACCGAGCCGGTGGTGCGGATTTACAGCGAAGCGGGCACCGTGGCCGAGGCGCAAAAACTGGCGGACGACGCGCGCGCCTGGATTACAAAGTGAACGATACGCGAACAAACACTCCGGATGGCGGCGGCTTCTTCGAGCAGCTTGGCGATTTCTTCCGCCGCAATGTGCATTGGTTCCTGGTGACCGGATTTGTGCTGCTGCTGCTTCAGGACGTCTTCGGGACCCACGGCGTGCTGGCCATGCGGCGTTCAGAGAAGGAAGCCCAGGAGATTCAGCGGAACATCAAGCTGCTCGATGATGAAAACCAGCAGTTGCAGGAGAAGGTGAAGTCACTCAAGAGCGATCCTTCGGCCATTGAAAAAATTGCGCGTGAAGAAAACAGGCTGGCCCGGCCGGGCGAATACATTTTCGAAGTGCAGCCGAGATCGAGCGATGCGGCTCATCCTGCGCCGCAGCCGCCTCTTAATCCCCCGAATAAGCCTTAAGTCTGCCCTGCGGGCCGCAGTTTATTCCGAAACCACGCGACAATTTCAGCGCCGTGGCCTTTCGAGCGCGTGCGCGCGAGTGAGAGCAGCACCATGGCGGTGAAAATGATGAGCAGGCCGAGAGTGGCCATGGGGATGGTTTCTGCGCGCTTGGGAAGGATAGAGAAGCGTCCGTACACGAATTCGATGTGAACCCAGTACACCAGCAAGGAAGTCTGCCCAATCTGAATGAGCGGACTGAAACCTACGTGGCCGAGTCCCCAGCGGCACCAGGCGTAGGCGGCAAAAATAATCATCAGAAGAATTCCCACGCGCGCGAGAAAAAAATCGGGACTCGTGTGCCAGTAATCGTACACGGCGTACAAATGCACGGAGTTGGCATCGAGCCGCGATGACAAATAGCACATGGCCGCGCCCGCGATTCCGAATAGCGCGGTGGCCTGGGCCAGATTGTTCGTGGCCCATTCGCTGAAGAGGAGAAATCCCACGGCGAGGCCGGCAAATGCGAAAGCGGTCCACGGGAAAATCGGGAAGAGCCAGGGCTGCGGAACGGGATAAGTGTGCACGCCGTTGATGTAGGACTCAAGATACCAGGGCAGCCAGTGCGGCCGCCAAGTGGTCCATAGCGGCGGAGTGGCCATGGCGATGCCGGCGGCAATCGCTGCAGCAAAAATTATATTGGCGGAGCGCGTGCGCGTGCATCGGCAGGCCAGGCCCATCAGCATCATGGAGAGGCCGATGGTGTTGAGGACGTCCACGCGCAGCAAATCAGTCCAGGGCGCCCAGGGCTGGCCGAGGACGAACTCCTGCACGCGGAAAAGCAAGCCCAGCGCGTAGATTTCAGCGCCGCGGCGAATGGTGGTGGCCGCAATTTGATTGGCCGATACGCCCTTGCGGCGCATTTTGTCGGCGACCAGAGCGAAGGAAACGCCCGCAAGAAAAAGAAAAAGCGGCGCGGGGAGCGTGCCGCCGAGCTGCGACCAGCCGATGAATTTCGATTGGCGCGCAGAGCCGCCCAACCAGGAGTCGTAGCAATGCGTCTGGAACATCAGCAGGCAGGCCAGCCCGCGCATCCAGTCAATGTAAGCAAGACGATGTGGTTTCGCCGCTTCGGGCATCGCGCTCGGTGCGCACAAGAATCGCCGAGGGGCCGCGGCAAAGCAAGTTTTTCTCGGAAGATGTGCGCTCTCCAGTAAAATCTTGGCGTGGCGCGGAATTCGAAATCCTGGCAGATGAACTTGCCGATGGCCGCGATTATTTGGGGCGCGGTGGTGGTTTTCACGGCGATTCTGGGGAGGCACCTCGGATACACGGGAGCGCGATTTGGCGTGGCGCTCTTCGTGGGGGCTTTGCTTTTCGCGTTTGAGCTGTTTCTCGCCGCGCCGAGTGTGCTGGGAAAGATGCAGGCATTATTCGGCGGGCGCGCCGGAGCCGTCGCTCCGCTCGTGCCGCTCTTCGCGATTCTGGTTTATTCGTTCTGCGTCACCGGGGATTGGAAGCTGGGGCTGATTGGCGCTGCGTATGCGGTGTTGCCCGCGCTGCTCGCGGCGCAGAGCGCGGGAAAGCCGCCCGGAACGTGGGAAGATTATGCCGCGGTGCTGTTGATTTGGCTGCCCGTGGAATTTCGCTGGATGTACCGGATATTTCCCTATCCGCATGAGCTCACGCACACTCTCACGATCCTGATGGCGCTCAGCACAGGTGTCGCCGCCTTCGTGGTGCTGCGAAGAATGGACGGAGTGGGCTACGCCGTCGAATGGGGGCGCGGATTCGGCGAGAACGTGGCCTTCCATTTCATCGTTTTCGTTTGCATCGCGGTGCCGCTCGGAATCCGCATCGGATTTCTGAGTTTCGATTCCACGCTCGCACGGTTGCATTCCTTTTCGACTTTGGGCGTGGCCATCGGCATCACGCTATTCACCGCCTGGCCGGAGGAATTTCTCTTTCGCGGCGTGCTGCAGAATCTTTTTTCGCGGAGCTTCAAGAATCGCTGGGCCGGGCTGGCCGTGGCGTCGGTGGTGTTTGGCTTGTCCCACATTTTCCACGCGCCCTATCCGAACTGGAAATACGTGTTTCTCGCAACCATCGCCGGACTATTTTATGGGCACACGTGGATGAGGACCGGCTCGCTGCTCCCGGCGGCGCTGGTACACGCGCTGGTGGATATTTCCTGGCATGTTGTTTTTCGCTAGAACTCCGCGCGGGGACAGGCGACGCCGCGAGGATAAATTTACCGGACGAGGCCTTGCAGAGGGCTTGAGGCTGCAGCGTAGAGCTTCTTCGGAATTCGTCCGGCGAGGAACGCCTTGCGCCCCGCTTCCACGGCCGCGCCCATGGCTTCGGCCATCATCACCGTGTCTTGCGCTTCGGCAATTGCGGTGTTCATCAGCACGCCGTCCGCTCCGAGTTCCATGGCCAGGGCTGCGTCGGAAGCCGTGCCGACGCCGGCGTCCACGATCAGCGGGACCTCGGTGATGCGTTCGCGCAGAATTTGAATATTGGCGACATTTTGAATTCCCATGCCGGAGCCAATGGGTGCGCCGAGCGGCATCACCGCGGCTGCTCCGGCATCGATCAGCCTGCGCGCGACGATCAAATCATCATTCGTGTACGGCAGCACGACGAAGCCTTCCTTCACCAGCGTTTTCGTCGCGCTGATCAGCTCCTGCGTGTCGGGGAAAAGAGTCTGCTGGTCGCCAATCACTTCGAGCTTGACCCATTCGGACAATCCGACTTCGCGGCCGAGGCGCGCGGTGCGCACGGCTTCCTCGGCGGTATAGCAGCCGGCGGTGTTGGGCAGGATGAAAAAATTATCGCGGTCGATGTAATCGAGCAACGATTCTTTCGAGCGGTCAGTCAAGTTCACGCGGCGGACGGCCACGGTGACCATGTCGGCGCCCGAAGCCTGGTGCGCGCGGCGCATTTCCCCGAAGCTGCGGTATTTTCCGGTTCCCACGATGAGGCGCGAATTGAAAGCGCGCCCTGCAATTACGAGTTGATCGGCCATGGATTCTTCTCCGCGAATATTATAAGGCGCACGTCTGACCACCGCATTCTACGCCAAATGCTGCGGGCGGGGCTCTTCGACATCCGCATAAAGCCGCGCGATGACGTCCTGATAGTGCTCTTCAATGATGCGGCGCTTCATTTTGAGCGTATAGGTGAGCTCGCCGCCGGCGTAGGTGAAATCCTGCTCCAGCAGCGCGAAGCGCTTGGGCTTTTCGTATTGCGCCATGGAAGCGGTGAGCCGCTCGATTTCGTTCGAGATCAGGTCGCGCACCCAGGGGTCGGCGAGCATCTGCGACGGCGTGGCGAATTCGCGGCCCTGCTTCTGCGCGTCGGCCCCGATGGCCACGGCGTTCGGCACGATCAGCACGGAAACAAATTTGCGTTTGTCGCCGATCACGATGGCGTTGGAAATGAACGGGCTGGTTTTCAGCGTGTTTTCAATCGGAGCGGGAGCCACGAATTTTCCCGCCGCGGTCTTCAGCAATTCTTTTTTGCGATCGGTGATGACCAGATAGCCGTCTTCATCCAGGCGGCCGATGTCTCCGGTGAAAAGCCAGCCGTCGGGAGTGAGGACTTCGCGCGTCTCGGTGGGCTTGCGGAAATATCCCTGCATCACGCAGGGTCCCTTGACCAGAACTTCGCCATCGTCGGCAATGCGCACTTCGACATGCGGGATGGGCAGGCCGACCGTGCCGACCTTATTTTTCTTGGAGACGTTGGCCGAGACGATGGGGGACGTTTCCGTCAAACCATAGCCTTGCAGGATCGGCAAATTTATGGACCAGAAAAATTCGGCAAGGATGGGAGAGAGCGGGGCGCCGCCGGAAAAAAAGTAGCGGATACGTCCGCCGAGGCCTGCGCGGATTTTGGAGTAAACCAGGCGTTCGGCAAAGCGCCAGCGGAACTTCAACCAGGGGGAGGGGGTCTTGCCATAGGCGCGCCAGGGCCCGGCCTGCTGCGCGACACGCAGGGCCCAATCGAAAATATTTCGCTTCCATCCGGTTTCGCGATGGCCCTTTTCCAAAATGTTGGCGTAGATTTTTTCGAAGAAGCGCGGGACGGCGGCCGCCAGCGTCGGCCGGACTTCGAGCAGGGCCTGCGGCACGGCTTCGATCTGCTCTACGTAGGCCATGGCGATGCCGTTGAACAGGTAGCCGTAGCCCATCACGCGTTCGTACACGTGCGCCAGCGGCAAAAACGAGAGCGCCAGATCGCTGGGCAGGAGATCATGCTCGCGGAGCGAATCGATCACGTTCGAGCTCAGGTTTGAATGGTTCAGCATTACGCCCTTGGGCTCGCCGGTGGTGCCGGAGGTGTAAATGATGGTGAGCAGCTGGTTCGCGTTGACTTCAGCGGCGCGGCGGCGATATTCGGCGACGTCGGCATCGCCCGCGGTGGCGATCAGAGTTTCGTAGCGCAGGAAATCTCCGGGCAGGCCGGCCGCGGGCGAGGCTGAAATCACGTGCTCGACCGCCGGAATGCGGTCGCGGCATTCCCCGATTTTTCGCGCCTGCGATTCGCAGGAAGTGAATACCACGCGCGCGCCGGAATCGTTGAGGATATAAGCGAGCCGGTCGAGCGATTCGTTGAAATAGATGGGCACGCTGACCGCGCCGAGCCCCTGGATGGCGAAATCCGCGATGTGCCATTCGGGGCAGTTCGGCGCGAAGAGGCCCACGCGATCGCCGGACTTGATGCCGAGCTCGCCGAGGGCTTTCGACAAGCCCGCCACTCGGCGGAGCATTTCTTTCGCCGCAATGGACTGCCAGCCGCTCGGACTCCGGTACATTTGCGCGCGCGGGTTCGCGAAGCTGTCTATCGCATCCAGGAAAGATTTCGTGAGAGCGGGGTATTCCATCGCGTCCATTTCACTTTATCGTATCGGACCTGCGGCACGCAACGCGCCGCCATCGGGAGAGGAGCGGCTCGGCAAGCTCGCCCGCTCCGTGCGATTGCGCTAAGATGCTCAGGGAGGCAAAGATGACGAAGCTGGCCACCGAAGACGCTGCCGGGTATCAGCCGGTGCGCGCGCCGCGCGGCAACACGATTTCCTGCAAGGGTTGGCAGCAGGAAGCGGCCATGCGCATGCTGATGAACAACCTCGATCCGGAGGTGGCCGAGAAGCCGGAAGACTTGATCGTTTACGGCGGGCGCGGGAAAGCGGCGCGCAACTGGAAGTGTTACCACGCCATCGTGGCATCGCTGAAATCGCTCGAGAATGACGAAACGCTTCTGGTGCAATCCGGCAAGCCGGTGGGAATTTTTCGCACGCACGACTACGCGCCGCGCGTCCTGATCGCGAATTCGAATCTCGTGGGGCACTGGAGC
>Ga0302176_10000869_pt1 | contig 15966 bp, 10 predicted proteins | sample I_Palsa_E1_1_FD_198787 | JGI IMG/M metagenome (GOLD analysis project Ga0302176, IMG submission 198787) | Peat permafrost microbial communities from Stordalen Mire near Abisko, Sweden - I_Palsa_E1_1 | ecosystem: Environmental > Terrestrial > Soil > Palsa > Peat permafrost | place: Sweden...
TCTACGGCACGACGTTAGTCGGGCCGTAAGTCGTCGGAAAAAATGCGGGCTTTAGCCCCTGCAACTCCTGCACCTACGTCCATTTGCCGGTCGCGACTTTCTCCGCAGCATGAAAGGATTGAGTCATTTCTGTCGCCGCCTGGATGACGGAATCAGCGATGGAGATGAACCCTTCTGTCTCTTACCATTTCGGGCATCTGCCTGGGGTTCCGAGGTCGCCCACCCCGCTATGGTTACTTCCTCTTCTCTAAGGCCAAGCCCATACTGCATGTTCCAATATTGAACGGTCTGTCTCACAAAGACTTGACGAGCAATATGCCTGTTGCGGCTTCGCAGGCCTTCCAGAATGGCAAGGTGCTGCTGTACTGCCGCGATCCGCTCACTGATTGCCTTCGAATTACCGGGCCACCGGTCAACTACGGAAAAGACAAATAAGCGAAAAGTGACTGCCTCCAGGGTATCCCTCAGGTAGTCGTTGCCGGCCAGTTCCCAGATCTTTCGGTGAAATGCAACGTCACAATCGTGAAAGTTTTTCACGTCGCCTGCGGCCATGCCCGTACCTGACATGGACGCAACAAGAGTCGTCAGTTCCTCGTCCGCCGCCGCCGTAAAATTCTCTGCCGCTTTCCCAATTGCAATCGCCTCCAGAGGAATGCGAACTTCTTGAATGAGACGATAATCCTCTGGACTCAGTTGCGCGACATAGGTGCCACGTTGGGGAAGCTTGCGCAGAAGGCCCTGATGAGTCAATTCATTCAACGCTTCACGCAAAGTGGGTTGACCGATTCCCAGACGCGCAGCCCATTTTTGCTCGATGATGCGGTCCCCGCCATGCAACTCGCCGGAGATGATAGATTCGCGAATGGCCTGAGCGGCGGCCTGCGGAGCCGTCTGTAACCTGATATGACCAACAGTTGCCTTGCCGAAACGGCCGTCCATGTAGTTTCCCGCCTAAGAGCTGGTGCAATCTATAACATATACTCTATAGGCATTTCGACGGATCGCCAAAACCTAACCGTCGTTTCCAGAATTCCTTCCCCGGCAAGCTTGACAGTGCCAACCGTCCCATACCTGGCCTGAGCAACTGTGTCCTTCACGGTGTTTCCTTCTGTTTGCCTTTACACTTAATCGTTCGGCGCTCCAGCCGCGCTTCTCTGTGCTGGCATGGTGGTGTTTTCTGCGTCGTGTGGCTCATTCGAAATCGGGTTGTCAGCGGCCTTCTGTAAGTTGCGAGTCTTATCGAACTCAGCTTTTGCCTTGTCTTTCATTCCAGCGGCCTGATAGAGCCGTCCCAGCCGCCAGTGCACATCCACATCGTTGGGGCTTAACGCGGCGGCCTCCCGCAGTTCTCGAAAGGCGTCGTCTCGACGGCCCGCATCGGAATACAGGATGCCCAGATCAAGATGCGCCAGTTTCATTCCAGGGTCGATGCGGACAGCCTCAAGAAGATGTGGTGTAGCCTGTGGATCTTGCAATCGCATCTCGGCGTCCCCCAGGTACGCCAGAGCCTGGACATGATTGGGAACGTTTGCGAGTTCAGCTTCGAACTCATGAGTAGCCTCCCTGTATTGCTTCAATTTCCATAAGAGATAGCCAAGGCTAAAGTGCACGTTTGGCTCTTTGTCGTTGGCATTTACGGCTGCTCGAAACTGCTGAATGGCGGCGGGATCGTCCTTCATCTCCTCTAACGCCTCGCCGGCCAGCATGTCCGCCTCGGCTGACTCTGCATTCAACATCAGAATCTCCTGGTAGACGTCGAGGACGCACGGAAACTGCTTGGACTTCATGCAACTTTGCGCCAGAGTAAGCCTCAACTGTAAACTTTGCGCATCGCGGGCGGCGGCCGCCCGCAGATAAGGAACCGCGGCTGCATATTCCCCCAACCCATAATGGGCCATCCCGATCAGCACGTTCAGGCGCTGCACCTCGGGTGAGGATGGGGGTTCGCTCGAGAGCAGCGGGAGTAGCGTTTCAATGGCCTCCTTCAGAGCGTCGGATTTAAACAGGGATAATCCGAGATTCAAACGCAGGCTCGGCATTGCCGGATCGAGCACCAAAGCCTTGCGATAAAGCGGCACCGCCTCTGCGTAATGCCCCTGGCGAGCTTCCAGGAAGCCCAAATGAGCGTACGCTTCTGCGCTTCCGGGATCAGCTTTCAACAAGCCGCGCCACGCGATTTCGGCCTCGGCGTTGTCGCCTTGTTGTTCCAACGCAATTGCTGTTTGGCGATCTGCCCTGGAGGATGCAATCTGACCAGGGCAACTCGCTGCCACTGCCGCCAGCATGATCGCAAGCACGATTTTCCATCGCCACTGGCCTTGCCCGAGAAAACTACGCGCCATCAGCAGGCAGCCATCGTACGAGCGAAAACGCGCGACAGGTATGACCCTGTCGCGCGTTGGTTGGAAGTTAGAAGTGGAACTTCGCGCCAAGCTGCAGCGTTCGAGGATCATAAGCAGAGGTCACTTCTCCAAAGTTCGAATCAGTAGAATTCGCATCGATGGCGTTAAATTGCGTGTGGTTGAAAGTATTGAACGTCTCGAATCGCACTTCAAGACTTGGACCCTCACCGGAAGTGAGCGCGAAGGTCTTAAACAGAGATAGGTTGAAGTTCAATCGTGCGGGTAAGACAATCGCGTCTTTTCCGGCACTTCCAAAGCCCTGGTTTGCCCCGCCGTTCCACGGTGCCGTTGGGCTCGAGAATGAGCTGGTATTAAACCAGGCCGTTCTTGTCTTCGGGTAAGAAACATTTCCCACCTGATCCGGACGATTGGTAATGTCGCCGCCGCCCAGACCCAGAACATCGGCGCCGTTATAGGTGAGGGGTTTCGGAGTTCCTGATTGAGCGATCGTGATCCCGGAGAATTCCCAGCCTCCAAGAACCGTTCGTTCTGCTACGTTGGAACTGTGGGCAAAGAACGGCAAGCTATAGATGTAACTGGCGTTAAAGATATGGCGCCGGTCAAGTGCTCCTGAGCCACGGTCATATTGCGGGTTGAACGGATTGGAGAGGGAGCTCAAGTCGCCGCTTACTTCATCGATTTCGTGCGACCAGGTGTAGGCGAGTTGCACGGTAACCCCGTGCCGGTTCTCCATGCGAAGGCCCGCCTGTAGCGAGTCGTAGCTAAAGTTTGTTTCGTTCTCCTCCTGCTGAATCGAGCTGAAACCAGGATAGATTCGATACAGGTTCGCGTTCAGTGATCCATTCGCAACACCCTGTCTTAGATCGTAAGGATTGGCCTGATTGTTGGGATCCGTCAAGGGTAACGTGTTGACCGCCCGATCATCGTTTTGGTCCCATCCCAACGACCCGGCATACTGCAGGACCGCAACCACGGAAGGTGCGAGCTCGCGCTGAACTCCCAGGCTGAACATCGCCGTCCCGGGAGGTGAATATTTGTACTCCAGGTTGGTAAGTGTGGAGGGAAACGTCTGCGACGTGGTTATCCCGGTTAACGCGCTGGTGTTCGGGTTGGAGAAATAAACATTAGTCGCCGAAGGCTGATATGCAAAAGGCGGATTTAAGGCAGCGTTGTATACATCGTTGCCCTGAACACGCTCGAAGAACATCCCAAAGCCGCCCCTGATTACCGTCTTTCCATCTCCCCTGAGACTATAGGCAAAGCCGACGCGTGGTTCGAAGGTATTATATTTGTTCTGCACCACGCCACGCGGAAAGCCATTGACGCCGGCTTCCTTGATACCGTTGAGATAAAACGCCTGACCGTTAACATTTGTCAGCGCAGCTGGGTTCAAGGTACCGTCCGCGGTGACAGGATTACCCAACGTTCTGTCATAGTCCCCGGCAACGAAATTGGCAAACTGGTTAAAACGCTCATAGGCATGCGGCAACGCGTCGTAACGCAGCCCAAGGTTGAGGGTCAGCCGCGGAGTGACATGCCAATTGTCATTGCCATAAAAATTGTAGTTATTGTTGACCCAATGCTTGTCCGCCAGAAATTGCAGCTGGGTAAAGCTCGCAGCGTCTCCCAGCAGGAAATTGATATAGGAATCTCCGGAATACGTTCCCGAGTTGAACACGTCAGTTCCTTGCGTGTTTGCCTGCAGTTGCTGGTTCTTGACCACGCGCAGATAGCCGGCGCCAAACTTGAACTGGTGCCTTCCCCGGGTGAAAGATACATCGTCGCGAATCTGGTAGGCCGCATAGAAGTTCTTCCAGGGGAAGTAACTCGACGTCCAGTTTGTACCATAGGGCGAACCCAGATCGATTTCTGGCAGCCGGCTACCCACGTTGTCAGCGAGCGGAAAGAACGTGCTAGCTGACCACCCGGACGGCTGAGCGGCTACGCCGACAGGAGTAATCTTGACTGTATTGTCGCTGTAATTAAATGCGGTTTCGTTGAGCAACGAAGGGGAATACGTTTGCGTCAACTTGAACACCGCCATCCAGGCGGGATTGAGCATCGTCGAGCCTGAGGTTGGATAATTGCCGTCGCTCCACTGCGGCGGGTACGTTGTTTGCGTGACCCCGTCATGGACATAGTGACCCATCAACTGCAGCTTGCCATTGATGGCGTGGTCAATGCGAACCACATCCTCACGGACGTTGGTCGGTTGAGGGATGGACGAGATGTATTGACTGGCGCCATAGTTCGGTTTGGGGAAGGTTCCCGCGTTCAGTTCAAGCACTACGTTCGGATCGATCAGGTTGGCCGGAATCGTATTGTTTGGGAAGGGCTTACCGGGCGTCAACCCATCAGCCTGGTAGAGTGCCAGTTTGGCTGGGTCCTTGGTAGCAGGGACCACCGGAACTGTGCCGTTGGAGGGAGTGGTATAGGCCAATGACTGCCCGGCAACGGGGAAATTGCCGGCTGCGATGGTATTTACAATCGAAGGTGTACTGCCTACGTTGAGCCTTCGCCACTCTTCGTTCACAAAGAAGAACGTCCTCTTGCGGGCGTCGTTATACACATGCGGAATCCATAGTGGCCCACCGATGTTACCGCCAGGTTCGTTCAGCCGAAGCACTGGCCGGCCTTGCCCGGCAAGGTTGGTGAAATAGTTGTTGGCGTCATAGTCTTCGTTGCGATTGAAATACCACACTCCTCCATGAAAGTCATGGGTGCCGGACTTGACGACCATCACGATCGATCCGCCTGAGCCGATGCCGTAGTCGGGACTGTAGTTGCTGTCAAGAGTCTGAAACTCGGCCAGCGAATCGAGTGAGGGCAGGATGTCGAAGCAGCCACCGCAGCCGCGATCGTTCAGTTCGCCTCCATCTAACAGGTAGACGTTATGGTTGGCGCGCGTTCCATTGAAACTGATGGTGTTGCCGGAGGTATTGGCGTTCACCGTGTTGAAATCCGGTAGCGTGTTGGATACGCCCATACCCAGGGCGGCGAGTGCTGTCAGGTTGCGGCCATTCGTCGCCAACTGGGTGACCTGCTGGCCGCTGATGAGCGTGCTAAGCTCGCTGGTTTCCGACTGGATCTGAAGGGCGTCAGCTTGTACGGTGACAGTCTGTCCTGTGGTGCCAACCTCGAGGTTAACGTTTTCCTCCAGAGTTTGAGCAACGTTCACGACAATGTCTGTTTTGGTGTATTTCTCAAAGCCTGCGGAGGAAGCACTCAGCGTGTAATGGCCCACACCCACGTTGGCAAAGCGATAAGCTCCCGCTTCGTTCGAAGTGACTTGCCTTACCTGGTCGGTTGCCGTGTTGGTAAGAGTAATCTCGGCTTTCGCAACCACTGCTCCCGTGGAATCCTGTACGGTTCCATTGATGGTTGCATTGTCTTGCGCCTTCGCGAGTGGGATTAAGAGAAAGCCCAGCAGCAGTAGGCTGAGCAGGCGAAAACGAGCGTAGTTCATGATTTCCTCCTGAAGCGATGCGATCACCCCAACTGGTTCACCCCCAGGACAGTAGTTGGACCTGCCTCTATCGAAGAGTCCATTCCGGACGTTTGCGTGTTCAGCGGTTTATCGAGCTCTGACATTCGGTTGAAGGTATGGGCTCTCTGCAAAAGGTCGGCACGAAACGGTTCCGGTTACGGACAAAACGAGCTGGGTTGGGTGTTTCGGCCAATCGTGACTGGACCGGAACAATGAGTACCTCCCAATTTCAGCGATAATCTATAATTTATCTTCTGAACACCTGTCAACCGGTATTTTGCTCATGGCTCCGGCTTTTACCCAATCTTCCTTGCTGTACTCAGGCAGATGAGGCTCGTTTTGAGCAACGGAGACAATCTCCTGCTATCGAGAAGGTCTCTCCTCAACGATGGGGCTTGCGCAGAAAAACTATAATCTATAATCTTAAGGCCGCTCCCGAACCGGACTGGGATGCCGGCTTTTCTACCATGAAACATTACGGATCTTGGCTTACACGTGCAGCGAATCAAACACCGTTGAACTCAGGCAGGACATTGGCTGATCCATGCAAATATCGCTCGCGAGCAAAGTAATCGTCGTCACCGGCGCGTCTTCCGGCATTGGGCTGGCAGTTACTCGTACCTATCTTGACTGTGGCGCCGCAGGAATCATTGCCGTCTTTCGCAGGAAAGAGATACCAGCAGAACTATTGGAGGCGCAGAGACTCTATCCAGGAAAACTCCACATCGTTCACGGCGATGTCGCGGAAGAACAAACCGCTATCGACTTCACCAAATCCGCTTTAGAGCAATTCGGGCGGCTCGACATTCTGGTCAGCAACGCTGCCGTCAGCATCGTGAAAGCCATCCACCTTCATTCGCCTGAGGAGTGGGACTTGGTCATGAACGCGAACGTGAAAAGTCTCTACTGGGCCGCGCGCCATGTGATCCCCGTCATGATGAAGCAGGGTGGTGGGCTGGTCCTGATCAGCGGCTCCATTTCGGGAGAGGCGGGTATCCGGACCCAGGGTGCGTATGCTCCTTCAAAAGGAGCCCTCCACCAGATGACACGTCAGATGGCTATCGAGTATGCCCGGTTTGGAATCAGGGTCAACACCATAGCCTGCGGCACCGTTGATACGCCCATCGTGCACCAGTCCGCGCAGGCCTCCGGCGATCCTGAAGCCTACTGGATGATGTTGCGCAACGCCCACCCCATCGGCCGCATTGCTAACGCGGAGGAAGTGGCCAGTTTCTACGCGTACATGGCCTCAGACCTGGCGACATTTTTTACAGGAGCGGTCGTCATGATGGACGGCGGCTATACCGCGCAGTAACGGAGACGTAATGAAAATGATGCTTGCTGCCCGATATCTTGGCCCCAACCGTCTGGAACCTGAGGAGATTCCTCTGCCCGTGATCGGGAATGAAGAAGCGCTGGTCCAGGTGGAAGCGTGCGGCTTTTGTGGTTCCGATATTTCGATTGTTGCTGGAACTCACCCGCGGGCCACCGCGCCGCTTACCCTGGGTCACGAACTCTCCGGTCGAGTGGTGCAGATTCGAAGTTCCACCGGCGCCTTCGTACCCGGCGACCGGGTGACCACCTATCCCCTCATTTCCTGCGGGGAATGTCAGGCGTGCAGACACGGCAATCCTCACGTGTGCAGCCGCCTCCGTCTCTTCGGCTTTGACGTGGACGGAGGGATGGCCGAGTACGTGAAACTGCCGGTCTCGTCGCTCATGAAGCTTCCCGAGGAGATGCCAGGGCAGATCGGTGCGTTGATCGAACCGTTGGCAGTTGCCGTGCACGGGGTGGCGCGGACGAGTCTCGATGATGTGCACGTCGCGGCAGTTCTGGGCGCAGGCCCGATAGGACTTTTAACCGCTCTGGTGGCGCAGGCCCGCGGAGTTCCCCATGTGGTTGTCAGCGATATTCTGCCATCTCGTCTCGCATTGGCTGCGAGCCTGGGTTTGCGTGTGGTCACGGCGGGCGAGAATCTGCGGAACCTGGTGATGGAGCTGTCGGACTGGAACGGAGCGGATGTGCTTTTCGAGTGTGCAGGGGCCGCCTCCTCGGCCAGGGAAATGACTTCCCTGGTGCGTCCGCGTGGGGTGATCGTCAACCTGGGAGTCTTCAAAAAGCCAGTTGAGGTTGATATGCAGGCCATCAATTTCAAAGAGATTGAACTGCTCGGCTCCAGGGTCTATGAACGCAAGGACTTCAAGACGGCGATCGATCTCGCGATGCGCCTTCCGCTCAATCCAATCGTGACTCATGCGTTCTCGTTGCACGATGTGGCCACCGCATTCAAGCAGTTCCGTTTGGGTCAGGTCTGCAAAGCCCTCATTCTTCCCATGGGTGTTATGAGGAATGGATAATGCCCTTCTTCGCCTTGATGAGCTCTATATCTCCGAGTTTTTTTACAAATTTCACCGGTGAGGCTTTTCGTGGATCTTGCTAATGTCGTGATCGCGCCCGGCGGCGCCGCAAAGGTCCCTCTCAACAGAACCGTCGTAGAGAGCACAATGACCGCTTCTCTGGGCGGCCTTCTCTTCGGGTTCGATACCGCCGTGATCGCCGGTGTAACCCGGGCCCTCACTCAAAAATTCCATCTTTCACCCACTTCTCTTGGATTCACCGTGGCGATTGCCCTCTGGGGAACAATCGTAGGGGCCGCGTGCGGCGGTTACGCTGGTGGCCGGTTTGGCCGCCGCGACAGTCTGCGTGCATTGGCGCTTCTTTTTATCGCCTCCGCGCTGGGCTGCGCATTTGCCTGGGATTGGGTCTCCTTTCTAATATTTCGCTGTGTCGCGGGCGTTGCCATCGGCGCCTCGTCCGTTTTGGGACCTATGTATATCGCCGAGATTGCGCCGGCGCATTGGCGGGGGCGCATGGTCGGTTCCTTTCAACTCAACATTGTCTTCGGAATTCTGGTCGCGTACTTTTCCAATTACGTGATCGGCACCCTTAATCTTGGCCCGGCCGAGTGGCGTTGGAAAATCGGAGTTTCGGCTGTGCCCGCGTTTTTGTTCCTGTTTATGCTGTTCCGCATTCCGCGCAGTCCGCGATGGCTGGTCGAAAAAGGCCGAGTGATGGAAGCAGAGCGTGCGCTCAATAAGACCGCAGGAAGGGCGGCATCTTCAGAACTCGCCGCGATCGAGGAATCGCTTGCCGGCGATCGTATTGCCGGCAGCCAGCCACTGTTTTCGCGGCGCTATCGCGTTCCCGTGATGTTGGCAATTGCGCTTGCGCTCTTCAATCAGTTTTCAGGTATCAATCCAATCCTGTATTACCTGAACGACATTTTTGAGAAGGCTGGGTTTACCAAGGTCTCTGGTGATCTGCAGGCGGTCGCCATCGGCGCGACCAACCTGGTGTTCACCCTGGTCGCCATGTCCATCATCGACAAAGTAGGACGCAAGAAGCTCCTGATTGTCGGCTCGGTAGGGACGTGTGCATGCCTCACGGTGATCAGTGTTCTGTTCCAAACAGGAAAGCACCAGGATCTTTTACTCTGGCCTCTGGTGGGCTTCGTCGCCTTCTTCGCCGTGTCGCAAGGTTCTGTGATTTGGGTCTACATCAGCGAGATCTTCCCCAATTCGGTGCGCGCCCGCGGCCAGAGCCTCGGGAGTTTCACCCATTGGCTGGCGTGTGCAGTCCTCTCGAACTTCTTTCCCATTGTCGCTGTCCATACTGCGGCTGCTCCATTCATCTTTTTCGCCTCGATGATGGTGCTCCAATTTGTGGTGGTGCTTTGGTTTTTCCCGGAAACCAAGGGTTTCACCCTCGAGGAACTGCAGCGTCGTCTGGAAACGAAATGAATCTACATCAGTGTGGGAGTTGACATGCAACGGAGACAGTTTCTTAAGGAGTCGGCGATGGCGGGCGCGATGCTCGCATTTTCCGGCGCAAAGGTTTGGGCGAAGGACGCCGATGCTCGCATTGAGGTTCTTCTGGACGAGCCTCTAGGGGAGATCTCACCAAACATCTACGGCCAGTTTACGGAACACATCGGGGGAGTGATTTACGACGGCGTTTGGGTTGGAGAGGGATCGAAGATTCCCAACGACCACGGCATTCGTTCTCAACTGGTGGCCATGATGAAGCAGATCCATGTTCCTGTCATTCGTTGGCCCGGGGGTTGCTTCGCCGACAGCTATGACTGGAAAGATGGTATCGGTGAGCCCTCGAAGCGGCCGCGGCGCACTAACTTTTGGGAGGTTGATCGTGATGCGGTAAGACTGCATGAGAAAGGCCTGCAAATCTTCGAATCCAACGCTTTCGGCACCAATGAATTCGTCCGCTTTTGCCGGCTCACCGAAGCACAACCGTACCTTGCGGCGAATCTGCGCAGTCTCTCCGCGCTTGATTTTGATCGCTGGGTGGAGTACTGCAACTCTCCTGCGGGAAGCACAACCCTGGCCGAGCTGCGCGCCAACGCCGGCTATCCAGAACCCTTTAATGTGCGCTACTGGGGTGTGGGTAACGAGAGCTGGGGCTGCGGCGGAAACTTCACCCCCGAGCAATATGCGTCTGAGTTCCGCCGCTACACCGACTGGATTCCGAGCTACGGAATCGACCTGCAGTTGATAGGCTCCGGACCGAACGGCAACGATATCGATTGGACACATCGCTTCTTCGAACAGATCTACTCCGGCCACACCTACAACAACCCGAGCTTCACAGGCTGGTCCGTGCATCATTATGCATCGAACCTGAGCCGCGGCAAGACGACGGACTGGATCGCCGCCAAGGGCGACGCCCTGCAGTTTGATTCCGTGGATTGGTATGAGCTGTTGCGAGAGTGCAATCGTATAGAGCAGATCATTCAGGATCAGTGGAGCGTTATGGGGCAGTACGACACGCATCATCGCGTGAAGTTGGTGGTGGATGAGTATGGTCCGTGGTATCGCGAAGGAACGGAACTCGATCCCACGCACATTTTTGGTCAGCAGGTTACGGTGCGCGATGCGCTTGCTACTGCGCTGACATTAGACACCTTCAACCGCAATCCGGAGAAGGTGCGCATGGCCACCTGCGCACAGCTGATCAACAACCTGAATGCGCTCTTTCTGGCGCATGAAGAGCACTTCATCGCCACCCCGAACTTCCATGTCTTCGCGATGTATGCCGCGCACCAGGGAGGCCAGGCATTGCGGACAGAGTTTTCTGCTCCGGATGTGCAGTACACGCGCGATGACAAACCGGCGCGATTCTGGGGGCTTAACGGCTCTGCATCGCGCAAGGGCGAGATTGTGACACTCACCATCGTGAATCCCGGCCTTTCCAGGACGATGGAGACACAGATCGCACTGCGAGGCAGCACGATAGCCCGTGTCTCTGGCACCGTTCTGGCAAGCAGTGACATGCACGCCCACAACTCCTTCGATCAGCCGAATGCCGTGATGCCCGCAACTCTTCCGGTAGCTTTGGGTGGTGGCCTGATTAACGTTAGTATTCCACCCGCATCCGTCGCCAGACTCGACGTGTTTCTTGGGTAGGGCGACTCTCTTGGAATGGAGGCTTTGATCTTCTTGTCCAATGACGCGTCGGCAAGGTCGGCGTTCCGAGACCTGGCGCTCTGGAAGAGCCCCCTGTTCCCCCGTGAATCTCCAGCGCTAGTCGGGGTCGGAGTCCAGTCCCCGGATCGCCTGATAGAATTCTGACAATGCCGAGGCCACTCACTGCCGACGACATAATGCCGCTGGTGGCATCGCTAACGGACAGCGAGCGCACTCGCCTGCTCCGGTGGATTACCTCGCCCGGCGGCGCGGATGCACTTGCTTACAGCGCTGCGCCACCACCGCGAGACGAGTTCTCGATCGAGGACGAATCGATCGCGTGGGACGCAGATGGATGGGAGAAGTTCCATTGATTCGCGGCGAGATCCGCTGGTACACTTTTCGATTACCCGACAAACGTCGTCCAGTTCTGGTACTCACGCGAGATGAAGTTCTCGAACATCTAAACGAGATTATCGTCGCGCCCGTGACGCGCACGATTCGTGGATTGAAGACCGAGGTGCTCCTGACGGAGGAAGACGGCGTGCCTGCGGCGTGTGCTGTGAACTTCGATCACCTCTCGTTGGGCCAGCGGGACCGCTTCGGTGCTGTTTTGTGTACCCTGGCTGCGCAGCGCTGGCCTGAGGTACGCCGCGCATTGCTGATTGCCTGTGGCTTTGATCAAGAGTGAGCCGCCAAGCCACCCCGGTCCTCACCTTTTGCTATGCCGGCATTCCGGCGTCCGTTTGAGGCCCACTGCAGCCCGTAAGAAAACGATGGGAGGCTGGGGGTGCGGAGACATAAGCAATGCCTGGCGCTTCGCAACTCTCCGGCTAAAAACTGCCAAAATCAACGATTACTGCCACCCACCGCCTAGGGCACTATACAACTGCACCAGGCCGAGGGCTTCGCCCTGTTGCGCGGTTGCCAGGTTCAGCTGCGCCGAGAAGAGATTGGTGTCGGTCGTAAGCACCTCGAGGTATGCCGTCGATCCACCCTCGTAGCGCAGACGGGCCAGCCGAGTGGCATCCTGTGCGGCCGCCACCAGCTTCTCCTGCTGCTCGCGGTACACCCGCTGTTTGTTCAGCGCGATCAACGCATTCGAAACATCGCGAAACGCTCCGGCGATCGTCTTCTGGTACGTGATCACCATCTCCTGATCGGCAGCCTTCGCCTGATTTAATTGCCCGCGCAGCTTGCCCCCTTCAAACAGAGGCTGGGCCAGCGAGCCGAGGCCGTAAATGGTCCGAGAGCTGCTGTCGAAGATATTGGAAAAACTGTTTCCCCCGACACCCGCGGAAGCACTGATCGATAGCTGGGGAAAGAACTGCGCACGCGCTACGCCGATGTTCGCGTTGGCCGCTTTGAGCTGTGCCTCTGACTGCTGGATATCCGGACGGCGTTCCAGCAATTGCGAGGGAATGCCGGTTGGCAAATCCTGTGGTGGAGGCGTGAGCGCATTCGGATCCGTGTGGGCAACTGGTCCAGGATTCTCGCCCAGCAAGAGCCGCAGCGCGTTCTCCTGCTGCTGCACCTGCTCCTCCAACTGCGGCAGTTCCGAGGTTGCCGTGTAAAGCAACTGCTCGGCCTGGCGCAGATCAGAGAGGGGAACAGACCCGCCACTCTCCAGTCGCCTCGTCAGGTCGACCGAGTCCTGCCGGGCCTTCAATGTTTGCCTGGTGACCTCCACCTGGCGATCGAGGGCGCGAAGTTGGATGTAGGTTGTCGCCACTTCCTGCACCAGGGTCAGGCGCACCGCACGCTGGGCCCACGTTTGGGCCAGGAGAGTGGCACGGGCGGCTTCCGTCTGCCTGCGATAAAGCCCCCAGAAGTCAGGGTTCCATGCAGCGGAGAGGCTAAACGATCCAGCAACGATTGGGCTGCTGATCGAATTGGATCCAGTGATTTGGTTCAGCGCGGGGATGTCCGCGCCCAGACCAGTGCCGCCAACGCTGAGGGTAGGAAACTGCTGCGACCGGGTGATCTGTACCTGTGCCTGTTGTTCAAGGATGCGCTGAGCCGCGATGCGTAAATCGTAATTGTTAATGAGCGCCTTACGAATCAAGTCCTGCAGCTCAGGCTCGCGGAAGACCTGGGCCCACTGCTCATCGCCGAGAGAACCCTGGGCGTCACTGATGACCGCGGCATCGTCCGCCCCACGGAAGGCGGGCGGCGTGGGAACTGCGGGTCGCGTGTACTTCGGCCCAACCGTGCAGCCCGCTGCAAAGGCCAGCAGCACTACTGTAAACGTCACCGCGAAAACGCGCTTGAACCATACCGGAGAATTGTTCATGCCCCCCCTCCTCGGCTCGAACGGCCGGGGCCGCCGGCAGCCGCGCCCACGGCCACGGGATCCAGATCAGCCTTCGAGTCCATCGTCGTGCCTTTCCCACCCCGCGCGTAGCGATGCGACAGGTACTCGACGACGGAGAAGGTTACGGGAATAAAGATCAGGCCGATTGCGGTCGATAGGAACATCCCGCCAACGACCACGGTGCCCAGGATGCGACGCGACGCGCCGCCCGCGCCGGACGCTACCCAGAGCGGAAGACAGCCGAAGACGAAAGCCAGCGCCGTCATGACGATGGGGCGGAAGCGCAACCGGGCAGCGCCCAGCGCCGCCTGCGCAATGCTCTGGCCGGCCTCGTAATTAGTCTTCGCGAACTCGACGATCAGGATGGCGTTCTTGGCCGACAGACCGATCAGCATGACCAGACCGATGGTGGCAAAAATGTCATTCTCAAAGGAACGAATATGCAGAGCCAGGTAGCCGCCCAGGATCGCGACTGGGGTGCTCAGCAGGACGCTGAATGGGAGCGTCCAGCTTTCATACAAAGCAGCCAGAATGAGGAAGACGAAGAGGAACGATAGACCGAAGACAGCCCACGACGGCACACCCTTCTCTGCCTGCTGCTCCTGGTACGACATACCCGAATAATCGAAGCCTGCGCCCGCGGGCATGGTCTCCTTGAAGACCTCTTCCAGAGCGTGACGAAGCTGGCCCGAGCTGTACCCGGGGCTGCCGGTAATGTTCAGCTGTGCGGCGTTGTACTCGTTGAAGCGGTAGATGAATTCGGCGCCGGTGGTCTGCTTTACCTTGACTAACGAGGCAAGCGGAACCTGGCTTCCGTTGGCACTGCGCACATAGAACTGGCTAATGTTCGCGATGTTCTGCCGCGACGTGCCTTCGGCTTCTACGTAGGTTTGCCACTGCCGTCCGAAGCGATTGAAGTAGTTGACCAGGTAGCCGCCCATGAACGTCGACATGGTGGTGTAGACATCGGAAAGCTGCACCTGTTGCTGCAGGACCTTTGCCGTATCGACAGCGGCGTAGAGCTGCGGTACAGCGGGCTGATACGACGGGATAACGGCCGCGACTTCAGGCCGCTTGCTCGCAGCGCCGAGGAAGGCAAAAACATTCTTGGCAAGGACGGTGGGGTCGTCGCCGCCGGAGCGATCTTCAAGGATCATGGTCACACCGCCGGAGGTTCCAATACCGGGGATCGATGGCGGCGGAAAGGCAAAGGCGATGCCCGCAGGATTGGCCATCAGTTGCTGCTGCAAATGGCTCTGAATGTATTCAATTTGCTGCTTTTTGGTCTTGCGCTTATCCCATGGTTTGAGCGCGACGAAGAAGAAGCCCGCGTTCGTGCTTTGCACCTGGGTGAGGAGAGAGAAATCGTTGACCGCGATCACGCCCTGCACGCCATCGGTTTTAAGCAATGCATCCGTAATCTTTTGCTCCGCGAGATCGGTGCGTTGGGCAGATGCCGCATCTGGCAGCTGCAGGGCAAGGAACATGTAGCCCTGGTCTTCCGTGGGAATGAAGCCGCCTGGCAGGCCCTTGCCGAGGAAGACAGCTAACACCGCAACCAGGGCGAGCGCGACCATGGCAATGGCGGACTTATGAATCAGAACATCCGACGTGTGTACAAAGCTGTCTGTGGTGCGGCCGAAAAATTTATTGAACAGCCCGAAGCCCTTGCCCAGAAGGCCGGTCTTGCGTTCCTCGTCCTTGGGCTTGAGCAGCAGGGACGCGAGCGCGGGAGAAAGAGTCAGCGCGTTAAAGGCGGAAATGAGCACCGAGATCGCAATGGTGACGGCAAATTGCTGATACATGCGCCCGGTGATGCCGGGAATGAATGCCGTCGGGATGAATACAGCGGCGAGGATGAGAGCGATGGCGACCACCGGTCCCCCCACCTCCTCCATGGCCTTGATGGTCGCGGCAGTCGGATCCATGCCTTCGTCAATGTGGTGTTCAACCGCCTCCACCACGATGATGGCGTCATCGACCACCAGGCCAATGGCAAGCACCAGGCCGAACAGCGACAGAGTGTTAATGGAAAAGCCGAGCGCCGGAAAGATGATAAAGGTTCCGACGAGCGAGACCGGAACGGCCAGCAAAGGGATCAGGGTGGCCCGCCATCCCTGCAGGAAGATGAAGACGACAATAACGACCAGGCCTAGAGCTTCCAGCAGCGTGAGCACGATTTCGTGGATACCTGCAGTGACGGCCTTGGTGGTGTCGAGCGGTACATCGTAGGTGATGCCGGCGGGAAAGGTCGCCGACAGTTCTTTCATGCGGGCATTGACGGCGGCGGCGGTCGCGACGGCATTTGACCCGGGCAACTGA
>Ga0302176_10000877_pt1 | contig 15896 bp, 18 predicted proteins | sample I_Palsa_E1_1_FD_198787 | JGI IMG/M metagenome (GOLD analysis project Ga0302176, IMG submission 198787) | Peat permafrost microbial communities from Stordalen Mire near Abisko, Sweden - I_Palsa_E1_1 | ecosystem: Environmental > Terrestrial > Soil > Palsa > Peat permafrost | place: Sweden...
TGATCCCTTCTTCCACAACATTTTTTCCCTCTACGACGGCCGCCGCTTTGACCTCGGGCTGTACGAATCGGGAACCACCCGCAGTGTCCGCTTCGATCGCCCCGGCGTCAGTTTCCTTTTCTGTAACATACACGCGGAGATGAGTGCGGTAGTGCTGTCGGTAGATACTCGTTATTTCGCCCTCTCTGATCGTAGTGGCAATGTGATTCTTCGCAACGTCCCGGACGGACGCTATCAACTTAACGTGTGGTTTGAACGTAGCTCCCCAGAAGATCTAAAATCGTTAACCCGCGTGGTAACCGTTTCCGACTTATCCCGCAATTTAGGCCCGATTCACCTGGCCGAGATTCCGAATTTCACCCCGGCCCACAAGAATAAATACGGACTCGATTACGTTCCGCCACCTAACCCGGACTACGACCGGCCCTGACAACCTTAGCGACGCTTGCAATCTGGGCCGATGCGGACTGAGCGTACTGTTCGATAAACATGATTTTACATTTTGTTGACAATTCATCTACAGCGCCCTGACAAGCCCATCCCTAAACTTTTTTATCTTCTCTCCTACAGTCACTCGAAAGCCGGCCGCGCTGTTGCACCATAACCGTCTCGTCGGCCGCGATTTTCGTTTCCGCAACCCAGCCGAATATCCTCCCACCGGAGACGATGCTGGCAGTCGGATGGAGGAGATTCGCATGCCAAAAATCTACCGCATAATCCTAGAGCTCTGGATCACCATTCTCGCCGTTTTGGTCACCAGTTCCCCGGCCTTCCCCGACGACGACAACCTCTTGCAGAATTTGCACAAAGTAAGCACCATCGCATCCACCGTGCCCGGTAACGGCGATCAAAACCCCTACGGTGTAGCCTTGGTGCCACATACCACTGGTCTACTCACCGAAGGCCACATTCTCGTAAGCAATTTCAATAATGGTTCCAACGCTCAAGGCACCGGCACGACCATCGTCGATGTCGCGCCCGGCGCCAGCGTCCTATGCTGGCTCTACGCTTTTTAGAAGTACACTCGATAGACCGCAGTCTTTGCTTTTCAGGTCAAAGGAACCAATGGATACGGTACTCGTCGTAGAAGACAGCCGCCCGATGCAACGCACTCTTCAACGCCTGTTCGCGGCTGACGGGTTTAATGTGCAAATCGCTGGGGACGGACTTTCTGGGCTGGATATTTTTCGCAAGCAAACTCCTACTGTGGTAGTGCTGGATTTGAAGCTTCCGCTCATGCCAGGAAAAGAAGTCTGCCGCGCCTTCAAAGCTCATGCCGCTTCCGTCCCCATCATCGTGCTCAGCGCCAATAATGAAGTCGAAGACAAAGTGCTCCTCTTCGAACTCGGTGCCGATGATTACGTGACCAAGCCCTTCAGCCCCAAAGAACTCCTCGCTCGCGTACGCCGCGCTATGCGCCGCAGCAGCCAACTTGCCGAACTATCCGCCACTCCGGCCAGTCCACATGAAGTACTTGCGTTCGATGAAGTATTGGTAGACTTTACCAGCATGGTCGCTACACGCGGAACGAAGCCGCTGACCTTCACCGCCCAGGAATACAAGCTCCTGAAGTATTTCGCCAATTCCCCATCCCGCGTTATTTCTAGAGAGGAATTATTGAACGAAGTCTGGGGATATCAGAACTATCCCACCACCAGGACCGTCGATAATCACGTCCTCCGTCTGCGGCAAAAGCTCGAGCCTGATCCCGCAAATCCGCGCTACTTTCTTACCATGCATGGCTCCGGCTACAAATTCTCACCCACCGATTCGGGGATCTCTTCCGAGAAGTAATGCCGCCTGCTCGGAGGCTCATGGCGCGCTTGCGATTGCGCACTCAGCTTCTTATTGCCACTCTGCTCATCATCTGCGCTCTTCTAGGCTCGCTCCTCATCATCGTCCGTCATATTGTTCGAACCGAAATTGCTGACGGTGTACAGCAAAGCACCGATGCCTCGCTTCACGCTTTCGAGAATGTTCAGCAACAGCGCGACCTCGAATTTTCACGTACTGCGGCCATGCTTGCTGAACTCCCAACTTTGAAGGCCGTCTTGGCAAGCCAACATGCCCTTACCATCCAGGATGCCTCCGAATCTTTCTGGAAACTTGCCGGCAGCCAACTTTTTGTGTTGTCCAGCCCGGACACGCAGATCTACGGTTTTCATGTGTCCGCGACCGGATGGGATCCAACTCTGGCGCAGTCAAGTCTTAGAAGATCCCTCGAACAGGGTGAAGACGCCGCGTGGTGGTACGGCCATGGCCAACTCTATCGCGTTTTTTTGCGTACCATTCTCGCGGGCGGCGGCAATAATCAACGTCAAATCGGTATCATTGCGATTGGCTATCAAATTGACTCCAGCGTAGCCGCACAATTGTCACTCGCCTCTGGCAGTCAGATCGCTCTTGCCTCCGGCGATCAAATCATTGCCACCACACTCACAACTCCCGAAGAGAAAGAGCTGCTAGGCAAGATGCATGCGACTTGGAACGCCTCCGCCAGATCTCATGAACTGCAGCTTGGCGCCGCCTCTTTCCAGGCCGATACCGTCTTGTTGCACGCCGGACCGCCGGCCGACGTGAAATGCTACGTGCTCATGTCGTTGGCTTCCGCGGATGCCTTCCTGCATCGGCTGAATCGCACCATCATCATTCTTGGCGTTTCCGCCATCCTGCTTGCGGCCTTCCTACTCACCTTCGTTTCGCGCACCATCACCCATCCACTAGACAATCTCGTTGCCGGCGTACGAGCGCTCGCGGGTGGCGACTACGCTTACTCCATCAATCCCCGAGGCAGCAGCGAAGTGGCCGAACTAGGCGAAGCCTTTTCCAAAATGCGCGGCGAACTGCTCGCTGCGGAACAACGGCGGTTTTCGGACGAAAGAATTGCCGCGCTTGGCAGGGCCGCCGGTTCAATCTCTCACGATTTGCGGCACTACCTCGCCGCCGTGGTAGCCAACGCTGAATTCCTATATGAAGCGGAAAGGCTAAAACTCAATCGCGACGACATTTACAGCGAAATCAAGACCGCCTCCGAGCAGATGACCGACCTGCTCGATTCGCTACGCGAATTGTCCCGTGGAGAAGGATCGATTTCGGCACGTCCAGCTTCCATCGATAACGCCATTCGCCACGCCGTGGACGCCGTGCGTGCGCGACCGGAAATGCGCAATCGGGTGGTCTCTGTTCGGATCTCCGGCGACATGGCCGGCACCTTCGATCCGCAAAAAATTGAACGTGCCCTTTTTAACCTGGTGCTGAATGCTTGCGAGGCCTCCATCACTACCGAAAGCGAAATTGAGATCGAATTAGATTCCTCGGCGTCTATGTTTGAGATTCGCGTAATTGATCACGGCAGCGGAATCCCGTCGGCCATATGCCACACTTTGTTTGATCCGTTCGTGAGCTTCGGAAAATCAAATGGAACTGGCTTGGGGCTAGCCATCGTCAGCAAAGTAATTCATGACCACGGCGGTTCGGTGGCGGTGGAGGATACCTCCGCATCTGGAACTACTTTCCTGGTCAGGCTGCCCCGGGTGCCACAAGCGCTGGGGAAAGCTGCACACGCGGTCAGCCTCTGACATCTCCTCGCCCAACCTAAAACTTGCTTACTTATCGTGACCTGCAGTGTCGGCCCACGGGACAATTTAATGGCTTCCCGTTGACAATCTTTTTGCCTGACGGCGACAACCTCGCTCTGCCCTTGAAGCAGAATTCCGGTTGAAGAGAGTTGCCAGTAGGAAAATTTCTGGCCTCCATTAATCTCAGAGAGGAAAAAACTATGTTTTCACGGTCACTCGGTAAAATCTCAGGCCTTTTCTTGTTTTGTCTCGCAGTGGGCAGCACAGCGTCCGCTCAATATAACGGTGGAACAGCAGGGGCCCCTGGAGCACCCGGAACGGGCAACATGGCCGTCGGCGGCACTCCCAATTACAGCTACGGCAATGGTAAAGCGATCGGTGTCGGCGTAGGAGCCGCAGCGGGCGCCGCGGTCGGCATCGCTTTGTATGTCCATCATCGCCACGTTAAAGCCCGCGAAGAGGCGCAGGCTCTGCAAACGCCAAAGTCCGAAGCATCCATCATCGGCTGCACACAGTCCACGTTAACTGGAGTCTCCCTGAAGAATGAAAATGACAATATGACCTACACCATTCTTTCCAGTGGCAGCACGAAACTCCAACCCGGGCAGCGCGTCGAGCTGCAGGGCGCGGTACTAAACGAAGAGTCAGGCATCAACGCTTTCAGTGTTCATCAGCTGGTTGATAATTACGGAGCTTGCGGATCGCCGGCGATGCTTGCGCAGAAGAGCGCCTTCACAGCGAAGTTGAATTAGTAACGGCAGCTAGAAACTGTTCTCCAGAGAAGGATGGAGCTATCCGTAATCTAACTCCATTCTTCCGTGAGAACTCGTATTTCGATTCGACGATTAATTTGAGAATAGTCGCTGGAGCTGATCGAGGTCGGGCGCTGCAGCGTCGGAGACGGCGTAGAATTCCATTCCTTGCTTGCGCCAATCGATCCACTGGTAGCCTTGGATCGAACCTGCACGCGGAGCCGCATCCTTTTCAGAAGTAGGCCAAACGAAAACATTGACTACATGTTTGCGGCGGGCGTACACCAGCGCCGCAACGGTGCGGTTATCCACCACATCGAGACGCCCGCCCTGCAATGCAAAACCCCGCTCCGTAAAATCGCGGACCGGTGGAGCAAAATCCAGCTTGCCCTCGAACCAGGGTTTCACGGTGTGTTGATCGGTAGAGATTACGTCTTCCAAGTGACCGGGCTGCAGCGATCGCAGATGTGCGTCGACAATCTTGCTGGCCATCAGCGTTTCCCGGCTATCCCCGCGATTAAGCGATGCGGCTCGCCACCCACCGTAAAGTAACAATAGAAATGCGGCCGCGATAGCCAGCCAGCGCCAGTTGGTTGTCGCGGCCGGGGTACTCATGATCGTAGCCCCCTTCACATTCAGGTCGGCAAGGATTGTCTTGCGGAATGACGCAGACATCTTTTCGTAGGGTTGCGCAACGTTTATGGTCGAGCGCAGAGACTCCAAAGCATCCAGCGTGACTACGCATTCTGAGCACTGTTCGAGATGAGCCTGAAATTCGGCAGCCCTAAGCGCGTCTAACTCGTTATCGAAATAACCGTGAACTAGGGTATCAGCGCGTTCACATGCCATGGGTGGCCTCCTGGGCTGCGCCATTACCGAGCGCCAGTTGAAGCTGCCGGCGGGCGCGCGACAGCGTAGACATTACTGTACCGATGGGAATCGCAGTGATCGACGCAATTTCTTTGTACGAACATCCTTCCAGCTCGCGCAGCACAATGACCTCACGATACCTTGGCGGCAATGACTTCAGCGCCTCGGAAAGGCGTTCGCGATCGTTGCCCGCAATGGCCAGGGTTTCAGGCGATGGGCTTGGCAGCCCGTGTACTTCTTCGTTGAATTCGGTCATATCTTTGACCCTGCGATTTTTGTCGAGCCAGCTGTAACAGGTATTCCGGACGATTTGCAGCAGCCAGGCCCGCGCATCCCCGCCATGAAAACCATGGAAGAACCGATACGCGCGCAACAGTGCTTCCTGCGCGGCGTCTTCGGCATCGGCGCGACTGCGCAACAGCCAGCGGGCCAGATTGAAAGCGGCATCGAGATGCGGCAGCACTAACGTCTCGAAGCGCACCTGCTCCTGTGAGTCCAGCACGTCCATACCTTTCCCCTGGACAGGATTGCTCACTGGTAGTAACTCCCCGAGCCCTGACTTTATTCCCATTTGGTCCTTTTTCTTGTCCAACGGAAAAAACGCCGATTTCCGGCGCTGATGGAATAAATGCAATGCACTCATGGTCTACGTACATGAAACACGTCCAAGAGCGGCGCAGAACCCCTCGATTCTCCGATGCTGCGCCGCTCGCTTCACCAGGCGATCGGGACGATGACAGAGATTTAGTAGCGCGAGCAACGAGGAGGAATAATGGCCGCGAAGTCAAAAGATGAGCTTCTACATGACCACAACCACGATGGAGTAGACCGCCGTGGATTCTTGAAGTGCATGGCCTGGGCCGGAACCGGGGCATTCTGCATCATGCAGGGCGGTGTTTTGAAGTCCTACAGCATGAGCCAGATGGCCCAAATGGCCACCAAGGTGGGCGCAGGGGATCTCAGCTTCGTGCAAATCAGCGATAGCCACATGGGCTTCAACAAAGCCGCCAATCCTGATGTGATTGGTACACTGAAGACGGCCGTCGACAAAGTGAACTCATTGTCTACACCAGCCGAATTCATGTTGCACACAGGTGACATCAGCCACCTTTCGAAACCCGAAGAGTTCGACACTGTCGACCAGATCCTGAGGGGCGCCACACCGAAAGACATCTTCTACGTCCCCGGCGAGCACGACATGCTGAACGATGACGGCAAGCAGTACCTTGAGCGTTACGGCAAAAATACTAAGGGCGCCGGATGGTACAGCTTTGACAAAAAAGGCGTGCATTTTATTGGACTCGTCAACGTGCTGAATCTGAAAGCCGGCGGCCTAGGTACCCTCGGACACGAGCAGCTGGAGTGGATGGAAGATGACGTCAAACATCTGAAGAGCAGCACTCCTATCGTGGTGTTCGCGCACATTCCACTGTGGTCCGTTTATCCGGAGTGGGGTTGGGGAACGGAAGACAGTGCGCAGGCGCTCGCGTATCTGAAGAAGTTCGGATCCGTAACCGTTCTGAACGGTCATATTCACCAGACCATGCAAAAGGTCGAAGGCAACGTAACCTTCCATACCGCCGCATCGACCGCCTTTCCGCAGCCGGAACCTGGTAAGGCCCCATCACCAGGGCCGATGAAAGTACCCGCCGAGCAATTGAAGAGCGTACTCGGAATCACGGATGTGAATTACGTGCACGGTCAGCACGCGTTGGCGGTAGTGGATTCTTCGCTGGCGTAAGAATCACCATAAGAACAGGCCATAAAAGCAGTCAAGGAAAAGAGAGGACAAATAACATGAGGAGAGTTGTGTCTACTGCAGTTTTGTTTGCGGCAACGTTTGGAGTCGCATTCGCGGGTCTGCGCGCTGGGGCAGGAAGTTTGCCTGCCGCTGCGCAGCAGAAGCCCGATGCAACAGAGGTAAAGATAGACAATTTCAGTTTCGGACCTGCGGAGCTGAAGGTTCCGGTGGGAACGACCGTCACCTGGACAAATCACGACGATATTCCGCATACCGCGGTCAGTACCGACAAGACGTTTAAATCCAAAGTGCTGGACACCGACGAAAAGTTTTCGTTCACTTTCAGCAAACCCGGCACGTACGAATATTTCTGCTCAATTCATCCCAAGATGACGGGCAGAGTCGTCGTTCAGTGAACAGTCAATGAGTGTAAATCCGTTCGACCTCAAAACCGTTGTACTGGCCAAACACGCGCAGCATGTGGTGCTGATTCATTTCCCCATAGCGTTGTTTATGGTGGCCGTGGCGTTTGACTTCCTCGCCCAGTGGGCGAAGAACAGGAGCCTGGCCGCTGCGGCGTACTTCAATTTGTTGCTGGCCGCGGGCTTCACGGTGCCTGTGGTAGCGACAGGCCTCGCGGCGTGGCAGTGGGCATTAGAGGGCCAAAAGTTAAAAGGGATTCTCCTGATGCATTTGGTACTCGGCTGCATATCCGCGGTGGTGATCTGGGTGGTGTTTTTAATTCATTTGCGTGCGCGGCGCCATCCCGGGAATTCCTTGCCGACGTATCGCCTATCGCTGGAAGCCGTCGCCGTCCTTCTGGTCGGTGTCACCGCGCATCTCGGCGGGTTTCTCAGCGGCGTTAACGGGCCTGGCTAGTTCAGCTGGGACGTACAGATCACCGGATGCGCATTAGAATGTGAGAAATTTATTCACAGCTACAAATGCAACATAAATCTAAAAGCAATGGAGAACAGTTATGAAAATCTTATGTGGAATGATCGCGTTAGCCACCGCTTCAGCGGCGTTAGCAAACAATACTTCGTCCTATCCCAAGGATCAGGTCACAAAGTTCGTGGTCGACAAACTGGATGTCACCACCTTGCCAACTGGCATCGGGCCAAAACACGATCGGGGCAAGAAAACATTCAGCGACTATGGGTACGTCACCAGCTCGCTAGACGAAAATCAGGCCGTAGTGGCCACGCCCACTGGAACGCAAATCAACATGAAAATACTCGAACAGAAAACCTCTCAAATCTATGTGTGCGTTTTGGGCGCAGGCGAAAAATCCGGCAGCGCCAAGATTCAGCGGGTGTTCCTGCTCAAGGTCAAGAACTCAGGCAGCCTTCTAAAGGGCAGGGAATCATGGAAGGAATTTGACGCTTGCCCAGTGATCGGCGGAACGGACCATGATTCAACAGCCGATTCATACGGCGGAGATTAAAGTATTTCGAGATCGGCCGCAGCAGACCTATCGAGACCTCAGAAGCCGACCATCCGCAGCTGGACCCGGTACAGTCCTTTGAACGGCCTGTCTACGGACGCCCCTGCTTACGCCAACGTCATTCTGCTTTTGGAACTAGCGATGGGAGTAGGCTTACTCGTCGGCGCTTTCCTCGCGCGCCTAAAGCGCTTTCGGCAACACGCCTGGTGTCAGTCAGTCATCGTGCTCGTCAATCTCCTATTGATTGACCTCACCATGCTTCCATCGTTTCGTGTTCACGTTGCTTCGCGAATCCCCTTGAAACTTGGCGGGGCTTATTACGCCTTGGCAACTGCCCACGCCACCTTGGGAGCTTTGGCTGAAGTCGGAGGGTTGTACATCCTGGTAGCAGCTGGCACGAGACTGTTGCCGCCACGATTATGTATTAGCAACTATAAGCTCTGGATGCGCACTGTGTTAGTGCTGTGGTGGGCTGTCCTTTTGTTGGGCGGGGCGACTTACGCACGTTGGTATATTCCGCATCTGTTCCGCAAATAACTTGCGGGCACCCTGGGCGCCCCGCAGACGCGACACACTTTCACTGGTTGTGATCCACGTGTGCAATAAAATGTCTCAAATCCGGTCTATATGACTGCCGGCACGCACGAGGCAATGTGCGCACGAATTAGAAGTATCCGACACCTTTACAGCTGCGAGGAGAATAAGGTGAATAGCGCACTGCGAATTATGTCTTTGTTTTTCTTGAGTTCATTGGCCCTCACTTCGGGGTTCGCCAGTCCAATGACTAGCTCCCAATTTGCACGGAGCGTACAAGTCATCGAAGTCACCGCCAAGAAGTATGACTATTCGCCGTCGCTGATTCACGTGAAACTGGGCGCGCCGGTAGAGTTGAAGTTCACGTCACTGGATAAGACCCACGGCTTCAAGATCAATTTGTATCCCGATGGATCAGACGCCAAAGGTGAGCCCGGGCTTGTTTTCACCTCTAAGGAAGATTGCTTCAAGCTGGAAAAAGAAACTCCGACGCTAGTGCAGTTCATTCCCCGCGCGACAGGAACGTATTCGTTCCATTGCTGTAATCGTTGTGGACTCGGCCACGGCGGGATGAAAGGCCAACTCGTCGTCGAACCGTAGGGTGACGAAGCTTGGTGGTTTCACGCGCGACTCGTATCTCGCGAAGACATAAAAAGACTGTCGCGGCGGAACTGGGAATAAATTCCCCTGAAGTTGGTTTATATAATTGAAGCCCGGACACTAAACCGGGACACCAAGGCACGGAAAACCATGGCTGAACATCGAATGACTCTAGTGGATCGCCAAACAATTGCTACGGACACTATGGCTTTTTTGGCTCGAACCTGACGACGGCTACTTCGAATTCCGAGCCGGACAGCACGTTGATCTTGTATTTGCACATCCTCCACAGGGAAGTGAAAACGACAATTTCAGAACCTTCTCTCTGGCGACAGCCCCACAAGAAAAGACTTTCATCATGATCGCCATGCGCATGCGTAATACGGCATTCAAAGACGGCGTGCAGTCCGCTCCTCTTGGTGCCAAGTTCGTGGTGAGCCGCCCGAGGGGATCATTCACGCTGCATAAGGATATTACCAGGGCCGCGGTATTTCTAGTCGGTGGCATCGGAATTACACCGATTCGTAGCATCCTCCAGCAGGCCGCTCAGGATCGTTTGCCACACAAACTCTACTTATTTTATTCAAACCGCGAAGCGGAAGACGTGGCGTTCCTCGAGGAATTTGAAAATATGGGCACTCAGAATCCCAATTTCGTTCTCATTTCAACGGTTACTGGGCATAGAACCGTAGCGTGGCCCTACGAAAAAGGTCACATCAATCATGGAACGCTCAAGCGTTATCTACTCGGACTCCAAGGCCCGGTCTACTACATCGCCGGCCCGTCGGGAATGGTCACTGCAATGACCGACCTCCTCCGTTCTATGGGCGTGAGCGAAGACGATATAAAGACCGAGGAATTCGGAAACTATACTGTGTTTGAAGACCCCACGCAGAGCAACAAAATTACGGGCAATCAATCAGATTCAGTGCTATGAAGGTCAGTGTGATGGAGATCTTGTGAAAGGTAGCTTGGTTGCGAATGATACCTTTCTGGTTCCGGTCATTTCTCTTGTGACCTTTGGCATCGTCGTCCGGAATTTCCCCGCGCTCGCAATCGCCCAATCCTCCGTTCACGACGACGTGAACCATGACTCACCTGCCCAGGTCATTGCGCGTGGCCAATCCCTCTTTATGGATGTAGGCCTGGCGGTTTCGGCTACTCTTCTTCACTCTCGTCATGAAATGTCCACTTCAACGAGGAAGGCCGACACGACGCGACAGGTCTTGAAAACGCGGGTCCGACCGCAGAGGATCGAATCCCGGCCGCAGCAGGACTCCTGGGTTGAATCGTTCTTCGTAGCTTCTTTCGAGCCAACTCATGGCTTGATTCGTGTCCCCAAGAGAGGCGTAGATCACGGCAATCTCCGAAGCATGCGAATAGCCTAGAGTGGAGCGCTGCTTCAGATTGCTTAGCAGCTTTTCTGCTTCGCTTCTTTTTCCCGATGCCACGTAAGCACGAGCGAGACTGGCGATGCATGTCGGACTGCCCCCAGAAAGCTCTACCGCTTTTTGGAGTTCTGCGACAGCTTCCTCGTTCATGTTCTTCTGTAGGTATGCCTGGGCGAGTTGATTGTGAGCGAGAGCGAAATTAGGATCCATTTCGATCGCCTTGCGACTCTGGCTGATGGATTCGTCATAGGAATGCGCAAGGACAAGAAGCTCGGCCAAATCGGCGCCAATAATCAGAGATAGCGGGTCGAGGTTTTGGGCTTTTTTCATTTCTGTTATGGCTTCGTCGTATCGACGCAATAGAGCTAAATGCCAAGCGTACCAATGGTGTGCCGTTGCGTAGCCCGGGTTCAGTTCAATGGCTCGGCGGAACTCTTTGCCACCGGCGTCCAAATCCCAGTCGAAACCATCCAAGCAGAACGCTAGCGAGTTGTGAGCCTCGCCTAGCGTGCTGTCCAGCTCCAGAGCTTTGACCGCCGCGGCCTTGGCTTTCGGTAGTGCCTCCTTGGTGGTCATGACGCCATACTGCCAATCTCCAAGCAGCGCATACGTGTCGGCTAAGCCGGAATAGGCTTGGGCATACTTCGGATCTTCTTCGATCGCCTGGTTGAAATATGCTAGGGCCGCCCGCAAGCCATCCGCTGTCCGCTTGTTCCAAAAAAAGCGTCCCTTCAAATAAGACTGATACGCTTCCGGGTCGACAACCTTTGTGGTTCTCAGCGCAGCCCGTTCTTGTGGATTCAGATTAATCCTAATTTGCTCTGCAATCGCGTTTGCTACTCGGTTTTGGAGCGCCAAGGCGTCCCGTAATTCGCCCTCATAGCTCTGAGACCACAGATGTTTGTCCGCAGCGGCTTCGATCAACTGCGCTGTGATGCGGACCTGTTCGCCGGAACGCAACACAGTGCCTTCTACTACTGCGTCCACGTTTAGCTCACGAGCGATCTGGGGGAGTGGTTTGCGCGCATGCTTATACGCCATCACAGAGGTACGTGAAATCACCCGCAACGCGCGGATCTGGCCAAGATCGGAGATCAACTCGTCTGTCATGCCATCAGCGAAATAGTCCTGAGACGCATCGCTCGATAAACTTTCCAGCGGGAGGACGGCCAATGAGTGAATGACAAAGGACGGACGTTTCCAAGAGTGAATCTTCCAGGCGGCGACCGACGCTACCAGAACGAGCAGCATGAGCGCGAATACCTTCCACGCGCGCGAGAGAGGATGGGTCTTGGGTGCGGGTATTGCGAGCTTGCCAGCGAAATCCGCGTGATCGGTTGGTTCCGCAGGAGGATGAGATTGGATGGAGGATTCCGCCCTCCGATTAACTGGACCATCAGCATCCTTGACTTCCGCGAGGAAACGGTAGCCGCGACGAGAAACTGTTTCTACAAATCGAGGGCTGTCGGCGGAGTCGCCAAGGGCTTCACGGATTTTATTGATGGCTTTGTTAAGCCCATGGTCGAAATCCACAAAGGTATCTGCGGTCCAGAGCTTCTTTTGCAGGTCCTCACGACTTACTACCTCTCCAGCGTGCTCGACAAGCACAGCCAAGAGTTGAAATGGCTGCTCCTGGATTCGGATCTTGATGCCGTGCTTTCGGAGTTCGTCGGCTGCAGACTCAGAGAAGGCGGCTCGCACGTCGTACGCACCGCCACTTCATTCTAACTAGCGCAGTGATTGGAAACCCGCGCGAACCTCTTCTGAGAAGAGCTTCGGCTGTTCCCAGGCCGCGAAGTGGCCGCCTTTGTCGAGCTTGTTGTAGTGGATCAGTTTGGGATATGCCCGCTCTGCCCAGCTCCGCGGGGCTGGATAGAGCTCGTCAGGAAAGACGCTGACGGCAACCGGGATGGCGGCGCCGACGCCCTTGACAGCGAAGAACGACGCCCCCTTGTTCTCCCAATAGAGACGGGCGCCAGAAAGCGCCGTGTTCGTCAACCAGGTGATTGTGATGTTGTCGAGGATGTCGTCGCGCGTGAGCCCCTCAGACTGTCCGTTAAAGACGCGCGCGATGAGCTCATAGCTGCGCGCGTCGTGATCAAGGAAATAAGCCGCCAGGCCGACGGGTGAATCCGCAATTCCGTACAGCGTCTGCGGTCGCAGCCCCATCTGGAATCCGTAGCCGATGCCCTTTGCATAGACGAAGCTCAGTCGCTCATAAGCGACCTTCTCGTCGGCTGAGAGACCTGCTGGTGGCGGCGCACCGGAAAAAGCTGCCTTGTCGATGTCGACTGGAATCACGTTAGGCATGTTGGTGTGAATGCCCAGCAATTCCGGCGACGCCTGCGCGCCCATCAGCTCGGTGATGATCGCACCCCAGTCGCCACCCTGCGCCACGAATTTCGTGTATCCGAGGCGCTTCATCAGCACGGTCCAGGCCCGAGCAATGTGGGCGGGGTCCCACCCGGTCGTCCTTGGTTTTCCTGAGTATCCGTAGCCCGGCATCGACGGAATCACCAGATGGAATGCGTCCGAGGCACTCCCGCCATGCGCCGTGGGATTGGTGAGTGGATCGACAATCTTCAGCTGCTCGACAACCGAGCCGGGCCAGCCGTGTGTGACGATGAGCGGCAACGCATTGTCATGCTTCGAACGCACGTGGATGAAATGAATATCGAGTCCATCGATCTCGGTGATGAACTGCGGCAGGGCGTTCAGCCTGGCCTGGCACTTGCGCCAGTCGTACTCGGTCGACCAATATCGCGCGAGGGCCTGAACCGTGGCGAGCTGCACGCCCTGCGTAGCGTCCGGGACTGTCTCCCGTTCGGGGAACTTGGTCGCCTGGATGCGCCTGTGCAAATCGGCAAGGTCCGCCTCTGGCACATTCACCCGAAACGGACGAATTGCATCTACCTGGTCGCTGCCTCGTTGTGTAGCACTGGATTGGGTCATGGGGTCCTCCTTTTGAGTAGTTTTACATTTTTGGTTTGTACTGCTCCTGTGTGGGCTGGTGCGGTTGTCAACTGCGGCCGAAAATCCTTTGGCGGCGCTCATAATAACACCATGGGACCGCCTTGCTCAATCAGAGTCCCTGCGTGATCTATGAATACTGAGACCGCTTCTCGGACCGCCGGCGCGTGTCAACGACTTTGAGACACATGCTCACGGAATTTAGTGAGGTTTTTCATGTTAGTTGGACTGGTTTGTTGATCCACGCCTCAGTGGGGACGGCGGGAGGTCTTGGAGCGCTTCGCACGAAGCGTTCCGCATGAAGCGTTCCGCATGAAGCGTTCCGGATGAAGTTGATAGGCGGCACCGAGTACTTGTTGGCGCTGTTGGAGAACTCGGTGGGTCTGGTTGTAGTGGACCATCGCGAGTAGGCCGAGACTCGAGTGGCGGTGTTCGCCGTTGTACCAGCGAAAAAATCCCTGGCAGAAAGCACGACTGTCCTGAATGCAGCCGAAGCGATCCGGGAACTCCGAACGTACTTCAGCGTGCGGAATTGGCTTTCCGAGTAGGGGTTGTCATTGGAGACGTGTGGGCGGCTGTGGGTCTTGGTTACACCCAGGCCTGCCAGTAGAAAAGCCACGGGCCTGGAGCTCATCGAGATGCCGCGATCGGCATGCAGCGTAAGCTGGCCTGGTTGGATGCACTGTTTTCGGCAACTCTCCTCGATCAGTCGTTTGGCGAGTTCGGCGCTTTCCCGCATGGCCACCATCCAGCTAGTGACATAGCGGCTAAAAACACCCAGTCTTATCTCAATTCAGTAACACTCGTCGGCTTCATTGGTTCTGACCCGGAGCAACGTCAGGCGAAAGGCAACGGTTCGAAGTTCCTCTCTGCATCGCAGAACGCGGGCTCCTAATTGACCCTCCGTGCCCGTGGCGTACCGGATTCAATACCGGTCAAAGACCTGAAAATCTACTCTTCTGTGATCGACCTGCGGAGTATACGCACTCCAAAGGAGCCGAGGTTTTCAATTCTGAAAATGTCCGCTGCCGATGTGGCAACCGGTACGGTTCCCCACCGGAGCGCGCGCGTGTCAGGGAGACCGCCATGCCAGAAACTCATCACTGCGTATGCCGCATTTGTTCGGTCGAAAAGGGACTCGAAATAAGTCTGGCAACCCCCTCCGCGCAGGAAGCCTATGCAGCGCTCCGCGCGGGCTGTCGGGCCCTCGCGTGCTTTCCGACCGCCTCCTCCGTTCTGGCCCACATACGCCGCATGCGCGACACGAACGGATCGGGAGAAGCCTCGGACCGCATCTTCAGAGCATTCCGCGATGCGCTTGAGCAACCAGGCGGCATCGCAGAAACACTACTGCTTCTCGCTGTTGTTCCGGCTTTGCATGCCGCCGTGAGCTCTTTTAAGCGCGCCTGCCCGACTCTCAACAGGGAAGACATCGCGCAACAAGCCATCGTCATCGTAATGACCCACGTACGCGGTGATACGTGGCGGCGCCGCGAAACGCACCTCGCCTATTCTCTAGCTCGAGAACTGCGTAGAGATGTCTTTCTCTGGGTCAAAAACGAAACACTCTTTCTGCCTGAGCCGGATTCGTGTTCCACATCCGAACGAACCGTCTCTGCGAGCGAGCTGTTTGAACGAGACGTTCAGTTAAAACATTTTCTACACCGTTCCCTTGCAACCGGCGCACTCGACAACGACGATCTCGAACTCCTAATCGAGTTCAAGCTCGAAGGCGGCACGGGTGACAAAGGAAACGGTCCGGTAACGAACGCAGCGCGTCAACGAATGAAGAGGCTGATGGCCAAGATGCGCCATCATGCCCGGTCTTTTACGCTGCACAGGTGAAAACGGCTGGACCGAGAATAAAAGTGCGACACGTTTTTCATTGTTTTTCCAGATTAGGTATATGAGGGGAAGTTTTCGGCAAGTTCCGGACACGCCGTGAAGGCGGCCTGCGAACCACCACCAAGACAGTAGGAACACTCGGCGTCTCGGACTTTTTCTGGCAGGAAG
>Ga0302176_10000887_pt1 | contig 15759 bp, 14 predicted proteins | sample I_Palsa_E1_1_FD_198787 | JGI IMG/M metagenome (GOLD analysis project Ga0302176, IMG submission 198787) | Peat permafrost microbial communities from Stordalen Mire near Abisko, Sweden - I_Palsa_E1_1 | ecosystem: Environmental > Terrestrial > Soil > Palsa > Peat permafrost | place: Sweden...
GGCTTCTTTTTTTGCCCTTCGAATCAGGCCCGAAAACCCTCAGATCTGCTGATGGTCGCTTTCGTAGCGGCCTAGTCTTGTATCGAGGCGTGGTCGCATTCTTGTTCCTCTTGACGCGCAGCGAATCCGGATGGTAACACACCCGGAGATTACGAGATTTGGCTGAAGGGCCGTGACGGCTATGTTGGTGGCCTTGCGAGTCCATGCGGGGAAGAACCATGAGGGCGAGAGAAAAAGGCGTCAAGAAATCCACGGCTGCGACAAAATCCAAATCCGGGACGAAAAACTCTCCGGCGCCGGCGCCGCCGCACGACCCCTTGAACGCGAAAGGCTCGGTCACTCGGCATCTGGAAGCTGACAGGGGAGAGGCCTACACCGAAGCACGGCTGATTGACGGGCTGGACGAGGATCTTCGTGATGCCTGGCAAAAGCTTCGAGACTTTGCCGCAGGTCTTGGTCCCCAGCGCATCTATGCTTCTCCGCTTTCGATCATGTTTGCGAGGAAGGTCTGCTATTTCTTTGTCCGGCCGCGAAAGACATTTCTCGAAGTGTGGATCTTCCTTCCACGCAAAATCAAAGGGCTCCGATCCATGCACGGCCCGACCAAGAAAGTAAAGCATTGCAACCTGTGCAAGGTAGTTCACGCTGACCAGATCGAGGAGCCGCTCACGGACTGGATACGCGAAGCGTTCGAATTCGCTCCCGAGCGTTAGCTACGAACCCGGCGAGGTTGGTCTTCGTAGGGGCACGGCACGCCGTGCCCGGTTTCGGGTCGCCGAGATTCCACCGGCGAGCCGGATGCGGACGTGCGGATCGGTTTCGGGCCCGAGTCACCGAAGACGACGCGATCGAGGTGCACGGGGAAACCCTGCCAAGCATTCGTGCCCCTTACTGCGTCAGGGCAAGCGGGCACGGCATGCCGTGCCCCTACCAATGAAATGCGGCGGGGGTGGAGGGTGCGCGGAGGCTGGGTTCGCCTGGCGTTCCGCATTTTGGCTCTCGGAAATGTTTGTACGCTAGCGCATCTTGGGGCATACTGCTTGTTGCACTTTCCGTCGCGTAGGCCGCATTCATATACCGTAGCTTGGCTCGAAGGTCCGAGCAGCGCGATCGCTGCCAGGGACCGTAGTGCGAGTCCCGCAACTGCGTGGACGAGCCGGCGAGAAACACTGCTGACAACTTGGGGTTAGCATGATATGTAAATCGGCGCAGGAGATGCTCTCCACTCGCGTTTCGCCCTGTCCCAACGCGAAGATGCCAAACGAAAGAGGAGCCTAGATGAGGATTGCCAGCGTTGCGAGTGCCTTTCCAGAACATTACTACGACCAGCAGGTCTTGACGCAGGCGCTGAAGAACGATTGGCGGCACCGTTTGCCCAATCCCGACATCCTCGACCGGCTGGACGAGAGCATGAAAGTCGAAGGCCGCTACCTCGTTCGCCCCATCGATTTCTACGAGGGCATGACCACCTGGGGCCAGGCCAACGATGCCTGGATCGAGCACGCGCTCGAGCTCGGCGAAAAAGCTTTGTGCAAGGCGTTGCATGGCGCGGGCATCAAGCCCAAGGATCTCAGCGCGATCTTCGTCACCTCAGTGACCGGCATCGCCGCTCCTTCGATTGACGCGCGCCTGGTGAACCGCATCGGCCTTTCCAACAACATCAAGCGCATCCCCATTTTCGGCCTCGGCTGCGTGGCCGGCGCCGCGGGAATTGCGCGCGCCGCGGATTACGTGCACGGATATCCGGACCAGGCTGCCGCGCTGCTCTCGGTTGAATTGTGCTCGCTCACCTTGCAGCGTGACGATCTCTCCATGGCCCATCTCATCTCCGCGCTGCTTTTCGGCGACGGCGCCGCCGCTACTATCGTGGTCGGCTCCCAGCGCAAATCCGACGGGCCGGAAATTCTCGCCACCAAGTCCATCTTCTACCCCCACACCGAAAAGGTGATGGGCTGGGACATCTCCGAAAAAGGTTTCCGAATCGTATTATCACCGGAAGTTCCGGACACGGTGGTAAAGCATTTGGGCAAGGATGTCGATGAGTTCCTTGCGGAGCAGGGATGCAAGCGCAGCGATATCAAGACCTGGGTGATGCACACGGGCGGGCCGAAGGTGCTCGAAGCTACGGCTCAGGCGCTCGGGCTGAACAACGGCCAACTCGACGCTTCGTGGGCTTGCCTGCGCAAGGTCGGCAACATTTCTTCCACTTCCGTGCTGCTGGTGCTCGAGGACGTTTACACAAATCGGCGTCCGGCTCCCGGAACGCTGAGCATCCTCGCGGCCATGGGCCCGGGCTTCTGTTCGGAGCTGGTTCTGCTGCGCTGGTGAAAGGCTGGGTCAGGTGACCCACAATGCGGACGTACTTGTGGTGGGAGCCGGCCCGGCGGGATTAGCAACGGCGATTGCGGCGAGTCTGAGAGGATTTAGCGTCGCGGTCGCCGATTCCAGAAAACCTCCCATTGAAAAAGCCTGCGGCGAAGGCTTGCTGCCCGGCGCGGTCACGAATTTGCGACGGCTCGGGATTGATCTCAGCCGCAGTGCCGCTTTTCCCTTCCAGGGCATTCGCTTCTCCGACGACAAATCTACAGCCAGCGCCAGAATCACTTGCGGTGCCGCGTTCGGCCTGCGCCGCGTGGCGCTGCACAATCTGCTGGTCCAGCGCGCCGGCGAACTCGGCGTGGCATTTTTGTGGGGCTCGCGCGTCGCGGATTTTGATGCGCACGGCGCGCGCATTAACGGCGTTCCATTTCGCTGCAAGTGGCTGGTGGGAGCCGACGGCCAAAATTCCGGCGTGAGCAAATGGGCCGGGCTGCATGTGCGCCAGCCGCGCCTTTCGCGTTTCGGCTTCTCGCGCCACTTCGAGGCCGCTCCCTGGACGGACATGGTCGAAGTCCATTGGGGCCCGGGCTGCCAGCTTTTTGTCACGCCCACCGGCGCGGAGGAAGTCTGCATCGCGCTTCTTTCGCACGATCCGCAGTTGCGCATCGAACGCGGCCTGGCGCATTTTCCCGAAGTCGCGCGGCGCCTGCGCGATGCGCGCCCGCTGAGCGCGGAGCTCGGCAGCGTCACCTCGCTTGGTCGCGCTCGAGCTGTCGCGCACGGCCGCGTCGCTCTCGTGGGCGATGCCTGTTTCACCGTGGATGGAATTTCGGGGCAGGGACTGAGCCTGGCGTTCGAGCAAGCCCTGCATCTGGCCGAGGCCCTTGCGCGCGAGGATCTCTCGCATTACGCGCGCGCACACCGCGAAATCTCGCGCACGCCCTGGCGCATGACGCGCCTGCTGCTGCTGATGGATCAAAGCCCCTGGATCCGGCGCAAGACGCTGCGGCTCTTCGCCCGCAATGCCGGCTTATTCGCAAAATTGATGTCGCATCATACCGGCCCGGCCGCGCAGGAAGATCTGCGCGCGAACGAGCTTCTCGATCTCGGCTGGCAGGTGCTGCGCGCGTGAGTCGCATCGCCTCGCACGCGAATGGGCAGGCGCACGCGGCCGCGCGGGCTTGCGCTGATTTACGCGGGCGCGCTCTTCTTCGCTTTATTGCTTTCGCGCTGGCGAACTTGCTTCTCTTTCTTCCGGCAACGCGCGCGCAAGACTCTGTCGTCGTTCTGGATCCGGCCAAGACCACCATCGCATTTACGCTCGATTCCACGCTGCACACCGTGCACGGCACGTTCAAGCTCAAGAGCGGCCAGATTCACTTCGATCTTGGTAGCGGCAAAGTGACGGGGCAGATCGTCGTCGACGCCACCAGCGGCGACAGCGAAAACAATGGCCGCGACAAAAAAATGCACCAGGAGATTCTGGAGAGCCAGAAGTATCCCGAAATCATTTTCACTCCAGCGAAAGTGCAAGGCTCGCTCAATCCGCAAGCCGCGTCGCAGGTGGAGCTCTCCGGCAGCTTTCGAATCCACGGCCAGGATCACGACGTCACCGTCTCGCTCGCTGTTGACCCGCCGGCTGGGAATCAGCTTCGAGCGACCGCGCATTTCTCCGTGCCCTACATCAAGTGGGGACTCAAGAACCCCAGCACCTTTATTTTTCGCGTGAGCGACACCGTGGACATCAGCATCCAGGCTGTAGGCCAGCTCTCAGCGGATACCGCCAGCCATTAGCCGTCGCGCCAAATCGCAAACTATCGCGCAAGCAAAAAACGCGGCCCCGAAAGGATCGGAGCCGCGTTCGCGTTAGCAGGAAAGCCGAGACTGTTATTGGTTTTTCGGCTTGTCTTTATCCTTGTCCTTATCTTTGTCTTTGTCCTTCGGCGGTTTTGATTCCTTCGCCGCTGGAGCAGGCTTCTTCGCTTCGGTCTCCGCCGGCGGACGCGCCGCAGGCTTCGCTTCCGCCGCGGGAGGTCGCGCCGGTTGAACTTCGGGACGCGCGGGCTTCGCTTCTTCTGCGGGCGGTCGTGCGGGCTTGGCCTCTTCCGCAGGTTGGCGCGCAGGCGGCGTGCTCGGCCTGGCCGCTTCTGGTTGGCGCGCAGGTTCGCTCGGCTGTGGTCGGTCTGGTCGCTCCGGTCTGCTTTCTTCCGCCGGCGGACGCGAAGGCTGCGCTGCCTCAGGACGAGCAGTCGGAGCGTTCGGTCGCGTGGCTTCCGGCTGCCGCGCAGGCTCGGTCGGCTGCGGACGTACCGCTTCCGGGCGAGCTGCCGGCGGCGTCGCTGGCCTTCCTGCGACGGGCGCATTGTTCGGACGCGCTGCTGGCGGCGTGTTCGGCTGCGACGCATGCGTCACAGTTCTGCCTGGTTGCACCGCGGGTTTGATATTGCCTTTCGACACGCTCAGCGGCTGCGTGCGTCCCACCGGAACCGCACGCGGAGACGGCGCCGTCTTAGTGACCACCGTGCGATTCGCGAGCGCCACTGGCGGCCGTGCGGAAGAGCGCGCGGGAAGATTCGGTCCCACGACAGCTTTGGGCGTGGGCGTCATCGCCGCAGCTTGCACAACTTGAGGATGCTGAATCTGCGCCGCATTCATGCGCACCGCGGCTTTCGCCACCGGCTCTCCGTTCTGGAACGCGGTCTTGGGAACCGCGGTCACCGCGCCCGGAGCGTTCTGGTTCATGTAGGTGATTCGCGTTACGTTTACGTTCGTGCGATTGATCACCGTGGTGTTGTAAACGTTGGTGATTTGCGTGCGGTTGATGACCACCGAATTCGTGACGTTCACGCGTTCCATGTAAGCCGCGCTGATGTGATAGGAGGGAATCCAAACGTCGCGCGGGCCCAGCGGAAACCAGGCCACGCCCACCGCGCCTCCGCCAAACGAGATGCCTGCCGCGAATCCGCCTCCGCCGACAAAGGCAACGAGAGCCGGCGCGTAAACGGGACGCACGTAGACTGCTCCCACCACGGCAACAGGGCCCGGCACCCATCCCCAATAGCCGCCCACATAAGCCCAGCGGCCATAATGGAACGGAGCGAAGCCCCACGGCTCGTCGTCCACCCAGGTCCAGCCCCACGGCGCAACGAAGGCCCAGTGGCCCAGGCTGTAAGGCGCCCAGCCGACTGCGACGCCATTCGGAATCCACAAGTGGCCATAGGTCGGGTCGTCGCGCCACGTTCCGTTCGCGTCCAGATCTTCGTAGCCGATCACGTCGCGCGAGACGTAGCGCGCGGAACCGAAGCTGTCTTCGCGGCGATCACGATCCAGGTACCAGGAATCGAAATCGTCCGGCACCGGAACCGGCGCTTCGTCATAGGAGATTTGATCGCCGCCGGCGAAGATGTATTGCACGCCGCCGCGCACGTCGTAGGCTTGGCCGCCCGCGGTCACTTCGCCGTTGCCGTTGAGCACGGTGAGGTAGGTAGCGCTGCCATCGGCGTTGACATCCACGCGATATTCACCCGGACGCAAAATCGTGAACGCAAGATTGGGCGTGTCGATTTCGTAGTTGGAGTCCTCTTCCATGTGCAGCACGCGCAAGCTGGCGGTGCCTTGCGCCACTTGTATCTGCACCGTCTGGTCGTCCAGGTTCAAAAATGAAATGCCCGTCTGGCTCGCGATGCGCAGAATCGCGCCGCCCAGATGAAGTTCTCCGCGCGAATTTTCATCCGCCCACAGCTGGTCGCCGGTGGTCAGCGGACGATTCGGATTGGCTTCCACCCAGTCCGAAGTGCCGGCGGGCTCGAAGGAGACCGCTCCTTGTATGAAATTCAGGCGCGCGACCCTGCTGGGAGGGTCGGGCTGGTCCTGATCTTGTGCCGCGGCGAAACCGGGCAGCGCGAGGAATAGTGCCAGGGCTAAGAGCGGGAGCAGAAAACGCGATGGCATAAACGAAAAGGGACGAAGCTGTTTCACAGTATTCTCCTCAGAATTTGTAAAGTTGATGCTGCCAGTTCTGGTCACGAGACATCCGGTTCAATTTCGCTGCTCAGCGGATTCATTGCACCTGAAATCTCAGCAGCGAGGGCCGGAAGGCTGGCTAGGGCGGTTAACCAAGCTTCACAATACCATGTAACCCAGGCCGCATCAGTAAGTTTCGTGCGCTGAACTTACTCCCAAAGTTTTGGTGTGTTACTATCCGCGCATGGCTGCGCCAAAAAAGTCCAAAATCCCGACTGATAAATTGGATTTGTACAACCAGCTTATTACTTCCGATCCCCGCATCGAACGCAAAGGCGCCGCCCATCCCTACACCTCGCAGAACGGCCACATGTTTACCTATCTCGATCAGACCGGCACGCTCGGCATCCGCCTCCCGGACGACGCGCTGGAAGCTTTTCTGAAGAAATATAAGACGACTTTGTTTCGCTCCTACGGCGTCGTTAAGAAGGACTGGGCTACCGTTCCCGACTCATTGTTGCAGAACACAAAAGAATTAAAGAAATACCTGGGAATCAGCTACGAATACGTCAAAACGCTGAAGCCCAAATAAACCGGCGCGACGAAAGAAAAGTGTTAACATTCTCGCCGAATCACACGCCCGGCGTGCGTCTACTAAAGCTTCAGTTCGTTCGGCGGTGGGCCGATTCCTCACTTGGGCGGGCGTAGAAGGAGTTCTAATGCGGAAAAATTTAATGCATATCGCATCGGTAGCTTTTCTTATTGGCGTCACATCGCTTGCTTTCGCGGGCACCGCTCGAGCTCAAGCCGACGCTGCCAAAACCTTCAGCGTGAATTGCACGCTGTGCCATGGGGCCGATGGCAGCGGCAATACCCCTACCGGTAAGGCGTTGAAAGCTAAAGACCTCAGCTCGGCCGACGTTCAGAAGGAAACGGACGCCACGCTCGCCGGTATCATCACCAAAGGACAAGGGAAGATGCCCGCATTTGGTTCGAAACTTTCTCCTGACCTAATCAAATCCCTCGTCGCGTATATCCGAAAGCTGCCCAAAAAGTAAAAACATTCGTTGACCTGCAGCAACTCTCGCGCGCTAGCGGTTCTCGTAATCCCAGGCCGTGCACCAACAGGAGAAGTTTATGGGAGACAGGCAAGAAGATTCTGTGGAGATGTGGAGGAAGAAATTTTCACCGCCCGAACCTGCGCCTGGCGAACGCCGCTCCTTTTTGGGCGCTCTCCTCGCTCTGGGCTCGGTTTGCGTTGGCGGTCTGCTTTCCGTTCCGTTGATCCGCTTTGCCCTTTTTCCCATCTTGCGCCGTACCACGGAAGTCGAGCCCTCGCCGGTCGGACCGCTCAGCGATTTCTCAAACTTGAGTGAGCCGCTCGCGCGAACCATTCAAACCGAACAACTGGACGGCTGGCGCAAATCGGTTTCGGAAAAGACCGTGTATGTGACCAAAGACATCCACGGGCAATTGTGCGTCCTCTCCTCCGTCTGCCCGCACCTCGGCTGCACCGTGCCCTGGGTCGGCGAGAGAAGCGAATTCGTTTGCCCCTGCCACGGAGGCACCTTCGCACCCGACGGCAGCCGCGTAAGCGGTCCGCCTCTTCGTGGCATGGATACGCTCGCAACAGTCATTCAGGATGGACAGCTCCAGATCCGTTTCCAGTATTTCCGTCAGCTCGTCGCCGATAAAGAAGTCGTGGGCTGACCGAGGATTTTCCGAAATGCATTCGAACGCTCCCAAGGAAGGCGACGCTTCTCAAAGTGCGCAAACCGGTTTTCGCGGCTGGCTCAACCGCCGCACCGGCTTGGACGATATGCTTCGGACCGCCCTCGATGAACCCATTCCGGGCGGTGCGCGTCTGGCTTACATCTTCGGCTCCGGGCTCTTGTTCATTTTCCTCTCGCAAATCATCACCGGCGTGTTCCTCGCGCTTTACTACGTGCCGTCGGCAGACCACGCTCACACCACGGTTGCCTATATCACCAAAGTTGTGACCGGCGGCTCCTTTCTCCGGAGCCTGCATTCTTATGGCGCCAGCGCCATGGTTATCGTTTTGCTTCTTCACCTCTCGCAGACCTATATTTACGGCGCTTACAAAGGGCGGCGCGAACTCCTTTGGGTTTCCGGCTGCGCACTTTTCGGCTTGGTGCTGGGGATGGCGTTCACCGGCTACCTGCTCCCCTGGGATCAAAGGGCCTACTTCGCTACCGCCGTGGGCACCAACGCCATCAGTGAGGTGCCGTGGATCGGTGAATCGCTGACTCGTCTCTTGCGCGGCGGCACCGAAATGGGCACCCTCACAATTTCGCGCTTCTTCGTAGCTCATGTTTTTCTGATCCCGGCCTGTATTTTTGGGCTGGTGGCTTCGCACATTTTCCTCTTCCGCAAAGCTGGGCCGGCAGGACCCGTCGCGGAAGATCCCTACCACCCGAAGTTGCAACCCGAGCCGTTCTATCCGCGGCAGGTACTCATGGATCTCTCGCTCACCGCTCTGCTCATCGCCGGACTTGGTGTACTGGCCTTCTTTGTGGCTGTGCCACTCGGGCCGGCGGCCAACCCCGCAAATGCCCAATACGTGCCCCGGCCGGAGTGGTATTACCTGCCCATATTTCAGTGGTTGAAATACTGGCACGGCTCTGCCTCGGTGATCGGTGTCCTGATCATTCCGATGATCCTGGTGATCGGCGTAATCGCGCTGCCGTTTCTGGACCGCAGTATCGAGCGGCGCCCCTGGAAACGCCCCGTGGCGATGGGGGCTTACGCGTTCCTGGCGTGCGGGCTCGTGGGACTTGGCTTGCGCAGCCAGTACCAGGACAAGCACGACCCCGGAATCGCACAACAAGAAGCCAAACAAAAAATCGAGGAACAGGAATACATGCGTAAACCATTCGAACCCGAGTTTTCTTCCGCTTCGCTGGCCGCCGCGAATGTGGCCCTGGCCGATCCATTGGCGGCGAAAGGGAAGACCGTCTTTGAAGCGCACTCCTGCAACGCATGCCATGGTGATGGCGGCGTCGGAACGGCTGCGGCCCCCGCGCTCGTCGGCGTCTCCGCGAAGTTTAATCCTGACCAGCTCGCCCAGCTCTTTGAACATCCCACCGCCAAGATGACCGCAGGCGGGATGCCCCCTGTGAATTTTCCGCCGGACGAGATGAAATCGCTAATCGCCTACATTGAGAGTCTTAAATAGGAGTAGGCGAGTCGCGTGAAAACAGCCGGAAAATTCTCGACGGTCCTGATTGCGCTCTTGGTGTGCACCATGGCGAACCTTGGCCAGGAATCTTTTCAGTCTGTGGCAACCGTCGATGAATCCTCCATTGCGGGCCGGCCTGTCGCGCTGGACACCGAGGGCAAGCTTTTGCCGTGGCCGATGCCAAGCGACACCGGCTATTCTTACTCCGCGTATTTTCTTTCGCAGTGGACCATCGTGTGGGACCAATACAATCGCCAAAGGCTGCCTTATTATTTTTGCTGCTTTGATTTTGACCGCACCACATTTGAATTGAGTCCGGACCGCGGTTGGGTCAACTCCACGGGGTATTTGCGCGCCATGATGCAGGGGTTCATCGAGCGGCTCTATCCCTACACCGGCGATTCCCGCACGCTCGAATTCCTTCAGAATTTCGCGGACTATGAACTGGAAAATGGCCTCACGCCCGATGGATACGCCTGGGCTCAGGTGCCGTATCCCTCCGCGAATCCCGGTGGCCTGCGTTACACCGGATGGAGCAACCTCGGCGAAGACTACGTGGAGCCTCACGTTGTCGGCGAGGATGGCTACGCCTACCTCCGGCTTTACGAGATGACCGGCAACACAAAATATCTCGTCGAAGCGATTCGCTGCGCCAACGCACTCGTCAAGAATTTTAAGGTTGGCGATGAAAAGAATTCCCCTTGGCCCTTCCGGTGTTTCGCTCGCGACGGCAGCATGCGCGGCGGAAACGCGATGTTCCCGTATTCCGCGAATGTGGTAGAGCCCATCATGCTATTCGACGAGCTCCTGCGGCTTGGCCAAGGAGACGCGGCCGCGTACAAGAAAGTGCGCGCGGGAGCCTGGGCCTGGCTGATGAAATATCCGATGCAGAATAACGCGTGGGTCGGATACTTTGAGGATGTGCCGGGCAGCATGGACAACGTGAATCAAGTGATTCCGCTTGAATTTGCGCGCTACGTTCTGCTGCACCCGGAAAAAGATCCGGACTGGCGCGAGCATTCGCGCAAATTGATCGAATGGGTGAAGACCACGCCGAAGTGGCCGAAGTATGTGGTGCACGGCGCGACCGTCACTACCGAACAAGGAGACGGCAAAACATTCTGTTGCAATCTTCCCAACCAGTGTTGCGATAGCCACAGCGCCAGGCTCGCCGCCGTGGAGGCGCTGTACTACGCAAAGACGGGCGACGACGCATACAAGCAGGCGGCCTATCGGACGTACAACTGGGTCACCTACTTTCAAGGCTTGCCCGGAGCAGCCCACGCTCCTTACAGCAATCAGTGGTGGTTCACCGATGAATTTGCCGATGGCCCGCGCCGCATGATGGACGCGTTCTGGGCCGTCCCGGAGTGGGCGCCCGCAGAGGAGTCGCACTTGCTCGGCTCGCTTTCCGTGGTAACGAAAATCGCATACGGCGCCGGCTCGGTCACCTACTCGACGTTCGATACGGATTCGACCGATGTTCTGCGCTTGAATTTCGTTCCTCAATCCGTGCGCGTGGGCGGAAGAGCGATCAGCCAGCGCAAAGATCTCGCACAGCAGGGTTACACTTTCGACGATTCCACGCGCGTGCTTTCCATCCGTCATATCGCGTCGAGAAACGTGGACATTCAAGGAACGAGCGATCGGGTCCCGCCTTCCTACATCACCTTCGACGATCCTCACCTTCCGGCGGGCACCGCGTTGCTTGGGCAATATCCCTCGGGTGTTGTGGATTGGGGCAGCGGCGAATGGAAGATTGGAACGCCTTACGGAAAGTTCGGAACGTTTACCCTGGTTTTGACGGATCGAAAGACCCGGCATGCCGAGTTTCAATTCTACGCGCCGCGCATCTTCATCGGCGTGGATGCTTACAACGATGGCGACTCCGATGCGACTCTTACGATAGGTTCGCCGGAGACGCGCGAAGCGTCGTTCACCGTAAAGCCGAAGGAGCTTCGCCGCATAAGAACGGATTGGCGCGAGCCCAGCTCCCGCGTAATTTTCGAGATTACGAACGGTGAGGCCCTGCGCTTTGACAATCTGGCCTACGCTCGCCCGTAATATTGCCGAGTTTGGAATTGCATTTGCGAAACCTTTGCCCCGGACCTAATCGATATTAGAGTAGGGAGTGAGAGGACCATATGAAACGACTCGCATGCGTCATGTTGCTGTCACTCCTGGCCGCCGCGCCATCGTTTTGCAAGACGCACAAAGACGAATATTCGGTTTCATGCACCGTCCTGTGGTCCGCGGTAAAAGACACTCTGCGCAATTCCGGGAAGTACGGGATTTTGGGGATCGATAATACCGAGATGACCGCCTCGTTCATCATTGGGGGAACGCTCGGCGGAAAGCGCGTCAACTCCGTGGTACTCAACGGGAAGGGCGATGCTTGTGAGATGCAGGTTCAGACGGCCTATAGCGGACTCACTCACGATGACGCGGGCGATTTCAAGAAGCGCGTCGATGATTCACTGGCCAAGTTGCAATCCCCGCAGCCGGCAACGCCGAAAAAACCAGACGGCGCAGCACCAAAAGAGTAAAGCGACAATAAACGCAGCCTTCCGCATCATACCCACGATGATTTACAAGCCCACACGGCGCGAAGTCCTCGCAGCCCTCGGCAGAGCCGCGGCTCTGTCGCCTTTGCTGGGCGGCATCTTGTTGGATACCGGCTGCGGAGGCGGAGCGCCCAGCACCACGGGCCCGGGCGGGTTCACCGGAACCGACGATCAGTTGATGGACGACATCGAGCGCGCCGCTTTCACTTTCTTCATGCAAGGCGCCGACCCCAACACAGGCTTGATGAAGGACCGCAGCCTCGCGGCCGGCAACGACACGAGCACCGTGTCGAGCATCGCATCCACGGGATTCGGCCTGACCACGCTTTGCATTGGAGACTCCCGCCAGTATGCCGCGAGCTCTGCAATTTCAGCCCTGGTGAAGACCACGCTGAATTTCCTGCTGAATGAAATTACAAATGTAAATGGGTTCTTTTATCACTTCGTGGACTTATCCACCGGGGCGCGCGCTTACAACTCCGAAGTTTCCTCCATCGATAGCAGCATTCTGATGTGCGGCATCCTGACTTGCCGTCAGCATTTCACCGATCCGGAAATTATCAGCATGGCGACGCAATTGTACGAGCGCGTGAACTGGCCGTGGATGCTAAACGGAGACACGACTTTTTCGCAGGGGTGGACGCCGGAGAACGGTTTCCTGACGACTCGCTGGGATAGCTATAGCGAACTCATGATGCTTTACCTCCTGGCGATCGGTTCCACTACAAATCCGGTGTCGCCGGCCACCTGGCAAGCCTGGGCGCGCCCCAGCATCACTTACGACGGACTCACCTACATTTCGGGAAGCCCGCCGCTCTTCATCCACCAGTATTCGCACGCGTGGTTTGATTTTCGAAATAAAAGCGATGCGTATGCGGATTATTTTCAGAATTCGATCACGGCCACGACGGCCCACCGCTTATTCTGCACTTCTCTCGCCCCGGAGTTTCCGGACTACACCGACAACTTGTGGGGAATTACGTCGTCGGATTCCGTCAACGGCTATGTCTCGTGGGGCGGCCCGCCGGCGATGGGCCCGATTGACGGAACCGTGGTTCCTTGCGCCACGTGTGGTTCGCTTCCGTTCCTCTATTCGGATTGCATCCAGGTGCTGCGATACATGCGCGTGAATTATCCGGCTGCGTGGCAGCTCTATGGCTTCGTGGATTCATTCAATCCGCTCACCGGCTGGTATGACAACGACGTGGTGGGCATCGATCTGGGAATTATGGCTCTGATGGCGGAAAACCAACGCACCGGTTTTGTGTGGCAGACCTTCATGCAAAATCCGGAAGCAGTGAACGCCATGACCCTGGCGGGATTTGTGGCCGACTAGCAACCTGCTTAGGAATGTTCAAACCATGAGAGGGATGCTCGCCATCTTGCTGGCCGTCGCGTTATCAACGCCCGCGCAACAAACGACTTCTCCCTCCTTGCCGGTGGATGCTGAAGTCGTAAAGAAGAGCCTGGTATTTCTCACCTACGAGCACGATGATTTCGAGGTGGTGGGAACGGGGTTTCTCATCGCCATACCTGTCATCGGTGATCCAGCGCACCCGCACGTAGCTATCGTTACCAGCCGCCATTTTATCGACCCGCAATGGGCGGGGTGCTCCTGGCCGAATCCAAGTGCATTGACCGTCCGAATCGGAATTTGGCAGGACTCTTTCACTTTGGAATGGAGCGGTCAAAGGACTTGGCTAGCGCACACCGATGATAAAGTGGACGTCGCGATCATCCCTTTCGACGGAAGATTGGGAAGAATCATAAACAAAGATGTAAAGACCTTGCCGCTTAGTGATTTTTCAACCACGGAAGAAATTGAAAAGTTCCATCTGGGAATCGGGACCAACATAGTTTCAGCGATCTTGGTCCCCGACCTGTTTGATATGAATAGAAATTATCCGGCATTCGTCTCCGGGAAAGTCTCGAATGTGTCGGGCGAAACCGGGAAATTGCGTTGCGGTACCGGCCCGCTGAAGGACAGGCTCAGCTGGATCATCGCCGGTAAGTTCGTCCCCGGAAATAGCGGTTCGCCCGTTTTCTTAATGCCCTTGGAATTTGCGTTGGGGCCGGCCCTTCCGTTCAACAGCCGGAGAAACATGATTTTGGGATTGGTGAGCGGCAATGTGGAAGGCGCCGACCTTGCGGAGATGGTTCCCATCGAATACGTTTTTCAGGTAATCGCAAAGTATTATCCCGACGCGAATCTACGCCGGGAAGGGAACAAGGACAAACCTCAAAGCAAAGGCGGAGTTTCGGCTACGGAGCACAAGGCGCACTAGGGAGTTTCGAGCAGCGCTTCGTCTTTTCCGCTCATACCGGCACAGTGATCGGTTTTTTCGGCGCCTTGACGCTGGCCTTGTGAATGTACAAATTTCGGTCGGCCTGTTCGATCAGGCTCTCAAACCGATCCCCGGGATCGTAGGCTTTCCAGCCGACCGCAAACGACACGGGCAACGCCTTGCCGCCCACTTCCACTGTAAATCCGACGAGCCGCGCCAACACCACCGATAGTTGATCCACTTCGCAATCCAGGAGCAGCAGCATGAATTCATCCCCGCCCCAGCGCACCGCAAGATCGGATCCGCGCGTCGAACTGCTCAAGCGCTTCGCGAATTCTTTCAGCACTTGGTCGCCCGCCTGGTGTCCGTATCCATCGTTGATCTTCTTGAAATCGTTCAGGTCCAAGAGCATCACGATCATGGAGAGCCCTCTTCGCTCCGATCGCGCAATCTCGGCCTTCAATCTTTGCTCCGCAAATCTCCGGTTGTATAGCCCGGTCAACGGATCAAACAACGCCAGCCGCTTGAAGACTTCCGCCTGAATCTGCTGCTCCGCCAATTCTTTTTGAATCATTCGCAGCCTGTGGTGCTGATAGATCATGTGGCAGGTGAAAATCAGCACCAGCCCCACCAGCGCGCGCACCGCCTCGCTCAAATCCCATCCGAAGACCGTCCCCAGGCCTTTCAAGTAAAGCGAGGCCGATAGCGACACCACCAGCCCGGTCAGGCTCAGGATGATGATGGCCGCGTTGCCCCACACCCACAGGTTGCGGCGCTCGATCTTGCGCAGGTTCGAGCGGATTTCGGATACGCCGTAATCGGCATCATTGGTCGTGATCGGCGCAATGGAAAAATTCATGTGTTCGTCCGGCTAGCCTAGTAGCACGTTTACTTAACGCTAACCTCCCCGTAATCTGCGGTCAAGCTCTCCCACATTGGCTGCTTCGCTCTAGTAACAACGCACGCTCGCTGCGTAGAAGCAAAGTCGCCTGAGGGGAAATGGAGTGAAGAAAATTCAGAAAAACACGGCGGGAGAAATCTGGAATCGTCGATTCGAGATTGACACCAGAGAATCGCGGTCGTATTGTTTTTCACCCAAGCAGCAAATCAGGAATAGAAAATCGCGGCTTGTTGTTGCTGACGATGCCCAACGGCGCTCGACTACCTAACCGCAGGCCGCTCTCCGAGGACGAGATCCGCGCGTCCACGCTCGGAGAACCGCAGCCATTGTGCGGCCGAATTCTGCTGGTGGACTACGATCCGCAGTGGCCCGAGCTATTCGCGCGTGACCCCGGCAGAGTCCAGGACACGCTGGGGAGGCGAGCACTGCAGATTAAACATGTCGGCTCGACCTCGGTGCCGGGGCTCGCCGCCAAACCGATCATTGATATGCTCCTAGTGGCAAGCGATTCGGCGGACGAAGACGCAT
>Ga0302176_10000894_pt1 | contig 15715 bp, 11 predicted proteins | sample I_Palsa_E1_1_FD_198787 | JGI IMG/M metagenome (GOLD analysis project Ga0302176, IMG submission 198787) | Peat permafrost microbial communities from Stordalen Mire near Abisko, Sweden - I_Palsa_E1_1 | ecosystem: Environmental > Terrestrial > Soil > Palsa > Peat permafrost | place: Sweden...
CGTCATCGGAATGAGCGCGAACATTTTGGGCTTGCTACCGCTTGGCGAAATCAGACCCGTGTAAGGGTATCCGATCCAACCCGCACGCTGATCGACTTGCTCGACGATCCTGCAATTGGGGGTGGCATCCGTCACATCGCTGAAATGCTGGAAAACTATTTTCAGAGTGAGCACCGCAACGACGCCAAGATCATCGAGTACGCAGACCGTCTTGGAAATCGCACCACTTTGAAACGCCTGGGCTATCTGCTTGAGACGCTCGAAATCGACGCCCCCACGCTTCTGGCCGAATGTCGTAAGCGGGTCAGCGCCGGTCTTGCTAAACTTGACCCGACGATTTTGTCTCTAGGGCGTATCGTCAAACGCTGGGGCCTTCGGGTTAATGTCTCGGTGCAGCCCAAAGGCGGCGACTCATGATAAACCGGCAAGCCATCGAACAACGGGTTCGGGAATGGGGACTTCGGGAAGACGTGGTTGAAAAGGATTACGTCCTTGGTTGGGTGCTGTGGGGCATCGGGCAGCATCCCACACTTTCTGTCAGTTGGGCTTTCAAGGGCGGAACTAGCCTCAAGAAGTGCTATCTCGAAACGTATCGGTTTTCGGAAGACCTCGATTTCACCGTTCTACCCGGGGGCCCCATCCGCCAGGATGATCTTGAACCGATCTTCCGAGAACTCCTTCAACAAATTGCCGACGCGTCGGGCATCAATTTCAGCGGGCGCCCGCCATTATTCAAAACCCATTCATCCGGTCATTACACCGAGGGGCGCCTTTACTATCAGGGACCGAGAAACGCCCCTCAAGTCGCGAGCATTCGGCTTGACCTGAGCGCGTCTGAACGGATCGTCCGGCCCACGGTATTGCGTTCCATCACCCATGCGTTTCCCGATGTGCTTCCTGAACCGCGAACTATTCGCTGCTATTCATTCGAGGAAGTTTTTGCCGAGAAGCTGCGCGCAATGGGCGAACGCTCCAGGCCACGTGACCTCTACGATATTGTGAACCTCTACCGGCGTTCGGATCTACGTTCTCAGCCGCAGCTCATTCGCACTGTGTTACAAGAAAAGTGCGAATCGAAAGGCGTTCCACTGCCCACCGCCGTAACAATTATGCTGGACGACCTCCGCGAACAAACCAAGGCGGAGTGGTCCAATATGCTGGCACATCAGCTTCAGGCACTTCCGCCGTTTGAGCACTTTTGGGAAGAATTGCCGGCCCTCTTCAACTGGCTTGACGGAACGAGTCCGATAACTGGCCTAGCAGCCCTCCCCTTGGGAGCCGATGAAGAGTCGGCAGAACAATGGAGCCCGCCCCCGACCGTCTGGACATGGGGCGCAGGAGTGCCGCTTGAAACCATTCGCTTCGCCGCAGCGAACTATCTCTGCGTCACCCTGGGATATCAAAACACAAAGCGCGTTATCGAACCGTATTCACTTCGGCGGACGCGCGACGGCCATCTCATCCTTCACGCAGTCAAAGTTGATTCGCGCGAGCCACGCTCTTATCGTGTGGACCGAATTGAGAGCGTTGAAGTCACAACGCGGCCATTCAAGCCAGTCTTCCTGGTGGAGTTTTCCGGGAGCGGGCCGATCGCGGCTCCAGCGACGACCACCACAACAGCCGGTCGTTCGCGGCGTGCCACCCGCCACGGCGGCAGCTATCGGCTTTACATTATTGAGTGTTCGTACTGTGGGAAGAAGTTTAGACGGACCACTCCTGGCACATCGCTGAAACCGCACAAAGACAAGAGTGGCTATGCCTGTTCAGGACGGGCCGGGTATCTTGTGGATACGCAATAGCCCGCGCACCGACGGTATGAAGCGTACCGGGCGCCATGCCCTGCCTCCCGCGATAATTTATTGTGTGCCCCAAAGCCCTATGTGACCGGAGCACGAACGACAATCCACATGGTCTAATTGCGTTAGACGTAGACCTGAGCATCATCGTCATCCGACTCCGTTTTAATTCCGTGTTGGAACCGCATCCTGGATAGACGGCTCGGCCTTGCCGTCGGCGCGAAGCGCCGTGTGACCTGTCCGGGATGCTATGCCACAAATGCAACCCCTCCCTTTGACTCAGGCTTTGAAGTGGCGTGGTGAAGAAATCTCAGCCGCCTCCGCCATCGGTCGGGACGCTCCCATTTTTAGCCGCTTCGCGGCATGGGGTCGCTGCATACCCCGACCGATAGCGAAGGCGACGAAGCGGCCAAATCAGGCTAAAATGCCGGCATGGTTGATGCCCCATCACCATTGCGCGTGCCGCCCGTCTTTCACATCGAAGACTTGACGCCCGATCTGATCGACGATCTTCGGGAAGCATCCCAGGCTTCTTGGAGCCGCGGCTACATGGCCGCATTTGACGAATTGTGGCTGATGCCCGAGCGGCGCGATTTGATGCAGGAATTTATGGACGGCCTGGTCCCAGCCGAGCTGTTCACCGAACGATTCAGGGAGTGGTTTTGGCGACCTTGGAATCCGATCCGATCGCTCGTTGACGACAAAATGGCGTCAGTTGCGGATGCGTTTGCCCGAGTGCGCCCCGCCATAGCTGAAATACCCAGCACCTTGCATCTGGAGGAAATCGATTCGACTCGGCTGAATGAAATGGCCGGCATTTTCAAAACGCTGGATGATCGCGCTGGCGTCGGCGCAACGATTGCCAGCCACCTCCTTGCTCCCTTGCGACCGGCACTGTTTCCCACCTGGGACGACTTCATCGCCAACGAGTACGGTTTTGCACTTGATGCGGCAGGTTATCAAAAGTTTTTGGCGATCACTCAAGGGATCGCCAAAAAGGCGCGAGAATTCTGGCGGGATCGGTCCGAGTCTTCCCTGCCGCTGGAAGGCTATCTTTTAGCCAAGGACCGTCAATGGAGCGCGCCGCTTGCGAAGGTAATCGGTGAATGGAATTGGCTTCGGATCACCCACAATACGCCCCGCTTTGGCGAGCCCCAACGACGAAAGTGCCGCCCGGGAATGGAGCCGGTGAAAGAACAACTCAGGCAACTGATTCAATACATCGACGCCGGCCGGGTGCATATTCGAAAAGTAAGCAATGGCACGTCGGTAAGCGTGAGTTTCGTTACCGACAATGGCTGGAAGCTGTCGGTTTTCAACGACGCGGGCCACTGGGATTTTCTGGAATGGGCCGAAGATCCAAAAGGCAACGCGCTCGATTACGACGACATATACGCCGACCCAGCGATTGATAATCCCCAAGGTGCCGAGTCGTGGGGAATCCTCTGCCATTGGGATATCGATCCCGAGTTTCCGGGGGCATCGGAAGAGATCGAGTCGGACGGATCGTAACGGCACGAGCACCTGGAGTTTGATTTCGGGGAACAGGGGACGAGGCGACCCACCTTGGGACCGGAGGAGCATTTTGCCATTCCCGAGCGGTAATTATTTCCCGGTTTCCCCGACTTGAAGGGCGATAGTTCCCGATCGGGAATCTTTTGGTTGATTTGCTTGTTTCTGGCTGATAATATTACCGTACGGTAACATTAAGGAGCCGCCCGATGAAATATACTCCAGAGCAGATTGGCCAGCTCGTCAAAAAGGCGCGCAAGACCCTGGGCGTGACGCAGAAGGATCTGGCTTTGACCTCCGGCACCGGGCTGCGGTTTATTATCGAGTTGGAGCAGGGCAAGGCCACTTGCCAGATCGGCAAGGTTCTGACCGTCCTGCATACGCTGGGGATCACGGTGCAAGTGACCTTGCCCACTGGCGTGGGCGGATCGGGAAAGGGCTAGGCCATGAAACGCAAACTCGATGTTTATCTGCACCGGCATTTGGTTGGCAACCTCGTCCAGGATGCGCACGGGCAGATCACGTTTGATTACGCCGAAACCTGGCTGAATGACCCGGCGGCAATCGCTCTGTCACACTCTTTGCCGCTCACCAAGAAACATTTCACTAAAAACGAATGCCGGGGATTTTTCGCCGGCGTTCTGCCCGAGGAAGGCAAACGCGAGATTGTCGCGAAGAATCTTGGCATCAGCGCAAGAAACGATTACGCGATGCTGGAGAAGATCGGTGGTGAATGTGCCGGTGCGGTGACGTTCATGCCGGCGGGCATGGAACTGCCCAAACACGAAGACAGCTATCGCGCTCTCACGGACAAGCAACTGGCCGAGATTCTCAAGGCATTGCCCAGCCGGCCGCTCATGGCGGGAGATGAAGGCGTCCGGCTTTCCCTGGCCGGGGCACAGGATAAGATCGCGGTGCATGTTTCGAGAAAAAAAATCTCCATCCCGCTTGCCGGAGCACCCAGCACCCACATCCTCAAACCAGCCATCGAACGGTTTGAAGGGGTGGTCTTCAACGAAGCCCTTTGTATGAAGCTGGCCCGCGCGATCGGCATGAACGCGGCCCACGCGGAGACCGGCCAGGTTGAAGGCATCGACTACTTGCTTGTCGAGCGGTATGACCGGACCACGTCAGCGGTCGCTCCAGGTGTCCCTCAAACCTTGAAGCGCGAGCATCAGGAGGACTATTGCCAGGCGCTTGGCATCGTTCCGGAAAACAAATATCAAGCCGAGGGCGGACCGTCGCTCAAGCAGTGCTTTGCGCTCGTGCGCGATGCGTCTTCGGCTCCGGTCCTCGACCTGCAAGCCCTGCTCGATGCGGTGATTTTCAATTTCCTGATCGGCAACCACGACGCACACGGGAAGAACTTCTCATTCCTGTACAGTGGCGGGCAGACCCAGCTTGCGCCGCTCTACGACCTGCTCAGCACCAGCTATTACCCGGAACTTTCGCCGAAGATGGCGATGAAGATCGGCGGCGAATATTTGTCTGCAAAGATCTCCGTAAAGCATTTTGAGCAGTTGGCGGATGAGGCTGGCCTTGCCAAGCCGATGGTCCGGCGGCGCGTGTCGGAGCTGGCGGAGCTGATCTTGGCGACGATGCCGACAGTGACAACCGACCGTCCCGTTGTCCTGGCTGTTGCCAAACTGATTCGAGCCAGTTGCGATCGCACGATAAGCAATCGATTATACTGAGGCACTGACCGAACCAAGCATGTGCGCGGCCGGTTCAAGCACAAGTGAGGGCAACTCTTATGGCACGCCATCTTTCGTTACGCTTATCGGCAAAGTCAAAAGTTGCGTGGGATGGTTCAAAGAATATCGACCTATACGTTGCTAACGGAGAACTTGGCCGAATGATGAAAGTGGAAAGGTTCAACGGCGAGAAGATCGGAAGAGTTCGATTCGAGACAAATCCAAAAATAGCGGTCACGGTGTCTGGCAAGTGGGCTGAAGAAAAACTCGATTTGGGCTATGCAATGACCGTTCACAAATCCCAAGGATCAGACTTCGGCGGAGTTATTGTCGTCTTGCCCGCCGAACAACGCCAGAGAATGATTTCGCGTGAGCTTTTATATGCAGCGCTCACGAGATTTACGCGTCGCCTTTATCTTCTCGTCCAAGGTACACCCGGAGATGTAAAGCCGCTTTTCGCGGCATTATGGCGTGGATCGTCGGAGTATTTGCGACGAAACACATGCTTGTACAAGGTTCAGCAGGCGCCGCCAGATTTGGACGACTATCGGCCAGATAAACGAATCGTGCGCACTCTTAGAGGAGAACTTGTTGCATCAAAATCGGAAGCGCTGATCGCAAATCTGTTGGCCCTTCACAAGATTCCCTATCATTATGAGGAACTCCTCGTCGCACCCGACGGCAGCCCTCGACGACCAGATTTCACCATACCCATTGAGACTGCTGATGGGCCGGACGTTCTTTATTGGGAACATTGGGGAAAACTTGGTGACCCGGATTACGACGCGAGCGTTGATCGGCGCCGGAGCTGGTATCAAACCCATGGTTTTTTTTCAAAGCTGATCGAGACTGACGAAAAAGGCGGGTTTGACAGCACGCGAATCGAAGGCATTATCCGCGATCGCATTGCGTCTTGACGAACGATCGATTTTCCTCGTTGGCTAACTGTGACGAGGCCGCATCATGACCGAACAAGAAAAGCACTGGTTTGATGCTCTGACAAAAGATCGTTCCGACAGTGCGCGCACACTCGAAAAACCCTCCATGCGCGGCGTTCAGCGCAGCGTCGTGGACAAGTATTCGGACCAAGCGCATTTTATCTATGAATTGCTGCAAAACGCGGATGATGTCAAGGCAACGTCAGCCCGCTTTCGTCTCGATAAGGACGGCCTTTTCTTCATCCATAACGGCTCCATCCGATTCACAGTATCCAACCCGTACATTGAAGATGCAGACTCAAACAATGGTGCTTTGGGGCACATCAACTCCATTACATCCATCGCTAATTCAAATAAGACCAAGGCTTCCATCGGTAAGTTCGGCGTCGGGTTCAAGGCAGTTTTTCAGTACACGCAAACGCCGCACATTTACGACCCGAGCATCCAGTTCAGGATTGAACGCTTCATCGTGCCGCACCTACTTGACGAAGATCTTAGCTGGCGAGAGGTTCCGGAAACTGTTTTCTGGTTCCCGTTCGACCACAAGGTCAGGACGGCCGAGAAGAGCTTCGAGGATGTTCTGGAGAAGTTGAAGGCGCTTGATCTCCCCACCTTGTTTCTTTCGCATTTGCAGTCCGTGGTATTCGAGGGCAACGGCATCAGTGGGAGATACACAAAGATAGTCAAGGACTCTCGTATACGAGGAGACATGGCGGTTCAGCGGGTCGTGCTCACACTGGACTTGAGTGGCGAAAAGACCACCCATCGCTTTCTGGTCTTCGCGAGGGAAGGGGGCAACCGGTTGCCGAACTACATCGGATATGCCCTGGCAAAGGACGGAAAGCTGGTGCCAATAGACCGCCCTGCATTCTGTTTCTTTCCGACAAAAGAAGCGACAAACCTAAATTTCATCATTCATGCGCCGTTTCTGCTGACGGATAGCCGCGAAGGCATCAAAGCCGGAGAAAAACATAACCAGGATTTGATTCAGCAGTTGGCGCAGCTCGCGGCAGATACCCTTCCGGTTCTCCGGGATGAAGGACTGATCGACGATGACTTCCTGGAGGTCATCCCTTATGACGAGGCGATATTCAGTGATGTGGGGGACCGGAGTAAGATTTCATTCAAGCCATTCTACACCGCCTTCAAGAGAAAGCTCCAAACCGATGCTCTTCTACCGGCCGCGAACGGAACGTGCTCTGAGAAGCGATGTTCCTATTGGGCGTCCGATACCGAACTAGCTGAGCTGTTCGCCGATGAGCAACTGGAGCAGCTGACCGGCACAGTCAATGCGTGCTGGGTTTTCCGGAGCCGAGGGAAGAAGGAAGTGCAAAGTGGCAATAGGGCGCTAGCGGACTACATCGATGGCGGCGATGCGCGCGTGTGGTCGTTAAAGGACCCCAATTTGATTGTGTCAAGTCTCGACCCCGAAGCAGTTCTGAGGAAGATCACTTCAGATTTCATCTCCGCGCAGCCGCAGAAGTGGCTGCACAGATTCTACGGATACCTTTCCGAGCGCTCTTCTTATCAGCAATTCGTCAAAGATAAGCCCATTTTTCTCGACCAGGATGGCAACGCAGTCCCGGCATTTGACGGGAAGAAGCAACTTATCCTGTTCCTGCACGATGATGACATAGATGGTTACACCACCGTCAACAAGGGATTGCTGTCAAACAAGGCTACTCGCGAGTTCGTAGAGAAATTCGGCATCAAAAAGCCGAGCCTCCGTGATGACATTTACAACAAAATACTGCCGGCATACACGACTACCGGAGGACTTGACACTACCTCCCATTTCTCCAAGTTCTTCCGTTACTTCAAGGAGTGCAAGCACGAGGAGGTCGCGGAATACATCGATCTAATTCGAGACAAGCAATTTCTCCGATTCACGACAGCAGCCGATGCAAAGGTTTATCGACACATGGCGATGTGCCTGTATCTGCCAACGCCTGAATTGAAGCTTTGGTTCGAGACCAAGCCCGACACTCGATTTCTGTTGCTCGATGAATACAGTGGGATGGTCGATCAGAAAGACCTTGAGCGTCTGATGGAATTCTTGCAGCGTCTGGGTGTCGCAAGTAGCCCACGAATCGTGGATGCTGACGCCGATAAGACGATCGATGGCCTGGATGAGTTTCTTTCGAAGATTGACGCGGAGCATTCTGTAGCCCTCTGGAAAATGCTGGTCGGTTCATGGAGCCATTACGAAGGCGCAATGCGTGTATGGAGAAATCGCTACGGCCCCAGAGGGGGCCTTAAGGGTGGCGACCATTGTGATACTCGTGTCAGTAAGGTATTGCGCTCATCGAAATGGATTCTTAACAACTCTGCCGAATTAGTCTCTGCCGACAGAGTGACGATCCAGTCACTTTCGGATCAATATGATACTGCCAGTACGGGAGCAACTGCTTTCATCAGATTCCTGGAGCTTCATGACGAGGCGCTCGACACCTCCCATCTGAGCGAGGAAGACGCCAGAAAAATCAAGCTGGCCGACGAACTTGCGCAGTCTGGATTATCGGAAGACGAAATCCGAGCTGCGATTGACGAGGCGAAGCGGAAGAAAGCCGCTCCGCATCAATCGGGCAACGGCGAGTCCGGTGCGTCCCAGTCGCCGCTCATTCGTGACATTGAACGCCGTCGACCATCCGTTAAGGGTTCCAGCTCGCCTAACGAATCGGAAAGCCCGCCTGGCCAACCTAACGACGAAGCCGAAGACACGGACGACTATACACCGAAAACAGTGGATTTCGGCAAAAAGCTTGATCGTGCCAAAGATCGTTACGCCAGCGAGCTTGACCGCATCGAGCGCGAACAGGCGCTCCATGACAGAGCCAATGCGCTGCCACGCTACAGCTACGGCTGGTTCCTTGCTCTGTTGGAACTGGAGTGCATGGCAAGCAACGAAAAGAATGCGGACAGCAAAACGATTTCCATCAGCTTCGGCAAGGTGGAGCGGGATGAACAATCATCGAGAACGATTGTGCTGAAGGAGCCAAGTCGTTTTATCCCGCAGTCCATTGAGGAGCTTTCCGGCATCCGACTCGATCTCGATTTTGGCAATGGCCGCACCGGAAGCTTGCGCATTGAATCGCTTACAGCCAAGGAGTTTTCGTTGCTCGGCAAGTTAGAAACTGCAGGCGACTTGAGCGGCATTAACTTGAACGGCGTGTTGCAGGCGCGGATTGAGGTCAAGAACCCGTCATTTCTGCTGCACGAGTTGCTGGAGCGATTGCGTGAGTTGAATTATGACGAGCGTTTCGACATGAAGGGACGCCTGACACCTGATATAGAGTTCGTGTTCGGCCCGCCCGGGACCGGCAAGACTACCCACCTCGCGGAAAAGGTGCTCATCCCAAGGATGATTGGTGCTGAAAAGGCAAGAGTGCTGGTCTTGGCCCCAACCAACAAGGCGGCGGATGTGCTGACGAACCGCATAATGGAGAAGATGAACGGGGACACATCTTATCTGAACTGGCTGATTCGCTTTGGAACCTCCGCCGACGAGCGAATCGAAAGAGCCGGTGTGTGGCGGGACAGGTCATTTGACATCAGTACATTGAGCCGGTCCGTAACTATCACGACCATCGCTCGCTTCGCGTACGACGGGTTCGCCGGCGAGCATGGCACGAAGCTTCACCAAATGACGTGGGATGCCATCGTCTTCGACGAGGCTTCAATGATTTCGCTTGCCAGCATCATATACCCTCTTTACAGGCAAAAGCCTCTGAAGTTCATCATCGCCGGGGATCCCTTCCAGATCGAGCCGATTGTCGCCGTCGAGCAATGGAAAGATGAGAACATCTACACCCTGGTCGGCCTCAATAAGGCAGGGTCTTTCGCGGCGCCTGCTACAGAACCGCACAACTACCCGATAACGAATTTGGAGACGCAATACAGGAGCATTCCCGCCATCGGCGAAGTCTTCAGCCGTTTCACCTATAACGGCATCTTGAAACATCATCGGGGAGCAGGCGATCAGCGTCCGTTGAGATTAGACGGTTTCGACGTCAGGCCTCTCAATCTCATCAAGTTCCCCGTCAGCAAATTCGAGAGCATCTACCGGGCAAAGCGGCTCGAGAGCGGAACGTCGTATCAAACCTATTCGGCGCTGTTCACCTTTGAGTTGGTCCGTTGGCTCGCCGGGCAGGTACAGGGAGATCAGGCAAACCGCTTTCGCATCGGGGTCATTGCCCCTTATCGTGCCCAGGCGAATCTATTGAACAAGTTGAATGACTCATGGACTAAGCCTGATTTCGTGCAGATTCAGGTTGGTACCATTCACGGCTTCCAAGGTGATGAATGCGACATAATCATCGCTGTTCTCAATCCTCCGCCAACGATCTCGACCGACTCACGGATGTTTCTGAACAAGCAGAACATTCTAAATGTGGCGATCAGTCGCGCGAGAGATTACTTGTTTATTGTCATGCCAGACAATGAAACCGAGGGCGTCGAGAATCTGCACAAGATTGCCAAGATCGAAAAGCTTGTGAGGGCGGGCGGCGCGTTTAGTGAATACGAGTCCTTTTCCGTCGAGGAAATGATTAGCGGTAATGCCAATTACCTTGAAGAAAACACGTTTTCGACAGGCCATCAGATGGTCAATGTCTATCGTAGACCGGAGCGCTACTACGAGGTTCGCAGCGACGATTCGGCAATTGATGTTCAGATCCACGAGGAACAACAAAGCGGACTTGATTGATCCCGCAAGTGCAGGCCCGATGTGTTCGTTTGGTGTCTCCGAATTGACAATGAACGAATGGGGGAAACTTCCGTACAAACTCAAGTGGAGGCAATGTTAGGTCTTCGATGGTTCGAAGCGAGGAGGAAGCGGTGCGGACCTAATCTGTGTATTTGCGAAAATCTCCGCGCGGCACAGCAGCAGTTGTCCGGTCTTGGGCGATCTCTCTTCAACGACCTTGTACTCATAGTCGTCTGTCACGTAGAAAATCATCTTTTCTGGTCGTTCGCGGGGTTCATCTGCGCGAGAAACCGTTGTGCCCTGCCTTGTCGGAAGCTTCTTGACATATTCTGTGAATCTGGCGTGCGCTAAAAATGGGCACACCTGCGCTGCGTAGTGTGCACACTCCTCGTGCATGAAGGGTTCTTCAAACTTCTTTACCGCAGAGGTCAGCACATCCTCGCCGGCAATGCTTACGATTTCACTATCCAATGGTTGCCCGCACATTTGGCATAGTCTGTTCTCGGCGCAGAATAAGCGGCGGCGTTCGTCGGGGGTCAAAAACTGAGGTATGCCTTTGAGATCGAAGTACGCCGAGTAGGTGATGACATAGCCACGTGCATCGCGAGGAAATCCGCTTAGCCGCTGCGGAACTGCGATGCCGCGCATATGTCGGAGCCACTCATCCTTCTCGGCTGTCCCCACTGGAAAGATCACTGGAGTTTTAGGCTTCTGTGGCACCCGAGAGATGATAAGTAATGACATCCCCTTATCCAAGTCGGGAGATATGGGCATTTCGCAATCGACCGACGGGTCAGACTGAGGACACCGAGTGCCCGCACTGGAGGTCGAATCACGATGTCAGAGAATGTCAAAGAAATCCTCGTAAACCTCGGAATTCCTGCTAAAACCTGTTGAGCCTGCAAAACCCAGGGTTGGCCAGTCTGACCGCATAAATCACGATTGCTCCGGCCCTGCGAGCGCGTTCTCGCCCCGGGCCATTGTGGACCTTCGGAACCGATTCTTCGCCTACTCCTTGCCCAAGTGCTCACGTGCCACGGCTAGGATCACCGATTTGATTATCGCTGGCAATGTGGTCCAATTTGATACCAGTTCGGCCAGTTCCGGATCGATTGCAGCGCTTTTTGCAGCGCCTTTGGCGGAATCGCTTGATTTCTCGGCAGAATCTGCGATTGTTCGATCCCTGTCCTGGGCAATGGCTTCGCTTGTTGTCGAACCAGGGCCAGACACATCACCCCTCCCCTCTGACTCAGGCCCTGAAGTGGCGTGGAGAATATATCTCAGCCGCCTCCGCCATCGGTCGGGACGCTCCCAATTGTAGCCGCTCCGCGGCATGGGTCGCTGCATACCCCGACCGACGACGAAGGCGACGAAGCAGCGAGATCAGGCAAAAGTTCCAGCAGGGTTGACGCCTGGTCACCGCTGGAGTTCAAATACCACTGGCTTTCCGTCCGCACCGGTAAACTCGATCTTTTTTGTCTGCTGCAAGTCTCTTACGGCTTTATCACCGAGCTTAAAAGAGCCCCATGTCGGAGCCTCACCCCGTTTCTCAATCGCTTGCATTACCAATTTGTTGTGTTGAACGTCCAAAAAAGCTTTTTCCGCCTGGAAAATGCTTCGCGTCGTCAGCGCTACCATCTGAAGATCGCCAGAACTCTTGTTGTCCAACTCGGTGATCGTTGTGCCGTCCGGTTCGGCAGAGCTCAATCCGGCAACCATGTCTTCTGCCGAATCGCCTATTTCTAAAGCGGGACCGAATGACTCGACTGTGACTATATCACCGCCGAGGTCGAGGGCGACATCTGTTGACTCCGCAATCGCCGTCTCGGTCACGGCGTCGGCAACCGTTTCGGCAGTAACATCCGCTGCCGCAGCGGCGGCGGCATCGGTAGCAACCCCGTCTACCACTGCCACCTCACCAACGCCCCCATCGCACCCTATATTGCTCAGGGCCAACGCACACAAAACCAGCAGGGTCAAAAGGCTGATCCCGCTAAACCGATAGGAAACTGGCGTATGATGCTGGTTCATTTGACTCTCCTTTCGTCACGAGGACGGTTGTCGGAACTATGGGCGCGATTGCCCTCAAATTGCCCTCAGCGGGCATCAAAAGACGGTAAAAAACCGTGTAGCTTCAGCACATCAACGAGACGTGCCAAATCCTTGTAATTGCCAGCTTTAAGATGTAAATAGAGATGCAGCAGGAGATTGTGGATTTGAGCTAATTCGACTCTCCCCCTCTCCGTTCGATTCCGAAGACGACTGTAACGTCTTGCAGCATCGGATATTACGGAGACGCATTCGATTGACACAGTCATCTGTGTCAATACTGTGCCAATCAGCAAGGAATGAGATACAAATCACTCCTGGTATGACGCAGTTTGAATGAGGATTTTCCGGATAGATCATTCCGTACTCGTTTGGGCCCTCAGGGCCGCTTGTAAATCAATTCTTCGATCCCGAGACCTAAAGCTATTTGGCGGCTAACGCCGTTGAGACTTGATTGCGAGCGGCAAGGGATACCATTTGGACTGATGCTGGTGCGAGAAAACAACTCTGATCGCAAAGGTTCAAGGTGGTCAGGATCGCCGGTATCACTGTCATATTCCCGGATGTTCATCGATACGGGCCATGCACTCGTTTTTGAAAGCCTCAATCTCCGCTACGGTAGGTTTGTTGTTTTCCATATCTTTCCTTTCTTTTGGTAAGTTTTCGTTCCTTCTGATTTCTTTTCGGTTTTTATTTTGACGAGCAAACAGGATGTCGCGAAACCCCTAGACAAGGATCATTCTCCCTCGTTCTTCACCCAAAAGTTAAGGGGAGTAGGCAGGGGCAACCGCAGGCATTCGTGAAATTCAACCGTGCCTGCAAAATGCGTTCGTTTATCAAATACGGCTTTTGGCGGGCTTCTTAACGACCCAAATCGTTGAGCCAAGCCAGGATCAATTACAACAGCGCTCCAGGCATCATTAAAAACGTTTTCGTCTCCGAACGGCTCAAGGGATGGTGTGAAGGAAATAATTCGCAATACGTCGTCTGTGTCATCCCGGTGAAAGATGCGGAACTAAGAAAGTCGTTGTTCCGCGCTTCAAGCTTCGGTATGCTAGGCAAAATCGCAGACAACGTTCGTCGTCGGAGTTTCATATGGGAAATCCCGGATCAGGCACTTTAAGTCCAAGGCTGGCAATGAGTGGAACGACTTGGATTACAAAGACGTGAGCGCGGACACTACTCTGCCGCTATTGCTCCGCGATCGTGACGCTTGGCTGAAGCTCGTCGATAGGACGATCGAGAAACTGAATGCCGCATTGCGCCCGCGAAAGCAATGACTTTCATAGTGAACGAAAAAACTTTCCTTCGTGGACACCCCGCCCATGGCCTTTTCTCATAACCTCAAGTGCGTTTTTGGCCTGCTTCTCCTCCCCCTTTTCGCCGAAGCCGATGGCCCTTACCACATCCATCCGCTTTCCGAACAAGAAACGGTCCAGATTTACACCCAAGCCCTGCGCGATGCATGTGTGCATGCGGACGAAGACTGGAATACCTCATCTTTCGATCCCGCGGCTGGCTATTGGGGCAACGGAGTCAGCAACGAGCGAGGCATCCGGATCGCCGGCAGCATGGTGTTGGCTTGCGCGACCGTCCTTAAATATGACGACGGCCTCAGTGCAAGCGAACGTCAGGATCTGTCGAAGAAAGTCACCGCCGCGCTTCGTTACGCCACGGCAACGCATTTCACAAGCAATCAAAAATGCACTGATGGCAAACAATGGGGCGGTATGGACAGGCCCGGCTCCAAACAATGGCAATCATCCTATTGGACAGGTTCTTATGCCATGGGTGCGTGGCTTATTTGGGATAAATTAGACCCAGCGCTCAGGCAAGACATTGAGCGTATGGTGGTTGCACAGGACGATTTGCTAGCCACAGGCAACCCACCCACGAACATGTCGCTCGACACCAAAGCGGAGGAAAACGGCTGGACCGTGCCTTGCCTGGTGCTTGGCGAATTGATGTTCCCCACAAATCCGCACGCCGCTCTTTGGCACCAGACGGCGCTGAAATACATGATGAACACCCTCTGCACAGCGGCAGATAGCAACAGCACCGATCTGGTCGATGGGCGGGCGGTGAAAGATTGGTCCCTGGGCGCGAATTTGTATCCCGATTTTACACTGGAAAACCACAACATTTTCCATCCGTCTTACGTCGGATGCAGTTCCTATTTCTTAACCCAGGCAGCACTCTGTTACACCTATGCCCATCAGCCAATCCCGCAGGCGGCGACGCATCATCTGCTGGACACTTGGCGCATGTTTCAAACCGTCCTCCTGCCATGGGGCGAGTCGGCTTATCCGCAGGGAATGGATTGGGAATTGCACGGCCTGCCGTTTATCAACTTGTACGCCGCACTGGCGACGCATAATCAGGACCCGTATGCCTCGAGGTTGGAGCAGTGCGAGCTGCAACTGATGCGAACCTGGCAGGAGGCGGACAAGGGAAGCCTCGCGTTTTATGGATCAAAGTTCGGCGTCAACCGGCATGCGATCAACGCGGAGCAGCTTTCCTTTGGACTCCTGGCCCACAGAATCTTTGGCCCATCCGCAAAGCCTTTAACCGAAAAAGAGGCCATCGATCAGGAGCAGGGTATGCACGATTATCCGTATGTGGATTTCATCGCCCAGCGGACGGATAAAAAGTTCGTCTCGTTTTCGTGGAAAAATAAAATCATGGGGCTGATTATTCCGCTTGGCGATGGGCATGAAGACAATCCTGATTTTTCCACGCCGATACCCACTGGATTGATTGGCTCGTTTGATCTTTCACCGAAGGGGGATGTGAAGATGAAGGTTGTGGACCATTCACGGCAAATAACGCCGGACCACGAGCTTGCCTCCCTCGGCCTCGCGTTTGAAACTAGCGGAACTGTGCTGCTCAATGGCGGGCGATTGAAGCAAACTTTAAGAGTGTCTTCGCTGGGAAGCCAAACCGTAGTGTATGAGGACCGGGTCGCGGCTGCTGCGGATGTGACGGTGCAATCGGAGCGCGGCGTGCCGGTGGGAATTGAAA
>Ga0302176_10000908_pt1 | contig 15520 bp, 9 predicted proteins | sample I_Palsa_E1_1_FD_198787 | JGI IMG/M metagenome (GOLD analysis project Ga0302176, IMG submission 198787) | Peat permafrost microbial communities from Stordalen Mire near Abisko, Sweden - I_Palsa_E1_1 | ecosystem: Environmental > Terrestrial > Soil > Palsa > Peat permafrost | place: Sweden: Abisko...
CCGCCTGAGTTTGAATTGCCTGCGCATGATCCATGAGCTCCGTGTCCCCTTGTAGAGTAGTGTCTTCCGCCCCCCGAGCGTTTCACTCGCGACTGCAAATGTTTCATTATAAGACATTTATGATTGCTCAACTTCCTTCATAGAGCACAAACGGGGCCCAATAAAAGGGCCGGCTATAGACGGTCTGCGAATGCAGAAGCGAAAGCTTTGCGTTTCGCAACGCGACGGCCGGGTCTTCTCCCGCGGCGATCGCTGAGTACAGGTGGTCCATCAGCTTTGGGGTGGAGGCATCGTTCACCTCCCAAAGCGACGCGATGACCCGCCGGGCGCCGGCCCGCAGAAACGCCCAGGAAAGCCCCACCAGTCCCTCTGAGGAGTAAATTCTGGTTCCAGCGCTATCGCAGGCGGAGATGGTCACCAAGTCCGCATGCAGCCGATTGGCCGCAATATCGCGCGCATAGAGATTGTAGGAGGAGCCGTCTTGCGAAAGAACCACAGCCGAATCGAGCGGGCTGATGCGGCTCGCCGTGCCATGAGCCACAAAATGGATCAGCCCATAGTGGGCCGGCTTCGCCTTGAAGTAAGCCGCCGGCGTAGCCTCTTTCCCGGAGAGAACCGTTTCCTGGTCTTTGCTGAAGTGCTCACTGATCAGGCTTATCTCTTCCCCGGCATGCGAAAGAGGAGGATAGTTGGGCGGCGATTCAGGATTACCGATCAGAAGCAAGTTCCGCGGCGCCGCTGACGGGTGTAGAGCCCTTGCGTGACTCCCCACCGCAAGCAGGAAGGCAGAGCTGGCGTTGGTGATGGAGACGTCTTCGATCCAGTAGTGCGGCGTCGGCGCCTTCACCACTAAGGTTTCGAAGTTCAACCCGCAAAGGGGGCCATCGGAAATGATGGTCACTTCTGATTGCGGTTTGATCCAGCGTTCCACGGGTCCAATCAGGGTTCGGTAGAGTTCTGCCCCGTCCGCATCGGCCAGATCGTTTCCGCCAAGCGCTCCAACCAGGTGAGCACGGTATCGCTCCACGAGCGGCCGGATTCGGTCCTCGCCGGGCAGCACAGATAATTGCGTATGATCAGGCAGCACAATCCACAGGTAGCTGGCTTTGGTGCCGATCCAGTACGAAAGGATAGGGTGCCTCAGCCGCAACGCGGCGCGTTCGGCTTCAGCCACATTGAATGTCTGGGAATTTGAGTCACTCAAGCCCAGCCCATCGGTGAGTGTGCGCGCTCTCTGCAATTCTGCCACGCGGAAAGCCTCATCGCGCATATTATGTCCGACCAAAAAGTCAATGTAGTCGTTGTAGAAGTCTTTCGCATTGGTGGGATACGAAAGCTCAAGTTCGTCACGGCCGAGCGACTTGCGTCCCTCTTCGAGCGACGCTATCGCCGCCGCATAATGCTTTTCAGCAGCTTCGACCTCGTTTAGTTGCGCGTCCATCGTGGCTTGTATCGACAAAGCCCAGGCCCGTACAACGAAACCTGTACTGCGATCGTGAACGACCGACCGCAACAAGCGTTCGGCCGTGTTGCGGTCGTGTTTCCGGAATGAGATCTGAGCTTCGTTCACAAACGAGTAGAGTTCTGTATCGTGATCACCTATGGAATGCTCCAGCAGCAGGGCCTGTTTGTTATACTTCTCTGCGAGGTCGAAGTCGCCTTCTTCGATTGCAACCCCCGCAAGATCGTTGAGACACCAAAGCGCATCCTGTTGGCTGTCCTGCTGTCGCGCCAACTGCAAAGCCTGCTGGTAGGTTCGCTCCGCGATCGAATAGCGATGCTGGACGAATTGAATCGTGCCGATATTCAAGACTGCCCTTCTCTGATCGGTTATCATTCCGAGGCGCTCCGAACTCCTTTCTGATTCCTCAAATAGTTCAGAGGCTCGATCAAGGTCCCCCATCTGTCTGTAGGCCAAAGCCAAATTGAAAGTCAGCCTCGACGCAGCCCCTCGGGCACCTATCTTCTGGGCCGCAGTCAAAGCCGCGTTCAGCAGATCTGCGGCATCCGCGTAGTGGGCATGCTGCATCTGCATCACGCCCAAATTTCCAAGCGCCTGGCTGCTCAGGAATAATTGGTGGTTATTTGTGGCGATCAACAGCGCACGTTTGAAAAGTAATTCGGATTTCACGGGATCATGACGGAAGGCAGCGAGCTTCCCCTCGCCAAGCAGCAAATCAACCATAACCTCCGGTGATTGAGTTCCGCTCATTCTTTCTGCTGCCTGAAAACTTCGGTCGGCCAGCTCAAGCTGCTGCAGGTTGCTTTCGGCAAATCCCAGGAATACGCTCTTACGTGCTAAGAGCACCGCGTTGCTTGGTTCGGGGACATCCCCAACCGTGAGTACCGCGAGGGCGTCCTTGTAGCGACCCTGCCATATCAGGATCTCCGACTTCAACAACTGAAAGCGCCAAAATGAGTCCGGGTCTCCATGCCCGACTACGCGTAGACCCTCGTCTACGCTCCTCAAAGCATTCTTTAAATCGCCGCGCTCAAAGCTGCTCTCAGTTCCCTGATAGGAACTAGACAGGTTGAAAGGAGGGTCTGTCTTACACCCTAGACAGAGGAGGATGCCAAAAGAAAGTCCGACCCGCAGCCTATGGAAACAAGGTGCCGCCGCCTCCCGTGGGTACCGAGACCGCCGCCACTCCAACAAACGGGCTACCCAGTTCAAGCCGAAGCATGGTGAGGCGCTTGGTATCCGACGACGCAAAGATCTCCCCGACGTAGAGATTTCCAACGTGCGGGATGTAAATCGCGTAAGCGTATGGAAGCTCCGCTGCAGAGGTGCCGGCCCCTACCGTCCGAACCTGTTTTACCATGCTGGTGTGCAGCACTCCATTGGATTTGTGCCACCCAACCGCCGGATCCATCATCATGCCTTTTGCAAGAGCCGGCGGTATTTCTTCATTCGAGGCGCCCCATTGGTATCTGGCTTTTGCCGGCGTCGGGCCTTTCCCGCCTTTGTTGCGTTTGCCCGCCGATTCATAGTGATCCGACAGCGCGGCATGCGTCGGATGCTGCAAAAAGAGATCGTGGTCAAGGTCCACCTCCACCGCCTGCCCCGCAATCTTGAGGTTCTCAAAGGAGCTACCAAACGGGATGATCTCCGACGGCTCGCCATCCTTGTTCTTCGAGGAGACTCTGCCGATAATGGCATCCGCCGTAATCATGTGAAGAATATTCAAACCTTCAACGACACAAGTCACTACGGTATTGTGCGCTCCGTCGTCTGTCTGGATCCCCGACACATAGGTGTGAGCCGAGCTGTACGATATGACGTCCTTTAGTTGGTAAGCACCGCTCTTTGCGGAAGCAAAGCCGCCGATGATAGGCAGAGAAGTTGCTGCGTTCGTATCGATGTCGGCTTTGAATGGCTGAGTGATGTTTCCCCCAATGGCGGAACCGTGCGCGTGATACAAAAACCTTCTTCCACTCATGCCTGCAATCTCCTGCTTCTTATCTGATTTTGGATTTCGTTTAAACATCACGAGGATAGTGTAAGCACTGTTAAGTTCGTTTCAGAATACAAACCAGCTGCGAATATTACTCTTCTTTAAAGGAGCGCCGGTGTTGACATCGATCGAGGGACGCTCGGTCATTGCGACCGGGGCCGCACAGGCATCGGCAAGGGCATCGCGCGTGTGTTTGCTGCTAATGGAGCGCGGGTACTTATCGCCGCCAGGGATCCTGGCCAAGCCAAACCGGCAGCCGCTCAGATTCGCGCCGAGGAGAATAAGATTCTCGGGCATGCGAGTCATCTCGCCGAACCTGTTGAATTGCCGCGATGCCGATGAATGCAGTCTCTTGATCAGCAGCGTGGCGAAGTTCTCAGACTTCTTCTCCAACTCCTGAAAGAGCTCGGTAGCCCGATCAAAATCACGTGGCTAGTGCAGCCAACGCTCATTTCGTTTCATGGTATTCAGAGAGGCTGTTAACAAGCTGCAGAACTAGAGCTGAGCGTATTCCTTCTTGGCCTCAGCAATCACCGGCAAATCGGAGTCGGCATTCTTCCACTCGGTGAAGAAGACATCGTAGGCCTTTTTTGCCTCTGCCTTATTGCCCGCCATAACGTAGGCGCGGCCCAGCCCGAGAAACGACAAGGCATACGGGCTGCCGGTGTTGTACGCAAGCCCTTTCCGGCGCGTCGCATCCTCGAATGACGCGATCGCATTGCGCGGGTCTTTCAGCTGCAGATAAGCGAGACCTCTCAGATACGGCGCAAAGGAAACATTATCGTGGGTTCGCACCCGTTCCAGCAGAGCCAAAGCACGCTGCGCGTCACCGGCCTTCAGCGCCAGCCAGCCGCGGGCCTGCGGCACGTATAGCCCCTGAACCAGGGTGTCTTCTGGATAATGCTTTTCGAGGTCCGAGAGCATCTGGTTTGCGTGCTTCTCCTGATTGCAAAGAGCCAGTGTCATGGCGGCGTAGATGAGAGTGACCTTGCCCTTATCCAATTTCAAAGCGTTCTTGACGGTTTCGTCAGGATCGGAGCATCGGTCGATCATCCATCCTGCGTAGGCGGCGGTGAGCAGCGCGCCGGCCTGGGCGTCCTCCTCCTTTGCGCTCGCCGCTTGCTCTGCCGCGCGCAAAAGGGTCGTCCGCGCGAGCTGAAATTGGCCGAGCTGGGGAAGGAAACCTCCCCACCAGGCAACGATGAAGACCTGGTCCGGTCGTCCGGCTGTGTCGGCCAGGATTTTATGCACGCTGTCCCAGTCAGAGTGGGCGGCATAATACCCGGCTTCAATCCCGAACAGAGATGTCCCGTTGAGGCCCAGACGCTGGGCTTCCGAAATATACTTCTCCGCCGGCAGGCCCAGCTGGGTTGCTCCCCCGACCTCGTTTTCCAGCGCGATGGCATTTTCCGGTTGCAGCGCCAGGGCCCCCAGATTGGCAGCTTCGCTCTTCTCCAGTTCACCGATGGCGGCGTAGGAAACACCAAGGTTGATGAAGTTGGAGGCGTCGAGCGGATATTCCTGGGTGGCGACCTGCAGCGTCTCGATGCTCTTATTTTGATCGCCCACGACCGTGGAATAGTAATGGCCGGCGATGTAGAGTTTCTCTCGCTCGCTGACACTATCGCTCAGCTGGTAGGCGCGGGTGAAGTTTTGCGCGGCCTCGGTAATCGCGCCCGTGTTCAGTTTGAGCACGCCGAGACGGGCCCACGCCATCGCAAGCTTGGGGTCAAGCTCCAGGGCGCGTTTGTAATGGTCATACGCTTCTGGAATATCGTTGCCCTTTTGATGCGCCTCATCGCCCAAAGCATAGGCGCGGAAAGCTTCGAGCGAAGGCGTGGTGGCTTGACCAAAAGGCGCATTGAGGCGCTGGATACTGGAAAGACTTTCCCCGAGTTTGCCACGCATCGTGGCCGTAACCTGGTTCAGTGCTTCGAGCACGTGCTCCTTGTCAGGCGCGGTCGCTTCTGCGCTGGCAATGTCGTCGCCGTTCGCTGTGTTTTGCGCGTCCAGCGTGAGAACGAAGGCTTTGCCGAGGGGGGCGATGCTCCCGGTGAGGATTGCCTTGACCCCTTCCCGTTCGCCGATTTCCCGGGCAATCTGTGGGGTGATGGTCTCGTCCTGCTTGCGGCCGAGGAACTGAAGACTCTGGCGAAGGTGCTGCTGGCTGATGATGTCGAGCACCGGAGACTGGGCAAGCTGTACCCGAAGCGCCTGGTTCAGAGTGGTGTCAAAAACCGCATCTCCGGTCTTGTTGATGAAGTCGGCGACGATGATGCTGTCCTTTGAGGTTGCCGGCTTGGCCGTCGACGCCTCGCCAGGCGCCACCCCCGTGCTGGGTCCAGGGCCAGGCTTGGTGCCCAGGTCGTTGCGAAACAGAAATGCTGCGCTTGCACCAGCCACCAACACCAGGGCCCCAATGACGATCAAGCGATTGCGGGGCCGGCGCCGGTCTGACTCCGGCAGCGGAGGTACGGCCGAAGCGGGCGGAATGGGAACAGCGGTAGCAGCGCTCGCAGTGCCGTTGGAAGACGAAGACGAGCCCGAAATAGCTTCCAGGTCTGCCAGCAATTCTTCGGCGCCGCGGTAACGCTGGTCGCGCTCTTTGGCCAGCAGCTTGCCGATCACCGGATCCAGAGCCTTGGGCATGACCGGATTGAGGCTGCTCACCGGCGGCGGGTCCTTCATCAGCAGGGCGGCAAAGACCTCGGCCGTGCTGCGCCCGCCAAACGGAGCCTGCCCGGTGGCCATCTCAAACAGCACGCTGCCCAGGCTGAAGAGGTCGGTGCGCGCGTCGAGCGGGTCGCCCTTGGCTTGCTCCGGGGACATGTAAGCCGCGGTGCCGACCGTGGAGCCGGGAGTGGTCAGATCCATTGTCCCAGTGGCGCCGGCGGTCTCGCTCCGCGTATCGAAGTAGCGCGAGTCCGGAGAAGCTTCGACTCCCTGCTTCTTGGCTAATCCAAAATCGAGGATCTTGAGCTGCTTGCGGTCCCGGCCGCTCTCCACCACGAAGAGATTGGCCGGCTTGATGTCGCGATGCACGATTCCCCGGGCGTGCGCCGCTGCCAGAGCACTCGCGGCCTGCTGCCCCAGGGTAAGTACCTCGGCTGGGGACAGCTTTTGATGGGTGAGATACTGCTTCAGCGTTTCCCCGCGCAGCAGTTCCATCACCAGGTAGGGTTGCCCATCCTGCTCGCCCACATCGTGAATGGCGCAAATATTGGGGTGATTTAAAGTGGCGGCTGCACGGGCCTCGCGCAGGAAGCGCTCATGGGACAAGTGGACCCGAGAGTGGGGAGTACCAGCGGGCGACGGACTGCCGCCACCAGCCTCTGCCGCCAAAAAACTGTCGGAGATCAACTTCAGCGCAACTTCGCGTTCCAGTCGAGTATCAAGGGCGCGATAAACATCACCCATACCACCGGCGCCGATCTTTTCTATGACTCGATAGGGCCCAAAGACAGTTCCAGTAGTGATCATGGTCGTCCGGCGCGTTTGGATTCACTTCTCTAGCAGGATACGGAAAAACTCTGTTTTGTATCCGGGCACGAGATGTGTGAGAACCGCAGGTCCCTCCACTACGCTTCGCTCCGGTCGGGATGACCATTCTATCGCCGGGGTCAAGTATTTCTCGGCTGTTGCTCGTGCGGCCATAACAGAATTGTCATCCCGACCGGAGCGCACCCGGATTTCCTACTTCGCGGCACTTGCCACGACCACGGATGCGGTTTCCCGTAAAGGAAACCGCATGAAGATGATCAAAGCCACGGCTCTCGACAGGAAATCCGGGGGAGCGCAGTGGAGGGACCTGCGGTTCTTATCCCGGTTCTCACACGCTGAACGTGTGAAACCTGAGTGTACACGCGACAAAGGCTACAAGTACCAGGGGATATTCACTACGACAATGCGCTGATTTCCCTTGAGCAACAGCAGAATCTTGAGTAACTGGACACGTTGGTTGTGTAGCAGGTTCTCCCACCAGTGCTTCACCACCAGCTCCGGTAACAGGACCGCGACCTTCCGTCCCGGATTCTCGGACTCCAGGCGCAAGATGTAATCCATGAGAGGCGAAATGATGAAGCGGAAGCTCGAAGGGATGGTCACCAGCTCCGGGTCCTTTAGGCCTGCTTCCCGGATGGGGGCGATAATCTTTTCGTCCCAATCCTCGTCAATTCCGTGCGGTTCATCCGAGGAGTGGACATGGACGACCTTGATTTCCTTGGAAAGCAGCAGGCCGAATCGCAGAGCCTTTTCTGAGATCCGGTTCCAGCCTGCCATAGGAATAACTACCAGGGGCTGCTCCAGGTTGGTTACCCTCATCGGCTGCGTGTCTTTGATCTCCCCTTGCACCCGCTTGTAGTGCTTCTTTACGGAATACATAAGCAAGATCAGGGTTGGGATGAGCAGCGCCGTGACCCAGGCTCCCGCTCTGAACTTCGAGGCCAGCACGACCATGGTTGTAATCCCTGTCGCCACTGCGCCCGTGCCATTCACCAGCATGTGCCATACCCGGCCCTTGTGCTCGCCCTCCTGCTTCTTCCAGTGCATGACCATGCCCGCCTGGGAGAGGGTGAAGGCGAGAAAGGCGCCGATGGCATAAAGCGGAATCAGGCGGTCGGTGACGCCCTTGAACAGGATCAGAATCACGGCGGTCAGGCCGGTGAGGGCGTAAATGCCGTGCGAAAACAGCAGCCGCCGTCCTCTCAGGATAAAGACGTGCGGCAAATAATCGTGCACCGCGATCGCCCGGGTCAGGCGGGGGAAATCCGCAAATGCAGTGTTGGCGCTCAGTGCCAGGGCCAGCAACACACTCCCCATGGTCAGAAAATAAAACCACCCCCGGCCGAACACAGCGGTCACCAGCAGACTCAGCAAACTTTGATAGCCTGACGCGTCCGGGTCCATCGCCATAATTTGATAATGCTTGGTCAGCCAAGCCGTTCCATACAACAGCACGATCAGTATGCCGATGATGATGGTGAGCGCATACTGTGCGTTCTTCGCTCGAGGCTCCCGGAAGGCCATCACCCCGTTTGAAACCGCCTCCACACCCGTCATCGCGGCGCACCCGCTGGAGAACGCCTTCATCAACATCCAGATGCCTAAATACGCTACTGTTTGTGGAATTGGCTGGGGCAATGGGTCCACGGGAAGCGGGTGGCCGCCGGCCGCGAATGTCTTGTACGCACCGACCGCAATTGTCAGCAGCAAGGTGCCAATAAACAGAAACGTGGGGAAAATAAACGCCGTGCCCGTGTCTTTGACCCCGCGCAGATTTACGACCGCCAGGATGGCCAGGATAAACAGGCACAGAGCCAGCGTGTGGGGTTGAAACTTGGGCAACGCAGAGGTCATCGCGGTCACGCCGGCCGAAATTCCTACCGCCGCGGTGAGGATGTAATCGATCATCAGCGCCGCCGCGGCCAGCAGCCCGGCTCGTTCGCCCAGGTTCTCGCTCGCCACCGTGTAGCTGCCGCCGCCGCTGGGATAAGCAGCGATAGTCTGCCGGTAGCTAAAAAAGACGATCGCCAGCAGGATCAAAATAGCGGTGATGATGGGGAGAAGGTACTGCGTGCCGACAATGCCTAAAGGGATCAGCAGGGCGAGCGCGGCTTCGGGGCCGTACGCCGCGCTGGTGAGCGCATCCAACCCGAAAATGGGGATGCCGGCTCCTACGCCAATCTGTTCGGCGCGCTCTTCACTCGTCGCCAGTGGTTTGCCGAAAAGCCTGTCCTGAATCGCCATTCCGATGTTGATAGTACACCTGTCAAGTCTTATTTCCGGGCGCTTTGTCTGTGAGGTTCTTGTAACAATTTAGGAGCCCTTCGTGAGCATCCCTCGGCCGAACCGCATGGGCGCGATAAACATTGAAGAAAAAATAGGTATGCGTGGCGCCCCGGCTTTCGGCCGCTATGTTGGCATTGACTACTCCGGTGCCCAGACCGCGGAGACAAGCCTTCCGGGGCTGCGTATGTATATCGCGGATCGAACCTCGCCGCCCAGCGAGATCCAGCCACCGGTCAGCCCACGGAAGTACTGGACCCGTCGTGGACTTGCACACAGGCTGGCAGAGCTTCTCGCTGAAGATATTCCCACGCTGGTCGGGATCGATCACGCATTTTCCTTTCCCCTCCGCTACTTTGAACAACATGATCTTCCGCTCGACTGGACAGCGTTCCTTGAAGACTTCCAGCGTCACTGGCCTACTGATGAAGAGCATCTTTACGTGGAGAGCGTCCGCGACGGTTCATATGGTCATGGAGCTGCGCGCTGGGGTAAATCCACCTGGCGGCGGTTAACCGAGGTACGCGCCGGGCGCGCCAAGTCGGTTTTTCATTTTGACGTGCACGGCTCAGTGGCCAAATCAACTCATAGCGGATTGCCATGGCTGCGCTATCTCCGCTCCCACCTTGGCCCTCGCCTCCACTTCTGGCCCTTCGATGGCCGGCAGATCCCGGCCGGCCGGTCGGCGATGGCGGAAGTCTATCCCGCCTTGTGGAGCAAAAGGTTCCCACGCGAGGCCCGCGACCAACACCAGCACGACGCCTACTCCATCGCGCGTTGGCTGCGCGATGCGGACCTGAACGGATCCCTCCCCGCCTTTACCAATCTTCAATTAGAGGAGGAGACGCGCAAGATCGCCGAGATCGAGGGATGGATTCTCGGTGTTGTTTGACCGCACCCTGGGACGAGCCGTCGCTGAAGCGTCAGGAGTAGACTGGAACCACACTATGGCCACCGCGACGCGTGTTCCTGTTGAGGTCTACCTTCGCTCCACCTACGAGCCCGATGCGGAATATGTGGACGGGGAAATTGAGGAACGGCCCGTGGGAGAGAACGACCACTCTGCCTGGCAAAATGCCGTCGGACTATGGTTTAACCTGCATGCGCAAGAGTGGCGCATCCGTGTTAGGCCGGAGCTGCGTATTCAGGTCGCTCCGACACGCTTCCGTGTTCCTGATGTGACGGTACTTGACCGGGCTCAGCCAAGCGAGCAAATCATTACCCAGCCACCTCTTGCAGTTTTCGAGATTCTCTCACCGGAGGACAGAATGCAGCGCCTCCTGCGCAAGTTGGAAGATTACAGCGTCATGGGGATCCCTGAAATCTGGGTCATCGACCCGCAGGACGCCACCTACTACCGATATAAGGAACGCCAGCTCATGCGTAGCGACTCCTTCTCCTACGACGCCAGGGGCATCGTGTTTCCCATGAACCAGATCAAGAACCACCTCGACTTGTAACCCTCCACTACGCACATTCAGAGTGTTCTTGTAACCCACTCTTCCACCCACAAAACTCTGTCCGGGTGCCCTACGTTCGCACCAGCGTTGCCCGGATTTCCTACTTCGCGGCACTAACCACGACCACGCATGCGGCTTTCTCTCGAAGAAAGCCGCACGAAGTTGCTCAACGCCACCAACCTCGACGGGAAATCCGGGATACGTGGGTCAATAAAGATAGGCGAAGCCTATCAAAGGTCTGTCTTTTCGTTTTCTAGCCACCAGCCGTGCCGTTACCGTGCGCGAATGAACGTCTCCGGCGTGCCGTCTTCAGGATTCACAAAGATAATGTCTTTCGGGTCGCGTCTCGGCGTATCAATCGCAAGAAAGACCACCGGCCCCTCGATCAGCTTGGGCAGGGCATGAACAACACGGCGCTTGAAGAAAAGTAAATCGCCAGGGCCAAACTCTGCGCCGTTCGAGGAATCTCCCATCCAAAACGTTCCTCTTCCCGACAGAACATAAAGGTACTCGTCAGAACCAGCGTGGTAATGCGCTGGGGTTTCCCGGTACACCCGAAACACGCGCGAGCTCGCGGCTTCCTCATCCGTCAGGTACGTATCAAGCAACAGTGTGTCTGCGGTCTCCGGAAAGGTCCGGGCAACTTGATTTAGATCGAAACGCCGGTAACTATGTTCCTCTGCCATGAAGTCTCTCCGCCACTGCGCCCATGATAATGGTACTTGCGGTTCTCCCGATCGTGAGACCGGCTGGGATATGCTGTAAGCGAATTGCAAGCGGATAACAAAATGGCGAAACAAGTGAGGAAGAAAACGAAGCCGCCGGCGGCAGAGACGCCCGCCAAAATGGACATCCGCTCCGTAGCCCGGTTGGCCAATGTATCCATCGCGACCGTATCGCGGACGATCAACCGCGTATCGACAGTGAACCCCAAGACCGCCAAACGAGTTTGGGAAGTCATCGAGAAGCTCAACTATTTCCCCAATACCCAGGCGCGTTCGCTGGTCTCAGGGCGCAGTCGCCTGTTGGGGCTGATTGTTTCCGAGATCACCAACCCTTTCTTCCCGGAACTGATACAGGGCTTTGAAGACATTGCCGTGGAGCATGGCTACGAAATTCTCATCAGCTCGACCAACTACGATCCCCGGCGCATGTCGTTGTGCATACGCCGCATGCTGGAGCGCCGTGCGGAGGGCGTAGCCGTGATGACCTTCGGCGTTGAGAAACCGCTGCTGGAGCAGTTCGCCGAGCGCAACATACCGCTGGTATTCGTCGACGAGGGTCCAGACAGGCCGGGCATCAGCCTGCTAAGGGTGGATTACCACCACGGCATCCGGCAGGGGGTACAGCACCTGGCCGCGCTTGGGCACCGCGATATTGCGTTTATCAGCGGACGTAAGGGCCTGCACTCCGCGCAGTCGCGTCTGGCAGCCTTTTCAAGGTCGCTTGAGGAGTGCGGCATCGACGCCGACCCGGAGTGGATTGTGGAGGGGGATCACACCATGGAGGGTGGCATCGAAGCCATGGATCGCCTGCTGAAAGCCCGGCAAAGACCCACTGCGGTGATGTGCTCCAACGATATGACCGCGATTGGCGTGCTCCACACGCTTTACCGCGCGGGATTGAGGGTGCCCGATGACCTGTCGGTGATCGGCTTCGACGACATCCACATAGCGCAGGTCACCATTCCGCCGCTCACCACTATACAAATGTCGTGTTTTGAGTTGGCCCGAGCCGCGGTGACCGCGTTGCGCGCGCACGTGGAAGATGGTGGGGAGCCAAAACGTAACTATCAGATACCCACTCACCTGGTGGTCCGCGAATCCACCGGCTATCCCAGGGGAACGATGCTCCACCTCGGCGGGCGCGGAGGGAAGGCCAAGGGGACCCCGGTGGTGGCGGCCATCGAAGCCCGAACGAGCGAAGAGTCCTAAGCCCAGCAACCCTGATAATTCAATAGCTTGCGGGATCCGGCGGAAACGTTTGCAGCATGCTGAAAACGGGGCCGGTGAATCAACGTGCCGCTGCCGCGTCCGCTCCTGCCGCCGGCTCGCCTTCAAATGTTCAAATGCAGATATTCTTGAAATGGCTTGTTGACAGCCTTTCATCCGGTGGGATATACACGAGGCGGGAAAATTTACCCCGGTCAGTGGCGCTTGTGCGAAATTACTGTGCGACCACCGGCAATAGATAAAAACCAGGGATACGGTCAAAAGCTGGAGGAAAGCGCCAGCAGTTTATTTGTCCAATCCAAGAAAACGTTTTCTGGGAGATCAACCCGCAACGATCGTAAGCTGCGGCCAGGAAATTCCAAGCAGTAAATGCACGATTTTTAGGAGGACTACGATGCGTCGTTTTCAATTCTTGCTGGCTGCCGCATTCACTGCGGTAGTCCTGCTCACGCCCCTTGCCTGGGCTCAGGAAAACGCAACCATTACGGGAACTGTCTCCGATCCTACGGGCGCAGTGGTTCCCAACACCGCCATCACGCTCACCAATGTCGCCACCGGCCAGGAGCGGTCGGGTACCTCAAACAGCAACGGCATCTACGCCTTTACCAATGTGGGCGTAGGCCGCTTCAACCTCGAGGCCAGCGCGCCCGGATTTGAAAAATTCAGCACTACCAACATTTCCGTGAGCACGGATCAAACTCTTAAAGAGGATGTCACCCTCACGGTCGGCAACGCAGCCCAAACGGTCACCGTGCAGGCGAACGCGCTCCAGGTGCAGTCGGAGACCAGCGAACTCAGCACCCTGATCACCGGTCAGCAAGTCACTCAGTTGGCTACGAATGGCCGCAATGTAACCGCGCTTGCTGCCCTGGGCCTTGGTGTCTCCAACACCTTGCCCGCATTCAGCGGCGTGGCGGGACTGACCTCCGCCAATGGAATCAGTTTCAACGGCACTCGCAGCACGCACAACCTTTACATGCTGGACGGAGGAGAATTGAACGATCGCGGCTGCGGTGGCTGCTTTAGCTCCCTGCCTTCGATCGATGCTCTGGCTGAGTTCCAGACACTCGACAGCAACTACTCGCCCGATTACGGAATAGGCTCCGGTGGAACCATTCTCATGGTGATCAAGTCCGGAACCCATGATTTTCACGGGTCGCTCTACTACTTCAACCGCAACGAAGATTATGACGCCAACAACTATTTCACCAAGTTGGCGGGCCAGCCGCGGCCCGAGTTCCGGTTGAACGAGCCCGGCGGAAACATCGGTGGACCGCTCTTTATTCCTCACATCTACAACAACTCTCGCAAGAGAACCTTCTTCTTTGTGAATGAAGAGTGGCGCAGGTTGATCCAGGGTAGCTCGCCAACCACGGTGAATACCATCCAGGCCAATAACTTCCCGACATTGGGAGCATCCTTGGCGTACAACGTGCCCACAGGCAATTCCGCCCCAATTGTTCCTAACACCACGGATCCAAACAAACTCCTGATCTACAAGGGCGATGGTCTGACCCCTGGTCTACCCTTCCCGGGCAACATAATTCCCGCGAACTTGATCGATCAGAACGCAGTCCTTCAACTGAATGCGGGCACTTTCCCGCACCCGAACCTCGGCACCAACCAATACATCTCGTCCATCCCTCAGCCGACCAACGTTCGCGAAGACGTGGTTCGCATTGATCACGCCATCAACAGCAAACTTCAACTGATGGGCCACTTGCTCCATGAGCCTGTCACCGTGAATTTCTTCCCTCCGCTATGGAGTGACAGCACGTATCCGACCGTAGGCACGGCCATGCAAAATCCCGCGTGGTCCTCAGTCATCAAGCTGACCCAGACCATCTCTCCCAACTTGCTGAACGAAACTGCTGTGCTTTACAGCGGCAACAAGATCACCCTCACGCCGGTTCAGGGTCCCGGAGGAACGTTTGTTCAGCCCAGCGGATGGACGGCTACCAGCTTCTTTCCTGTGGCCAACAATGTAGGCAGCCGCCTGCCGGAGATTGACCTACAGGGAACTCCGCTGAACACCAACTGGAGCTCGAGCTACTACCCCTGGAAGAACGGCTACGAAGGATTCGAGTATAGAGACGATCTGTCCTGGACGAGAGGACTGCACCAGTTCAAAGTCGGGTTCAGCTGGCTGCACGACTACAAAAACCAGCAACTGCAATACAACACCCAGGGAACTGCAATTTTTAATTCCAGCTCTTTCTCCAAGGACTCTTATGTGAACTTCCTGCTCGGCGACGCCAACACCTTCGAGCAGCTCAACTATCTTTACGGCAAGCACTGGGTCAATAACAATTACGGTTTCTATGTGCTCGACAACTGGCACGTCCAACCGAGGTTGACACTGAATCTGGGTATCCGCTTCGACGGGCTGCCGCATGCCTTTGAGCGTTATAACCAGTTTGCCAACTTCGTTCAGGCTGACTATAACTACGGGCTTGGCAATCCGGTCACTGCGGCGGGTACACTCGATCCTGCTCAGCTCACCAATTTCAAAGGCACGCCCTTCTATTTGAACGGCATCCAGTTAGCGGGCGTAAACGGGTTCCCGCGCGGCAACGTGCAGAACAAGTACAACACCTGGCAGCCAAGAATCGGCTTCGCCTACGATGCCACCGGGGATGGAAAGACTGTGGTCCGCGGAGGCTTCGGCATGTTCTTCGAGCGTGTTCAGGGGAACGATGTATACAACGCCGCGCTCAATCCGCCGTTTGCTTACATACCGACCGCAACCAACGTCTACTTCTCCAACCCCAACATCAGTGCGCTGACGGGACCTACGCAGACGGGAACTACCGCGCCTCCGAGCTTTCCTTCTGCCCTGACGAACCTGGAATACAAATACACGCCTCCA
>Ga0302176_10000911_pt1 | contig 15464 bp, 12 predicted proteins | sample I_Palsa_E1_1_FD_198787 | JGI IMG/M metagenome (GOLD analysis project Ga0302176, IMG submission 198787) | Peat permafrost microbial communities from Stordalen Mire near Abisko, Sweden - I_Palsa_E1_1 | ecosystem: Environmental > Terrestrial > Soil > Palsa > Peat permafrost | place: Sweden...
GCAAACTCCGCTATTGCCGGCGCACTTGATTGTTCAGGCATTGCTTTGCGGATCGGCGGTCCTGGCGCTGTTGCCGAAGGCGATTGGCGGTTCGTCCCAGGCTGAGCCTGTCGCGAGCGCGATGCTGGTCGTTTTTTTACTGCTGCATTTGCTCATGCTGCTCGGCGAAGTGGCGATGCCGCACGCTACCGACAATGCGCGTTATGGGGCTCGACTGATGATGCAGGGGCCGTTCTCGGCGGCGTTCTGGGGCGGAGGGGTGGGGGTGGGGGGAGTGATTCCCCTGATGATTTTGTTGGGTGGTTTTTTGTTCAGCGCTCCGAATCGAATTGTGGTTGGAGTGGCAAGCGTGCTGGTGCTCGCGGGGCTTCTGATTTTTGAATGGTGCTTCGTGATGGCGGGGCAGAGCGTGCCGAATAGCTGAGGTTAGAGCCCACAGGGTTAACCGTGGGTCGCGCAACGAAGCAGGCGAGCTATGCTCGCCGGGAGACGGCCAAGGCGGCTGTTTCTACGTGAATGATGGAGATCAGGGATGACGGATTTCAAGCGCGACGGGAGCCATCTTTCTTCTTATCCGCCGGTGGAGAAGTGGGACGATTGGGTTGAGTACGATGCCGCGGCCTGGCCTCGGCGAGTGGAGAAACATTATCAGCTTGTTCCGACCGTTTGTTTTAACTGCGAGTCGGCTTGCGGACTTCTTGCTTATGTCGATAAGGAAACGGGACAGGTGGCGAAGTTTGAAGGGAATCCCAAGCATCCGGCCAGCCGCGGACGGCTTTGCGCCAAGGGGCCGGCTACGATTACCCAGATTCATGATCCGGATCGCATTCTTTATCCAATGAAACGAGCGGGGCCGCGCGGGGATGGGAAGTGGCTGCGAACTTCCTGGGATGAGGTGCTGGAGACTTTTGGGGCGCGCATTCGCAAAGCTTTTCAGGAAAATCGCGGCGAAGAAGTTATGTATCACGTGGGGCGTCCGGGGCATGACTACATAATGGATCGAACGCTGCAGGCGTGGGGAATCGATGGGCACAATTCGCATACGAATGTGTGCTCTTCTTCGGCGCGGCTCGGTTATTTGTTGTGGCATTATGCGGATCGTCCCTCGCCCGATCATGCCAATGCGCGATTTATTTTGTTGCTCTCGGCGCATCTTGAGTCGGGACACTATTTCAATCCTCACGCGCAGCGGATTATTGAGGGGAAAATGGCGGGGGCGAGGCTGGCCGTTATGGATCCGCGACTTTCGAACACGGCCAGCATGGCGGATTACTGGATGCCGAGCTATCCCGGGACGGAAGCGGCGGTGCTGCTGGCGATGGCGACCGTCATTCTTGATGAGAATCGATTTGATGCAGCGTTTGTGAAGAAGTGGACAAACTGGGAGGAACTTGAAGTCGATGGATTCGCTGCTCGGGGACAAAGTTTCGAGGCTGTCATTGAAGTGTTGAAGCGGCACTATGCGAAGTTCACTCCAGAGTTTGCAGAAAAAGAGAGTGGAGTAAAGGCCGAGGTAATTTCTAAGACGGCGCGCGAGATCGCTGACGCCGGTAGCCGCTTTGCCTCGCATCTATGGCGGGGCAGCGCATCGGGCAACCTTGGGGGATGGCAGACTGCTCGGGCTTTGATGTTGCTGCACGTACTTACGGGATCGGTGGGAACTCCGGGTGGGCACAATCTGAATGCTTGGAATAAATTTGTGCCGCGATCGTATAAAAATCCTCCCCCGCAGAAGGGATGGAATGAGCTGCTTTATCCCTTGGAGTGGCCGTTGTGCACCCATGAGATGTCGCCACTGCTTCCACATTTTCTCAAGGAAGGGCGCGGGCGGATCGAGGCTTATTTCACGCGTGTTTTTAATCCGGTTTGGACGTATCCGGATGGTTTTTCGTGGATCGAGATGTTGCGGGATGAGGAGAAGGTTGGGCTGCATGCTGCGCTGACTCCGACCTGGAGCGAGACTGCCTGGTTTGCTGATTACGTGTTGCCGATGGGGTTCAGTTCGGAGCGTCACGATTTAATGAGCCAGGAATCTTACGCGGGAAAGTGGATCGGGTTTCGACAGCCAGTGCTGCGCGTGCTCGAGGAGCGCAAGGGAAAGAAATTCGATTACACGTACCAGTCGAATCCGGGCGAAGTTTGGGAGGAGGACGAATTCTGGATCAACCTGTCGTGGGCGATTGATCCCGATGGAACGATGGGGATTCGGCAGTGGTTTGAGTCTCCTTATCGTCCCGGAGAGAAACTTACGGTCGACGAATACTACGGGTGGATTTTTGAAAATTCGGTTCCGGGATTGCCGGAGACGGCGGCTCGGGAGGGATTGAGGCCGCTCGAATACATGCGCAGGTTTGGCGCCTATGAGGTGACCACCGACGTTTATCGGCAGAACGAGAAGCCAGTGGATGCCGCGGAGCTTTCAGGATCGAAGGTTGAGGCGAACGGGCTGGTTACGAAGGACGGCAAAGGCGTCGGCGTGATGATTGACGGCACGGCAGTCGTTGGGTACAACACGCCGTCACGGAAACTGGAATTGTTTTCGAAGACCATGGCGGACTGGAAGTGGCCTGAATTCGCGCTTCCGGAATACTATCGCAGTCATGTTCATCGCTCGGCGCAGGCGGCCTCGCTCGGAACAACGGTAGAGGAGGGTGGCGAAGACTTTGACCGCAATTTCGATTCGCGATACACGCCGCTTGTCGAATGGCCGAAGGATTCGAACGGCGAAGTGTACACGCTCTTGCCGATTTTTCGGCTGCCACATCTTATTCATACACGATCGGGGAACTCGAAATTTCTTTATGAAATTGGGCACAAGAATCCACTGTGGGTGAATCCTACAGATGCGCACATGCTTGGCGACCTTCGTACCGGCGATTTGCTCAAGGTGCATACTGAGATTGGGTTTTTCGTTTTGCACGCCTGGGTTACCGAGGGGCTGGCGCCGGGAGTGGTTGCTTGCTCTCACCATTTGGGGCGCTGGCGGCTTAACAAGGACGACCATGTGGAGCGGATGTCGAGCGCGTGGGTCGACCTCAAAGAGGTTGGCAAGGGGCAATGGAAGATGCGGCAGACTTCGGGGGTGGAACCGTATGAGAGTGCCGATCGCGATACCCAGCGCGTTTGGTGGAGCGATGCCGGCGTGCATCAGAATCTTACCTTTCCGGTGCATCCCGATCCGATTACGGGAATGCACTGCTGGCACCAGTTGGTGCGCGTCCAGCGGGCGGGCGCTGAGGATCGCTATGGCGATATCTTCGTCGATACCAATCTTTCGTTTGCGGTGTATCAACGATGGAAGGCTTTGACACGTCCGGCGCCGGGGCCGGACGGGCTTCGGCGGCCGTTGTGGATACCGCGCGTTGTACGGCCCGAGGAGGAGGCGTTCTTTGTGCCGAGCACGAAACTCTGAGCTTGCCGGGCGTTGTAAAATAGCTGGATGCCAGTTCAGCCGGGAAATCCCGCGTCCAATAAAAAGCGCACACCGCCTCCGGACGAGACTTTCGAAGAAGCAGCCTACCTCAAGGCTCTGGGAGAAAAGCAGAAGATTGTCAGCTTGAAACTGGCTGACGGAGAGCTGGTCCGGGGGTGGATCGAGTATTACGACAAGAACATGGTGCGCGTGACTCGCGAGGACGGTCCAAATTTATTTATCTTCAAGCATGAGATTGTTTATATCGCGGAAGACTGGAAGAAGAAGTAGCGTGTTTCATTGCGCAGTCTCCGCCCTCAGTATCTCCATGGTTACCACATTCCCGAAAGTACAGGCGTGGCATGACATCCCCTCAATCGCTCGAACTCATTTCTCCCATGCAGTCCATGGCTCGCGCCGCGGGCGCGCTGGTGATGGATTATTTTCGACAGCACGTGAAGGTTGAATATAAGGGCGATGTCGATCTGGTGACGGTGGCGGATCGCGAGTCGGAAGCGCTGATTCTGGAACAGATTCGCGAGCAGTTTCCAACTCATGATGTGATGGGGGAAGAAGGTACGCGGATTGAGACCGGCAGCGAGTACAAGTGGTATGTCGATCCGCTCGATGGCACGACCAATTTTGCACACGGCTATCCGGTATTTTGCATTTCACTCGCGGTGGAGCGGCGGGGACAACGGATTGCGGGAGTGATTTATGATCCCACTCGCGACGAGATGTTCGTTGCCGAGCTGGGCGCGGGCGCTCGGCTGAACGGCGCGGCGATGCACGTCTCGAGTACGTCGAGGCTTGAGGAATGTCTGGTGGGTACGGGGTTTCCCAGCCACAAGCGCCATAAGAATCCGAATATTTATTTTTATCACCAGCTGACACTGCGCACTCATGGGGTGAGACGGGCAGGGTCGGCCGCGCTGGATTTGTGCAACGTTGCTTCGGGGCGGTATGAAGCCTTCTGGGAGTTTAATCTCAATCCTTGGGATACGGCAGCGGGCGTGTTGATTGTGCAGGAGGCGGGTGGGCGAGTAACAGATTTTTCGGGCGGGGGATTCCAGATTGCCAGCCGGGAGACGCTGGCGTCGAATGGTCTGGTGCATGAGGCGCTTATGCATGAGTTCCAGGAAATCTTTGCGGGACGCGGGTTGGAGGAGTTGCCCAGTCCGGTTAGCTATCGGAAGGATCGAGGAGCCTGAGCGGAAGCTGCTTTTTTCGTAGCGCGCGGTGTGACCTCCAGGGCCATGGCCGCCGGTGAGCGAGAGTTCCGCAGCGCTCAAGCGCTGCCGCCACCCAAAAGCGATAAAACTGATGTCGCCGCCAAAAACGACGCAGCGTTTTGGGCCCGCGGCTTCGATTACAATTACACGTGTGAATTCGTCTCTGATTGAACGCAAGATTGAAAAGCGTTCCGACAAGGTCCGGCTGCACGGACGCATTCTCTTTCTTACCGAAGTCCCAGAGTTGATCAAGAAACAGCTGGCGGGGTGGGATCTGCCGTGGGATACAAAGAATCCTGCAAACAATCCCAGACTTCGCGACGACATTTCTACCGACGAGATTACTCCCGCGCATTATTGCTTTTACTTCGATCGCACATTGGGCGAGATTCCTTATGCTGGGTTGCGGTGCGGCGACACTTTGCCGATAGGACGCGGCGATGTGAAGCGCGGCGGATTTGTGTGTTCGGTGAGCGGCAAGCGGCGTGGCAAAGGGTCGAGTCGGGAGCAGTCTCCTTATGCCGAGCTGTGCGCCGGGATCCAAGTTGCAATTGCTGAGAATATCGAGCGTATCTACAAGCAGAATTGCCAGAACCTCGGTTTGCTGACTTCGACTGATTTTTCCTTGATTGATCGGATCCGAAGCGGGGAAGAAATTGCGCTCGGCGAGTTCACCGCCGGGGAAGACGAGATCACGCGGCAGGTGATCGAATATGGCGGGTTGTTTCCATTTAATGTGGCTCGGATGCAGGGGAAGGTTTTCCTGCCACCGATCAAGACTACTGAGCGCGCGCAGACGCTGGCGGAGAAAATTTTTGCTTCGCATATGAAATCGGATTCGTTGGAGATGGCCGAGCCTCTTCCGGCGGGGGCGGTGCATAGCCCCGGCACCACGCGGTACGTTCGTCCGGGCGATACCGGGTTTACGCGCGTCGATCTGCGGTTCAGCCATGAATACGTCACTCCTATGGCTTCCATTTTTTACGAGCAGTATGTGGGCAAAGACGTGCCGGTTAACGATGCTTCCAGTATCCGCTTTTTTCGCGATCATCTCACTTTTCTTGACGAAGTGATCTCCGAAGAAAAGAAAAAAATGGGGCTGCTGGATTTGGCTACGCAACTCAAGCTGAAGCAGGAGGATTTTGCCAGGCAGCAGGGCATAAAACTTCATGGCGAACTTGCGGATCGCAAGGGGTCCGAGGGAATCTGCCATTCGGTCATGCTTGAGACTTACGCTTTGCCGGGGCAGGTAAATGTTGGATCCGACTCGCATACGCCGCATGTCGGCGCCATTGGTTGCATTGCCTTTGGCATCGGCACGACTGACCTTTTCAATTCGTGGATCACAAAGGATGTTCGGGTCAAGGTCCCGGAGTCGGTCAAGATTGTCATACGGGGAAAGCGACATCCGAATGTTACGGCAAAAGATTTCATCCTTAAGATTCTTTCGCTCGATTATGTGCGCAGCGGCAAGGCGCTGGCGAAGGTGATGGAGTATGGGGGCGAAGCGGTGGAGGCGCTTTCGGTTGATGAACGCGCCACGATGACGAATATGGCGGCGGAGATCGGCGGATTTACGGGGATTGTGGCTCCGGATGAGAAAGTGGTCGAGTTCCTGATCGAGCGCCGGGGGATGAAACGAGCGGAAGTTCATAGGATGATCGAAGGTTTGTGGAGCGATGCGGACGCCGAATACGCTGAGGTGATCGAGCTCGATGCGGCCGAGATCACGCCCATGGTCGCTACTCCGGGCGATCCGGGGAATGGCAAGTACGTCCGCGAACTTCCAGCGCGCGTGCCGATTGAAATTGCCTATGGCGGGACGTGCACGGCGGGAAAGAACGAAGACATGGACATGTACGCGTCGGTTCTTGCCGATGCTTTGAAACGGGGCAGGCGAATCTCCGGAAACGTTGATTTCTGGATTCAGTTCGGTTCGCAGGAGACACGCGAATATTCAAAAAGCCGAGGCTACATCGACATTTTCGAACGCGCGGGGGCGCACGTGATTGAGCCCAGTTGTGGCGCGTGCATCAACGCAGGGCCGGGAGTATCAACTCGCAGCGACCAGGTGGTTATCAGCGCCCAGAACAGGAATTTTCCCGGTCGCAGCGGGCCGGGGCAGATGTATCTGGCGTCACCGTTGACGGTCGCAGCCAGCGCGGTGGCGGGATACATTGTGGAGTACGAACCCAGTCAGGAGCATGACTGATGACCCCTTGGCGGCGGAAGCGACGTGACCGTTTTTGCCACCGTGCGTGGGGTCTTATCCACTGTAGGATGTGCGGCAGCGTACATTCAAACGAACGGTGCAGATTGACTGATTGCGGAAAATTTCCCTCGGCTGGCCTCATCCCGCCGGAAGCAGACGATGCGACCGTGCAGGTGTGAACGGACCTGTGGACTCGACGCCACGGTCAATTGAAATCGCTGAGACGCTTTTCGACCCTGGAAATCTGCCGCTGATTGGTGCTGCCTGTACCGATAGCAGCGTTCTTGCTAGAATCGGTATTCAATTGCCCCCGTGCGCGAGGAGCATGATTCTATGGCCTACGTTATTGCCGAGCCCTGCATTGGAACCAAGGACACCGCCTGTGTTGACTCCTGCCCGGTGGATTGCATTCATCCCAAGAAAGACTCCGAGAAATTTGCAAGCGAGGAGATGCTGTATATCGATCCTGTGGAATGCATCGATTGCGGCGCCTGCGTTCCGGTCTGCCCGGTCTCGGCCATCTTTGCGCTCGACGACCTGCCGGAAAAATGGAAAGAGTACACCGAACGCAATGCGAAGTACTTCGGACGGTAGGTGGTTCTAACTAGCGAGAGATGTCTGAAAGCTGACGGCTGACAGCTCGATCCTTTACAATCGTTTGATTAACCTGCTGACCTTCCATGGCGCTGAAGGAGTCGGAAGCGATCGTTCTGCGCACGTATCCGCTGCGTGAGTCTGACCTGCTGGTTACGCTGTTTACCCGAATGGAAGGCAAGGTGAAAGGGGTTGCGCGGGCGGCCCTGAAATCGAGGCGCCGCTTTGGAGGCGCGCTTGAGCCGCTCACATATGTGCGGGCGTTCTATGACGATCGCGAACGGCAGGAGCTGGCGCGGATCGATTCCTGCGAGGTGATCGAATCGCCCTTGGCGAGCGAGGTTAGTTATCCGCGGGCAGTGGCGTTGGCGCACATTGCCGAGTTGCTGGACGAGTTGATGCCCGATCGTGAAGCGAGTGATGCGGTTTTCCGGTTGAGTCTGGCGGTTCTTCGGGAGTTGCGCAGTCCGTCGTTGTGGATGGCGCTGACGTATTTTGAGTTGTGGATGACGCGGCTGATGGGGTTTCTACCGGATTTTTCGGAGTGCGTCGTCTGCGGACGCGCGCTTGATGGTGGCCGGGCTTTTTATCATGTGCGCTCCGACGGCCTGGTTTGCATCGATGATAAGCGCCTGGCGTCCTCTGAGTTGTCGATTGAGTCGAGGAAGATTGCCGCGCAGATGCTGCGGTCCCGCGTTTCGGAGTTTGCGGTTATCGATTGGCCAAAAGCTGTGGGAGCGGATCTCCGCAAGTTTCTTCTCCAGATTCTGGAGCGGCACATCGAGAAGAAGTTGGTGACCGCGGGGATGATGGAGAAAGTCGGCGGTTAGCTCAGCAGTTCGCTCCGCGATTGATTTTTTGATCAGGTTGTCATCCCGGTTCGCTCGGGCGACAAGTTTAGGTTGGATCACGTGAACTCATCTCACTCCAATTCGCCGACCTTCCAGGAGCTTATCCTCAAGCTGCAGACTTTTTATGCAGAGCGTGGAGCCGTTTTGCAAGAGCCCTATGATGTTGAAGTGGGCGCGGGGACGATGGCTCCCGAAACATTCCTGCGCGTGTTGGGGCCGAATCCTTACAAGGTTGCGTATGTGCAGCCTTCGCGGCGTCCGGCTGACGGGCGATATGGAGAGAATCCGAACCGGTTGTTCAAACACCTGCAATTGCAGGTGATTCTGAAGCCGCCGCCGGAGAATGTGCAGCAGCTTTACCTGGAATCGCTCGGCGCGATCGGCATTGATCTGCGGCAGCACGACATCAAGTTCGAAGAAGATAACTGGGAGTCGCCGACCCTTGGCGCGTGGGGCATTGGCTGGCAGGTGATGCTCGATGGGCTCGAGGTTACGCAGTTCACTTACTTCCAGCAGTGTGGTGGAGTGGATCTTGATCCGATATCTGCCGAGCTTACTTACGGACTGGAGCGGCTGTGCGCTTTCCTGCAGGATGTCGATTCGATTTACGACATTGTGTGGGCGCGCGATCCGAAGACGGGCAAGGAAGTGAAGTATGGTGAGGTGCGTCTCGCCGATGAGCAGCAGTTTTCCGTTTACAACTTTGAAGAAGCGGACGTGCAGAGTGCGTGGAAGCATTTCGAGCTTTGCGAGGCGGAGTGCAAGGCGCTGATTGCACGATACGCCCAACTCGGCAAGGACAAGAGCGATACCGATGGCAATGCGCGGGAGAAGGCGCGCTTTCCGCTGCTCGGCGCTTACGATCTCTGCCTGAAGTGCTCGCATTACTTCAATATTCTGGATGCCCGGGGCGCAATCTCGGTGACAGAGCGCGTGGGAGTGATTGCGAGAGTTCGGGCGTTGGCCGTCGGGATTGCAAAAGCCTGGATGGACCAACAGTACTCGACGGGTAAGACGGAGAACGATAACCATGCTGCGAAAGCGGCAGCTAAGGAAAGAAAAGGAAAGCTTGCTCCGGTGGGATGAAGACTTTTTGCTGCCGGGAATGCGGATTTTGGTGGGAATGCTTGGGCAGATCAAAAACTCCCGTTGTGATCTGGCTCACATTCACGTGTTTGTAATTCTGCGACCATGGACTGAATTGGCTGATGTCTGACTTTTTACTCGAAATTGGATGCGAAGAGATCCCGGCGAGGATGATTGATGCCGCTTCTCGCGAGTTGCGCGAACGGGTGAACTCTCTGCTGCAGCGGGAGCGTCTGGAACCGGACGGTTCGATTGCATCTTTCGATACGCCACGCCGTCTTGCCGTGCTTGCCTCGGGCATTCCGGCTTCACAACCGGACCTCACCGAGCGGGTGAGTGGTCCGTCCACGCAGATCGCGTATAAGGATGGGCAACCGACACCGGCAGCACACGCGTTCGCCAAAAAGGTCGGCGTGGATGTCGGGAAACTCGAGAAGGTCAACACTCCCAAGGGCGAATATCTGGAGGCTACGGTTACGCGAAAAGGACGGACCGCGGCTGAGATTCTTGCCGAGGCGCTTCCGCAAGAAATCTCAAACCTTTACTGGCCGAAGAACATGTACTGGCGCAAGCGTGGAGAGGTGTTCGTTCGTCCGGTGCGCTGGCTGGTCGCGATGCTCGATGAGCGCGTGGTGCCGCTGGAGCTGTTCGGCATCGAAGCCGGAAGCACATCTTGCGGGCACCGTATCATTGGTGATAAGGCCGTCGCTATCTCCAAGCCGAGCGCGTACGTTGAAGCCATGCGAGACGCGAAAGTTCTTGGCGCGGCCGAGCGGGAGCAGAGGATCCGCAAATCGCTCGATGCGGCGACGCGAACGATCGCAGGTGCACGCTGGCGGGAAGACGGGCCATTGCTGGCGACTGTCGTCAATTTGACCGAGTTTCCTTCAGCAATCCTCGGCAGCTTCGATCCGGAATTCCTCGACCTCCCGGAAGAAGTGCTGGTCACGGTGATGCGCGACCACCAGAAATATTTCGCGGTTGAGGACGCGAAAGGCAAGTTGCTGCCTTATTTTTTGGCTGTGCTCAATACTGCCGGCGACTCGGAAGGATTGATCCGCCACGGCAATGAACGGGTCCTCCGGGCGCGATTTAACGATGCCAGATTCTTTTGGCAGACAGATCAGAAGCTGACTCTCCGCGAGCGGGTGGCTCTGCTGCGTAACGTTATGTTCCAGAAGGATCTTGGCAGCTATTACGACAAGACGCTGCGCGTGCAACGCATGGCCAGCTGGCTGGCGGAGACGGTGAAGCAGGGCGGCATAGCGATTCGGCCAGGTGTCGTGCATAAAGCCGCGCTACTTGCGAAAACCGATCTGACGACAGAGCTGGTTAAGGAATTCACAGAACTGCAAGGAATTGTCGGCGGTCTTTACGCGCGGGTGCAACGACTGGATGAGGACATGAGGCCCGACGTGCAACGCGAAATTTCGCGGGCCATCTACGATCACTACAAGCCGGTGTCGATGGAAGATCGCGTGCCTGAGACCGTCGAGGGAGCGGTGCTCTCAATCGCGGACAAGGCTGATTCGATTGCGGGAATGTTCGCCTTGGGGTTCATTCCGAGCGGATCAAAGGATCCGTTCGCGCTTCGCCGTCAGGCGAACGGAATCGTGAAGACGATTGTTGAGCACAAACTGCCTTTCCGTCTCTCTGCGATCATGGCCGACGCACGCGCTCGATATAAAGCGTCTGATGCGGAGAAGAAATTTACGAATGCCACGTACGGCGAGTTGGAGCGAAGTTTTTTCCGCGAGCGTCTTGAGTTTTATTTGAAGGATGCGCTGGGCCATGCCTACGACGTGGTCGGTGCCGTGCTCGCTGTCGATGCCGACGATGTGGTGGACGCCGTTGCTCGCGCTGAAGCCGTGAGCAAAGTACGGGACTCTGCGGATTTCGAATCGATCTCATCGGCCTTCAAGCGCATGAAAAACATGCTGCGTCAGGCGGCGGAAAAGACTAAAGTGATCGCGCTCCGCGTCGATCCGTCTGGCTTGCAAGAAGAGTCCGAGAAAGAACTGGCTGCTCTGGTCCCGCAAACCGTGGCGAGGGTCGAAAAGCTGCGCGGTGCGCGGGATTATGAGGGCGCGCTGCTTGAGATTGCGAAGCTGCGTCCGGCCATCGACAAATTTTTTGACAAGGTGATGGTCATGGTGGACGACGAGAATCTCCGCGCCAATCGCCTGGCTCTGTTGCAGAGTGTGGTCAAGGAGTTTTCGACGATTGCGGATTTTTCTGAGATTGTGACTGAAGGAAAAGATTCTACGAAATGACATTCTGCGAGAACTAAGAAGAGGACATTATGGTGACGACGATTCTCCCCGATACCGAAATGATCGACAAGAAAACTGCCGAAACGAAATCGACCGCCACGAAGCCTGGTGCTACGAAGTACGTGTATTTTTTCGGCGGTGGCACGGCCGATGGCAACGGCAGGATGAAAGATGTTCTCGGCGGCAAAGGCGCTGGTCTTGCCGAGATGACGAATGCCGGGCTGCCGGTGCCTCCGGGCTTCACGATCCAAACCGAGGCGTGCCGAGAGTTCATGCGCAACCACGGGCTGTCAAAAGAAGTGGATCGGCAGATGGAAGAGGCCTTGGCCAAGCTCGAGAGCCTGCAGGGGCAGAAACTCGGCGAAGGCGAAAACCCGCTGCTCGTTAGCGTGCGTTCGGGCGCGAAGTTCTCGATGCCCGGCATGATGGACACAATTCTGAACCTTGGGCTGAACGATCAGAGTGTCGAGTCGCTCGCGAAACGAACGAATAATCCGCGCTTCGCCTATGACTCGTATCGGCGCCTGATTCAGATGTTCGGCAACGTTGTGCTGGATATCGAGAAGTCGGTGTTCGACGAAATTTTCGAGGCCAAGAAGAAGCAGCGCAAGACAAAATTTGACACCGGGCTCGACGCCAAGGCGCTGCAAGAGGTCATCGCGGAATACAAGAAAGCCGTGAAGAAGCACGCCAAGCGCAACTTTCCGCAGGATCCGCACGAGCAACTCGTGATGGCGCGCGACGCAGTGTTTCGCTCGTGGCTGAACGACCGTGCCAAGCACTATCGCCGAATTAACAACATCGATGACATGCTAGGCACTGCGGTCAACGTGCAGGCCATGGTTTTCGGCAATCTCGGCGACACCAGCGGGACGGGCGTCGGGTTCACCCGCAATCCGGCCACCGGCGCGAAAGACTTTTATGGGGAGTTTCTGCTGAACGCGCAGGGCGAAGACGTGGTTTCAGGCGTGCGTACACCGGTTCCGATCCTCGAACTCGAAAAGGTCATGCCCGATGTTTACAACCAGCTTAGAGACATCACCACGCGTTTGGAAAAGCATTACAAGGATATGCAGGACTTCGAGTTCACCATCCAGGACGGCAAGCTCTACATGCTGCAAACCCGCAATGGCAAGCGCACGGGACTTGCTGCGGTAAAAGTGGCAATCCAGATGGTCGAGGAAGGGTTGATCAGCAAAGAGGAGGCGATCTTCCGTCTCGATCCCAACCAGGTTGTGGATTTCTACGTTGCGCGCCTGGACGAGAAAGACGTGAAGCCCGAAGATGTGCTGACGTCCAAAGGATTGCCGGCGTCTCCGGGAGCTGTTGTGGGTCAAATTGTCTTTACCGCAGATGATGCTGTCGCAAAGGCGGGACACGGGGTGGAGAAAAATCCGCTGATCCTGGTTCGCGCCGAAACCACTCCGGAAGACATACATGGAATGGAGGTTGCCGCCGGCATTTTGACGTCGCAGGGCGGGATGACCAGTCACGCCGCGGTTGTCACTCGCGGCATGGGTAAATGCTGCGTGGCGGGAGCAGGCGAGATCGCGGTCGACGAAAGAGCACGCGAGATGCGGGCGCGTGGTCAAGTCTTCAAGGAGGGTGACTGGATCACACTCGATGGCACTACTGGCCGGGTGTTACGGGGAAAGCGAAATCTACTTCCGCCAGATCCGGAGAATCTTGCACAGCTCGAACACTTCATGACCTGGGCGGAGCCGTTTCGAAAGATTGGAGTGCGCGCGAACGCTGACATTCCGCGCGATGCCAAGAAGGCTCGCGAGTTCGGCGCCGAAGGGATCGGCCTTTGTCGCACCGAGCACATGTTCTTCGCCCAGGATCGCATCCCCCACATGCGGGCCATGATTCTTACTGACAACGAGAAAGATCGGCGGGCGGCTCTGAAGAAGCTTTTGCCAATGCAGCGCGCCGATTTCATCGGGCTGTTCAAGGCGATGGAGGGCCTGCCGGTAACGATCCGGTTGCTCGACCCGCCTCTGCACGAGTTTCTGCCCAAGCGCGAGAAACTTATGGTCGACATCGCTAGCCTCGCCAGCGCCGGTTCAAAACAAAAGAAGGCTCTAGTGGAGGAATACGCCGAGTACGGCGCGAAGGCAGCCGGCGATCTGAAAAAAGTTCTGCCGGAACTGCTCGCGCGCGTGGAAGAGTTGCACGAGTTCAATCCGATGCTGGGGCATCGTGGCTGCCGTTTGGGAATCACCTATCCCGAGATCACCGAAATGCAGGCGCGCGCGATTTTTGAAGCGGCTGTGGCAGTGGATAAGGAAGGCATCAAGACTCACGCGGAGGTGATGATTCCGCTGATCGCAACCGTTAAAGAGATGGAGAACCAGGGTGCGATCGTCCGGCGCGTGGCCGAGGAAGTGTTTAAGGAAAAGGGGCGACACGTGCACTACCTGGTGGGAACAATGATTGAGCTTCCGCGCGCCTGCCTGGTCGCGGGCGAGATTGCCAAGGAAGCGGAGTTCTTTTCATTCGGCACGAACGACCTCACACAGACTACGTTCGGATTTTCTCGAGATGACGTCAACAAGGTTCTGCCGACATATCTCGCGGAAGGCATTCTGAAGCAGGATCCATTTGCGGCAATTGATCGCGAAGGCGTAGGCGAACTGGTGCGGATCGGGATCGAACGAGGGCGGAAGACGCGTCCGAAGCTCGAGGTTGGGATCTGTGGTGAGCACGGGGGCGAGCCATCGTCGGTGGAGTTCTGCCACCAGGTGGGGATGGATTATGTATCTTGCTCCCCGTTCCGCGTACTGACCGCCCGACTAGCGGCGGCACAGGCCGGAGCCAGCGAGAAGTTACAAGGGGACGCGGGAAGGACAAAATAACTGATTCAGGCGAGGCATCGAGCCACAAAATTATCGACTCTGATGTCTTTTTTCGCAGCCGGCGCAATCTTCGCGAACCTTGTTGCGAACAAGAACAGGACGTCCGACGTCGTTACTGCACTCTTTGTAGTCGATTGATCAGCTTCTGTGCCAGGTTCTCTTCCGACTCAGACCAGAGCAACCGGCCCGTTGCTCCGGAATTCTTCTCGACCCGGGCGGTGAACTCGACCAGCTTTTGCACATTGCTACGGATGTTCGCTTCCGCCTCGGAAGTGAATTCGATTTCTTCGTGCAAGAAAGACGTATCCAAACCAAAGTCGATTTGAATGTGGCCTGCCTCTTCGGCTGCGCGATCTTCGAATTCCATCCCATGCGCAACCAGACGCACGAGCGACGGTTCGAGCACCCATTTTGCGTCGCGCTCTGGAGGTGCCCACAGGTCCCAATAAGCTTCGAAAATATAGGCGTAGTCGTCATGGAGAAACTCCGCGACTTCGGAGACGGCCTCTTCGGGTGCAACGCCGGGACGGAAGCGCTCTTCGAAAATGCTGGGCTCGCTCCATGATACTGGCTGGATTGCCGCGTAGGTCACACCTTCTCGTGCCGGAGAAAACGGGATCTGCCGAAGCACGCTAACGGTCAGCGGCAAAATCTCGGCCTCCTCGAAACTGGGAAACCACAGACTCAGATAAAGCGAGTCAGCCATAGACCTATATTCTAAATCGGCGGTGTTCAGTTCGCATTGGCACGCTAGACTTTTCCGTTCGTTTTGACGCGCGAAAATCGCCCTGTTAGTATGAATTCCGGCGACAACAAACCATTTCCCTCTCGAAACAGTCCCCGTCGTCTAGCCTGGCCTAGGACATCGCCCTTTCACGGCGGTAACACGGGTTCAAATCCCGTCGGGGACGCCAAACCTAATCAATGAGTTACCGGGATTTCCCCA
>Ga0302176_10000920_pt1 | contig 15379 bp, 13 predicted proteins | sample I_Palsa_E1_1_FD_198787 | JGI IMG/M metagenome (GOLD analysis project Ga0302176, IMG submission 198787) | Peat permafrost microbial communities from Stordalen Mire near Abisko, Sweden - I_Palsa_E1_1 | ecosystem: Environmental > Terrestrial > Soil > Palsa > Peat permafrost | place: Sweden...
ATCAGAGTATTACGGAATTCATGTTGTTGCGGAAATCTGTATGCCTCATGCGATCCAAATTCGGCAGACGGGCGGTCCCGAGGTTCTGAACTGGACAGCGGTCGATGTCGGTGAGCCCGGGTCGGGTCAGGTGCGCCTGCGCCAGGCTTCGGCAGGCCTCAACTACATTGACGTTTATCACCGCACCGGATACTACCCGCAGCCGCTTCCCTTTATCCCGGGCCTCGAAGGCGCCGGAACCGTCGAGGCGATCGGGCAGGATGTGCGTGGTCTGAAAGTCGGCGATCGGGTGGCCTATGCCGGTCCCACCGGTGGCTATTCCGAGGTGCGGCTCATCGAGGCCGATCGACTGGTGCGATTGCCCGATGCGATTTCCTTCGATCAAGCCGCCGCGATGATGCTGCAGGGCATGACTGCGCAGGTGCTGATCCGGCAGATTTATACCGTCAAGGCAGGTGACTTGATCCTCGTGCATGCCGCGGCCGGCGGGATCGGGCTCATTCTCTGCCAGTGGGCGGCCGCTCTCGGCGCAACGGTCATTGGTACCGTTTCGACAGAAGCTAAGGCCGAACTAGCCCACGCCCACGGCTGCAAACACACCATCCTCTATTCCAAACAGGATTTCGTCGCGGAAGTTTCTCGAATCTCCGGGAGTGAGAAACTGCCGGTGGTCTTCGATTCTGTCGGCAAGGATACATTCCTGCGCTCGCTCGATTGTCTAAGACCGCGCGGATTGATGGTGACGTTCGGGCAAACCTCCGGTCCCATCGATCCCATTGCGCCCGTTCTGCTGTCGCAGAAGGGTTCGCTGTTTCTGACGCGCCCAATCCTCTTCCACTACATACAGCGACGCGATGCGCTTGAAACTTCCGCTGAGGAACTGTTCGAGGTGGTGGCTTCGGGAAAGGTGCGCATTAACGTCAATCAGCGTTTTGCGCTCAAGGATGCCGTTGACGCCCACAAGGCGTTGGAAGCGCGCGCCACCTCGGGCTCCACCATCCTGACCATCTAACGCAGTATCCACAGGAGTTTTCCATGAGCAAGACCGCAATTACGTCGCCGGAACTGGCCCCGCCGGTCGGCCCGTTTTCCCAGGCCATTAAAGCCGGCGGCTTCATCTATTTCAGCGGTCAGGTCGGCCAAGACCCGACGACGGGCAAGCTGGCGGCGGGAGGTATTGCGGCCGAGACGGAGCGCGTCTTCCAGAATCTCTCGGCGGTTCTTAAGGCGGCCGGCAAGAGTTTCGATGATGTCGTGCGAGCCGGTGTGTTTCTCACGAGCATGAGTGATTTCGCGGCGCTGAATGGCGTCTACGCCAAGCACTTCAGTCAGCCCTTCCCCGCCCGTACGACGATCGCAGTTGCCGGCCTGCCACTGGGGGCCTGCGTTGAGATCGACCTCGTCGTGAAGGCTTGAGGTGGCGCAAGGAGAATGATTTCATGAAATATCCCTTTCACCTCGTCGATGTGTTCAGTTCAACGCCGTTCGGCGGTAACCAACTCGCGATTCTGCCGGACGCCACCGACATCTCGACCGAGGGCATGCAGAAAATCGCTCGCGAGTTCAACTTTCCTGAATCGACCTTCGTCCTGCCGAAGAACGATCCCAATACCTATCGCGTGCGCATCTTCACGCCTCGGGCGGAGCTTAACTTCGCGGGGCATCCCACGATCGGGACCGCCTGTGCGCTGGTGATGAAACAGCGTATCCAGACTGCTGATCCGATCCGACTGATTCTGGAGGAGAATATCGGTCCCGTGATGGTCGATGTCGCTCAGCGAAACGGGGGGTATCACGGCACGTTGACGTTGTCAGAGAAAATTGACGCACCGACCGGCGCACCGGCTCCGGCCGATCTCGCCGCCGTCCTCTCCATCGAGCCTGCCGAGGTGAGTCAATCCTTTTTCGCGGGCGTCGGTCTTCCATTCTGTTTTGCCCAACTGAAGTCGAACGAGGCCGTCGATCGAGCGGCGATCAATCGTGCCGCCTGGACAGCGACGCTCTCGCGAGCGTGGTCCCCCAACCTCTTTTTCTTCGCCGGAGATCTACGGGACGGTGGCAAGCTCTATGCTCGCATGTGCGCACCCGCGCTGGGCGTCGAAGAGGATCCCGCGACGGGCAGTGCCTGTGCCGCCCTCGTCGGCGCCATGGCATCGAAGCATGATTTTGGAGGGACGGTCTATCGCCTTTCGATCCAGCAAGGTGTCTCGATGGGGCGCCGAAGCGAAATCGAAGCGGAGGCGCGTAAGAGCGGAGGCGTCGTGACCTCTGTCAGCGTTAGTGGTGCCACGGCCTACATCGCAAGCGGCGAAATCGAGGTGCCGCCGTCTGCGCTTGTGTCTTAGACCGTCGAGTGTGCCCCCATGCGCGTAAACCGCAGGTACCGGTAATTTGAGAGTTCACCAAATGCTTGCATCATCAGGAGATTGGAACCATGAGAATAATTAGTGGCGTCATCAACACGAGGTTCACCCACCGCACGAAGGAGCGGAGTCTTCAGAGAACCCCTATGCGAATCATGGCTGTCGCCTTCGCGGCCTGCGCTCTTGCTTTTGGGGTTATCGCCTTTGCTGCGGGGGGTCCCTTGCCCGATGTGTCGGCGGCACTTGCCGCGGCAGTCGCCGACTCCTCGCGCCCGGACTCTGACACCACACAGGATGCCGACCGAAAACCGAAGCAAACTCTAGCCTTCAGCGGCATCAAACCTGGGGACCAGGTCGCCGACTATGTCGCCGACTCAGGCTATTTCACGCGCCTCTTCTCCAGCGTCGTCGGCTCCAAGGGGCACGTTTATGCGCTGGAGCCCACCGCATTCTTCAAGTACCAGAGCTTCCCTACGGCAGTCGCGGAGCTTCAGGGCTACGCCGTCGATCATCCGAACGTAACGGTTACGACTGCCGCGGCGCTCGAAGGACTAAGGTTCCCGGAAAAGCTTGATCTGTTCTGGATTTCCCGAAACTATCATGACCTGCATGACAAGTTCATGGGGCCGGTTGACACCGCCGCGTTTAACAAGGCGGTATACGAAGCGCTGAAGCCCGGTGGCTTTTACGTAGTTCTCGATCATTCCGCCGCTCCGGGCGCTGCCGCCGATGTAACCGAGACTTTGCATCGTATCGAGTCCTCGACAGTGCGCCGAGAGGTCGAAGCGGTTGGGTTCAAGTTCGACTCCGAGAGTGCGATTCTCGCCAATCCGGCGGACCCCCGCACGGCCAAAGTGTTCGACCAGACGATTCGCGGACACACGGATCAGTTCATCCTGAAGTTCCGCAAGCCTAAGTAATGAGGATGGCTGCCTCCCGGAGACTCTCTCAGGGGCGCGGCGGACGAACAGCCCGGCCAGACGAAGAATAGACGGTGGAAAAGTAATGGAATGTCGATGCGGTATGGGGAACCCCTGTTGGCGGCGAGGTGGGATGGCGAGGGCGGCGAAGGAGCAGGCTGCATAGTGGGTCGTGGGGCTTATTAACCAGCTTTAGGGAGACGCGCAATGTCGAAGCGGCGGTCGGTGGGCATAGTTACGCTGGTGAGTGTGTGCGGCGCGGCGTTCGCGGACGAACTCCCGCGCGCAGAGGAACCATCCCATGCATTCGAGGAGCCGAGCCCCGCAGCGGTTCTCATCTCGCAGCTGTGCAAGATCGATATCAAGGGCGAGAAGAAAGATCAGTGGATGCGGCTTCCGAAGCCGGAGAGTTCGGTTACCCAGCATCGTTTCGGCGTCGGCGGCAAGTCATTTGACTACACCGCCACCGCTGGCACGCTGACCATCCGCGACGACGAAGACAAGCCGATCGCCAGCATCGGCTACGTCGCTTATGTCCGGCACGATCTCAAGGGCGGCGGCGCGCGGCCGCTGATGTTCGCGTTCAACGGCGGACCGGGATCCTCATCGCTATGGCTGAACATGGGCGTGCTCGGACCCAAGCGCGTCGCGGTGTCCGATCCGGGCCCGACGCCGGCGGGCCCGTATCGCACGGTGGACAACGAATTCGGCGTGCTCGACAAGAGCGACCTGGTGATGATCGATCCGGTCGGCACGGGCCTGAGCCACGCGGTCTGCGATCACAAGGACAACGAATTCTGGGCGGTCGATCCGGACATCGATTCCATAAGCCGCTTCATCACGCAGTACGTGAGCGACAACAATCGGTGGACCTCCCCGAAGTACCTGTTGGGCGAGAGCTACGGCACCACGCGTGGGGCGGCCATCGTCAACTACCTGCGGGGACGACGTTCGTTCGCCTTCAACGGCCTGATACTCGTGTCCGTCGCCACCGACCCCGAGGCGATATTCGCCGAGGTTCCCGGAAACGACCGGCCTTACTCAGTGTACCTGCCGGCGTATGCCGCGGTGGCCTGGTACCACCACATGCTGCCAAACCAGCCTGCGGCGCTCGAGCCGTTCCTCACCGAGGTGCGCACCTTCGCCGCCGGCCCCTTCACTGCGGCGCTGCTGAAGGGCGATGCGCTCTCCGAGGGCGCTCGCGAGGCCGTGGTGGAGAAGATGCACGAGTACACCGGGTTGTCGGTCGACTACCTGAAGGCCGCCAACCTGCGGGTGTCGGAGATTGCCTTCGCGCACGAGCTCCTGAAGGCGCAGCGCAAGACCGTTGGCCGCCTCGACGGGCGCTTTGTCGGACCGACCACGGATCCGCTGGAAAAATACACCGACTATGACCCGCAGTCGGCGGCGATCAGCGCCGCCTTTGCGGCGGCGTTCCTCGACTACTACCACGGGGATCTGAAGTTCGGACAAGGCATTACCTACCACACCACCGACTTCAGCATCGGGGACCAGTGGAAGTGGACCCACAAGACCGCAAACGGCGAACAGCCGATGGTCAATTCAGGCGTCGACCTCGCCGAGGCGCTGGTGAAGGATGCGAACCTACGCGTGCTGGTGCTGAACGGCTACTACGATCTCGCCACGCCGTTTTCCGCGACCGAATACGTCATGGCGCACCTGGGCCTGCCACCGGGACTGGGCGCGCGTATCGAGATGAAGTATTACGAGGCGGGCCACATGATGTACGTGCATCCGCCGTCGCTGGCGAAAATGAAGCGCGACATCGACGCGTTCATCGACTCGAGCGCGCGGCCATGAGCTAAGCGAGCCGCTCACATGGACTTCGAAGCGTTCGTCCAAGCCTGTGAGCAGTTAGGCGTCGAACTCGAAGCTCGGACGGGTCACAAAGCCGTTCAGCACGTGAAGATCCGCAGGGTTGCGGCACGACGATGATGATGGGGACCGGACAGGAGCGAGGGTCCGCAAATCATCGAGCAAGGGCGTCTCCTAAGGCGTTTTCCCGACGAATAACAGAATCGTGCTTCAACGGAACTATAATCGTGATAATAATGAATTTGTGTAGTTTTCCATTTGGCATAAAAATATCAGGAACACTCGGGACAGGTCAGGTTAATCCGGGTGTTAGCCGAGTAGAGATATATCACAACAGGTGAAGAGAAAATGATTAGGACTACTATCTTATCCATGTGTCTCGCAGCTTCCTCACTTTCGCTTAATGCACGTGCCCAGGATGAGCGCCAGTACACTGACGGCCCGGTCACTGCCGTGACCTACATAAAAGTTGAGTACGGGCATTTTGAAGAGTACATCGATTGGCTAAATTCGACATGGAAGCCGACCATGGAAGCCACGAAGAAAGCTGGGCTAATCATCGATTACAAGGTCTTCACGGCCACTCCAAAATCACTGGATCAGCCCAATATATATATCTGGATCACTTATAAAAACATGGCGGCTTTAGATAAAGGCGTCGAGGAAGAAGCAGTGGCCAAGAAGGTAATCGGTAGCACCGAGGTTCAGAACAAGGCCAGAGTGGCCCGGACTGAATACAGAAAAGTTCTGGGCAGTGAATATATTCGTGAACTTATCTTAAAATGAAATTGTTATACGTTCAAAGAGCGCGCGCCAGTATCGGCGCATGATCGTGACCAGAGTCACTATTGATTGGCCATCAACGGATACTTCTTGAGCGGCCATAAATGACTTAAGTCTCTCCCGGGGTGAATAGCCATTAATTGGCCTTCTTGGCCACCGCCGCAGTTGTCAACGCCATCGCCGTCACAAACTCGGGCCGAATGTCATTCGGCACATTTTTCATCTTGTCCAGCGCCTTCTGCACATCCGGGCGAATCACCACGTACCTGCTCATCATCGCCTTGGCCTTGGCATAGTCGCCGGTTGCCTCTATCGTTAGAAACTCGCGATCGAGATTGGCGACGCCCTGCTTGATCTTCGTAAAATCAACCGAAAACGTGCCGTCGCCGTGCGAGACAAAAGCGCCGTTATCGAGTAGGTAATTCATTTGAATCGCCATACCGCGCGCATGCGAATCGGTCAAGCCGAAGTGCAAGGTGCGGAAACCCGACGCCAGAAAAGTGCTATACAGCTTGTGTTCTGCCGCTTCGCCCTGTCCTAGCGTTTCCTTCAACTGCCCCTTGTCCATCATGTAAGCGAGCGCGAACAATCCGGTGATATCGGCTTTGGCCTCTTCTATCGTGCCGTAGGTTTCCTTCAAGTCCTGGCGCGGTGTCGATTCGCGGCCCCCGCTCTTGGTCACATGCGGTCCCAGTCCATGAGTAATCTCATGTGCCAGGATGTGGGTAAAGAAAGAGTCGAAATCGAGATCCCTTTGCGCTTGCACCGTCAACACCAGCTTCGAAATCGGCGTCAACGTCGCCTTGAATTTGGCTTCCTGCACATTCTTCAGCATCACCCGCTTCGAGCCGCGCTGGCTGATGATGCGCTCATCGTTGGGCAGATTATAGGCAGCAGTTTGCACGCCCATGTTGCCATCGCCGGCGCCGTAAACCTCATTGACGACCAGCATCGGCGCTAAGGCACCCACCTTCGGATTGCGATATTCGGCGGCGAGTGGCAGATTGTCTTCGATTTCCTGCATATGCTTGCCGAAGAAATTCAGTTTGTCCGTTTCCTTCTGGTCGCGAATATTGACGTATGCTTCGAACGCCGCCTTGTACCCGAACAATTCATCGTTGTAGGTCTCGTAAGGCCCGATCGTGATATCTACCGTCGAATCGAGATCCATCCATGCAAAATCGGATGCCAGATAATCGTTGGTCAAGAACGCATCCGCACGCAAGTTCAGAAATTTCTTCAGCGATGCGTTGTCGACGGAAGCAGCCGCCTCTTTCAAGAGCGTCGCCAGTTGCTCCAGTTCGACGCGATATTCGTCGGAATACTTGACCACCTTGAATTGTCCATCCCGCCCGGCCCGAATCGTCGTGAAAAACCATTGCGCCGCATCCTTGTCGGCCGGCGCAAGCGACGCAACCCATTTCTCGATATCGCCCTTGCTCGCGCCGGCCGGATAGAAATTCGCGGCCTCCGGTTTCACCGCAGGGATCGCGAAGCCCGCGAAGTGCGCCGGCAGAAACGACTGGTTCCCGTCGATAATCGACCAAGGCCCCTTGTTCAACCAAAAATATTTTTGCCGCGCAAGTCCGAGCGCCGACTGATCTTTTTTCAATGCTAACCACACCGCTTCATTGTTCGCCCAACGCTGACGCAATTGCAAGGTATCGATGATCCTCGCTGCATCGATCAACTTGACGATCGCTGCCTTGTCGCCCGCCGACAAACCGGAGGTATCGGCGCGCAACGCAACGGGCGCAAAACGCGCCGCCTTCTTGTTCAGCGCGGCCGCGTCCGGAATCGTCGCGACAGTTGCGTTGCCCTGTGTTTGCGATGGCGACGACGATACGGGCGGCGATTGTGCAAAGGCGGCGGTTCCAGAAGCCATGAAAATGCAGACACTGAATATTGTTTCCATTCGCGAGTAACGAGATTGCTTCATTTTTTCCCCCCATCTCAATTCAATTGCAGCCATTCGCTTATCCAATCACTTCCCCGAGTGATCGACGAACGATCGTTCATTGCCCCGCACTTGAAAGTCTATCGCATCGATCACTCCGCCTTCAGCGCGAACCAATTTCAATCGATGCGCTTGTAACGGTATCGCTGACGGTATTGTGAACACGGCTTCCATAAAACGCTATGAGCGCCAATGAGTTACGAGCCCTGGAGATTATTGAGTATCTATGGACACTCCCTTGAGTGGGAGTGACCCTGGCCATTCGGCATCTATCGCCCTTTATCGTTAGCCGCTCCACGGGGCGGCCGGGCCGATTTCGCGCCACGTACCCGGCGCCAGTCCCCCTACACTTACCTTACCGATGGCCGCGCGTATCAGGCGCAGCGTCGGAAACCCGACCTTTGCCGTCATGCGCCGCACCTGCCGGTTCTTTCCCTCGCGTATCGTGAGCTTAATCCACGTCGTCGGAATTTTCGCGCGATAGCGGATCGGCGGCTCTCGCGGCCACAGTTCTTGCGGTTCCTCGATGACATTCGCGTGGGCGGGCTGCGTGGTGAAGTCGCCAAGACTCACGCCTTTGCGCAGCTGCTCGAGTGCCGTTGGAGACGGAGAACCTTCAACCTGCGCCCAATACACCTTCGCCATGTCGTGCATCGGCTCCGCGATGCGCGCCTGTAAGACGCCGTCGTCGGTGAGCAGCATCAGGCCCTCGCTGTCGGTATCGAGGCGGCCGGCGGGATAGACGCTTCGTACGTCGATGTAATCCGCCAGAGTCTTGCGGCCCGGCTCCGAGCTGAATTTGCAGGCAACACCGAACGGCTTGTTGAAGGCAATGAGCACGCGGGCGCATTCAGGCCAGCGCCCGCTCGATCAGGTCCGGCGGCACGGTTGTGCGCGGCACAGTGTGGGTAGCGCGCCGGCGAGCTCCTTTTCTGACGCCCCGACCAGACGTGCGTTGCTCAAACCATTCGCGCACGTCGAGGTCAAGTCCGATGCCGTGCATGTAGTTGTAAAGCGCTTTCTTGAGGGCCGCGCCAAACACATCGTGGTCGATGCCGGTGACGTCCGTAAAATTGATATCGTTGTTGGCGAATGTGCTCTGCAGCGGCGGAGACAACCTCACGCCGTACTGTTCCGGATGTTTGCCGACCGGCGAATGCACGGTGCAAGTGAAGCGATGGAAGAACCCCGAATGTATGCAACCGGCTGCGAACAATTGGCGAACGAATTCTAGAGCGTCGACGGTGTCTTGCGCGGTCTGAGTGGGAAAGCCATACATGAGATAGGCGTGTACGAGGATTCCCGCGTCGGAGAAGGCACGTGTGACCCGGGCCACCTGCTCGACCGACACGCCTTTCTTCATGAGTTTGAGCAGGCGATCCGATGCCACTTCCAATCCGCCGGTGACGGCGATGCAGCCGCTCTCGGCCAGTAGTTGACAAAGTCCGGCATCGAAGGATTTCTCGAAACGAATGTTGCCCCACCATGAGATATCCAACTTGCGTTGCAGCAGTGCTTTCGCAAGCGACTTGAGTGCCTTGGGTGGCGCGGCTTCATCGACGAAGTGGAATCCAGTTTGCCCGGTCTCGCGAATTAGAGACTCGATTCGATCGATCAGCGCATCGGTAGTCGCCAGGTCATAACGCGAGATGTAGTCAAGGCTTACATCGCAAAAGCTGCATTTCTTCCAATAACAGCCGTGTGCGACCGTGAGCTTGTTCCAGCGGCCGTCCGACCAGAGACGGTGCATGGGATTGAGCATGTCCAGCAGTGACAGGTAGTCGTCGAGCGGCAGGCCCACGTAGGTGGGCGTGCCGCTATCCGAGAAAGCAATGTCGGGCTCTTTGAAGTCGACGTACTGACGCTCGCGCGTATACGTGCGCACCAGCCGATCGATCGGCCGCTTGTTCTGCAGGTGTTCGATGAGTGCAAGCAGTGGCCGTTCGCCAGCGTCGAGCGTTATGAAATCGAAGTACTCGAAAACGCGCGGCTCGTTCATAGCGCGCAGCTCGGTATTGCAATAGCCGCCGCCCAATACCGTGACGGTGGAGCGGTGGGATTGCTTGATGGTTTGCGCGATGCGAAAGGCGCCGTAAACGTTGCCGGGAAAAGGCGCGGTGATGAGCACTAGGTTCGGTTGATATTGCGACAGCGCTGCGAGCGTCAGTGCATGCAGGGACGCGTCCACCAGGTTGTGCGGCGCACTGAGCGCCGTTTGCAGCAGATCGAACGTCGGTTGGCTCGCCGCCAGAGATTCTGCGTAGCGTACGAATTCGAAGCGCGGGTCGATCGCATCGCGAATGACGTCCGCGAGGTCATTGAGATAAAGGGTGGCAATGTGTTTGGCGCGATCCTGCACTCCCAGCGCACCGAAAGCCCAGTCAAGCGCGTCGCCTTCGCGTTGCCGGCTGTCGATGTGGTACTCACCCGATGCAAAACGCGGGCCTTCGGCAAGGTAATGCCGCGAAGCGATGCGGTGAGCAAGGCTGGGATCACGACCCTGCAGAAATCGAATAACCGGCGAAATTGTAGTGCGGTAGGACTCGAAGTGTTCGGCGAAAAAGTGCGTAGCTGCCGTGTGTTGTTTGCGGGCAAGCGCGCTCACCTGCCGGTAAATAGCCTGCACGCCTCGCACCGACAGCAGTTCGAGCGCCAAGGCGATGGAGAGATCTGCCTGTTCCGCGTTGAACCCGCGCGCTCGCAGGAACCCCGTGAGATACGCCGTAGACGGATACGGCGTATTGAGCTGTGTCATCGGCGGAATAATCGACAAAATACGCATTTCGGTCACGTCCGAAAGTATATCGCGCCTAGATCTCACTGAAACGCGAATGGCTGGATAATGGCGAAGCCTTGCTCTCCTTGCCTCACCCACCGGTCATCCCAGGAGAAACGCGACTCGTGGCGCATCTTGTGCAACGCTCAGACGTTCACCCCGGCCGATAGATCTGCGCCACTGAGCCTGCCGGAAAGGCCTTCGAGCTGGTCAGTTTGAAGGGTCTCGGCATGGGGAGGTCGCAGAACACTGGCAGACCTTTGCCGAGCGCAACCGGATGCACAAGGAGGTCGTATTGGTCAATTAGTCCCTGGGCGATGAGACTGCGGGCGAAGCTCGCTCCACCGTGCGCGATAATCGGCTTGCCCTCCTTGGCCTTCAACTTTACGACTTCCTCCGCGAGGTCGCCGCTCGCCACATAGGCCTGCGCCCAACTTTCGGCGCCCGGCTGCAGTTCCGCGGCCTGGCCGGTGCGCGAATTAGCGCGGGCGTCCGTGAGCGCCACGGTCGTGTTGACCGCCCCCAAAAATGCCGGTCCCTGTCTTGAGAAGACGGCCTTGGGTATCTGGTTCATCGGCGGTGCGATTACTTCGGTGGAGGTCGGCCAATAGGCAGCCATGTCGTGGAAGGTGCGGCTGCCCATGATGTGCAGGCTGGCGTTCCACACGGTCTCAACGATCCAGTTTGTCGCCTCTTGGTCGCTGTCGAACACCCATTTGATTTCGCCATCTGGGCCGCCCACGAAGCCGTCGATCGATATGGACATCTTCAAGATTAGCTCTCTCATTGCTTCCCCTTGCTCTGGTACGACCCAAGAACGGGTCGGAGCGATCAGTTTCGACAGCTCGCGATCATTTTTCTCGCGCGGATTCGTCAGCCCCGCTCGGGCGACTGCAGCTATTGGTCGCAAATGAACCAGAACCCTCGACGAGACATCTGGAGAACCGTAAGGATGACACGAAAATCCTATCGAACTGTGCGCAGCACTTCAGCGTATCCTCTCCGGCGCCACGGAGCACATTCTTCCCGCTGTTTTGTGCCGCGAGGAATTGCTCTAGAATCCCCAACGGGAGAGACGCACGTGACTTCCAGGCGAAGTTTTCTGAAGACGACCGGCGCGATGACAGTCGGTATAGCCAGTGCATCGCGGGCATCCGCCCCCACGAGACCTAACGCCGTGGCCACGCACTACGCGGGCCCTCACGAAATGCCGACTCGCAGCACGCTTCTATCCATACGGAATCCCGATGGATCGGAAACCCTTGGGGTGAAGGTCGACAACGATGCGGTCATCGACGTGCGCGAGGCGCGCCGATTGCTCGGCATTACCGCGCCGCTCACACTCGAGGAGTTGCTCAAGGAAGGTAACGCCAGCGGACTCGACAAGCTTGTCGCCGCCGCGCAGACCTCGCGCAGCGCCAAGGGCGCCATGGTGAAGGAAACGTCCATCACCTACGGCAGACTGTTCACAAATCCGGGCAAGATCGTGTGTATTGGGCTGAACTACCGAGCGCATGCCGAGGAAACCAATGAGAAGCTTCCGAGCGTGCCGATTCTGTTCAATAAGTACAACAACGCCCTTGCAGCACACAACTGCACGATCGAGCTACCGCCCACGGACGTTGCCTACAAGTTCGACTACGAGACGGAACTCCTGATCGTCATCGGCAAGAAAGCGCGCCATGTGACAGAAGACGAGGCGCTCGCCTATGTTGCGGGGTATTGCACGGCACATGACTTTTCGGCACGCGATTTGCAGCTAGAAACGCCGAGCGGGCAATGGATGATCGGCAAGACCCTGGATAATTTCGGCCCAATCGGGCCATATTTTGTGTCGGCGGACATGGTTGGCGACCCCAGCAATTTGAAGATCGAGACTCATGTGAATGGCGAGGAGCGTCAATCCTCCAATACCGGCTTCATGATCTTCAACCCGCAAAAGCTAATCGCCTATATTACTAAGATGTGGACACTTGAACCTGGTGACATCATCTGGTCGGGGACACCACAGGGCGTCATTCTCGGCTATCCCAAAGACAAACAGGTGTGGTTGAAGGCGGGCGATGAAATCGTGAGCACGATCGAAAAACTGGGCTCCTTGAGGTTTAAGTTGGCGCAGCGCCGCACGTGACGGCTCGGGCGACGGCCAGCGCATCGGCTTTGGCGGGCAGAAGAACGCCCGATAAGAGCCACCTGCTGCCTGCCTACGGTACTTTGAAAACGTGCGGCGATGGATTTCCCTTCCGCGGTAAAATGCGGAAAATTCTCAACCGCGGGCAGGTTGAGCAAGCAGCGAGCACCTAATGCCGAAACTTCTTGTCCGCAGCTTCGCAGTTTCCATTGACGGCTACGGTGCCGGGCCGAACCAGGATCTGCAGAATCCGCTCGGCGACAGAGGCACGGAGTTAATGGAGTGGTTTTTCCATACGCGCGCATGGCGGCAAATGCACGGCCATGACGACGGCGAGACGGGAGTAGACGACACAGTTGCCGAGCAAGGCTTTGCCGGTATCGGTGCCTGGATTCTTGGACGCAACATGTTCGGCCCTGTCCGCGGCCCGTGGCCCGACGACAGCTGGAAGGGCTGGTGGGGTGACGAGCCACCGTATCACACGCCGGTCTTTGTGTTGACACATCATCCGCGGGCGCCGGTTAAGATGACGGGAGGTACGGAGTTTCGCTTTGTGACTGAGGGCATCCACGTTGCGTTGGAGCAGGCAATCGCCGCAGCGGGTGGCCGCGACGTCCGCCTCGGCGGGGGCGTATCCACTATTAGGCAATACCTTCGCGCCGCACTCATTGACGAGCTGCATCTCGCAATGCGCCCGGTCTTGCTTGGTTGCGGCGAGAATCTCCTGAGCGGCATCAATCTGAGTGCTTTGGGCTACGAGTGTGCCAAATACGTTGCAGGCGAGCGCGCGGCTCACGTCTTTGTGCGCAAGCGCCCGTGACGGCTAGTCTGCCTGTCGATTTACGCACTGCGCGCTTAGTGGCGTCGCTGGTGGATGCAGGTGACTCTTGGTGAAAGCCTTTTTTTTGCGCAACTTCATTTTCTTAAAAAACCATCACGCATGGATGGCGGCATGCATCTGCAGCCGCCGGCGGAAGCCGGCAGTAGGGCGCCCGCAACATGGCTTCAATGCGCTTATTCGCATTCGACGTGACCCGTGGGGCGCACTCCCGCCGCACTTTTTCGCGTTGAATCAAAAAGGGGCCGCTTCAAAGACCTTGAGGTCCGGTGGTATTACGACCCAATTGGGGCGGTTGCGCGTGAAGATCGCGACGGTGGGGCGGAAGGATGACGGGTCGTCCAAGGAGCCTGCGTAGATCGTATACTCGTCGGCGTTGCCGATCTCTCCACCGAAGACCAGGCTGCCGCAGACGGGACAGAAATTGCGCACCGCGTCGCTGCCGCTTGCCGACTTAATCGTGAATATTCGGCTCTGGCCAGTGAAGCGCACGGCCCTGCCCGGAAATCCTAGAAAGGGTACGAAACCAGAACCGGATGCCTTGCGGCAATCGCTACAGTAGCAGTAACCTGAATATAGCGGCTCGCCTTCGGCTTCATATCGTAGTGCGCCGCACAGGCAACCGCCCGCGTAGCTCTTTCGGTTCTCACTTATCATTATTGGCATTCGTGGGTCGCGAAGCCTGCAAGAGTGTGTCATGCAGGTTTGGCTGTCCACTTTTCTCTGCCGCATGCGCCATCCGCTTGCACCGCCGCTGGATTCGTGGAATTGCCCGTCGACTTGGAAGAGTTCAGGTTCGAGCATGGGTGATGGCGACGAACAAATTGGCGCCGTGGTCTGCGACTAGCGGTAAGCGACTGCACCGCGAAGCCAGACTCAAGCTGCAAACAATCGCTTCCCGTCCGCCGACAGTCGGGCTGACGCTTGCGTTTCCGGGGATGAGCCGAGGCGAAAGTGCTATGCCATGACTTCCGCGTACATGCGCGTGGCGCTCGCATAGCACTCGCAGGAGACGCCTTCCAGGCCGCGCACATCGAGTATACGCATCTTGCCGCGGCTGTAGCGGATCAGGCGGCGCTTCTGCAGATTACTCGCCGCGCGCGTGATGCCCGCGCGACGCACGCCGAGCATGTAGGCTAGAAATTCCTGCGTGAGCCGAAATTCATTTGACTGCGCCCGATCGCGGGTCATGAGGAGCCAGCGCGCAAGCCGCGCTTCGACCACGTGGTAGCGCGCACAGGCTGCCATCTGCGTAAGCTGCGCAAAGAGAACATGGAGGTAGAGACCCAATCTGTGCCGCAAGGACGCACTGCGCTTGAGCTCGCGCGAGAAGTGAGCTGCGTCCATGCGCCAAGCCGGACCCGCGCCTTGCACAAGCGCGCGCAGCGACACGATGTTTACCCCGAGCAGCAGCGAGCTTCCGAGCATGCCCTCCGCGCCCACGAGGCCTACTTCAAGGTTGGAGCCTTTATCGACAACAGAAATGAGGGAGATGAAGCTTGCGGTGGGGAAGTAAACGTGCCGAATGCGATCGCCCGCTTCGCACAGTATCTGTTCAAGTTCGAGCTCGACGGGCTCGCAGTGCGCCATCAGCCGCCGCCGGTCGGGGGCGCTCAAACCAGCGAGCAACAGGTTTTGTGGCCGAAGCATTGCCGCGGCGGTACGAGGTGACATATATGACGCGAATCCGCAAAGAATTCAGCGCACATTAGACTCGTTCCGTGCCGCAGGGTCGGTGCGTTGCCGTACGCCGCTACGGCGCAAGGCGGCATCAG